>Ga0153956_1001468_pt1 | contig 20409 bp, 25 predicted proteins | sample TSFL040MetaG_FD_104704 | JGI IMG/M metagenome (GOLD analysis project Ga0153956, IMG submission 104704) | Attine ant fungus gardens microbial communities from Florida, USA - TSFL040 MetaG | ecosystem: Host-associated > Fungi > Mycelium > Unclassified | place: USA: Florida, Wekiwa Springs...
ACTCACGCGCCGTCGCGTGCCGCCGCCATCGAAGCGCAGTCGAATGCGCTCGATGCGTTCTATGTCGATGGCATCCGCCACAACATTCCGTTCCTGTCGGCGCTGATGAATCATCCGCGCTGGCGCGAGGGCAATCTCTCCACCGGCTTCATCGCGGAGGAATTCCCGAAAGGATTCGGCCCGCGCACGCCGGAAGGCGAGACCGCGCACCGGATCGCGGCCGTCGCCGCCGCCATCGATCATGTCCTCGGCGTGCGCAAGCGCCAGATCTCCGGCCAGTTGAACGGCCGTGCCGTGCTGCGCGAAGGTCGCCGCGCGGTCTGGCTCGACCGCAGCGAAGTGCTGCTCGATGTGGCGAGTGCGGACGAAGGGATTGTGGTTCGTCTCGTCGGTCCGGAAGGGCAGGCAGGCCAGCCCGTCACACTGCTCTCGCACTGGAAGCCCGGCGATCCGGTCTGGCAGGGCACCATCGCGGGTCATCCGGTGTCCGTGCAGGTCCGCCCGATCCCGAACGGCTTCCGGCTGGCCTATCAGGGCTTTGAGTTGCCGGTGCAGGTGTTCACCGAAACCGAAGCTGCCGCTGCGCGGCTGATGCCGGTGGTCTCGGCCGCCGATACCGGCAAGAAGGTGCTGTGCCCGATGCCGGGCCTTGTCGTTTCCATCGCGGTGACGGAGGGTCAGGAGGTCAAGGCCGGCGAGACGCTCGCGGTGATCGAGGCGATGAAGATGCAGAACGTGCTGCGCGCCGAACGCGACGGCACGGTGAAGAAGATCGCCGCCGCGCCGGGCGCGACTCTGGCGGTGGATGCCCTGATCCTCGAATTTGCGTGAGGCTGCGATGCCGGCTGGGCGCGTAACCGCAGGGACGGCACGGTGGAAGCGGTGCTGTCCGGTCCGCATGACACTGTTGCCGCGCTGATCGAGACGTGCAGGCACGGTCCCGCCATGGCGCGGGTCACGGCCGTCGATCACGAACCTATCGATACGGAGATGCTCAACCTGCGCACGCGCGGCGAGCGGTTCTCGGTGCTGCCGACGATCTAGAATCCGGTCAGACGGCAGCCCTGCTGGCTGGCATATCGACGCCGCCGAACACTCCCTCGAAGGCCCGCTTCAGGGCGATATCCACATCGGGCAAGGTGACCGGCAGGCCGAGGTCGACCAGGCTGGTGACGCCGTAGCGCGGGTCTTCGATGCCGCAGGGCACGATTCCGGAGAAGTGGGTGAGGTCCGGCTCGACGTTGATCGAGATGCCGTGGAGCGACACCCAGCGCTTCAGCCGCACCCCGATGGCGCCGATCTTGTCCTCGCGGCCGGGGCCTTTCTCGGGCCGCGCGACCCAGACCCCGACACGGTCCTCCCGGCGCTCTCCGCGCACGTTGAAGGCCGCGAGGGTGTCGATGGTGAGCTGTTCGAGGCTGGCGACATAGGCCCGGACATCCTGCCGCCGCCGCTTGAGGTCCAGCATCAGGTAGACCACCCGCTGGCCGGGGCCGTGGTAGGTGAACTGCCCGCCGCGGCCGGTTGCGAACACCGGAAAGCGGGCGTTGATCAGGTCGCCGGCCTTGGCGCTGGTGCCCGAGGTGTAGAGCGGAGGGTGCTCCAGCAGCCAGACCAGCTCCGGCGCATGCCCGGCGGCCACCTCTGCCGCCCGCGCTTCCATGATCTCCACCGCCGCCTCGTAGGGAATCGGCGAATCCGTCACCCGCCACTCGGGGGGCGGCCCCGAGCGGAGAAAAAACGACGATAATGCAAGGTCTTCGCGGCGTTCCGGCAGCATATTAACCATTAGGTAACCATATTCGTGGTGATCTGGAACCCTGATCATGTGGAAATCCGGAAGCCAACGTGCCAACCCTCGATAATGTCTCGGTCGATCTGATGGTGGTCCTCGGGACCACCTCCATGCCGGTGCATCAGGTGATGCGGCTCAGCCGCGGCGCCATCATCGAACTCGACGCGACCGAACAGGACGAGGTCAAGGTGCTGGCCAACAACCTGCCGGTCGCCAGCGGGGTCGTGGTCGTCAACCGCAACCGTATCGCGGTCGAAGTCAAGCAGATGTTGCCCCGGACACCTGACCACAGGTAGTTGCGCAAGGGCCGCGCCAAGGCCTTGTACCCCCAATCCCGATTTGTTACATGGGCGCCATCCAATCGGGCCCGAACCAATCGGGCCGATGATCCAGCGCTCGTGGCGGAATTGGTAGACGCGCTGCCTTGAGGTGGCAGTGAGTAAAATCGTGGGGGTTCGAGTCCCTCCGAGCGCACCACCTCAGAATCAAAATCTCAAAGCCGACGCTCCTCGCACGCCGTGATTTGTTCCGGCGCACCTGCGCATGCCTCTCGCTGGTTCCTCAGGAACAACGTCATCTTTCTTCTGTTGCCCACTCGGCAGGGCGCAACAGGAGGATCGTATGAAGAAGATACTTTTGGCCGGCGCGTGCGTGCTGGCACTGTCGGCAAGCGGCGCGATGGCCCAGAACGCGGGTGGTACGTCACCGAGTTCGCCGAATACCGTGCAGCCCGGTTCAAGTGGGCAAGTAAGCGCGATAGCGCTGACTGCTCCGGAACTTCAAAACCGCCCGGCTTCGGCCGGGCGGTTTGTCGTATCCGTCAACGGATGTGAGAGCCTGCCGGGGCATCGGTCCGGCTTCCGGTTCTGATCGGAGCCGGAAGGCTCCGGGGCGTTGCGTTTTCAGGCCGGGCGGATCTGTCAGGCACGCGCAGCAGGCTTCGCGGCTTGTTCACGGCGGTGATGTCCACGCGCATCGATTGTGCCTTGAAGCGAAATGTCTGTGGGGACTGCAACAGAACATGCGTGCCAGCGGTCGGACGATTCCGCGCCATTAAGACGGCACGCTCCGATCGTGGCGCGCGGCGCAGCGTCGGTGTTTCCGTTCCAAACACAAAGCCGGGAGAGGCCTTGGCCGCGACGGCCGGGCCCTTGATCCAGTGCGGCACCCATTGCGCCGGATCGGTAGGCGTCTTGGGCTGCTGCGGTGTCGCAGGCACCACATGGACGATGCGATAGCCGCGCGCCTTCAACTCACGAAGAATGACCGGCAGGGCCGCCTGCGTGCGCGCCTGAATGTCGTGCAGCAACAGTACGCCTTTGCCTTTGGCTTCGAGACGCGTGAGCGCGTAGTTGATCACCTGCTTGGAGGAAATGTGCCGCCAGTCGTCAGCGGGGAAATCGGCGCTCCATGTCATCAGGCCGCGCTTGCTGAGTTCGGCTTCCAGCAGATCGCCCCGGCGCAGACCGGGAATCCGGAAGAACGGCGCAAGCTGCGACGGATCGCCGAGCGCGGCGGAAACGTGGGCAATGCCGTCATCGATTTCAGATGCCATGCGCTCCGGCGGCAGCTTGCCGAAAAACAGCGGATGATTCTCGCTGTGAGTGCCGATGGTGTGACCCGCGTCGCGGACGCGGCGCACATCCTGCGGATATTCCTTGGCCATGCGGCCGACCATGAAGAACGTCGCCTTCACGCATTGGGAGGCGAGCGTCTCGAGGATGGGATTGGTATGGGCGGGCAGCGGCCCGTCGTCGAAGGTCAGCACCACCTCGTGATCTTCGAGCGGCAGGGTCTCGCCATATTGCATGGTCCCGATGCGCGGATGTTCGTGCGGGTCTACGACGATAGTCCGCGAGGTGCCGAGCGCGTCGGGATTGCCCGGGCAGTCGGCGGCGCGGACCGGCGATCCGGCGAATGCCATGAGGATGGCAAGCCCGAGGGCGGTCAGGAGCGCGGGGCGATGAGGGGAAGCGGTTCGGCGCATGGCTGCTCCATCGGGATGTCGAGCCATGCTTAGCGCCCGGGCCGTGAATGGCGGCTTAACCCGCAGGGAGAGCTGGAACCTATCGATCATGTGAGGAACTTCTTGCCGGTTGCGACGGAACGAGATGCACGACCTTGTAGCCGTTGCGTTTCAGGTATTGCAGGAAAGCGGGCAGCATTCGCGCCGTCTGCGCCTTGGGGTCGTGCAGCAGGATGATGCCCTTGCCTTGCCCTTCAAGGCGCGCGGTCAGGAGTTGCAATTGCTGGTCCGGCGTCATCGGATTCCAGTCGCTGGCCCACAGGTCTGCTCCGAACACGGCGATGCCGCGCGACTGCAGGGTGTCGAGCAGGGCCGGGGTTGAGGCAAATCCCGGGAAGCGGAAGAACGGCGTCGAGGGGGTGCGCGTATCGGTCCCGCGGAGGGCCATTTCGTCGGCGGCAAAACCGCGGTCGATTTCTTCCAGCGCCCGCGTCTGCCCGATCTTGTCGAGCGGCTGATGCGACCATGTGTGATGGCCGATGCTGTGGCCCTCGGCTGCGATCCGCTTCACCATCGCCGGATTGGCCGCGGCGTTCCGGCCGATCAGGAAGAACGTCGCTTTCACGCATTCGCTGGCGAGGGCCGCAAGGACTTTGCTTGTGGTTGCCGGAAAGGGGCCGTCGTCGAAGGTCAGCACGACCTCCTTGTCCGCCAGCGGCAGGGTTTGCGGGAAGCTCTTGAGGCCGACGCGGGGATAGGCTTTCGGGTCCACGGTCATGACGCGGGATGTGCCCAGGGCGTCCTTGCGGGGACAATCGGCGGCGTTTGCGGCAGTGACCGTTGCGGCGGCGAGCGCCACCAGCACGGCTTTGAACGGGGTCATCGGGGGTGTCCGGGAACGGTCAAGCAGTCGCGCACATTTAGCATTGCGTTGTGTCGTGTCGATTGGGTAATGGCTGAAACGCACACCAAATCAGCAAAATCTCCATCAAACCCGCGAGGCACGGCATGGCCGACGATCAAGACCTTGCGGAGGCGGGCGCGGGTCACGTTTCCGTGCATGGCGATCCGATGCGGGATGAGGATGGTCACATCCGCCCGGGGTTTGTCGAAGCGATCGCGGACGCGGTTCAACGGGGCGACTCCGCCTTCCTGTCCGAGGTTGTCGCCGAACTCCACGAGGCCGACCTCGGCGATCTGATCGGCGCGCTGGAGCCGGATCTGCGGCCGCGGCTGGTGGAATTGGCGGGGACGGCCTTCGACTTCTCGGCGCTGAACGAGGTCGACGGGACCGTCCGCGAGGAAATCCTCGAAGAGCTTGAGCCGGAGACGGTCGCGGAGGGCGTTCGCGAACTGGATTCCGACGACGCCGTCGAACTGCTTCAGGATCTCGACGCTGAAGACAAGGAAGAAATTCTCGACAGGCTGCCGCAGTCCGAGCGCGTCGCACTGGAGCGCAGCCTCGATTATCCGGAAGACTCCGCGGGCCGCCGGATGCAGACGGAATGCATCGCGGTGCCGGATGAGTGGAGCGCGCTGCAGGTCATCGAGTATCTGCGCGATACGCCGGAACTGCCGGATCGCTTCTATGAAATCTATGTGGTCGACCGGGAGAGGCGGCTGAAGGGCGCGGTGCCGCTCGATGCGCTGCTGCGTGCGCGGCGTCCGGGGCCGATCATGGACCTGATCGACGAGAACCGCCGCCGGGTGTCCGATCACGAGGATATCGCGGACGTGGCGCGGATGTTCGGCAAGTACAATCTTGTCGCCGCACCCGTGACCGATGCGGACGATCATCTGCTCGGCGTCATCACCATCGACGACGTCGTGGACGTGATCGAGGAGGGCGCCGACGAGGAGATCAAGGCGCTGGGCGGCGTCGCGCGCGACGAAGAACTGTCGGACTCGGTGTGGACCATCGCCAAGGGACGGTTCAACTGGCTGCTGGTGAATCTCGCCACCGCGTTTCTTGCATCCTCGGTGCTCGGATTGTTCGAGGACGAATTGCAGAAGATGGTGGCGCTGGCCGTGCTCGCGCCGATCGTCGCCAGTCAGGGCGGCAATGCCGCGACGCAGACGATGACGGTCGCGGTGCGCGCGCTCGCCACGCGCGAACTCAATTCGAGCAATGCATGGCGCATCGTGATGCGCGAAGGTCTTGTCGGTTTCGTCAATGGACTTGCATTTGCCGCCATCACCGGCGCTGCCGCCGCGGCGTGGTTTCAGACGCTGGGCCTCGGTGTCGTGATCGCCCTTGCGATGATCTGCAATCTCGTTGCCGGCGCGCTCGGCGGCATTCTGATTCCGATGATGCTCGACCGTCTGCGCGTGGACCCCGCGGTTTCGTCCGGGACGTTCGTCACGACCGTGACGGATATCGTCGGATTTTTTGCGTTTCTCGGAATTGCGACGATGTGGTTCGGATTGAAAGGTTAATGCTGCCCGCTACGGCATAGCTTCCTTGCGCGCACAGGCCCTCATGTTCATCTGCGTGCCTCATTTTCGCCATTCGCCGATCTGAAACCGCCTGATCGCTGGCCGCGCCGCATGATGTCCGCGCGGCTTCTTTGCACGTTCGACGACCGTGACGTTGGTCCATTTGACCGTCATCGACGTCCGATTTTAAGCCGGAGCCCTACATTTTGATCCGAACCATCACCGCCGTGGCGGCGCTTTGTGCGTTGTCATCGCTGGCCGAAGCGCGCGTTCGCACGCCGGCGTTTTCGCCCGAATGCAACATCACCATGCCATGCATCGGTGTGAACAATCCGTCCTATGGTCGTTCGCGCAGACAACGCGAACAGGTGCAGCCGTTCGCTGCATTTGAGCCGGCGCAGCGCACGGTGCGTGTGCGTCGCGCCGCTGCTGAGACAGCTCATGCATCGGAGGGATATTCCACCGGCCTCGTCGGCCCGCTGCAGGCCAAGCTCGCCTCCATTCAGGCCGCGTGCCCCGGCACGCATGCCATTTCGGGCGTGCGTCACACGCGCATTGCCGGCACGCGCCGGATGTCGCTTCACGCGCAGGGCAAGGCGGTGGACGTGCGCGGGCCTTACGGCTGCATCTATGCGCAGCTCAAGGGCTGGAACGGCGGCTATTCGACCGATGCGGGCCGCGTGCAGCATATCCACATCTCCTATGACGCCGCGGGCGGGCGCGAGATGGGTCTTCGCTTCGCCCATGGCGGCGGCCGCCGTCATTCGTGGCGCGGCGCCTACGCACGGATGCGATAAGACGAACGTGCAGCCGTCCGGATCGAAACATTCCGGATGGCTGCACGTCTTTGTTAACCCGCGATTAACCATCCCGGCGCGACCCTCACGGCATCGGAGGAACGCGCATGCAGCGGCTACGTCTCAAGGCGGATGGTCGGGTCGTCGAACTGCTGGACGGGCGGGAAATCCCGCTGGCTCCCGGCATGCCTGCTACGCTCTCACGCAAGCCCGCCGGCGAAGCGCCGGTGGTGCGCGACCTGCGGCTGCGCACGAAACTCACGCAGGCGGAGTTCGCCTCCCGTCTCGGCGTTCCCATCGAAACCATCCGGAACTGGGAGCAGGGCAAGCGCTCGCCGCGCGGACCTGCACGCGCATTGCTGACGGTCATCGCGCATGATCCGGAGATGGTGTTCGCCGCGCTTGCACGGCGATAACTGAGAGGTCCATGATCTCTGCATCATCGTCCGGCGCGGACGATGGAGAGAGGCAGACCATGCTGACGGTTGAAGCGAACGGCGCGGCCATTCCGGCGATCGGTCTTGGAACGTGGGAACTGCGCGAGCGCACCTGCGCGCGCGTGGTCGAGCAGGCGCTGCGGCTCGGCTATCGCCACATCGACACCGCGCAGATGTACGACAACGAGCGCGAGGTGGGCGAGGGCGTGCGCGCTTCGGGCGTCAGGCGCTCCGACATTTTCATCACCACGAAAATCTGGACCACGCATTTCGCGCCGAACGATCTTCTGCGCTCCGCGAAGGAGAGCCTCGTGCGTCTGCGGATGACGGAGGTCGATCTGCTGCTTCTGCACTGGCCCAATTCGCATGTCCCACTGGAAGAGACGCTGGGCGGTCTCGCGCAGGCGAAGGAGCTTGGGCTGACGCGGCATGTCGGCGTGTCGAACTTCACGGTGGCTCTGATCAAGGAGGCCGTCGCCAAATCGCCGGTGCCGCTGGCCTGCAATCAGGTCGAGTATCATCCCTATCTCGATCAGGCCAAGGTGCTCACGGCCTGCCGCGAGAATGGTCTTGCGCTGGTGGCCTACAGTCCCGTCGCCAAGGGCCGCGTCAAGAAAGCCGAGACGCTGAACCGGATCGGCGCGCGGCATGGCAAGACGGCGGCGCAGGTCTGCCTGCGCTGGCTCATGCAGCAGAACGTCGCGGCGATCCCGCGAACATCGAAGCTTGAGCGCCTGTCGGAAAATATCGAGATTTTCGATTTCGAACTGGATGATGCGGAGATGAACGAAATCTTCGCCATGGGCGGGCATGACGGACGCCTCACGGATTTCAGCCTCGCGCCGAAATGGGATTGAGCGGGGGATTGATCTTGCCCCGATGATCGCCCATTCAGGGCGATCATGTTTTTCTACCTGTCCAAGATCGCCGGATTCTTCGCCATCCCGTCCAACGCGATGGTGATACCGTGCGTGCTCGGCCTTTTGCTGCTGACGTCGCGCTATCGCGAAGCCGGGATGCGGATGATCGCGGCCGGTGTCGTGCTGCTGCTGATTTTCGGACTGTCGCCTGCCAGTAATCTGTTGCTGCTGCCGCTCAGCGAGCGCTTTCCGGCATGGAGCGCGGCGGGTCGCGCGCCGGACGGCATTATCGTGCTCGGCGGCGCGATCGATCCCGAAAGCAGTCAGGCGCGCGGCTCGCCGGAACTCGATTCATCGGGCGAGCGCATGATCGCGATGCTGCAGCTTGCACGCCGTTATCCGAACGCGCGCATCGTGTTCAGCGGCGGCAGCGCCGCGCTGGCCGGGGAGGCTGTGTCCGAAGCCCCGATCGTCGGCGATCTGCTGGAAGATTTTGGAACCTCCCGCGCGCGGATCGTGCTTGAAGGCGACTCCCGCACCACGGCGGAGAACGCAGCCTTCACGCGCCAACTGGTGTCGCCTAAACCGGGCGAGCGCTGGCTTCTGGTGACGTCGGCCTTCCATATGCCGCGGTCGGTGGGCGCGTTCAGGAAAGCGGGCTTCGAGATCGAGGCCTATCCGGTGGACTGGCGCTCGCGCGGCTGGAGCGATGCTCTTTCGCCATTCGGCGCCGTCAGTCTCGGGCTCGCCCGTACCGACACAGCCATTCATGAATGGATCGGGCTGATTGCTTACTGGGCGACCGGGCGCAGCAGCGAATTGTTTCCGGGGCCGCGCAAGGCAAACTAGCCAATCATAATTCTAGTGATCCTTTGGTTCTGACATTCGTAAAGCGTCCGCGAAGAATACGATACGAATGTCAGAACCGGATCACTAGTCATGCCGGGGCAGACCGAGCCGGTAGACGCCGCGGAAATCGTTTGGATCGGCGGGCTTGCCCTTGCGGTAGATCACGAGCCGCCCGGCCTGAGCCAGAGACACGGCTGTGCGGCGGATCGGCACCAGCAGTCCATGCCAGCTTTCGTCGTCGGCGATCGCATGCGCGATCTCCGGGGCGCTGAGGGTCTTTTCGCCGGCGCGCGCCAGCACGGCCAGAATGGCGTCATCCAGCGACTTGACGCGGGGTGTTTTCGAATCGGAATTGTTCATGACCATGCCATGACGCATCGCCGCGTGGACGGCAAGCAAGCGCCGCCGATTATTTCGTCATGGCGCGATAGGCGTCGGAGTCGAACTGCCGCCGCCAGATCACGACCAGAACCGCCAGCGTCGAGGCGATCAGCACCCAAGGACTGATGAACCAGCCGAGATAGCCGAGAGCGAACAGGAAGGCACGCTGGCCGCGGTTGAAATGCCGGCCTGCCGACTGAAACAGCCGGGTGGTCCGCATCACATGCGACTGCGCTTCCGGCGTGTCGCGCTTTTCCGCGAACGGCATCGCGCCGAGCAGGATGGCGACGTAGTTGAACAGGCGATAGGCCCAGGAGAACTTGAAGAACGCATAGACGAAGATCACCACGAGGCCGACGCATTTGATCTCCCACAACACCGGAGAGGTTCGTATGCCGAACGGCAGCGTCGCCAGCACCGACATCGCTTCTTCGGTCGACCGCAGCAGCGTCAGTCCGCCGCCGATCGCCAGCAGCGTGGTGGATGCGAAGAACGCGGTGCCGTTCTGCAGCGACGCCATGACCTGCATGTCGACCATCCGCGCTTCGCGGTCGAGAATGCGCCGGATCCAGACCTCGCGGTAGATGCTCATGCGCGCGCTCAGGCTGTTGCGGCCGTGCGAACTGCGCTCAAGCGTGATGGCGTAGACCGCCCATGAGAGAACGAAGAACGAGACGGCGAGGATATCGGCTGTTCCAAACAGACCCACGGTGCGATGCCTTCCAGATGCTGGCCATCACAATAGTGCATCGGATCGGGCAGCGCGACGCGGTTTTGACCGAATTCGGGGGACATGTTGCCTGCCGCGCGAGGGCCGTGGCAAAGTCGCGGGCTAAGGAGATTCATCGATGGCTTTGACGCTCGCGATCGGCAACAAGAACTATTCCTCGTGGTCGATGCGGCCGTGGGTGGCGTTGAAAGCCACCGGGATTGCCTTCGATGAAGTCGTGATCCCGCTCTATACGGGCGCGGCCGACAAGCAGCGCATTCTCAATGTCACGAAATCGGGCAAGGTGCCGGCGCTGGTCGATGGCGACATCACCGTCTGGGATTCCCTGGCGATCATCGAATATGCCGCCGAGCGGCTTCCGGAGGCCGGGCTCTGGCCGCGGGATACGGCCAGCCGCGCCCATGCGCGTTCGGTTTCGGCCGAGATGCATTCCGGCTTCATGCCGCTGCGCAACGAGTGCGGCATGAACATTCATCGGCCGGTCCGCGCCAAGCCGCTGTCCGATGACGCGAAGGCCAACATCGCCCGCATTCAGGAGATCTGGACCGACTGCCGCGCGCGTTATGGCGGGCAGGGGCCATACCTGTTCGGTGCTTTCAGCGCTGCGGACGCGATGTTCGCGCCGGTCGTTCACCGTTTCCGCACCTATGATATCGCGGTTACCGGACCCGCCCGCGCTTATATGGAGACCATGCAGACAAATGCGGCGTTTGAGGAATGGACGAGAGGTGCGCTGGCTGAAACCCTGATCATCGACAGATTCGAGATCGACTGACCGCCCGGTCGCCGCTCGCGAAAATGTGCCTGTGTGTCGTCTTGACGCGTAAGCCGCGACGGCGCTTGGCTGATCCGCCGTTTTTATTCGAGGATTGATCCATGGGTATTCTGGATATGCTGACCAGCGTGCTGGCGTCGAAGGGTGCGAGCGAACTGGAAACCGCCGTTATCCCGGTCGTGCTGAACGAGGTGCTCGGCGACGGCAATCAGGGCGGACTTTCGGCCATCGTCGCGAAACTGGAGCAGGCCGGTTTGGGCGGTCAGGTGAAGTCCTGGATCGGCACCGGTCAGAACCTCCCCATCAGCGCGCAGCAGCTTCAGGAGGTCCTTGGCAGCGACGTGGTCAAGCAGCTCGCCACGCGTTTCGGTATCCCGGTAGACCAGCTTTCGACGGTGCTGGCTCAGGTCCTGCCGACCGCCGTCGATCAGGCGAGCCCGAAAGGCACGCTCCCTCACACCGCTTAAGCAGCCTAGGCTAAGCATCTGATCTTGCCTGCAATTCCTAAAAAATCGCGGCTATCGGGCCCGATTGCGGCATTGCACATAGCCGGACCCTGCATTGAGGTGCGCGCAACGCCGGAAATTATCATTATGTAGCTGATGTATAAGGATAATTTAGGCGTTACCCTTATATTGGTTTATCTGGCCAAATAAAGGCTCTCTGTGCTATACCGTTGCCGGGCGTCAAACGGATGCTTGCCGCTTTGGACGGCAGGCCGGCCAATTCGTGTTTCGCGTAATGGAGCAGGGTGTTGAAGAACAAATTTACTGTCGGAGAGACCGTCTATTTCACCGCCAGCAACGTGGCGCGTCCCGCAGCCACCGGAACCTATGAAGTTATCCGCGTGCTGCCGACGGACGGCGACGAGCGTCAGTATCGCATCAAGAGCTCAACCGAAGCCTTTGAGCGCGTGGCGAAGGAAAGCCAGCTCGCGGTCGCCTGAGACCTTCTGACAAGTATGGCCTGACGGAATTTTGCCGCGGTTGCGGCGCTTGGTCTGGTTCGTCTCAAGGGGGCCGCGAATGAACCGGGCGTGGGCAGCGTCGATCGAAAATCTCTGGCAATCACAAAGCCTGCCGATGTGGCTGACGATTGTTGCCGCCGGCTTCTTTGCCATCGTTCTGCTGGTGACGTTGTTTCGCGCCGAGCGTTCTGTCGCGAACGGCGCTTTGACCGTCATCACGCTGCTCGCCATCGGCATCGCCGTCACCAGCATGATGCGGGCCTCCGGCGTTGAGGGCCAATCCGGCGACCTCAAATCGCCGGGGCAGGCTGCGGCCTCGCTTCCCGCGCTCGCCTGCCTCGACGGGCTTGCCGGGGAAAGCGTCGAGACCGCCTGCGAGAAGGCGTTGTTCGCGTCGGCGGATTCCGTCGCTGCCGGTGTGTCCTACACGGCTGCGCAGATCACGCGCCTTGCCAGCTTCGGCAATGCCGCTGCCGCCAACAAGGTCATGACGCCGGAGCTTGGCGCGTTGCGCCGAACCATCGAGCGCGACCGCTACGGGCTGGTGGCTCATGTTCTGCAGACCCGCGAGGGATGCTCGCTGACGTCGAGCTGCCCTTTCTTCCAGTCGCTGACCAATTCCGCGCAGATTTCGTCCAACATGAGCGAGAACCTGTACGACGGGTTCGTGGGCCGCTACGCGCCGTCGTGGAACGCACCGGCGGCCACTGCCGCCGCGGGAGCGGCCATTCCCGGGATGACGCCGGTCGGCAACGTGCCGACAGGAAAGCCCGTGTCGGGCGATTTCCCCAGCTCCGCGTCGATCCCGCCGATCACCATCATGACGCCGGAGACGGCTGCGCAGGGAACGCAGGCCGGACAACGGCCGCAGGAACCGGGCGCTTCGCCGCCGCCACGCAGCGCGCCACCTGCTCCTGCGCACAACAACGTCCCCGGTGCGGTGATCAATCCGCAACCCGCGCCTCCGGCTGCGGCAAAGAGGGCCCCGGCGCCGCAGAAATCGCGTGCACAAGCTCCGGTGCAGCTTGCACCGCCCCAACAGAGCGATGATAACTGATTGCTCGTTCTCCAGTTGAAGCGTGATGTTCCGGCGTCGCGCAGGCGATACCGATTATGCCGCTTCATCTCGTCAAACTCAGCGTCGGTGCGACCTCGGTCAAGGATCTGAAGGGCTGGATCGCCGAACGTGTCGCGCAGGCCAAGGCGAAGGGCCTGCCGCCGCGCCATATCCACATCACCCGGATGTCGCCGAAGCGTGTCGATGAAATTCTCGATGGCGGATCGATCTACTGGGTCATCAAGGGCGAGATCGCCGCGCGCGAGAAGATCGTCGGCATCGAACCGTTCCGCGACAAGGACGGCATCGGCCGCTGCCGTCTGGTGATGGAGCCGAAGCTGATTTCGGTCGCGCCGCGCCCGATGCGGCCGTTCCAGGGCTGGCGCTATCTCGATCCCAAAAGCGCGCCGCCCGATCTCGGCAGGGCCGCGGCGGCGGGCGTCGCGGCGATGCCGGAACCGATGCGCAAGGAACTGCGCGAGCTGGGATTGCTGTAGAGCGCCTAAGCGTCTGATTGAGAATGTAACTCGAGTTTGTCATGGCCGGATTTATTCCGGCCATCTACGTCTTTTTGCTTTTTCGGAATCTAAAGCCAAGTTGCGGCAATTTTTCATCGATCACGGCAATGTTGACTCGCCGGGGAAATAGAGAATCGCAAATGAAATATCTGATCGCGCTTATTTCGATCTTGCTGATCGCCCCGGCGAACGCCGAGAAGGTTCGTATCAAGTGGAACGGTGACTATGCGCACAACTCATCACGGACATGGTCGAAAGACAACCCGTGGGACAGCGGCTGGTCGCGCAACTTCAAGAACGGGACGCCGCAAGAATTTGGCGAAGTCCAGAAGGACGGGGAAATCACGGCAGAGATTACTTTGCCGCCGAACACAACCAGCCCGGTGCCGTTCGTCATGATCATGCATTCATGCACTGGCATGACTTCGGCTGACAAAGACTGGATCGCTCTCATGGCGAAGCGGTTTCTTGCTGAGGGATACGGCGTGATTGCTCCTGACAGCTACACGCCACGTTACGTTGATTCGTCGTGCGGTATGCCTGACCTTCATTGGGGTCGCCGTCGCGCCGAAGACGCTTACTCCGCTCTCGATTACTTGATCGAGAACAAGCTGGCGAATCCGGATCAGGTGTACATTACCGGCTACAGCAACGGTGGACTTACTTCTCTGATCGCGCTGACAAAGCAGATGGCCGATCACAAGAACAAGTTTGCCGGTGCATTTCCGGTGGTGCCTTCGTGCATCAGCGTCACTGTCAAGTATGCCGAATACTACAATCCGGTGATGGCTTTCATTGGGGAGAAAGACCAAGCGAACTTGGCAAAGTATTGCATCGAACTCGGTCAACAGAAGCGTTCGACTCCGGTGCAGATCATCGTCATGAAGAATGCCGATCACGGGTACATGATCAATCGCCCAGCATCGATATTCAAGACTGCGGCGGCAAACGGCAAGCAGCTCCAGTGGTCGTTGACTTACAATCAAGCGGCAACTGACTACACCTTGGACGCTATCGTGAAGGCGCTCAAGACCAAGCAGTTTGCAAAGAACTCCGTGGTGATGAAATGACCACGATGAAAAAATTTTTCAGCGAGAACGGCTTGGGGAGTACATCTCGATCAAAGACGTATTCCTCTTTCACAAGGCGTGGATGCCGGGGACAAAAGGCGTTCACGCCCGTCCCCGACGGGCTATGCTAGGCCATGACGAAGAGATATCTCGTTTCCAATCGTTGAGCGAATTCGTCGCTTTTATAGTAGGCACGGATCTGAGTGGTTCGCTTCGCCCTTCGAGGCTTGGCGGCGTTGCCGCCGGCGCACCTCAGGGTGACGGTATCGTGTCCACTGCCCGCTACGCCTTGATGTTGTCGATCAGGCGCGTGGTCCCGATCTTCGCGGCCACCAGCAGCCGGACGGGTCCCTCACTGAACGATGAAATCGGCGCGAGCGTTTCCGCATGCCGGGCCTCGAGATAGTCGAGTGCAAATCCGGCATCGGCGATGGCGCGTGCGCCGTCATCCAAAGCGGCCTTGAAGCTGTCGCCGTCGCGCATGCGCTTCGCAGTGGCCTTCAGCGTTCGGTACAGCACCGGTGCCGTCCGCCGCTCGTCCGGTGAGAGGTAGACGTTGCGCGACGACATCGCGAGGCCGTCGCGCTCACGGATGATCGCACCGCCGATCACCTTCACGCCGAGATCGAGATCGCGCGCCATGCGCGTGACGACCTTGAGTTGCTGGAAATCCTTCTCGCCGAAGAACGCCATGTCCGGGCGGACCTGCGTGAACAGCTTGGTCACGACGGTGGCGACGCCGCCGAAGAAGTGCGGGCGGAATTGATCTTCGAGCCCGGCGAGGGCAGGGCCTTCCGGCGCGATCCGGGTTGAGAAGCCATCCGGGTACATCGTCTTGACGTCCGGATTCCAGACCAGATCGACGCCTTCCGCCGTCAGGCGCGCGATGTCTTCCTTCCATGTCCGCGGATAGGAGCCGAGGTCCTCGTGCGCCGCGAACTGCGTCGGGTTCACGAAGATCGAGACGGCGACCTTCTTCGCCCGCGTCTTTGCGAGCCGGACCAGCGACACATGGCCGTCATGGAGCGCCCCCATGGTCGGGACGAGGGCCAGAGTCGCGTTGCGCTTGCCGAGTTCGGCGCGGGCGCGATGAAGCGAGGACAGCGTGCGGGCGATGATGGGGGAGCGGGTCATGTGTGCCGATGTCTGAAGCCGTTGATCGTCAGGTAGGCCGCACTCTTACACAAAGCCGGTGGCGCGCGCCAACGACCTGACCGTTGAGACAGTGTCTCATTCCGCGATTCATGATGAAGATGCCCCCCGCTGCATTTCTCTTGATTCTTTGCGGACTTGGCTGATGATATCCACAGGGGATATTCCATGCTTTTGCAGGCGAGTCAGGGCCAGTCCGGATCGGCGCATGTCGTCGTGCTGGGGAATGAGAAGGGCGGGTCGGGCAAGTCCACCACCGCGCTTCACATCGCCGTTGCCCTGCTGAAGGCCGGCCAGCGGGTTGCCACCATCGACCTCGACTCCCGCCAGAAGAGCTTCACCCGTTACATCGACAATCGCCGGGCCTGGGCCCAGCGCAGCGGCCTGTCTCTCGAACTGCCGCATCATTGTTGCGTGGCCCTCGGCTCCAGCATGCAGATCGCGGACAACGAGATGTCCGAATTCGAGCAGTTTTCCGCGGCGGTCAGCGCGGTGGAGCGAACCCACGATTTCGTCGTGATCGATACGCCGGGCTCGGACAGCTACCTGATGCGGCTGGCGCACTCCATGGCCGACACGCTCGTGACGCCGCTGAACGACAGTTTCCTCGACTTCGATGTACTCGGCGCGGTCGATCCCGCCACCTATTCCGTGACCGGCGAGAGCCATTATTCGACCATGGTGAAAGCCGCGCGCAAGCAGCGGCGCGATCTGGACGGCGCGACCACCGACTGGATTGTCGTGCGCAATCGGCTGTCGATGCTGGGTTCCCGCAACAAGCAACTGATTGCCGAAGGGCTCGATCAGCTGTCGTTCCGGCTCGGTTTCCGTCCGATCGATGGCTTTGCGGAACGCGTGGTCTACCGCGAATTCTTCCCGCGTGGCCTGACCGCGCTGGACGATCTCGACGAGGCGACCCTCGGCACCCGGCCGAACATGGCCCATGTCACGGCGCGCGAGGAGGTCACCAACCTGCTGCGCCATCTGAAGCTGCCGCTGGATGAACGGGGCCGCCGGCGGGCCGCGACCCGGGCCGAATGGTTCGCCCAAGTCGACCGGCCGCTGGAAAATCATGGCCTGACGGTCTGACCGGCGGTTGCCGAAACGGCTGCGCTGCCTAAATTCAAGTCGAAAGCACAGGGCACTGGCAGTTCCAGCGCGCGTAACGGTAGAATTTTACACGTTATCGGCTGAACTCCTTGAGGGTTCAGCATTTATCCCCTGAGCGGGATGACTTGGCCTGATTGATGCATTGCACAAAATCAGTGTCAATTATCGGGTGCGGTGCAGAGAATTCTATTGGCTTGTCATCCTCTTGTAATGATCCTGCTGGACAAGGCCAAAGGATTCCAAAACACTGTGACGAAAGGATCGGTCCGGACGGTTGGCCGGGCGGTCCGGTAGTTTCGAGGACGATATGAAGCGCGGAATTTGCATTCTGCTGGGTTTGTCTGTGGTGGCTGTGGCTGCCTATTTCACCGCGAGCAAATGGGCGATCCGTCACGAAACGCTTTCGTTTTACGATGCGGCGCGGGGCCGCCCGATCGAGGTGGCGATCGCGATCCGCCGCGACAAGGAAATGGCGGCAAATTCCGGCATCAACATTCTCCCCGTCGCCATCGTCAATCACGGCAACACGGTGAGGTTCACCGAATACTCGTTTCTGGCGAACGTGCTGGCGGCGCGCGGCTACATGGCGGTCAGCATCCAGCACGACCTTGCGACCGACGCTCCGCTGGTGACGAAAGTCGGCGAGCTTTATGTCGGGCGGCTGCCGGTCTATGAGCGCGGCGTCGCGAACATCGAATTCATCATCAACGAGATGAAGAAGATACAGCCGAACGCCGACTACAATCATTTGACGATGGTCGGCCATTCCAACGGCGGCGACATCTCGATGTATTTCGCCAAGATGCATCCGGATCAGGTGAAGAAAGTGGTCACGCTCGACAATCTGCGCGTGCCGTTTTTGACCGATGGCAAATTCAAGATTCTCTCGTTCCGGTCCAAGGACCCTGTGTTCAAGGCCGATCCCGGCGTCGTGCCGGATAACGAGACGTGCGAGCAGTCGGGCATTACGGTGGTCAACACCGGCTTCCAGCACACCGATATGAGCGACCGCGGGCCGGAGAATGTGAAAACGTCGATTCAGGGCGTGCTCGACAAGTTTCTGGAAGACGACAGCAAGCTTGCGCCGGTCGATACCAACAAGGTCGTGGTGCCGAAGCCCGGGCCGGTGGCGCAGGTCGCGCCTTCCGGCAACTGATCCTTTCAGAAAACGATCGTTGTCCGTCGGCGGATCGGGGGCCGGGCCGAGCGCTATCACACGTGCGTGAATTCCCATTTGCTTTCGGTGCGCTACGTTGATCCGCCACATTCGATCGGTGGCATGACTTCTGCTTTTCTCTTCGCAGATCATCTGGAGGTGAGAGTCATGTCCATGACCCGTGTTTTCCGGCCGTCCGCGCTCGCTTCGTCTGCAGAGGAGTCCTTTGCCCCCTGGGTCAGCGACGACGAATGCCTGTCGCGCCTTGCGCGCGCGGTCGCGGAGCATGACGACAGCAGGCTCGGCGAAGTCGCCGAACTGATCGGCCGGCTCGCGGTGCCGATCGAATAGGCGGTCGCGCGCGGTCATTGACCGTTCCCCGGTCGCGCGCCACATAGGACTCGTATCCATTGCGAGATCCGATGACGCGCGATCCGACATATCCAAAACCCGGCGTGCCGCCTGTTGCAGGCAATGCACGCACGGTTCTCGATGCCCCGTTGTCGGCATCCGGCGACATCGCCGCTTTCGTGGCCAAGGCGCGCGCCATGACGCCGGGCCATCCGGGCAGCGGCCGGCTGATCTTTGCGCTCGATGCCACCATGAGCCGGCAACCCACATGGGACATGGCCTGCGCGCTGCAGGCCGATATGTTTCGTGAAGCGGGCAGCATCGGCGGTCTGGCGGTTCGTCTCGTCTACTACCGCGGCCTGAACGAATGCCGCGCCAGCAATTGGGTGTCCGACACCGCGCATCTTGCCAGATTGATGAACAGGATCGATTGCCAGGGCGGCAAGACCCAGCTTGGCCGTGTGCTCTCGGATGCGCGCCGCGAAGCCGTTGCATCCGGCGTGCGTGCGATCGTGTTCGTCGGGGACGCAATGGAAGAAAACGTGGATGCGCTGTGCGCCACGGCCGGCGAACTCGGCCTGCTGAAGGTGCCGTGCTTCATGTTCCAGGAAGGCGACGATCCCATCGCGGGAAGCGCGTTTCGCGAGATCGCGCGGTTGACGGGCGGCGCGTGGTGCCGCTTCGATATGGGGTCGGCGGCGCAGCTTCGCGAACTGCTGCGTGCCGCGGCGGCCTATGCGGCGGGCGGGCGTGACGCGCTGATGCGGCTGGCCAGAAGCGCCACGGGCGCGGCGGCGCTGCTCGGACAGATGAAGTAGCTGGCGATTGCCGGACGACGCTGCGACGCTATTTCGCGATATCTCGGCTTAACAAATGCCGGTATCACCTTAAATCAGGATGCCGGCGTTTCGCCGCCCAATTGCAGGATGATCGTTTCTCATGCCGACCCTGATCGCTGGCATCGTCGCCGTCGCATTGCTGTACGCGGCGCTCAACGTGATCAAGGGCGCCGATCCCAAATGGCTTGCAAGGATCATCCGCGGCGGCGGCGGCATCGTGACGCTTGCGGCGGCATTGTTTGTCGGCGCCAAGGGCGAACTTGCGGTCGCAATCCCGCTCGGCATTTTCGGCGCAGGCCTGCTCGGCTGGTCGCCGTTCGGTGCGCAGCTTGGGTCCGCGTGGGGAAACTACGGACCGCAGTCCTGGAAATCACAGGGGCAGAAGTCCCAGGTACGGTCCCAGTTTATACAGATGACGCTCGACCACGACACCGGAGCGCTTCACGGGCTTATTACCGCCGGACCCGAAGCGGGGCGTGTACTCGACGACTTCACGCTCGACGAGATCATTGCTCTGGCACGGGGGTTCGACGCCGAGAGCTGGGCTCTTCTGGAAAGTTATCTGGACCGCCGGTTTCCGGCTTGGCGTGAGCACGCGCAGGGCGCAGGGACAGGCCGGGGTGGCGGCGAGGATCGCGGCGCGGCGCCTGGTGGAAAAATGACGGCGGAGGAGGCTTATCAAATCCTTGGCCTGAAGCCGGGAGCCAGCCGCGACGACATCGGCCGGGCTCATCGTGGCCTCATGAAGAAACTGCATCCCGACCAGGGGGGCTCGACGTATCTCGCTGCCCGTGTGAACGAGGCCAAGGATACTCTTCTTCGCAATCATCGCTGACTCCAGCACGCAACATCACGCCACTGCGAGTAGCTTTCCCCTCTGTCCATGCCCCTGCGGACGCCCGCCGTTGTCCGGCGTGATCAATCCCGCGGTTAATGTTTTAGAGACCAAATATTGAAAAATGGTTTTCACCGCGCGCGGCGGAAAAGATGCCGCACGAGTCTCGCATAAAAAAATCCCGCGGCGTGCCGCGGGATTTTTGAATGACTGACTGAAGCGATGATCAGTTGCGGATCGCGATGCAGGAAATGTCCGAGCGCTTCAGTGTGCGGCAGGCGGCCTCGGCGGAATCCTGGTTGAGGCCGGCGAAGCGGGCGCGATAGAG
>Ga0153956_1001469_pt1 | contig 20407 bp, 17 predicted proteins | sample TSFL040MetaG_FD_104704 | JGI IMG/M metagenome (GOLD analysis project Ga0153956, IMG submission 104704) | Attine ant fungus gardens microbial communities from Florida, USA - TSFL040 MetaG | ecosystem: Host-associated > Fungi > Mycelium > Unclassified | place: USA: Florida, Wekiwa Springs...
CACAAATATCAGTCCTACTCCACCGTCCAGCGCTCGTTCAGCGGTGCGGGGCCGATCGCGCAGTGGGAGGGATCCTATGACCTGTTCGGATCGGACGAGACCGGCAAGGTCGCGCTCGACTGGTCGGCGACCGGCGGCGTACTGTTCGGACGGCGCAAGGCGCAGAGCAGCGACGACGAGACCACCTATAATTTCACCGACACGACCGAATATCTGTATGAGCGGATCGCGTTCGTTGGCAGAAACGGCAACAGCCTGCTGCCCAGCAGCGTCGACAAGGCGACGCTGCGAACCGAGCGCAAGCAGACCGCGACCGTTCCCACGCTCGGCGGCAGCCTGGGCCTGTCCTATTCGCTTGGCCGGATCGCGCTGAAGGGCGGATACCGCTGGGAGCGCTATTTCGGCGCGATCGACGGCGGCGGCGCGGACGGTGCCAAGAGCTACGACCGCACCATCCAGGGCCCCTATCTCAAGATCAGCTTCGGCTTCGGCAACTGACCCGTCCACCGGCCGACCCCTCCGGTCCACCGGCACCTCAGGGCGGCGGATACATCCGCCGCCCTATTTTACTCAATCGGCGGCGACCGGGCCGGACACGGGCGCGGGCCGCCGCGTGATCCACACCACGCCGGTCAGGATGACGCACAGCCAGGCCGAGACGTAGAACAGATCGGTCGAGGCGAGCAGATAGGCCTGCCCGACCATCTGCCGTGTGACCGCGCCGATCGCCTGCGCCTCGGTCAAGCCGAGATGCTTCAGCGTCGCGAGCGCCTGCTGGAAGGGCATGCCGGTGCCGATCGCGTCCGCCAGCCGGCTCTGGTGGAGCGCCTCGCGCCGGTCCCAGGCGGTGGTGATGATCGAGGCCGCGAAGCTGCCCCCGGTGATGCGCGCGAAGTTCGAGATGCCGGTGGCGGACGGGATGCGGTGCGGCGGGACGCCATCGAGCGAGATCGTCACCATCGCGACGAAGAAGGTGCTCATCGCCACGCCCTGCACCAGCATCGGCAGCATGAAGACCCAGGCGCTGGCATAGGTCGTGTAGCCCGAGCGCATCCAGTAGGAGATCGCGAACGAAACGAACGCGATCGTGGCGATGATGCGCGTATCGACCTTGCCCGAGAAGCGCGCGACGAACGGCGTCAGGATCACCGCCACCGCCCCGCTCGGCGCCGCGACCAGCCCGGCCCAGGTCGCGGTGTAGCCGAGCTGCGTCTGCAGCCAGAGCGGCAGGATCAATGTGTTGGCGAAGAACACCGCATAGCCGAGACAGAACGCGACCGTCCCCATCGCGAAATTGCGGTTCTTGAACAGCGACAGGTCGACCGTGGGATTGGCGTCGGTCAGTTCCCAGATCACCCAGGCGACGAAGCCGATCGCGGCGACCACCGCCAGCGCGGTGATGCCGGTGTCATTGAACCAGTCGGCATTCTTGCCGAGATCGAGCATCACCTGCAGCGCGCCGACCCACAGCACCAGGAGGCCCAGCCCGACCGTGTCGATCGGCAGCTTGCGCGTCGGCGTCTCGCGCGAGCGCAGCCCGAGCCAGCACACGCCGGCGCAGAACAGCCCGATCGGCACGTTGATCAGGAAGATCCAGCTCCAGTGATAATTGTCCGAGATATAGCCGCCGAGAATCGGCCCCATGATCGGCGCGACGAGCGTGGTGATCGACCAGATGCCGAGCGCGGTCGAGCGCTTCTCGTGCGGGAAGATCGCGATCAGCAGCGCCTGGCTGCCCGGGATCATCGGGCCGGAGACGGCACCCTGCAGCACACGAAAGCCGATCAGCGACGGCAGATCCCAGGCAATGCCGCACAGGAACGAGGCGATCGTGAACAGCAGCACCGACAGGCAGAAGGTGCGCACCACGCCGAACCGGCCCATCAGCCAGCCGGTCAGCGGCACGGCGACGCCGTTGGCGACCGCGAAGGCCGTCACGATCCAGGTCGAATTGTCGCTGCTGACGCCGAGATTGCCCGCGATCGTCGGCAGCGACACGTTGGCGATGGTCGAATCGAGCACCTGCATGAAGGTGCCGAGCGCCAACGCGACGGCGATGAGCGCGAGGCCGCCGCCCTTGAGCGGCGCTTGCGCCTGGGCGGCGCCGGTCATCAGCGGTTGGCCGCGATGATCTGCGCGATGCGCGCCTCGACCGCGGGATCGTTCGCGTCGGTCGCCTGGCTGCTATAGGCTTGGGCCGCTGGGGCGCCGAGCAGGCTGCCCGAGGTGTTGGCGGTATCGACCGTCGTCTTGACCGACAGGCCGACACGCAGCGGATTGCGCTTCAATTCCTGCGGATCGAGCGCGATGCGCACCGGCAGGCGCTGGACGATCTTGATCCAGTTGCCGCTGGCGTTCTGCGGCGGCAGCAGGGCGAAAGCGTTGCCGCTGCCCGCGCCGATGCCGATCACCTTGCCGTGATAGACGACGTTGCCGCCGTACATGTCGGCGACCACCGTCGCGGGCTGGCCGATGCGCAGGTCGCGCAGCTGCGTCTCGCGGAAATTGGCGTCGATCCAGACGCGATCAAGCGGCACGACCGCCATCAATGGCGTGCCCGCCGCGACCTGCTGGCCCAGCTGGACGGTACGCTGCGCGACGACGCCGTCGATCGGGGCGACGATGTGCATGTGGTTGCGCGTGATCGCGGCACGGCGATAGGCGGCGATCGCGGCGAGCACCGCCGGATTGTTCGAGACCGTCGTGCCCTGCACGCCGGTGCGCGACGACGCGTTCTGGCTCTGCGCCAGCGCCAGGTTGGCGCGCGCGACCTTCACCGCATCGTCGGCGTGGCTCAGTTCCTCGCCCGATATCGCGCCTTCGGCTGCGGCGCCACGACGGCGCTTCAGGTCGTCCTGCGCGCGCGCCAGTTCGGCTTGTGCCTGGATGACCGCCGCGCCGGTTTCGTTGACCTTGGAGAAATCGGACCGCGTCGCACGCACCGCACGCGCCAGCTCGGCCTCGGCCGAGGCGAGCGCGACGTCGGCCGTCGCCGGATCGAGATCGAGCAACGGCTGCCCACTCTTCACCGTCTGCGTATTGTCGGCGTGGATCGACAGGATCGTGCCGGGGTCGCGCGCGGTGATCGCCACCACGTCACCGGCTACATAGGCGTCGTCGGTTTCCTCTTCCGGCTTCGCCAGCAGGAAATGGAACACCGCCCAGACGATCGCGGCGATCACTACGATCGCCGCGAGGATGGTCAAGCCACGGCGGCGCGCGGCGGGCTTGCCGCCCGGCGCTTCGGTGGCGGGCTGGGGAGCTGCGGTATCGGTCATTTCACATCCCTGGAATCGAAGCCGCCGCCAAGCGCGAGGACCAGCGCGACGCGCTGGGCCGCGGCATCGGCGGCAAGATTGACATCGGCCTGTTCGGCCTCGAGCTGGCGCACGTCGTTGTCGACAAGGTCGAGCCTGGAATCGAGCCCGCTGGAGACGCGGACTGCGTTGAGCCGGCCTGTCTCGGCATAGCCCCTGACGATCTCGCGCTGGCGGGCGCGATCGGCCTGCAGGCTGGCGATGCGGGTGAGCGCGTCGCTCGCCTCGCGCACCGCACCGATCACATGCGCGTTATAGTCGGCGATGGCGAGATCGACACCGGTAGTGGCGCCGGCAAGCCCGGCTTTCAGCCGGCCATTGTCGAAGATCGGCAGGTGGATCGCGCTGCCCACGCCGGCAGTGATCGCATCCGGATTGAAGAAATTGCCGATGTCGATCGCCTGCACGCCGATCAGCGCCGACAGGTTAATGTCGGGATAGAAAGCGCGCCTCGCGGCGAGTTGTCCGGCCGATGCGGCGTCGATCCGCACCAGCGCAGCGGCGATGTCGGGTCTGCGGGAAAGCAGATCGGCGGGGATTTTACCGGGCAGCGGGATCGCCGCATCGAATTGCAGCTTCGCCGGTGCGATCGTCTCCGGATAGTCGGCGCCGCGCCCGGCTAGCGCGGCGAGCGCATTGGCGGCCAGCGCCCGCGCCGATTGCGCGCGCACCAGTGCCTGACGCGCTTGAGCGAGGAGTGTTTCGGCCGCCTCGGAATCGAGCTTGCTGGCCAGGTTGTTGCGGATACGCACCTGGACGAGGCGCAACGAGCCTTCGCGCGTCGTTATGGTGCGCTGCGCGATCGCCGCCTGCCGTTCCGCTCGCGCGAGATCGACATAGGTCTGCACCACCGAGCCCGCGATGGCGAGCCGCGCCGCGGCGACATCGAACTCCGCCGCGCGCACCGAAGCCCGAGCCCGCTCGATCTCCGCCTTCTGGCGGCCGAACAGATCGAGATCCCAATTGAGCCCGGCCTGCGCGGTGCCGACGAAGCGCACCGTCCCGGCGTAAGGCGGCGGAATCTCGTAACGGCCGCTCAATCGCGCGACCTGCGGGTCGGCGTCGAACGCGACGTTCGGTCCGTCATCGGCACGTTGTCCGGCGAGGATCGCACTGGCCTGGCGGACACGCGCCATTGCCGTGTCGAGCGACGGATTGCCCGCCAGCGCATCGCTCACGATCCGGTCGAGTTGCGGATCACCGAACGAGCGCCACCATTCGCTGTCGATCGCGGGCGCGGAAACGGACGAGAGACCGAGCGCGCTGGCAGGCTTGGGCGCCAGCTCCGGCTTCGCATCCGGAACCGCGCAGCCGGCCAGCGCCGCGCCCGCCAGAAGGACCGCGAACTTCAGCCTCATGATTTGTCCTCCGTCGCCGTTTCGAGCTCGCCGCGCAGCCGCTGCAGATAGCCGATCAGCCGCGCGACATCGGCCTGATCCCAGCCGGCGAGCCAGCCGTTCCACAGATCGACCACGCGGATCATGCAGCGCTCGGCGAGCGCATGGCCTGCGGCGGTCAGGGTCAGGTTGATGCTGCGCCGGTCTTCCGGATCCCGCTCGCGCTCGATCAGCCCGCGCTCCTCGAGCGTATCGAGCAGGCGCGTCGTCGCCCCCCGATCATAAGCGAGATCACGCGCGACCGCCTTGCAGGTCGTCCCGCGGCCGCCATACCAGATCGACACCAGAGCGGCCCATTGCACGTAGCCGATATCCTCGCCGGCAAAAGCGGGCTCCAGCCCGACGCGCGATGCCTGATGCACGCGCTTGGCCAGATAGCCGACCGAGATGTCGGGATTGAAGGTGGAAGAATCGTATGCGGCCATTTGCGTGCAATGGCAATGATTGCTTTGGCAATCAATATAGATTCTCTATCGCCTTCCCTCGCCACGCTTCGCGCGGCGTGTCAGGGCCGCCGCAGCAGCGACACGGTGCCATGTCCGCCATCGGCGCAGACGCTGACGATCGCCAGCGAACCCGAGGGCATCGCCCACAATTCCTTGACCGCCTGGCTGAGATCGCGCGCACCGGTCGCCGCGAAGGGATGGCCGATCGCCACCGATCCGCCGTTGGGATTGACCCGGTCCCACGGAAAGGCACCGAAATCGAAATCCACGCCGTGATCGACCGCCGCAATCTCGTGATCGACCAGTTCGGCATAGCGAGAATCGTCTGGCAGCCGCGCCAGCCCTTCCTCGGCAGACCTCGCTCAGGATCGGACGAACCTCATTTCACGACCAACACCGGCACCGTCGACGATTTGGGCGGCACATCCATGCGATAGGTCTTCAACACCATCGCGACCGTGTCGTAATAGCCGATCAGGATCGTGAGATTGAGCAGATCCTTGTCGCCGAGCACGCCCTTCGCTTCGTTGAAGACGCGATCGGAGACCGGCGCGTTGGCGATCAGCGCGCTGGCATAGCGATAGATCTTCGCATCCGCCGGATCCTTGAAGCTCGCTGGCTTGCCGAGCCGGAGCGCCTCGATCTCGTCGGCCGGCACGCCGAGCTTCACCGCATTCTGCGCATGCGCCCACCATTCGAACGGCGAGTTGCGGATGCGGGCGACGGCGAGGATACCGATCTCCCAATAGCGCTTGGACAGGCTCGTTCCGCCCAAGGCGTCGAGCAGCTTGGACCATTCGTTAGCGACTTCGGGGCTCTGCAGCATCGGCATGCGCGGGCCATAAGGCCCGCCGAGCAGGCGAACCGACGTATCGTAGACCTTGCGCAGTTCGGGCGACAAGGCGTTGGGATCGGGTGGCGCGAAACGATCGGTGGGCCTGGCGCCGTCATCGGCAAAGGCCGGTTGCGCGAGACCGCCCAGAGCCATGACGGTCAGCGAGAGGGCGAACAGAACCTTGCGCATGATCACTGCCCTCCGACGAAAGCGAGGACGAGCGCGGTATAGTCCTCCGGGCGCTCGATGTTCGACAGATGCGCGGTGTCGAGCAATTCGAGCCGGGCATCGGGCGCGAGCGCGACGATCTCTTCCGATTTCTCGATCGGCGATGCTGGGTCGCGTCGGCCCGCGATCACCAGCATCGGCGTCTTGGCCGAGCGGATGCCGGGCCGCAGATCCATGTCGCGGATCGCCGCGCAGCAGCCGCAATAGCCGTCGATCGGCGTGTCGGAGAGCATAGCCCGAATCCGCGCGACCTCGTCCGGCTGCGCGTCGCGGAACTCCGGTGTGAACCAGCGCTCGATCAGCCCGTCGGCGAGAATCGCGACGCCGTTCGCCTGCACCGTCCGGATTCGCTCGTTCCAGAAATCCGGCGCGCCGATGAACGCGCCGGTGTTCGAGACGATCAGCCGTTCCAGCCGCTCGGGCGCCGAGATCGCCAACTGCTGCCCGATCATCCCGCCGAGCGACAACCCGCACCAGACCACGCGATCGAGCCCGAGCGCGTCGAGCAGGTTGATCGCATCCCGCGCCAGCCGTTCGAGATCATAGTCTCCGGCCGGCCCGCTCGATCCGCCATGACCGCGCGTGTCGTAGCGGATCAGGCGATAGTCGCGCGACAGCGCCGCGACCTGCGCGTCCCACATCGCATGCGTGGTGCCGAGCGAATTGGAAAGGACCATCGCTGATGCCCCATCCTTTCCGTCACTGGTGTAGAACAGGGTCTGGCCGTCGTCGGTCGTGATGGTCGGCATGGGCTGGTTCGTCCCGTGTGGTTGATCGGTCGCGCGGGCGGGACGGCTATTGCGGGTTGCGCACGCCGCTCAGGAAGGCGGCAGGGATAGTGCCGCGATAGGGGGAATCCTTCTCCCAATCCTCCCACACTTCGCGCGACTTGAACTTCCAGCCGTCCGGCGTGCGCACGAGCTTGTCGATGTAGAAAGCAGGCGTGCCGATGAAGGTGCCGGGGATCGGCTGGCCGCTGACGATCAGCGCATAGGCCATGCCGTCGGCGCCATCAGCGGTGGCGGTCAGCTTGATGTTGGTCATCATGTGGCGCGTCGCCGACGGGCCGCCCTTCGAGGTGCGCGCCGCGAGCACCGAGGCGAGCTCGGGCGTATGCTTGCTCAGCGCGCTGATGAACACGCCCCCAGGCGCGAAGGTGGCCGCGCGCGCCGCGCCGTCGCCGCGATCGAGCGCCCAGCAATAATCGGTGTAGAGTTGCTCGATCTCGAAATAATCCTCCGCGGTCAGCTTCTTCACCACCGGCGCCTTGGCCGGCTTGTCGGCGGCCAGCGCGGGCGTGGCGATCGCGGTCGTCGCGAGCGCCAAAGCGGAGGCTTGCAGGATGCGCTTCAGGGTCATGATTTTTCTCCGGTGCTTCATGCGGATTGCGGTGCGGCCTCGCGCGGCCGCGTGGTGCGCTTTTCGATGCGCTTCTCGTTGATCGTGCTCAAAACGATGCGGTCGACATAGATGCCGGGCGTATGGATACAGTCGGGATCGAACGTGCCGGTCTCGACGATCTCTTCCGCCTCGACCACGGTGATGCGTGCCGCGGTCGCCATCGGCTGGTTGAAATTGCGCGCGGTCTTGCGGAACATCAGGTTCCCGGCGCGATCGGCGCGCCACGCCTTGATCAGCGCCAGATCGGCGCGCAGCCAGGTCTCGCGGATATAGTCCTGCCCTTCGAACATCTCGACCGGCTTGCCCTCCGCGACGAGCGTGCCGACGCCGGTCTTGGTGTAGAAGGCCGGAATGCCCGCACCGCCCGCACGGATACGCTCGGCCAAGGTGCCCTGCGGCGTCAGCTCCAGTTCCAGCTCGCCGGAAAGATATTGCTGCTCGAACAATTTGTTCTCGCCGACATAGCTGGAGATCATCTTGCCGATCTGGCGCGTCTGCAACAGCGTCCACAGCCCGAAACCGTCGGCGCCGGCATTGTTGGAGACGACCGTCAGGTTCTTCACACCCGATGCCTTGATCTCGGGGATCAGGCTTTCCGGATTGCCCGACAGGCCGAACCCGCCGGACATGATCGTCATCCCGTCGAACAATATGCCGTCGAGCGCGGCGGCCGGGCTGGGATAGATCTTATCCAAGCGCTTCCTCCAGCCAGCCCTGCGTGGTCTGGAACGAAGGCCGCGCGGAGAGCGCATCGAACAAAGGCACGAGGCCGGGATGATCCTTGCGCCATGCTATGTCGGGAAAGCGGAAGTTCAGATAGCCGAGCGCCGCGACGATCGCGGCGTGGCCGATGCCATAGGGTGTGGCCACCACCTCCGGCGCGATCGTCTCGAGCAGCGCGAGCGTCGCCCGCGCCTTGCGTTCGTGCCCGTCGAGATGCGCCGGCGATTGCATCGCGCCCTCGCGCAGCCGCTCGTTGCGCCACAGGATCAAAAGCGCCATCAGATTGTCCGCGGTCGATTGCCAGTGCAGCGCCCGCCAGCGCGCCGCGCCATCGGCCGGAAACAGCTTCATACCGTCGTGCAGGCTGTCGAGATATTCGCAGATCACCCGCGAATCCGCGAACACCACGCCGTCGTCGGCGATCAGGGTCGGGATCTGGTTGAGCGGATTGACCGCCATCACCTCAGGGCTGAGATCGGTATAGCCGACCCACGAACTGATCCGCTCGATCCGCTCGGCCAGACCCGTCTCGAACGCGCAGATCGTCACCTTACGGACGAACGGCGAATATGCGGACCAATAGAGCTTCACGTCATTTCCCCTCGGCCGGGCGATCGGGCCGGACGATGCGGTTCTTCAGCACGCCGATCCCCTCGATCTCCAGCTCGATCACGTCGCCGGGCGAAAGGAATCGGTCGAGCTCCAGCCCGCATCCGGTGCCCACCGTACCCGAACAGATGATCTCCCCGGCATGCAAGGTCTCACAGCGCGAGATGAACGCAATGACGTCGGCGAAGCTGTGATACATGTCGGCGGAATTGCCCCCGCCCCAGCGCTCGCCGTTGATCCGCGCCTCCATCTTCAGGCTGCAGGGATCGGAGAATTCGTCGAGCGTCACGATCCACGGACCGAGCACGTTGCCGGTATCGAAATCCTTGCTCTTCATCGGGCCGAGTCCGAGCGGGCGCTCGACCAGTTGCAGGTCGCGCGCACTGAAATCGTTGAAGATGGTGAAGCCGAAGATGTGGCCGTGCGCGTCGCCGGGCGCGATGTTGGTGCCGCCCTTGCCGAGGACGCAGGCGAGCTCGAGCTCGAAATCCATCAGCTCGGAATAGTCCGGCCATTGCACGTCATGCCCGGTGCCGACCACGCTGAAGCGGTTGCACTTGTACCAGCTCGGCCGCTCGTACCAGGTATCGGGGATGCCCGGCCATTCGGTGCCGGTCAGGTGCGACCAACCCTTGCGCGCGTTGACGAGATGCTCCTCGAACACCAGGCAATCGCGCATCTGCAAGGGGAGCGGCAGCGGTGCGAGCAACTCCGCACCGGCCAGCGGCAGTGACGCACCGGCGGGCCAAGCCGCGGCGATGTGACGCGAGACGTCGAGCGCGGCTTCGCCGCCGTCGATCAGCGTCTGCATGCTTTCGAAGGCGTCGTCCGGCCCGCCGAGCAATCGCGCGGCCTGGGCGAGATCGAGCAGTTCCGCGCGCGCCGTATCGACGGCGGCAAGGCGCGGCTGGCCGCCCCGGGAATAGGTGGCGAACTTCATTTGAGCGTCCGCAGGTTTCTGGTCTCTGGGAGCGCCGCCGCACAGACCAGGATCGTCACGATCGTGCACAGCAACGGGTACCAGAGCCCGGAGAAGATGTTGCCGGTGGCGAAGACGAGCGCGAACATGATCGTCGGCAGGAAGCCGCCGAACAGCCCTGTGCCGACATGATAGGGCACCGACATCGAGGTGTAGCGCACGCGCGCCGGGAACAATTCGACCATCCAGATCGCCAGTGGCGCGGTGGTGAGCGTGGTGAAGATCATCATCAGGAAGACCATCGCCGCGACGCCCAGTCCGTTGACGTGATCGGCGGGCGCGGCGGGATAGCCGGCCGCGACGAACGCCTTGAGCACGGCCGCCTTGAAGTCCGCCTTGGCCTGCGTGAACGCGGCGCCGCTCAGCCCCGTGCCGCTCGGCGCCTTGATCTCGGTCGCGCCGATCCGGATCACCGCGGCATCGCCGATCTTCGCGTCGACATTGGCATAGGGCACGCCGGCCTGCGCCGGCACCGACTTGGCGATGTCGCACGGCCGGGCATAAGGCGCGAGACCGAGCGGATCGAAACGGATCGGGCAATGGCTCTGGTCGGCCAGCACCTGCACCGGTTGCGCGGTCGCCGCGCGGCCCAGCGCCGGATTGGCGAAGTCGGCCATCGTCCGGTAGATCGGGAAGATCAGCAGAGCGGCGAGCACGCAGCCGGTGAGGAATACCGGCTTGCGCCCGATCCGGTCGCACAGCCAGCCGAACACGATATGGAACGGCGCACCGGCGACGAGCCCCGCGGTAACCAGCAGATTGGCGGTCACCGGCTCGACCTTCAGCACCTGGGTGAGGAAGAAGAGCGAATAGAAGGCGCCGCAATAATAGATCACGCCGCCGCCGACGACGCCGCCGAACAGCGTCTTCAGGATCAGTTTGAAATTGCCCCAGTCGCCGAACGAATCCCGGATCGGGCTCTTCGACACGCCACCTTCGGCGCGCATCTCGCGGAACACCGGCGATTCCTCCAGCCGCAGCCGGACATAGACCGATATCGCCAGCAGGATGACCGAGATCAGGAACGGCGCGCGCCAGCCATAATCGTCGAAATGCGCGCCGAACGCGTAGCGGCAACTGAGCACCACCCCGAGGCACAGCACCAGCCCCATGGTCGACATGGCATTGATGAAGCTGGTGTAGAGCGCGCGGCGATGTCGCGGCGCGTGCTCGGCAACGTAGATCACGGCGCCGCCATATTCGCCGCCCGCCGCCAAGCCCTGTCCGACGCGCAGCAGCACCAGCGCGATCGGCGCGGCGATGCCGATATCCTTGTAGGTGGGCATCAGGCCGACGGTGGCGGTGGAGAGGCCCATTACCAGGATGGTCGCGAGGAAAGTCTTCTTTCGCCCGAGCTTGTCGCCTAGCCGGCCGAATAGCGCCGCGCCAACCGGACGCATCAGCGATCCCGTGGCGAAGGTGACGAGCGCGAAGACGAACGCGCGCGACGGATCGAGCGCGCTGAAAAACTTCGCACCGATCAAGGCTGCGAGCGTGCCATAGAGATAGAAGTCATACCATTCGAACAGCGTGCCGAGGCTCGCCGAGGCGACCACGGCGAAGTGCGAGCGCGACAGACCGGTGGCCGGTGCAGCCGCGGCCGCCACTTCGTCGTCGGAATAGACCAGGGTTTCGCCGGACATCGCCGTTCAGCGCCTGACGCCGTCCGTGGGAAGCGCGTTTCCCCGCATACCGATCTGCAGGCCGACAGAGCCCAAGGCATCCCCCTCTTTTCTGAGTGGAAGCCTAAAAGCCTATTTATAGACTTACAAGCGGATAATTGTGTTTGAGGCCCGATCCGGCATATTTTTTCGGTGAGATCGGATGTGTCGAGCCGCGCCTATCGGAGCGTGACATTGAAGCGGACGAGATCGCCGCGATAAACGCCCTTGGCGATCAGCACGAGCTGGTCGTGCTGGTCGACTGCCGAGCGATTGACCTGCGCGACCGGCGCATTGAGCGAGAGTTCGAGCAATTGCGCCACCTCCACATCGGCGCTGTGGATCGTCAGCGTCTGCTCGGCCTTGGTGACGAGCAGGCCGGGCACGCGCGAGATGATGCCGAACGCGGTGGTGGTGCCGAACTGCTCGTGCGGGATCTTCGGCGTCAGCCGCTCGTCGATATAGACTTCGCCGAGCAGGAACAGGGTCCCGTCGCGCTTGTGCAGGCGGCGCAGGTGGCGATAGCTCGGCGCCGGCTCGCCGATCGCATGCGGCAGGATCGGCGGCGGGACGTCGCGCTCTTCCGTCAGCACGGTGATCTGGGCATCCTCGCGGCCGGCGTTGAGCAGGCCGTTCCAGTCGGTCTGCACGTCGGTCCACAACCGCGGCTCGGGCCGATTGGTGATGAAACTGCCGCGCCCGCGATAGCGCTCGATCAGCCCCTCGCCTTCCAGCAAGCCCAAAGCGTCGCGGATGGTGATGCGCGCGACGCCGAAATCGCGCGCCAGTTCCTCGACCGTCGGGATCTGCATGCCCACGGTCCAGATGCCGGATTCGATCTTCGAGCGGAACAGGGTGGCAAGCTGGATATAGCGCGAGACGGCGCTGCGATTGTAATCGGGAACGTCGGACATGCGTTGGGCGCTGGCAGTCATCGGATCGGCGGCCTCTCTACCATCTCGTCGCGCGATGATCACACCTTATTCGCGATCGGCGCAGACCATGCTGTCGCGCCGAACGCCCAGTCAAGAGCCGAAGGGACCGGGTTGGTCCGTAAATCCCGTCAGATCGCGATCCCGAGCACGCGCGCCGCATTACCGTGCAGGATCGCGATCTTGTCCTGCGGCCTCAGATGCGTCGCCATGATCTGATCGACCGGATCGAGCGACCAGGGATAGGGATAATCGGTCCCGATCATCACCTGCCCCGCGCCGACCACGTCGATCAGATGCTGCACCGCGCGCGGGGTGAAGACGAGCGAATCGAAATAGATGCGCTTCAGATATTCGGACGGATGCAGCTCCAGCGGGATCGCCTTGTCGCAATAGCTCGGGCCCACGATGCAGGCATAGTCCGAGCGATCGGCGTAGAAAGGCAGATAGCCGCCGCCATGCGCGCAGATGATCTTGAGCCGTGGGAACTTGTCCAGCGTCCCCTGGAAGATCAGGTGCGACAGCGCGATCGTGGTCTCAAGCGGATTGCCGATGATGTTGCCGAGCCAGCCGTTGCCGGCGAGCCGGTTGGCCTTGCTCGGCGCCATGCCGGTCGGGTGGATGAACAGCGCCGCGCCGAGTTCTTCGGCTTTGGCCCAGACGGGATCGAACTTCGGATCGGCGAATTCGAGCCCGGCGACCGCGCCGCCGATCGAGGCGCCCTTCAGCCCATGCTCTTTCATCGCCTGTTCGAGTTCCTCGACCGCGATCCCGGGCGCCTGCAGCGTGAGCGAGGCGAAACCGGCGAAACGGTCCGGATGCGCGGCGCAGATTTCGGAGAGCTTCTGGTTCTGGATCTTGCAGATCCGGTGCGCGATCTCGGGTGTCTTCTCGTACCAGAAGGGGTTGACCCCCAGCACTTCCATGTCGATCGCCATCGCGTCCATCGCGGCGAGGCGTTTCTCGACACCCAGGAAATGCTCGTCGGCGCCGCGGATCGGACGGAACAGCGCCTCGGTATCACCGTCGAGCAGCGGGATGATCTCGCGGAAGTTGCAATGTGCGTGGACGTCGATCGTCTTCACGCGCTTGCCGTTCAGATAGAAGGGCGTGCGCAGCCGCGATCGGGCCTGCACGCGGGCGGAACCCGGAATGCGGCCCAGCACGGCGGCACCGATGCCGGCCGCAAGAACTTCACGCCGTGTCGCCACGCCCCCCCTCCATCGCCCGCTTTGTCCATTGCCCGGCAAAGGCGGCGCGTATTCTGCCCAACGCGCGCCGCCTTCGCCGAACCTCCGGGTGTCACTTCTTCTGCTGTTCGCCGAGCAGAACCTCGCTGCCGCGCTGGCCGGCGCGCGTCGCCTGCGCGAAAACGATCATCCACTTGCCGCCGATCTTGCTCCAGACGTGGACATAGCGCGTGCGATACGGATTGGGGAAAGATCCCTCGCCCGGCCCCGACATGTGCTGCGCCGATTGCTGGTCCCTGATCCACTTGTCGACCGCGGGAACGTCGCGCGCGTGCGTGCCGGCGGTGATCGCGAGGTCTTCCTCGTTGGGCACCGCATAATAGGTCTCGGTCGATCCGGTGACGACCGCCGTATCGCCGTTATAGACCTTCACTTCGGGCGTCGAGTTGGTCGCCTTGATGATCTCGACCTTCGGGTGGTAGAGTTCGTTGTTCTTCGCGAAGTCGATGTCTTCCTGCCGTTCGTAGCGCCAGCCGCTGGCATGCACCTCGACGAAATCGGGCGCCATCATCGCCGCGCGCGCATCCCCCTTGGCTTGGGCGAACGCCTTGTTGGCGGCGGTCACCTCGGCGATCGTCTTCGCGTCGCCGCTCTGCGCATGCGCCGGCATGGCGAATGCGAGCACACCGAGCGACGCGGCGATCAAGGAAGTGCGGATCGACCCAAAGGACTTCATATTCTCTCTCCTGTTGTGCGATGGCTGATCATGGGAGCGGCCTGGCCGTAACGACGGCGAGCGCATCGCCGCTCGGCTTCAGAATCGTGACGCCGCTGCCCGGGCGATCGAGCACGTAGACGTAGCCGCGATCATCGAGCTCGACGATATTGGCCTCGGTCGAGGTGCGGCAGCCACCGGTCCCGTCGGGCTTCGCGCACGCCGCCTTGGTGTTGGCGTTGGTGCCCTCGATGAAATAGCCGACTTCGCGCGGATTATAGGGATCACGGATATCCCACACGCGCAGGCCGGCATCGAACCATGTAACGAACGCCAGCTTGCCGTAATAGGGCGCGTAGATTTCCCAGGGATAATGGTGCGCGCCGAACCGCGCGCCCTTGCCGCAGAAATCGCCCGGCTGCTGCGCAACGTTGAGCGTGGCGATCGGCCAGGGCGTGCGATCGTCGCTGCCGCCATAGCCGCCGAGATCGATCAGCGTGGCATTGTGCGGCGCCATGCCCTGGCAGGCGAGCGGCGTCGCCGCTTCCGATGTCGTGACAAGCAGGTTCATCCGGATCGGCGCGCCGTCGAGAAACCCCTTTTGCGCCTGCGGCAGCGGCAGGCCGAAGATCGGCGTCGCGTTGTGCGCGCCCTGGGTCGGGTTCTGCTGGAGATAGCTGACCTGCGGGTAGAGCAGATCGCCGCGGGTCGGGCGCGTGGCGCAATCCGGCGAGGCGGAGGCGATCCTGCAGCCGTTGAGCAACTTGTCGCGATCGACGATCTGCAACGTGCCTCCGCGGCAGCACCCGTACGGCAGATAGACGCGATTGATCTTCGTGCCTGCGGAATACACTTCGTGCAGCCCCTGCGCGGAAACGCCCTCAGCGCAGTCGCCCGCGGCGCTGTTCATGCAAGCGGGCAGGCCCTTTGGATCGGCGTCGGGCTGCTGCCCCGGCAACCCGAAGTCGCGGATGAAGACCGGCTTCGCTGGATCGCTCATGTCGTAGATCTTGACGTGCTGCAGCGTGTGCCAGCCGTCCTTCGCGCCGCCGGCGACGACATAGGCGATGCCGGTATCGCATTCCCACCAGCTCTTGTGCGTCGCGGTCAGATCGCCGACGATCGTCGCGAGCAGCTTGGGCGCGGCGGGATCGGTGACGTCCCACACTTCCTGATCCTTGTCGGGCGATGCGCCGGCATTGTCGCGCAACAGGTAGAAATGCCCCTTCTCGGCGTGCGGCAGCGTGTCGCCGCCGCAGACGAAGGTGTGCGGCGCACCGTTGGCCTTGGCCGGGATGTGGAACAGGAAATGCGGCCGCGCGGGATCGGTGACGTCGTAGATCGTCGTGCCGTTCGGCTCCGCCTTGCCGGTTGGGGTGTTACTTTCGGTGCCGGCACCGTTGCCGACATAGAGGATGTAGCGGTCGCCCTGATGCTCGACCCATTGCTGGTCGCCTTCCGCGCGGCCCTGATTGTCGAGATGGCCGATGACGCGCATGTTCCAGATCGACTGGCGATCGGGCGCGGCGGGCGGCGGCACCTTGAGCGCAGGCAGCCCGGCGGCGCCTTCCGGTCCCTCGGTCAGCGCGATGGCGGGAACGTCTGGGCCATTCGGAAGATAGCGGTCCTGCGCCGCCGCCGCGGCCGAAAGACACAGGAGCATCGTGCAGAGCGCGAACCTCAATCCCAGCCGAACTCGCATAAGCATGATGCTCCCGTCCCCCCGATCAGAAATTCAACCGCGCGCCGATCTTGAAGCTGCGCCCGATCAGATCATACACCTGACCGCCATTGAGGAACGCCACCACCGCGGCGAAGGGCGGATCCCGGTCGAACAGGTTGGTGATGCTGCCGAACACCTGAATCTTCTTGGTGATATTATAGGTTTCGGTCAGGTCGACGTAGAAGGCAGCGGGGAATTTGTTGATGTTGATGCTGTTCGGCTTGGTCGGATCGTAGCCGTCCTGGCCGGGGCCGACGAGCGTCGCATCACCCAGGATCGGCGATGTATAGCGCAACTGCACGTTCGTGAGCGAAGGTCCGACCCCGTAGGTGAGATTCATATTGCTCGTCCATTTCGGCACGCCGCCATTGGCTCCCGAACCCGAGCGCTCGACCGTAACCGGGCCATCGACCGTGGTCAGGTGATTGACCCAGGTGGTCAGCCAGCGGAGATCGAACCGTCCGGGCAGGCCGATACCCGAGAGCGGCACGTCATAGTCGAATTCGATATCGAGGCCGTCGGTCTTCAGTTCGTCGAGATTCTGCGCGGAAGAGTTGATCACCAGCCCGAGATTGGGATCGTGCGAGACGAGATCGCAATAGACCTGGATATGCTGGGCGCAGCGATTGACGATGTCGCTCGCCGCAGTGGTGACGATCACGTCCTTGAGCTTGATATTGTAATAATCGACCGAAGCGCGAAGGCCGCGGATGAAGTGCGGCGTGAAGATCGCACCGATCGTATAGCTGTTGGCGATTTCCGGCGTCAGATTGGGGTTGCCGGCACTGTACACATTGGCCTTGCCCACCGTGCCGTCGATCGGATTCGAGAAGTTCGCCTGGAACGCTTGAGTCGGCGCCTGGTACAATTCCAGGATCGACGGCGCGCGAATGTCGCGGCTGTAGGTGCCGCGGAAGCGCAGATCGCTGTTCGGCTGCCAGGTGAGGCCGACCTTGTAGGTCGAGACCGCGCCGCTGGTGCTGTACGAGGTCTCGCGGAACGCGCCGTTCAGATCGAGCGCCTCGGCCCAGGGCTTGTGCCTGAGCAGCGGCACGCCGACCTCGACATAACCTTCGGTGACGTTGACCGAGCCGCCGTAATTCGCGCCGTTCTGGAAATAATAGGCGCCCATCAGGCCCAGCGCGTCGCCCCGCGCGGTGCCCTTTTCCCAGCGATGCGCGATGCCGGCCGCGACCGAGACCGGCCCGGCCCAGGTCGAGAAGGGCGAGCCCGAGATATTGGCTTCCTCGACCATCTGTTCGTAGCGGAAGGTATTGATCGAGGAGTGCGAGACGTAATCCTGTGCCGCCTGGCTCGACTGGTGCGGACCGAAGATGTTGAACGGCACGCAGCCCGGCTGGACCTGTGCGGCGCGCGCCGCGGTCAGGTTCGGGTTGGTCGCGATCGGGCCGCAGACCGGCGCACCGGTCACCGGATCGCTCACCACATAGGCGGCCTCCAGATAGTTCGCCTCGATGATGTTGTTGACGTCGTCGATCACCGAATGCGAGACGCCGTGCTCGACGTTGACATCCCACTTCCAGTCGCCGCCCAGCTTGCCCTTGATACCGCCGGTCTCGCGGAACGTGTCGTCGGGCGTGTAGGTCTTGAAGCCGCCCATGTCGGTCTCGTAGCGACCGACCGTGATCGAGGTGAGATCGTTGGCGATCATCGCCGCCCGGATCGAGTCCGGGATGAACGGATTGCTGATCGGAACGATGTAATTGGTTTCCTGGTGGAACGCGCTGATGCCGCGCTGTTCCTGCCGCGCCCAGTTGAAGCCGAAATAGACGCTGGTATCGTCGCTGACGTCGAAGCTGTCCTTCGTCATCACGTTGTAGCGCTTGTGCGCGGACGACAGCTTGAAATTGCCGGTCGGGGCGCCGCGCGGCGAATTGGCGTTGCCGCCACCCTGCATGAAGGTGGTATAGACCGTGCCGTACGGGAATTGATACGGCACGCCGCCCGGCCCGAAGGCGATGCCCTTCAACGGGCCGGAAACGATCAGACCGCCCGCCGCCTGGGTGGCATAGGTGACGTCGGGCAGATAGCCCTGCGCCGGCGTGCCCGCGGGACGGCCCGCGCCGAACGAGATGATCCCGGCTTCCTGCGTCCAGTCGCGATTGTAGATCGTGCCGGTGCCCTGATTGTCCGAATATTCCCCCGCCACCATCACGTGGAGGCGGCCATCCATGAAGCTCTTGCCGACCATCAGGCTGGCGGCCGGCTCGATATTGTCGCCATATTCGGACATGCCGTATTGGGCGGTCGCCTTGACGCCCTCGAAACGGTCCTTGAGGATGAAGTTGACGACGCCCGAAACGGCGTCCGAGCCATAGGCGGCCGAGGCGCCGCCGGTAACCACCTCGACGCGGTCGATCGCGACGGTGGGGATCAGGTTGAGGTCGACCGTGCCGTTGAGGTTGGTCGGGACGAAGCGCTGGCCATCGACCAGCAGCAGGGTGCGCTGCACGCCCAGGCCGCGAAGATCGACATTCTGCTGGCCGAGCCCGCCGTTGCGGTTCGAAGCCTGGGTGTTGCCGACGGTCTGGCGGAAAGCGGGAAGCTGGTTGACGACGTCGGCGACCGTGGTCGGCGCGCGCTGCGCGATCTGCTCCTGGCCCTCGGTGGTGACCGGGGTCGGCGTGCGGAAGCCGCTGGTCAGCCGCGTGCCGGTGACGACGATATCGCCCGGGGTCTTGCTCGCGTCCGCATCCGCGGCCGGCGCATCCGCCGGAAGAGTCTGGGGAGCGGCCTGTTCTGCCGGCGCGGCCGGTGCGGTGGCGGGCGTCGCATCCTGTGCGTGAGCGGCATCGATCGCGCCCAGCGCGCACGAAGCCAAAGCGATTGCCTTGAGCATCTGAGAACGACGAATGGCCATTATCCCCTCCTTGATTCCGGCTCCGGGTTTCTCCAACCCGGCGGCCGATTCTCGTTGTTGCGCCCGAGGCCATTGACGGCCGATCGGATACGTTGGCGGATAAGGCCTATAACTAGGTTTTTGAGACTTGCAAGACTCTGGTTGCGTCCGGATGCACACGAATGTGGCGCCGCGACCGATTCCGGCCGCGGTTACGCCTTGAACATCATGTCATCCATATGGCCGATGGGCTGCCGGACGGCCGACCGCCGGCACTTCGCCGTTACCGAAGCCGCGCCGGCAGGGTCACGCGGTGAAGCTGGTGAAAGACGGCTGAAAGCACAGCGAAAGAGGGGCTCGGGCTCTTCCCCAAAAATAGGGCGGCGGATGTATCCGCCGCCCTTGAGGTGCCGGTGGACCGGAGGGGTCGGCCGGTGGACGGGTCAGTTGCCGAAGCCGAAGCTGATCTTGAGATAGGGGCCCTGGATGGTGCGGTCGTAGGATTTGGCGCCGTCCGCGCCGCCGCCGTCGATCGCGCCGAAATAGCGCTCCCAGCGGTATCCGCCCTTCAGCGCGATCCGGCCGAGCGAATAGGACAGGCCCAGGCTGCCGCCGAGCGTGGGAACGGTCGCGGTCTGCTTGCGCTCGGTTCGCAGCGTCGCCTTGTCGACGCTGCTGGGCAGCAGGCTGCTACCGTTGCTGGTGCTGACCCAGATCCGCTCATACAGATATTCGGTCGTGTCGGTGAAATTATAGGTGGTCTCGTCGTCGCTGCTCTGCGCCTTGCGGCGGCCGAAGAGCACGCCGCCGGTCGCCGACCAGTCGAGCGCGACCTTGCCGGTCTCGTCCGATCCGAACAGGTCATAGGACCCTTCCCACTGCGCGATCGGCCCCGCACCGCTGAACGAGCGCTGGACGGTGGAGTAGGACTGGTATCTGTGAAAGGGCAGGATGCCGTTGCTGATCATGTCGGGATTTGCGACAAAGTCCGGCCGCCCGCTGACGTCGATCGCCGTGTCCGAATCGAGACGGGCGAAGCGCGCGCCCAGCCCGATGGAGGATCGGCCGCGGCTCCCGAGACCCACATCGTGGCTGGCGATGAAATCGACCATCAGATGCTTCTCGCTGTCCTGCACCGACGCATCGCCGAAGTTGGTGAATTCATTATGGCCGTATAAATAGGCGTATTGGCCGTCGCAGCCTCCGTAAGCCCCATCAAACCAGGGCGTGCACACCGTCTCGGTAGTCTCCTTGCGCCCGTAACGAGTCGCCCCCTCCACCTTGCCGTAGCGAAGATTGGCGGTCAGCTTCCACGGACTGTCATCGGGCTGGACGATCAGCGAGACGTCGGTGCCGTCCTTGACCGGAAGCCGCCGATCCCGCTGCATCGG
>Ga0153956_1001470_pt1 | contig 20406 bp, 21 predicted proteins | sample TSFL040MetaG_FD_104704 | JGI IMG/M metagenome (GOLD analysis project Ga0153956, IMG submission 104704) | Attine ant fungus gardens microbial communities from Florida, USA - TSFL040 MetaG | ecosystem: Host-associated > Fungi > Mycelium > Unclassified | place: USA: Florida, Wekiwa Springs...
CGCATCGGCTACCTGCTCGTGCGGGAATAGGCCGGAGTAATCGATGGGCCGGCTGTTCTGGAAGTTCTTCGCCTTCGTGTGGCTGGCGCAGCTGGCGGTCATGCTGGTGATGGGCGTGGTGTTCTGGATCGACATCCAGCACCGCGAGGCGCAGTTCGCGGCCGTGCGCGCGACGATGTCGCGAGAGTTTGAGCAGCGCGGCATGCCACGGGAGCCTGGACCAGCGCCGGGGGACACGCAGGCGCGGCGCCCGCCGACAGGTCCGGCCATCGATGCCAGGATGCCGGACCCGCGTGCCGGTGGCCCGCCGCCCGGCACGTTCCAGCCGGACTCGGCGCCGGGTGCGTTCCGGCGCTTCCCGCCGATGGACCCGCAGCACCCGGGCTTCGGGCCGGGGCCGCCGCCCGGCGGTGGGCCGCGAGGCTTGTTCGGCTTGTTCGGCATCGGCGGGCCCGGGCCGTGGCAGCCGCTATGGCTGCGCTCCCTGCCTTCGCCCGTCGCCTTGCTGAGCACGCTTGCCGGCAGCGCGCTGACCGCGCTGCTGCTGGCGCTGTATGTATCCAAACCCATCCGTGGCCTGCGGCGGGCGTTCGACGCGGCGGCGGCGGGCGATCTCGAGCGCCGCATCGGCACTGAACTTTCCGGCCGCCGCGATGAACTCGCCGACCTCGGCCACGACTTCGACCGCATGGCCGCGCGCCTGCAGGGCTCCATGCAGGGCCAGCGGCGGCTGCTGCACGATGTCTCGCACGAGCTGCGCTCGCCGCTGGCGCGGGTGCAGGCCGCCGTCGGGCTGCTGCGTGAGGACCCGGCCATGCTCGCCTCGATGACCGATCGCATCGAGAACGAGGTCGCGCGCATGGATCAGCTGGTGGGTGCGCTGCTGACACTGTCGCGCCTGGAGTCCGGGGAGCTGGCGCAGGACATCCAGGACGTGGACCTGCGTGAGCTGGTGGCCGGCATCGTCCGGGACGTGCAGTTCGAGGCCGGCGGCGGCGCGGGAGTGACGCAGGTCAACGAAGTGCCGGCGCAGACCCGGGGCGCACCGCGACTGTTGCACAGTGCGATCGAGAATGTGGTGCGCAATGCTCTCAAACATGGCGGCGGCGCGCCCATCCGCATCGAGACTGCGCTGGATGCGACGGGCAGGCAGTTCATCCTGCGGGTGCTGGACCAGGGGCCGGGGCTGGCAGCGGATGAAATCGAGCGGCTGTTCACGCCGTTCTTCCGCGGCCGCAATGCCGCCAGCAGCGGCTATGGCCTGGGGCTCGCCATCGCCCGGCGCAGCGTGGAGGCACATGGCGGCAGCATCCGGGCCGGCAACCGCCCCGAGGGCGGGCTGTGCGTGACCATCACGCTGCCATGCCAGGCGGGTGTGAACGCTTCACAGCCAGCCTGAGTTGAGCCTCACACCGGCGGCATTTCCCCAGGTCCATGCGGCCCGCGTTGGCCGCGGTGCTTTTCCACCTGCGCGCGCTGTTCCGGCGTCAGCACCTCGTACACCTGGTGCTCGGTGCGTGCGCGCAGCAGCGCCAGTTCGCTGTCCGCCCTGGCGGCTGCATCGGCCTGCTGGCGCGCGGCGGCTTCATCGAAGTGCTCGGCGGTGCCGGCCTTCATCAGCGCTTCGCGCGCGGTGCGCAGTGCCTTGCCCTGCTCGCGCAGGCGCGGCGCGGCGGCGTACAGGATGCTGAACACCTTGTCCTGCTGCTCATCGCTCAGGCGCAGGCCGGCCAGGAAGGGCGGCGGCATGAACGGGCCGCCTTCGAAGCCACCGGGCATATGATCCGGGCCCGGCGGCGGGCCGAAACCCGGCGGGCTCCCGGGACCGCCCGGGCCATCCCAGTCCATGGGGCCGCGCGCCCGCGGACCACGACCGGTTCCCGGTCGCTGCATCTGATCCTGGCCCTGCGCATGACTGCCGTCCTGGGGAGGCGTCTGCGCGGGTGCCGCGCTGAGGGCCAGCAGGCCACCGGCCAGCAGTGCCGCGGTGGCAGTGGTGCGGGAAATGGCTTTCATGTCATCGCTCCGTAAGCTTCGTCCTGCGCGAAGTAGAGCACGGGAGCGGGCGCTCCGGCGTGTCAAGAAATGTAAAGTGCGCCGCAGCTGTGTGATTGTTTGACAGCCTGCTCCTTGGAGTGCCGTCAGGGTGCCCGGGCCCGGCAAAACCAGGTGTTCTGCCGGGCCTGCGTGCGGGTTCCGCGGGGTTTCAGATCCCGCTGATCTCCCGCCTGGCGGTGCGCTTGCGGTGCTCGATCTCCTGCACGTAGATCGGCGTGCGGTACACGCGCTCGTTCACCATGCCGGCCGGCAGCGCCTGCACCTGCACCATGGAATCCAGCAGCGCGTTGCAGCGTGCCTCCACGCCCAGGCGGTACTCGGGTTCGGCGACCACGAACAGGTCGTTGTGCAGGATGCCATCGAGCACCAGGCGGCCGCACACCATCGGGTCCATGGGACGCGTGGCATAGGGTGTGCGCGGCTCGGCGGGAGCTGCCGCCGGGCGTGGACGTGGGGCGCTGCCGGGAGTGCCCGCGGGGCGCGGCTGCGCGCCGGGGGCCAGCGCCGGCGGTCCTTCATTCTTCAATGCCGCCGGGCGGTAGCTTTCGCTCTGGCCGATGTTGGTGGCGGTGAGACCTGGGATGAAGCAGGTGGTGCCGATGTTGGTGTTGCGCAGTTCCTGGCGCAGTTCCTCCATCAGGCCCACGGCGGCGATCTTCGACACCGTGTACACGCCCGCGCCGCTGCCCGGCAGGATGCCGCTGGTGGAAGTGGTGGTGACGATCTGGCAGCCCTGCTTGCCGGCCAGCATGCGCGGGACATAGGTGTGCACGCCGTAGATCGGGCCCCACAGGTTGACCCCCAGGCCCCATTCCCAGTCCTTCAGCGTCCCGGTGCTGGCCGGTGCCTGCATGCCCGCGCCGGCGTTGTTCACCAGCACGTGCAACGGGCCGAATTTCTTTTCGATTTCGTCGGCGACGCGCTCCCAGCTGTCGCGGTCCATGACGTCCTGCTGGATGGCGTGGATGCGCGGATCGCCCGCGGGGAAGTGCGTGAGCGCCTCCTTGATATGCGTCTCGCCCAGGTAGCCGATGACCACCTTCATGCCGGCCTCGTGCAGCACCCGCGCGATGCCCAGCCCGATGCCGCTGGAGCCGCCGGTGACGTAGGCGACCTTGTCCTTCACGTCGGTGATGGTGGGGGCCTGCGAGGGACCGAAGTCCGGTACCGGGACATCGGCTGCCGCGGCCCGGCCTGGATTTGTCGCGCCTGCCGCGCCCAGCAGACCGGCCGCGCCCGCCGCCATGCCGCCGAGGATCCGCCGCCGGTTCAGTGTCTGTTCGTCCATGTCCTCATCCCCCTGTTGGTCGCGACGCCGCGATGCGCAGCCATCATAGGGGAGGGGCTGGACGGTGCAAATGGCCGCCGGCGGCCCGCGCCGTCAAACCAGCATTACGCCGCGATCACATTCGATGGAGCGTCAATGCACGCCGGGCAGCCAGCCGCCGGCCTGCGCGCGGGCTTCCGCCGCGGCATCCAGTGGCGCTCCCGCAATTGAATCCTGTACCGCCTGCAATACGGCGGGCGGCAGTGACGATGCCGCCTGGCGATAGGTTCCGCCGCCGTTGTCCGTGCTGCTGAGCACGCTCAGGCGCCAGCCCTCATCACTGCGGCAGGTAAGCCCCGCGGCGGCAGGGAGCGTGAAGGTGCGGCAGTAGTGGCCGTCATGGGTCCTGAAGCTGATGCCCAGGTGGATGGTCGCCGCTGCCGGCTGGTTGGCGGCCAGCTGGGTATCGAGCGCGTGCGCCAGGCCGCCGCTCGCCAGCGCGATCCCGTCATGGGTGGTGATCAGTGGTGCCTGCGACTGCTTTGCCAGTTGCAGGCCGAGCGCGCCCAGCAGCAGGCCCGCCGCCAGCGCACCCCATTCGCGCCAGCGCGGCGCAGTGCGCGGGCGCAGTTCGATCACCTTTGCAGAGTGCGTATCGGCTCCCGGGGCATCGTGGTGATTGCGCGCGGCATCCAGCAGCCGTTGCGGCACCGGCTCTGCCAGCACCCCGGCGAAGCTGCCCCGCAGTTGCTGTGCCAGCGCGCGATGGGCGGCTACACGCTGCGCCAGGGCGGCATCGCCCGCCAGCGCTGCCTCCACCCGCGCGCGGGTGGCAGCGTCCAGTTCGCCGTCGGCATAGGCCATGAGGGTTTCGTCATTGATGTCCATGTTCATTCTCCGCGGGGACCGAGCAGGCCCTGCAATGCTTCCCGGCCCCGCGCCAGGCGGCTGGTCACCGTGCCCACGGGTACGCCCGTGATCTGCGCGGCCTCGGCGTAGGACAGCCCCTCGATCAACACCAGCGCGACTGCCTCGCGTTGCTCCTGCGGCAGGCGCGCCAGCGCCGCCTGTACCGCCAGTGCCTCGGTCTGTCCACCCGCGGCCGGGTCGGCGACCGATTCACCCAGCTCCTCCGGTGCGAACATCCGGTTGCGCCGGCTGCGGCTGCGCGCTTCATCGATCCAGGCGTTGCGCAGGATGCCGAACATCCAGCTGCACACCGCGGCGCCGTCACGCAACTGGCCGGATTTGGCCAGCGCCTTTTCCAGGCCGGTCTGCACCAGGTCGTCGGCATCGTGCGCATTGCCCGTGAGCGCGCGCGCGAAGCGCCGCAGGCGCGGCAGGGCCTGCACCAGTTCCTTGTTCAGGCGCGTGTCCGTTGGCATGCGACTCCTGGATGTAATACGGATGGGCACGCCATTTTCTTCCACGCCGCGCAGGATTCAACTACATTGATCGCATGATGCGGCTGCCGGCACTGCTGTTCCTGGCGCTGGTCTGCGCTGTGGCGCAGGCCCAGGGCGCGCGCCCGGGCGCGGGTGTCGGGGTGGTGCTCCAGGGCGTGGGCCAGGGCCTCAACCAGGGCTTGAACGGTGTCGGCCAGGGGCTGGGCCAAGGCCTGAACCAGGGCATCAACGGCGTGGGTCAGGACCTGGGCACCCTGCCGCAGAGCGTGGATGACACCCTGCGCGGCGTGGAGGCGGGCGCCGATACCCTGCTGGCGGACGTGGCCCGCACGGCGCAGTCGCAGGCGCTCCTGCGTCGCAATGGCAAGCTGCTTGAGGCTGATCCCGCCGGTCATCCCATGGTGCGGGGCGAGGTCGTGGCCTTCGCGCCCACGGAGGCTGACCTGGCCGCCGTGCAGGGTGAAGGCTTCAGCGTCGTTGCAACGCACGCACTCGAAGGCCTCGAGACCCGCATCGTGGTGCTGCGCGCGCCGCAGGGCATGGCGACGGCGACGGCCCTCACGCAGTTGCGGGCCCTGCTGCCCACCGTCAGCTTCGATTTCAACCACATCTATTTCCGCAGCGGTGAGCCGGCGGTGACCGCCGGCGCGAGTGTTGCGCAGGGCGCGCGCGCAGCCGCGGCAGTGCCTGCCGCCGGGGCTGTTGCACAGGACCCGGCTGCCGCGCCCGCCGCTATGGCCGCGGCCGATGCCGTGCGCGTCGGCCTGATTGACGGCGGTATCGACGCTGCGCATCCGGCATTCCACTCCCGTTCCATCCAGCATCACGGTTGTAATGGTGCGCTGATTCCCGATCCGCATGGCACCGCGGTGGCGTCATTGCTCGTCGGTCAGGCGGGCGCATTCCGGGGTGCTGCCGCCGGCGCGTCGCTGTATGCCGCCGATGTCTATTGCGGCCGCCCGGATGGCGGCGCGGTCGATGCGGTGGCCGATGCACTGTCGTGGCTGGTGCGCGAGCGTGTGCCGGTGATCAACGTCAGCCTGGTGGGGCCGCCGGATGCGACCCTGGAAGCAGTGGTGCGGCTGGTGGTCGCGCGGGGCTTCATCCTGGTGGCCGCCGTGGGCAATGACGGGCCGGCGGCACCGCCGATGTATCCGGCGTCCTGGCCCGGCGTGGTCGGTGTCACGGCGGTGGACGCTCACCGCCATGCGCTGCTGGAAGCCGCGCGCGGACCCCAGGTCCACTTTGCCGCGCCGGGCGCGGACATGGTGGCGGCGAGATCACCGCATGCCTTCGGCCGCGTGCGCGGTACTTCGTTTGCTTCGCCGCTGGTCGCCGGATTGCTGGCGCTGCAGCTGCATGAGCCCGGTGTGCCGGCCGCGGTGGCGGCCGTTGCGCAGCTGGAGCGTCAGGCGCAGCACCCGGGTAACGTGGACCCCGACCCGGTGTACGGGCGTGGCATCGTCGGCATGGACCTGGCGCCCGCGCTGCGCCTGGCCAGCCTGCAGGTGCAATAGCCACAGCACATGGACGTGCCGAACCGATCCGTCGCCGCCCCGCGACATAAATAATCACCCCTGCCGGGAAGGATCCGCCCGCCCCGATCGTAGTACCTCATGACAGCCGCCGATGCGGCATGGGAGAGGCAGACGATCATGAAGACGAATCACGCGATTGCAGGTGTCATTGCGGCGGCCTTGATGTGCAGCACGGCCGTGCAGGCCGGCCCGCTGGGCGGATTGGGAGGCCTGGGCGGTGGCCTGGGAGGCATCGGCGGCTTCAACGCCGGTCCCGGCGGCATCAATGGCATGGGCGGCATCAACGGCATGGCCAACGGGTCCATGAATGGCGCGGTCAATACCGGCGCCGTGGATGCGGTGCGCGATGGCGGCAGCCGCATCCGGAGCCGTGCGACGGATGCCGCCAGCACGGCGAAAACCGATGCCGGCAATGCCGCCGGCACGGCCAAGGGCGATGTTGCCAACACCGTCGCCGTCGCCAGGACGGACGCCGCGGATACCGCCGGTAGCGTCCGCGGCACGGCGACCGACGCGGTGGCCGGCATGCAGTCCACGGGGACCGAAGCGACCGGTACGGCGCAGTCCGTTGCCGGGGCGGTTGCTTCGTCCAGCGCCAGTGGCGGTGGCCAGCTGGGCACCGCGCCGGCTGCCGCCACCGGCGGCGTCGGCAATGGCACCACCGGTTCCAGCACCGGCAGCACCGGCAAGCCCACGGGCCCCGGCGCGGGCCACCCCGGCAAACCCGCGAGTGCGGGCGGCAACGCAGGCAGCAGCGGCCAGTCCACGGCTGCGGGCAACTCCGGCGGCAGCAGCGGTTCCGGCGGCGGCAGCGCCGCTGCAAGCCCGGCTGCCTCAGCGCACAGCCCGGCCCTCTCGGCCTCCGGGCAGGCGAGCGCGGGGCAGGGCGGCATTGCCGCCAATGGCGCGGCCAGCGGCTCGCCCTGAGGGGGACGGCCGCCGCGGGCATTGCCTTGGGTGGCCAATGGCGTGTAAATCCCCCCTGTGCATCTGGCACAGGGGGGAACATGCGCAGCATCAGAACAGAACGGACCGGCACCCGGATCGGGGCCCTCATCGGCGCGGCATTGCTGGCCGTGGCCACACTGGCGTCAGCCCCCGCGCGGGCGGATACGGTGATGATCACCGGCGCCAACTCCGGCATCGGCCTGGAGTTCGCAAAGGAATATGCCGCCCAGGGCTGGAGCCTGATCGTCACCCACCGCCGGCCTGACACTCCCGCGGCCTTGGCGGACCTCGCGGCGAAGTACCCCGGCAAGGTGCGCATCGAGCACCTGGACGTCACTTCCCTGGAGGAGGTGCACGCCCTGGCCGGCAAGCTGGCCGGCGTGCCCATCGATGTCCTGATCAACAATGCCGGGGTTTACAACAGCCGCAAGCATTGCGTCGCCGATGACGCTGAGTGCCCGGGGGACTGGAACGTCGAGAGCTTCGGCCACCTGGACTACGGCCTGCTCGACACCATCATGGCGGTGAACATCAAGGGACCGCTGCTGGTGTCGGAGGCGTTCTATCCGAACGTCAAAGCCTCCACCCGGAAGAAGCTCGTGGCCATCAGCTCCAGCAATGGCAGCCTGACCGGCGAGCCGCAGCCGCGCCCCGGCGCGATCTTCTACCGCCTGAGCAAGGCCGCCCTGAACCGGGAGATGCAGCTGGTCGCGGCGCAGACCAAGGCGGATGGAGTCACGGTGCTGATGCTCAATCCCGGCCCGACGCTCACCGAGCACCAGGAATACCTCGCAAGCATGAAGGGGATGCTCAAGACGGATTTCACGGTGAGCAACATGATCCGCACCATCGGCAACGCCACGCTGGCCGACACCGGGCGCTTCCTGCGCTACGACGGCCGGACCGAGCCCTGGTAGCGCGCTGCCAGCCGCCGGTGTGTTGATGCTGGATTGAATCGAGTCATGAAAATCACGCCCTTTGCCGTCGAACAATGGATGAACGAGTTCGAGACGGCCTGCACCCACAACCTGGCGGAAACCTGCGTGGCCTCGCTGAGCGTCGCCGGGCTGCTGGACCTCACCGGCGCGCGTGCCACGGTCTTTGATGACCTGCTGGCGCTGAAACTCACCTACGGTGAGATCAAGGGCAGCGACCGCCTGCGCGCCGCGGTCGCGAGCCTGTACCAGTCCCAGGCGGCGGACAATGTCCTCATCACCCACGGCGCCATCGGTGCGAACGCGCTGGTGTACCAGGCCCTCACGGGGCCGGGCGACGAGGTCGTTGCCATCGTGCCGACCTACCAGCAGCACTATTCCATTCCCGAAAGCCTGGGGGCCCGGGTGCGGCAGCTGCGGCTGCGGGAACAGGCTGGCTACCTGCCGGACCTCGACCAGCTGCAGCGCCTGGTCACGCCGCGCACCCGCCTGATCTCGTTCACCAACCCCAACAATCCCACCGGTTCGCTGATGGATCGCGCGTACCTGGAGCGCATCGTGGCCATCGCCGATGCCGTGGGGGCGTACATCCTGGGCGACGAGGTTTACCGCGGCACCACGCAACACACCGATGCACTGACGCCCTCGATCGCGGACCTGTACCCCCGGGGCATCAGCACCGGCAGCATGTCCAAGGCCTTTTCCCTGGCCGGCCTGCGGCTGGGCTGGATCACCGGACCCCGGGAGGTCCTGCAGGCCGCCGAGGTACACCGCGACTACAACACCATCAGCGTCGGCCGGATCGATGACCTCCTGGCAGCCATTGCGCTGGAGCACAGCGACCGCCTGCTGGCCCGCAGCCGGGACATCGTGCGGCGCAACCTCGCGGTGCTGGATCAGTGGGTGGGCGCGACCCCCGGCATCAGTTATGTCAAGCCTGCCGCCGGCACGGTGGCGCTGCTCCGGTACGGCCTCGACCTGCCGTCCCGGGAGTTCTGCATCCGGCTGCTGCGCGAGACCGGGGTGCTGTTCACCCCGGGCAGCGCCTTTGATTTCGAGGGCCAGGTACGCATCGGCTACGGCTATGCGCAGGACCCCGGGGACCTCAGGCGGGGGCTGGCCGAGGTCACGCGCTTCCTGGCCCGAAAATCTTAAAGGCGACGCGCGACAGTGGTAACTTGTGCCGCCCAAATCCCGACCAGTCCATACGAGCAGGCATGAAGTCGAGCACCGCGGTCCGCACCAAGCTCCCCGACGTGGGAACCACCATTTTCAGCGTCATCCGGCAGTTGTCCGCGCAGCATTCGGCCCTGGACCTTTCCGCCGGGGCGCCGAACTTCCCCTGCGATCCGCGCCTCGTGGACTGGGCGGCGCAGGCCATGCGCGACGGCCACAACCAGTACGCCCCGATGACCGGCGTGCGCGAACTGCGCGAGCGCCTGGCCGGTGTCATGGAAACCCTCTACGGCGCGCGCTACCACCCCGACGACGAAGTCACCGTCATGGTCAGTGCCAGCGAGGCCCTGTACGCCGCGGTCAGCGCGCTGGTGCACCCCGGCGACGAGGTCATCTACTTCGAGCCGGCGTTCGACAGTTACGCCCCGATGGTGCGCCTTCAGGGCGCCACCGCCATCCCGATCCGGCTCAAGCCGGATACCTTCAGTATCGACTGGAGCGAGGTGGCGGCGGCGGTCAATCCCCGCACCCGCATGATCATCCTGAACTCGCCCCACAACCCGACCGCCACCATCCTCGACGCGCAGGACATCCGGCAGCTGACGGCCCTGGTGCGCAACACGGGCATCGTGATCCTGTCGGACGAGGTCTACCAGCACATGCTGTTCGACGGCGCGGTCCACCACAGCATGGCGCGCTATCCGGAACTTGCCGAGCGCAGCGTGGTGGTCGGCTCCTTCGGCAAGACCTTCCACGTGACCGGCTGGCGCGTGGGGTATTGCTTCGCCCCCGTGGAACTCATGGACGAAATCCGCAAGGTCCACCAGTTCATGACCTTTGCGGCGGACACGCCGATGCAGCTGGCCTTCAGCAACATGCTGGCGGACCCGCAAAGCTACCTGACGCTCGGGGACTTCTACCAGCGCAAGCGCGACCTGTTCGCGCAGGCCGTCGCGGGGTCGCGGCTGCGGTTCCTGCCCAGCCGCGGCAGTTACTTCATGCTGGCTGGCTTCAGCCACCTGAGCCAGGACTCGGACGACGATTTCGTGCGCCGCCTGATCAGCGAGCACCGCGTGGCCACCATCCCGTTGTCGGCGTTCTACGGCGACAACCGCAGCACCGGCATCATCCGCGTGTCCTTCGCCAAGGACGACGCCACCCTGATCGAGGGCGCGAAGCGGCTGCGGCAGGTGTGAGGCGGGGACGGCCCGGCCACGCCGCGGCACACCCGTGGCCGGGCGCGGCGCTATCCCCGCCGGTCCTTGTGGACGGCGGCGATGACGCCGTCCTGCAGCCACTGTCCCAGCCAGCCGCCCGCCAGGGCGGCGCCGGCGGCGTCGCCCTCGCGTGCCGCCAGCAGCGCGCACAGGTCGCCGAAGTTCCTGCCGCCCGCCATCAACGCCAGGGCCTCGGCTTCCGCGGCTTCCAGGGTGCGGAAACGCGGCGTGAAGCCCACGCGCCATACGGCAAGCTGCGCCGGTGCCGGCAGCAACTGCGCCTGCGGCGGCGCTGAGTCCCCGGCCGCCGCCCCGGGTTCACCGGCCAGTGCCGACCAGATCGCGGCGGCGTTGGTGGTGGCGGGCAGCAGCATGAAGGTCGGCACCAGTTTCAGCACCGCCCGGTCCCAGTCGATGTCCGCGAGGGTGGCGGGGTCCACCGCATCGCAGTCGGGTCCGATGAACGCCTTGGCCAGCGCCTGTTCCAGGCAGGCCAGTTCCGCGACTTCCGGGTCGGCGGCGTACAGCGTGCACAGCGTGTCGGGGAAGTCCTGCGCATAGTCATCGAGGGTCCAGCTGCACGGTGGCACCCGGTCGATGTGCGTGGCGGCGGCCGCCGCGAAGGCCTCGTCCCCCAGCCAGGCATGCACGACGCCGTAGGCTTCGGTCAGGCAGGCCATGAGCTGCCCGCGATAAGTGTTGAGATGCACGGCCAGGCCCGGCGCCGCCGCGTCGCCCAAGGCCGCCGCCGCCGCGGCGGATTCCTGGGTCAGCCAGTCGCGGAAATTGCGCTGGATGGCGCGCAGGCTCATGCGGCCGCCTGTTTCACGCCGGCGGCGATCTTGCGCGCCAGGTCCAGTTCCGCCAGCAGTTCGCCCAGCGGTGGAATATGGTCGTCGCGCTCGATCATGGTGGGCACCGGCCCCAGGCGGCGGATGGCGCGTTCATACAGCGCCCATACCGGTGCCGACACGGGATGGTCATGCGTGTCGATCAGGCGCTCGTGCCCCTGGCTGTGGCCGGCCAGGTGGATTTGCCGTACCCGCGCCGGCGGCACGCCGGCCAGGTAGTCGTGCGGATCAAAGCCGTTGTTGCTGGCGCTGACGAAGATGTTGTTGACGTCGAGCAGCAGTCCGCAGCCGGTGCGCGCGCACAGCGTGTCGAGGAACTCCCATTCGCTCATCACGGATTCAGCGAAGGTCAGGTAGCTGGAGGGGTTTTCCACCAGCAGCGTGCGGCCCAGGGCCTCCTGCGCCATGAGCACGTTGCGGCTCACGATCTCCAGTGCCTCGTCCGAGAACGGCAGCGGCAGCAGGTCATGGGCGCTGAAGCCGCCGGTGCGGGTCCAGCACAGGTGATCGGAGACGAACAGCGGCTGGATTTCATCCACCAGCTGCCGCAGGCGCTGCAGGTATTGCGGGTCGAGGCCATCCACGCCGCCCAGTGACATCGACACCCCGTGCAGCGCCACCGGATGGCGTTCGCGCACCCGGCGCAGCACCTCGCGCGGCCGTCCGCCCGCCACCATGAAGTTCTCCGAAATCACCTCCACGAAATCCACCGGCACGGTGGTTTCCAGGAAGTCCGCGTAGTGCGGCTTGCGCAGGCCGAGGCCGTATCGCGGTGTCGTGGGGCTCGTCATGTTCAGGCGCAGCCTGCGCCCGGCCCTCGGGTTCCGTGCGGCAAGCCGCTTGCGGCGCTTGCCTGCACGCCCGGCGGAAACGTGGTTTCTGCCGGGCCGGGGCCGGGCGCCAGGATTTACTTCGGCGCGGTCAGGCTGCCGCCGGCCGCCGTGCAGGCCTTGGACGTCATGTCCTTGAAGCCCTGGCCCTTGCAGCTGTTCATGCCCTTGCAGTCATGGCCGGCGGACTTGCAGTCGGACATGCCCTTGCAGGCATTGACGCCGAAGCAGTGCACCGTCTTGGCGTCCTTGGCCATGGCTGTGCCGGGTACACCGGCGCCGGCCAGGGCGATGACGGCGGCGGCCGCGGCGATGCTGGCGATGGATTTCACAGGGGTCATACGAATCTCCCAGGCTGGATGTGCCGGATTGGCTTTCCTTATACGCTTCTGCCGGCGCCGTGGTTACAACGCGCTACCAGCGCAGCAGCTTCGGCCCCAGCAGCGCGCCCAGCAGCGCCGCCAGCGCGATCCCCGCGCTATACCAGGTCAGCACGAACAGCGCGGAGACCTCCGGGCAGTGCAGGCAGTAGATGGTGGCCGCCCAGGCGCCGGCCGCAAGCCCCGCCGTGGCACCCGCGGCGCGCAGGCGCGCCGGTGCCAGCTTGCGGAACGACCACAGCAGCCCGATGAAAATCGGTATCGCCAGCATCAGCACCAGCCAGGGACACACCTTCCAGCTTGCCCCCAGCCACATCGCCAGCCACTGCTGCGCCGGTGTGCGCGCGAGCTCGCCGATGCCGATGCCCGTCAGCAGCAGCGCCGGCACCGCCAGCGGCCACAGCGGCTTCAGCGACACCCCGGTGGGGCGCGCCAGTCGCGCGGTGGCCGAGATCGCCAGCGCTCCCAGGGAGATGGTGTAGGCCCATTTCATCCAGAACGGGAAGCCGTGCACGGCGGTCGCAAGGTCGGGGCGGATGCCCAGCAGGGCCAGCACCAGTGCGACCGTGACCACCGCGCCGCAGGCCATGCCCAGCGCGATGCGCCGGGCCACCGCGTGGCGGCGCACCGCGGGCACGTCCTGCGCCAGCCGGATAATCAGCTGTTCAGTGTCCATGTTCATGACGGTGGCCCGCCCCGGATGCGCGCGGCCAGGGCCTTCAAGCCGCGGTGCACCGAGACTTTGACGTCCGATTCACCCAGGCCGGAAGTCCGGGCGGCCTCGGCCACGCTCAGTCCTTCAAGATGGGTGGCGCGGATGGCGCGCGCCTGTTTGGGCGGCAGGCCATCCAGCAGGCGTTCGACATCCAGGCGCGCCGACACCTGGTTGTCAAAGCCCTCCGTCGCCAGGATGTCCGCCAGGTCCTCCGCCGCCACGGTGGCGCGCCGGCGCCGGCAGTGATCGATCAGCCGGTAGCGGGCCACGGCGTACAGCCAGGCCGTGAAGGGCCGCCCGCGATCATAAGTGGCGCGTTTTTCATGCACGGCCAGCAGGGTTTCCTGGATCAGGTCATCGACGTCCGCATCGGCGCCGGACAGCCGCCGGCGAAAGAATGCGCCCAGCAGGGGCACGAGCGCGCGCAGCAACGCAGCATGGGCCGCGGCATCGCCGTCCAGCCCTCCGGTCATCCACGCCCGCAGCTGTTGCTCGCTGTGCCTCATCCGCCTTGCCGTGCCTGTCCGTCGCGCACGGCAGTCCACCTCATACGTGAGGACCGCCGCCGCGGTTACGCCGGCCCTGCCTGGCAGGGGTGCTGTAACCGGATCAGGCCCCCAAGCGTACTATCAATCGTTTCAACACTTCGAGGAATCGACATGACCCGCATCCAGACTCCCGCCGCGTTCGCCGCGGCCCTGGCATTGACCCTGGCCGCCGCTGCGGCCACCGCCGGTACCGACACGGCAGGCGCAGGCCACACCATGGAAAAGTGCTACGGCGTGGCCAAGGCCGGCAAGAACGACTGCAAGGCCGGTGCCGGCACCACCTGCGCCGGCACCGCGCGCGCGGACTACCAGGGCAATGCCTGGAAGTACGTCAAGGCCGGCACCTGCACCGGCATCAGGACCCCCAAGGGTAATGGCTCGCTGACCCCCACCACTTGAGTCTTTGGCTTTGGCGCAAAGCCGCATTCGGTGCTTTGCGCAAGGTGGGCATTGCGTCAACGGGCAACCGCCGCTTACCGGCGGCGACGGTCCTGAACCTGGTTTTTGCCGGAAGGCAGCCGCCCCTCCCGGGACGGGGTGGTCAGTGCACGGGGAGTGGTCCATGCTGGATTCAATGTTGCGGGCGTATCGCGGTGCCGGCCGGCTGGCCGGCCGGCTGCTGCCGCCGGCGCTGCTGTTGCTGGTGGCCCGCTGCGGCATCGCCGCGGTGTTCTTCCAGTCCGGCCGCACCAAGGTCGAGGGCTTCCTGACCCTCAAGGACTCGACCTATGAACTGTTCCGTACCGACTACGCGCTGCCGTTCATGCCGCCGGTGCTGGCCGCGCACGTGGCGGCGTATTCGGAACACCTGTTCCCGGTGCTCCTGGTGCTGGGATTGTTGACGCGGCCGGCCGCCGCGGCGCTGTTCGGCATGACGGCGGTGATCGAGATTTTCGTCTATCCCGACGCCTGGCCCACGCACCTGAGCTGGGCCGGGCTGCTGCTGCCGCTCATCGCCTGCGGGGGTGGTGCCTGGTCGCTCGATCGCCTGCTGGGGCTGGAGGCGCCGGCAAAGGGGCGGTGAGCCCGCCGCAATCCGTGGATAATCGCGCCATCGTGGCCTTGCGGCCCAACCCAATGGCGGAAGTTGCCGTGTCAATGACCACCGGCCCGAGCGGCCACCTGCGGCGCGACGTGGGCGCCATCGCCCTGATGTTCACCGGCCTGGGTTCCATCATCGGCTCGGGCTGGCTGTTCGGCGCCTGGCGCGCCTCGCAGCTGGCCGGCACGGGCGCGGTGTGGGCCTGGGTCATCGGCGCCCTGGTGGCGATCACGGTGGCCCTGACCTACAGCGAGATGGGGGCCATGTTCCCGGAGTCCGGCGGCATGGTGCGTTACGGCCACTATTCGCATGGCTCGCTGGTGGGCTTCATTTCCGCCTGGACCAACTGGATTGCGGTGGTGTCGGTGATCCCGGTGGAGGCCGAGGCTTCCGTGCAGTACATGGCCTCCTGGCACTGGCCCTGGGCCCAGGGCCTGTACCGGCACCTGGCCGAAGGGCAGGGTGAACTGTCGCCGGCCGGCCTCGCCATCGCCGCGGTGCTGGTGATCATCTACTTCCTGCTCAACTTCTGGGGCGTGAAGCTGTTTGCCCGTTCCAACACCGTCATCACGCTGTTCAAACTGGTGGTGCCGGCGGCCACCGGGTTCACGCTCATCGCCAGTGGCTTTGATGCCAGGAACTTCGGCCCGGACGTGCCGGGCAACGGCGGCCTGGACGTCGCCGCCATCCTGACGGCGGTGGCGACCGCTGGCATCGTGTTCAGCTTCAACGGCTTCCAGAGCCCGGTGAACCTGGCCGGCGAGGCGCGCAACCCCGGACGCAGCATCCCGGTGGCGGTGCTGGGTTCCATCCTGCTGTCGGCGGCGATCTACATCCTGCTGCAGGTGGCCTACCTGGGCACGGTGCCCCACGCCATGCTGCTGTCGGCGGGCTGGCATGGCGTCGATTTCCGCTCGCCCTTTGCGCAACTGGCGCTGCTGCTCAACCTGCACTGGCTGGCCACGCTGCTGTACGCCGACGCCTTCATCAGCCCCAGCGGCACCGGCATCACCTACACCGCCACCACCGCGCGCATGCTCTACGGCATGGAGCGCAACGGCACCATGCCCGGGGTTCTGGGGCGCATTCATCCGGCCTGGGGCGTGCCGCGGCCGGCCATGTGGTTCAACCTGGTGGTGTCGTTCGCGTTCCTGTTCTTTTTCCGCGGCTGGGGCAAGCTCGCGGCGGTGATCTCGGTGGCCACCATCATCGGCTATGTCACCGGGCCGGTGAGCGTGCTGGTCCTGCGCCGGACCGCGGCCGCGGTCCGGCGGCCGCTGCGTGTGCCCTGCCTGGCGGGGCTTGCCGCGCTGGCCTTTGTGTTTGCGACCGAGCTTCTGTACTGGGCGCGCTGGCCCCTCACCGGCGAGGTCATCGTGCTGATCGTCATCGCGCTGCCGGTGTATGCGTACTACCAGGCGCGCGCGGGCTTCGGCGGTTTCGGCCGCGACCTGCGCGGCGCGCTGTGGCTGATCGCCTACCTGCCCAGTGTCGCGCTGCTGTCATGGGCCGGCAGCACCCGCTTCGGCGGCCACGGCTACCTGGGCTGGGGCTGGGATCTGGCGGTGGTGGCGGGGACAGCGCTGGTGTTCTTCGCCTGGGCGGCGAACTCCGGCTGGCTGACGCCGGCCCTGCAGCAGGCCAGCGCCGCCGCGCAGGCGCACCCGGGAGCGGAGACCGGCCCCGCGGCTTGACTACGCAATGGCCTCGAAGCGGTTCAGCTCGGGGTTCTTGCGCACCTTGTCGGCGGCATGAATGCGGCCGTTGACGGCCACCCATACCCCGGCGGGCAGGCTTTGCGCGGCCGCGATCGCCATGCCGAGGTTGAAGGGCGCGTCGCTGTCCGCAAAGCGTCCCGGCTGCAACGCGCCGGTCAGCACGATGGTGCGGTCGCCCAGGTCCGTCAGCACCAGCGCGGTTTCCACCATGGTGTCGGTGCCGTGGGTGATGACCACCTGCGCATCGTCGGTGGCGGCCACCGCGGCGCGGATGGCCACGCGGTCGGCATCGGTCATTTCCAGGCTGTCCTTGCGCAACAGCTCGATGATCGGCACGGGCTCCAGCACGCGCGCCTGCGCCAGGATCTCACGCACCATCGGCGCGCCGACCTCGTAGCCGCCCTTGGCGTCGAAGTACACCTTGTCTATCGTGCCGCCGGTCGTGAAGATCACCATGGCTCATTGTATCAGGGCCCGGCCGGGGGCAGCCCCGATGCGGGCCGGGCCGCCGCGCGCCGCGAGCGGGGCTCCCCGGAGTATAGTCCGGGCATGAAAGCCTATAAATTCACCTCCATTGTCACCGCCGCCTCGCTGTTGCTGGCCGGCGCCCCCTTCACCTTTGCCGCCGGCTTCGGCCCGGACAATCCCTTCTACGCGCCCAGTACCCTGCCGTTCCATGCGCCGCCGTTCGATCGCATCCACGACCAGGACTACCAGCCCGCCATCGAGGCCGGCATGGCGCAGCAGTTGCAGGAGATCGATGCCATCGCCGACAACAGCGCGCCCCCCACGTTTGACAACACCATCGTGGCGCTGGAAAAGTCCGGCGCGCTGCTGGATCGCGCGCAACGCGCCTTCAACGGCGTCAGCACTGCCAACAGCGACCCTGAGCTGCAGGCCGCCGCGACCGCGCTGGCGCCGGAACTGGCCGCCCACCATGACGCCATCTACCTGAACGACAGGCTGTTCCAGCGCGTGCAGAGCGTGTACCAGCAGCGACAGACGCTGAAGCTCGACCCGGAGTCCCTGCGGCTGGTGGAAGTCACCTACCGGGAGTTCGTGCACGCCGGCGCGCGCCTGTCCGCGGCGGACAAGCAGAAGCTGAAGCGCATCAACGCGCGCCTGTCACAGTTGTCGGATGACTTCGACCACACGCTGCGTGATGCCACGGCCGCCGCAGCCTTCCACACCACGGACAAGGCGGCGCTTGCCGGCCTGTCGGCGGCTGATCTCGAGGCGGCGAGCGTGGCCGCGAAGGAACACAAGCAGGCCGGCTGGCTGATCCCGCTGCAGAACACCACGCAGCAGCCGGTGCTGGCGTCGCTGGCCGACCGCAAGACCCGCGAGAGCATCCTGCGCGACTCGCTGGACCGCGCCGAGCACGGGGATGCCCACGACACCCGCGCCACGATCGTCGAGCTGGCACAGCTGCGCGGTGAATTCGCGCAACTGCTGGGCTACCCGACCTACGCCGCCTGGAAGCTCGATGACCAGATGGCGCGCACCCAGGACCACGCCCTGAAGTTCCTGGAGCAACTGGCGCCGCTGGCGACCGGACGCGCGCGGGCCGAGGCCAGGGACATCCAGGCCGTGATCGACGCCCGGCATGGCGGCTTCAAGCTCCAGCCCTGGGATTGGGACCGTTACGCCGAGCAGGTGCGCAAGGCCAGGTACGACCTCGATGAAAACCAGGTCGATCAGTACTTCGAGCTGGACCGGGTGCTCGAGGACGGCGTGTTCTATGCCGCCAGCCAGCTCTATGGCATCAGCTTCAAGGAACGCCACGACATCCCGGTGTACCAGAAGGACGTCCGCGTATTTGAAATCTTCGACACCGACAGCAAGCCGCTGGGCCTGATCTACTGCGACTACTTCGCGCGCGACAACAAGAACGGGGGCGCCTGGATGGACGCCTTCGTCCACACCTCGACGCTGACCGGTGACCTTGCGGTGGTCTACAACGTCGCCAACCTGCCCAAGCCCGCGCCCGGCCAGCCGGCGCTGCTGTCGGCGGACGACGTGACCACCATGTTCCATGAGTTCGGCCACGCGCTGCACGAGCTGTTCGGCGTGCATACCCGCTATCCCACCCTGTCGGGCACCACCCCGGAACGGGACTTCGTCGAGTTCCCGTCGCAGTTCAACGAGTACTGGGCCTGGTATCCGCAGGTGCTGGCGCACTACGCGCGGCACTGGAAGACGGGCGCTTCCATGCCGCAGGAACTGGTGCAGAAGGTCCTGAAGGCCCGCACCTTCAACCGCGGCTACGACATGACGGAGACCGTGGCGGCGGCCATGCTCGACATGCAGTGGCACATCCTGCCGCCAGGCACCAAGGTCAAGGACGTCGACGCCTTCGAGAAGCAGGCCCTGGCGAGCACCGGCCTGGCACTGGAACAGGTGCCACCGCGCTACCGTTCCAGCTACTTCCGCCACATCTGGACCGGTGGTGCCGGGGATGACTACTCCGCCGGCTACTACGCCTACCTGTGGACCCAGATGCTCGCGGACCACGCCTGGGAGTGGTTCGACACCCATGGCGGCCTGACGCGCGCCAATGGCGACCGCTTCCGCAGCATGATCCTGGCGCGTGGCGACACCGAGGACCTGGAGACCTTGTATGAAACCTGGCGCGGTGCCAAGCCCGACGTCGAGGCGATGAAGAAGTACCGCCTGGGCACGCCCTGAGGCAGAGGCGAGCCCGTCGCCTCAGGCGTTACAGGTGGACCAGGCCGCGGCGGTGGGCGACAGCCACCGCCTCGGTGCGGCTGATGGCGTCGAGCTTGGTGAGGATGGCCTTCACGTGGGTCTTGGCCGTGCCCTCGGTGATGGCCAGGCGGCGCGCAATGTCCTTGTTGCTGCGGCCCTCGGCCAGTTGCTGCAGCACGTCGAGTTCGCGCTGGGTCAGGCTGGGCTTCACCAGCCGCTGCAGCGCCTTGGCCGCCACGCTCGATGAGGTATAGGGCCGGTCCTCGCTGACCGCGCGGATGGCGGAGAGGATCTCCTGCCGCGGCGCGTCCTTGAGCAGGTAGCCCTTGGCGCCCTGGCTCAGGCAGCGGAAGATGTCTTCGTCGCCATCGTAGGTGGTGATCACCAGCAGGCGCGCATGCGGGTGGCGTTCCAGCACCCGGTGCACGACGGTGGCGCCGTCACAGCGCGGCATGCGCAGGTCGAGCACCATGACGTCCGGGCGGTGCTGCTCGTACAGCGCGATGGCCTGCTCGCCGTCGCCGGCTTCCGCGACCACTTCCATGTCGCTTTGCAGGTTGATGATGGCCGCGAGGCCGTCGCGCACCACCGGGTGATCGTCGGCCAGGATGACGCGGACCTTGCCGCCGGCGGGCGCGGGGCTGCTCATGCCACGCCGCCCACGGCCTTGCGCGGCAGGCGCACGCTGATCCGGGTGCCGGCGCCGGTGCGGCTGTCGATGTGGTACTCCCCGCCGATGGCCGTGGCGCGCTCGCGCATGTTGGCGAGGCCGAAACCCTGCTGCGCATAGTGGCCGGGGGAGCCGTCCATGCCGGTGCCGTCGTCTTCCACGCACAGCAGCCAGTGCGCCGGCTCGCCGGTCAGAAGGATGCGGACCTGGCGCGGCTGGCCGTGGCGCACGGCGTTGCTGACCGCTTCCTGCGCGATGCGCAGCAGCGCGTGTTCGTGTTCGGGTGCCAGGCCGGTGGCGGCATCCTCGCCCTCGAAATTGCAGCTCACCCGCCCGGGCACGGAGGCACGCTCCGCCAGCTGCGCCAGGGCCTGCGGCAGGCCGCCGCGCGCCGGGTC
>Ga0153956_1001471_pt1 | contig 20406 bp, 20 predicted proteins | sample TSFL040MetaG_FD_104704 | JGI IMG/M metagenome (GOLD analysis project Ga0153956, IMG submission 104704) | Attine ant fungus gardens microbial communities from Florida, USA - TSFL040 MetaG | ecosystem: Host-associated > Fungi > Mycelium > Unclassified | place: USA: Florida, Wekiwa Springs...
GACGACGACGACCAGCGCCGGATTGCGGCGCAGCGCGAAGCCGGCGATGACGACCGCGACGCCGAGCAGCGGCCAGTAGTTCATGCGTGGCCTCCCTTGCCGAGCGGCGCGACGGCGAGGCCGGCTCGCTCCAGCGCCGCGCGCAGGCGTCGCGCGAACACGCCGGCGTCGGCGCGGTCGCCGTGCACGCAGATCGTGTCGGCGCGCAGCACGAGCGTACTGCCGTCGCGAGCGGCGACTTTCCCGTCGCGCGCGATCGAGATCGCCTGCGCCACAGCCGCGTCGACGTTCTCGATGACGGCGCCGGCGCTGCCGCGCGCGGCGAGCGAACCGCCGCCTTCGTAGGCGCGATCGGCGAACGCTTCGTGCGCGACCGCGAGGCCGGCGCGTTCGCCGGCGCGCGGCAGTTCGCTGCCGGCAAGGCCGACGAGGATCAACGCGGCATCGAAGTCGCGCACGGCGTGCGCGATCGCGTCGGCCAGCGCGGCGTCGCGCGCGGCCATGTTGTAGAGCGCGCCATGCGGTTTCACGTGGCGCAGCCGCACGCCGGCGGCGCGCGCGAAGCCGGCCAGCGCTCCGATCTGGTACAGCGTCATCGCATGCGCGTCGGCAGCGCTGATGTGCATCTCGCGGCGGCCGAAACCGACGAGGTCCGGCAACGACACGTGCGCGCCGATCGCGACGTTCGCTCGTGCGGCGAGCCCGACCGTGCGCCGCATCGTCGCCGGATCGCCGGCATGGAAGCCGCAGGCGATGTTGGCCGAGGCGACATGCGCGAGCACGGCGGCGTCCTCGCCCATCGTCCATGCGCCGAACGATTCGCCCATGTCGCAGTTGAGGTCGATGGTCGTGTTCATTCGGCGAGGCGCGCGGCGATGGTGTCGATCAGGCGGGCGAGGGCGTGTTCGCGCGCAAGATAACGCGTTTGCGCTTCGTCGAGGCCGATTTCGCGGAAGCGCACGCGTTCGCCCGGACGGCGTTGCGCGAGTCGCGGCAGGTCGATCGCGGCGACCTGGGCGATGCGCGGGTAACCGCCCGTGGGCGGATGTTCGGCCATCAGCACGATCGGCTGGCCGGATGGCGGCAGTTGCACGGTGCCGAACGCCGCCGGCTCGCTGACCAGTTCCAGCGGGCCGGCGAGCGCGAGGCGCGCGCCGTCCAGGCGGAAGCCGACGCGGTTCGAGTCTGCTTCGATGCGGAATGACGCTTCGAACAGCGTCGTGCGCGAAACGGCATCGAGCGCGTCGAAGTGCTTGCCGCGGACCAGCCGGATCGGCCGCGCGGGATCGGCGTCGAACCACGGCCGTGGATCGAGCGACCACGGCGGATGCCGGTCCTTCGCGGGAGGGCCGGGGTCTCGTCCGTCACGGGTTCGGCCGAGGTCGAGCACGTCGCCCGCCCGCAGCGGGCGACCGCCGAGCGGGCCGAGCCCGGCGTTGACGTCGCTCGCCCGGCTGTCGAGTATCGGTTCGACCGCGAAACCGCCCGCCACCGCGAGGTAGCCGCGTGCGCCCGGGCGGGCGGCGCCGAGATCGAGTTCGCTGCCGGCGCGCACCGCCAGCGGCTGCCACATCGCGATCGGCCGGCCGTCGAGTCGCACGGCGAATTCGGCACCTGCCAGCGCGATGGCGGCGTCCGAATCGAAGCGCAGGCGCGGGCCGAGGAGGCTGATTTCGAGCGCGGCGGCGCCGTCGTCGTTGCCGGCCAGCGCATTGGCGAGGCGCAGAGCGACCCCGTCCATCGCGCCGCTGCTGCCGACGCCGAGCGCGGCGTGGCCGAAACGGCCGCGGTCCTGCAAGGTCGTCAGCAATCCGGGCTTGAGCACGGTGACGCTCATGTCGCGTCCGGGACGGAAAGACGCTCGAATTCGCCGGCGTCGATCGCGCGAAAGCGCACGCGATCGCCGGGCGCGAGCAGGCATGGGGGATCGCGTTGCGCGTCGAACAGCGCGAGCGGCGTGCGGCCTACTACCTGCCACCCGCCCGGCAGTTCGGCCGGATAGATGCCGGTCTGCGCGCCGCCGATCGCGACCGCGCCGCGCGGCACGCGCGTGCGCGGGTTCGCGCGGCGCGGCGTGTGCAGCGCGGGATCGAGCCCGAGCAGGTACGGGAATCCCGGCGCGAAGCCGAGCATCGCGACGCGGTAGTCGCCGCCGGCGTGCCGCGCGATCGCCTCGTCGCGTGCCAACCCCGCGCGCGCGGCGACCTCGTCGAGATCGGGGCCGAACTCCTCGCCGTAGCAGACCGGGATCTCGACCCGCGCATGCGTATCCGCGCGCAACGGCGGCGGCGTCGCGAACACCGCATCGAGCGCGCCGGCGAGATGCCGCCATGCGGGCGAGTCGTCGCGAGTCGCCCAGAACACGGCGTCGTAGTGCAACGCGAGCGCCGCATACGCCGGGACGAGATCGACGATGCCCGGCATTTCGACCCGACGCAGCAGGTCGGCCGCGGCGTGCACGCGCGCGTTGGTCGCCGCGTCGATGCGCTCGCCGAAGCGCAGCAGCAGGCAGGTTTCGCCGAGCGGCTCGATCGTGAAATCGCGCGCGCCGGGCGACGGCATCAGGCCAGGATCGATTTCAGCGCGTCGCGCAATTGCGCAACGCGTTGCGCAATTGTGTCGGCGTCCAAGGCGATGCGCGCGCCCTGTCCCCAAACCGGCTGCGGCCATGCGGCATCGGTCGTGTAGCGCGCGATCACGTGCACGTGCAGTTGCGGCACGACGTTGCCGAGCGCGGCGATATTGAGCTTGTCCGGCCGCAACAGGCTTTCCAGCGCGCGCCCGATCGCGCTGATTTCGGCCAGCAGGCTGTGGCGATCGGCTTCGTCGAGATCGATCAGCTCGCGCGCGCCGGCGATGCGCGGCACCAGGATCAGCCACGGGAATCGGGCGTCGTCCATCAGCAGGAGGCGCGACAGCGGCAATTCGCCGATCGGATGCGTGTCCGCGGCAAGGCGCGGGTCGAGGGCGAACGTCATGCCCGGGCTGCCGCGAGATGGCGATCGAAGAACGCCAGGGTTCGATCCAGCGCGAGCGTGGCGCTGGCCGCGTCGTAGGCTTTCGGATCGACGTCGCGGTTGAACGCGTGGCCGGCCGGATACGTGTGGATCTCAGCTTCCGGCCAGGCGATGCGCTGCTTTTCGATCGCCTCGGGCGGGATCGAGGCATCGGTCTCGCCGAAGTGGAGCATCAGCGGAGCGCGTGGCCGCTCGTCGAGGAATCGCACGTTGCGCGCACCGTAGTAGCCGACGGCGGGCATGCCGAGCCGGATCGCGGCGAGCAGGGCGACCGTGCCGCCCCAGCAATAGCCGACGCATCCGATCCTGCCGGCCGAAGCGATCGATTCGGCCGCGCTGGCGACGTCCTCGACGGCGAGATCGAACGGGATCTCGTCGATGAACTGGCGCCCGCGCTCGAAGCCGGATCCGTCGTAGCCGAGTTCCACGCCGGATTCCACATGATCGAAGAACGCCGGCGCGATGGCGGTGTAGCCGTGTTCGGCGAAGCGGTCGACCACGCTGCGCATGTGCGCGTTGACGCCGAAGATCTCCTGCACCACGACGATACCGCCCTTCGGCGCGCCGGCCGGCCTGGCGAGATAGGCGCCGATGCATTGCATGCGCGAGGTGTTGAGGTTGATCTGCTGGCCCATGATGGCGTTCCGCATGAGGAGACGACGAAGCCTAAGCGGCGCGCCGGGCAATTGGTAGGGCCGTGACCGAAGCAAGCGGGCGCGGGCGGCGGTCCTGGAGCAGGCGGGATGCGTGTCGCGCGGCCTGCCCGTGGCGGCTCGCCTGCGGCCGCCCGGCCTACGCGGTAGACTGCGCGGTTTGCCCGATCCGGAAAACCCATGTCCCGCCGCAACCCCAAAGTCGGTTTCGTCAGCCTTGGCTGCCCGAAGGCGCTCGTCGATTCCGAACGCATCCTCACGCAGTTGCGCGTCGAGGGCTACGACATCGTGCCGAACTACGATTCGGCCGACGTCGTCGTCGTCAACACCTGCGGCTTCATCGACGCCGCGGTGACCGAATCGCTCGACGCGATCGGCGAGGCGCTGGAGGAGAACGGCAAGGTCATCGTGACCGGTTGCCTCGGCAAGCGCGCCGAGCTGATCCGCGACGCGCATCCGGACGTGCTGTCGATCTCCGGCCCGCAGGATTACGCGAGCGTGATGAGCGCGGTGCACACGGCGTTGCCGCCGAAGCACGACCCGTTCCTCGACCTGGTGCCCCCGCAGGGCATCAAGCTGACGCCGAAGCACTACGCGTACCTCAAGATTTCCGAGGGCTGCAACCACCGCTGCACGTTCTGCATCATCCCGTCGATGCGCGGCGACCTGGTGTCGCGGCCGGTCGACGAAGTGCTGGTCGAAGCCGAGAAGCTGGTCAAGGGCGGGGTCAAGGAATTGCTCGTCGTCTCGCAGGACACCAGCGCCTACGGCGTCGACCTGAAATACGCCGAGCGCGAATGGCATGGCAAGGCGTACCAGACGCGCATGAACGGCCTGTGCGAAGGACTCTCCGAACTCGGCGTGTGGACACGCCTGCATTACGTCTATCCGTATCCGCACGTCGACGACGTGATCCCACTGATGGCCGACGGCAAAATCCTTCCGTACCTCGATATCCCGTTCCAGCACGCGAGTCCGCGCATCCTGAAACTGATGAAGCGCCCTGGCGCGGTCGACAAGGTGCTCGCGCGCGTGCAGGCGTGGCGCAAGGCCTGCCCGGATTTGACCATCCGTAGCACCTTCATCGTCGGCTTCCCCGGCGAAACCGAAGCCGAGTTCGAGGAACTGCTCGACTTCCTGCGTGAAGCCGAACTGGATCGCGTCGGCGCATTCACGTATTCGCCGGTCGACGGCGCGAAGGCGAACGAGCTGCCCGATCCGGTGCCGGAGTGGCTGAAAGAGGAGCGCCTCGAGCGCTTCATGGAAACGCAGGCGGAGATCTCCGCCGCGCGCCTCGCACGCAAGGTTGGAACGCGTCAGGTCGTGCTGGTCGACGAGGTCGACGAGGACGGTGCGGTCGCGCGCTCGAAGGCCGATGCGCCGGAGATCGACGGCATCGTGCGCATCGACGACGGCCAGAAGCTCAAGCCCGGCCAGTTCGCCGAGGTCGAGATCATCCATACCGACGAGCACGACCTGATCGGACGGCTCGCCAGCAATGCGCAGGTTACCGTTCAATGACGCACGCCGAGCCGGCATCCGTACCGGCGGCAGTCGGCGCAACGGCGTCGCGCAGCCCCTGGAGCCGGTTTTTTTTGGGGCGAACGCTTGGGGAATGTCTCGACGCACGGCGCGACAACATCCTGCATCTGCGCCTGCTCGCCGCTGCGGCAGTGGTGATGGGACACGCTGGTCTCGGCGGCAGCTCGCAGATCCCCTACGATTTCATCCATGCGCTGTTGCCGGCGACGTACATGCACGTCCTCGGCCTCATCATGTTCTTCACGATTTCCGGCTTCCTGATCACCCATTCGTATCAGCGGCGTCCGGAGCTGTTGCGGTTCCTGTGGGCGCGCGCGTTGCGCATCTGGCCGGCTCTGGCCGCATGCGCCGTCGCCGTCGCCTTCGTGCTCGGGCCGTTTGTCACGAAGATGCCGCTAGCCACCTATCTCTCGCCGCAACGGCCGGATGGCCCCTACGGCTACGTGGCGTCGAGCATGAGCGTGTTCTGGCTCCGCGGCACCCTGGATGGTCTCTTCGACGGGCCGGTTTCCAAACTCGCCAACGGTCCGTTGTGGACGATTCCCGTCGAAGCGACCATGTACCTGTGGGTCGGCGCCGCCGGCGTGTTGCGGTTGCTGCGCCTGCGATGGCTGACGAGCTTCGGCATCGCAACCGTCTTCTTCGTGCTGCTGTTGTGGCCGATGATGACGGGACCATTCGAAACCCTGAACACGAAGCTGTCGCTGCAGGGATTCTTCGGCGCCGGAATGATCGCCTGTCTGCTGCGTCGATACATTCCGGTTTCCACCGGCATCATGCTGCTCGTTGCGATCGCTTGTGTCGCGATGCGGACGTCGATCCACACGACGCCGTTCATCTGGCTCGCCATCTTCTACTTCGTGTTCTGGTTCTCCTATGTGCCGCGTCTGCCGCGGATACCCGGGAATCTCGATCTTTCCTATGGGCTCTACCTGTGGGGATGGCCGATCCAGCAGACACTGGCCGTCGCATTTCACGTGGTCGACGCGATGGCGATTTTCGCGTTGACCCTTGTGATCGGTCTGTCGATCGCGGCCGTCTCGTGGATCTTCGTCGAGCAACCCGCGTTGCGGTTCAAGGAGGCGTTCCGGGGCTTTCGCGCGCTGGACGTCAATGCCGCCACGGCACGCCAATGACCTGCACGTGACCCACGTGGGCTGCTCCGATCCCGTGCCGTCGCCGCGATCGTCCGGCGCTCCGATCCTGTCGACGGGTTTCGCCGTAGCGCCGCGAATTCCCTGATCCGAGAGTGTCATGAATGATCCGGATCGCATGGAAGACTCGCTCGCGACGCTGCTGCTGGCGCCGTTCGTGCGGGGTGACGGGTGCAAGGCGCGGATTGGCCTGGATGCGCTGGAAGACGCGAGGCGCGAGGCCGAGTCGGCGGATGGCGTGGCGCGGCCCGCGTTCGTCGCGCAGACACCGACGCTCCTCGGCGACGGCTTGCACTATGAATCGCGCATCGCCGGACGCGGCGTGCTGGCGACGCGCGAAGACGGCTGGCACGACCTGTTCAATGCGCTGGTCTGGCTGCGTCATCCGCGCCTCAAGTGGGCACTGAACGCGCGACAGGTCGCCGACATCGCGCGAGTCGGCGCGAAGACGCGCACGCGGGGACAGTGCGCGATGACGCAGTTCGACGAAGCCGGCGCGATCGTCTGGTTGGCCGATCCTGTCCTGCTGGCGCTGTGGGATGCGCACGACTGGGCAGGACTGTTTCTGCGCGAACGCCAAGCCTGGGGGCGGCACATTGCGGTCACCGTGTTCGGGCACGCCTTGCTCGAGCGCGAGTTCCTCGGCGGCGGTCCGTTGTCGACCGCGAAGACGATCGCGGTGCAGGTCGACGCCGGCGCGATCGCCGCGCGTTGCGCGAACGGGCATTCGATCGTTCCCCGATGGCCACAGGCCGAAGCCCGCATCGCGGAAGCGATCGGCGACGGCCGCCTGCTCACCGATCCGCAGCAGCCGCGGCCCTTGCCGCTGGTGGGAATCCCCGGCTGGCACGCCGCTGGCGATTCGGAAGACTTCTACCGCGACGCGCCGTGTTTTCGGCCCCTGCGCGAAGGGCGACGTTATCCGCCGCCGTTCGTCGTCGGCGCCGTCTGAGGCGAGGCGTCGCTCCCGCCATCGGGATCGGGCTGGTCGCAGGTGGTTTCGAGCATCGCGCAGGTGCCGCGGAACCACGCGCGTGCTTTCGATGCGCTCTGTTCGCGGGCGGAAAGGTCGGCCAGCCGATCGCCGTCGCGTCGGTGTTCGAGGTGGAAGTCGAGCAAGGCCCAGTCGCCGGAGCAGGCGACGACGCGGTCGATCTTGCCGAGGTCGGTGAGCCAGTCGCCTTTCAGGTCGATCAGTTTGGCGGCGCTCGCGTCGGGTCTTGCGTAGCCGCGCGCGGACTGCACGGCGAAGCCGGCGTGGCGGCCGGAAATCCAGCCTGCGCCAGCGTAGGCAGGGCGATCGGGCCAGTCGTCGGGCACGTCGCTGACGCGGTAGTCGGCGCCGCCGTCGATGCGCAGCCAGCCGTTGGCCGAGCCCTTGATCGAGAAACGGCTGGTGCGGGTGAGCTGCGTGTTCGCCTCGAACGCGGGCAATGTGCCGACGATGGCCGCCTGCGCCGATGGCGCGGCGCGCACGTTCAGGCCGGCGGGATCGCGGTCGGTGGTCCAGCCTTCGAGCGTGCACTGGGTGGGCGTGGTCGGCACCCATGCGGCCGGCGTCGCGGCTTGCGCGACGCCGGCCAGCAGCGATGCGAGCATGAGCCTACGCACGGAGGCGTCAATGCGATGTCGCCGTGAGCACGTATTGCCAGCGATCCTGCGTGCCGTCGCCGCGGACGGCGCCGGAGAACGCGGCGAAATCGTCCGGGTAGATCGTGGTGCAGCCGGCGGAGTCGGTGTTGGAACGGCTGCCGGAATGGATCTTGAAGGTGTCATTGAGATCGGTGCGAGCGTCGTCGGCGTCGAATGTACCGTCATGATTGCTGTCGCGCTCGATGCGGTTCGTGCCGTCGGCGACGGCCTGCGGCGTCGGGCGCAGCGAGAAGTTCGTGCCGGCCGACGCCGGGTTCGCGTGCGTGGTCTGCAGCATTTCCACCGTGCCTTCGCCGAGTCGGCCGAGTTCGGGGATGCCGTCGCCGGTGACGTCCTGGCCTTCGCCGCGACGGAACGCGATGGCATCGTTCTTCTTCTGGTTGGCGTCGTATTGCGCGGTCGGTTCGGTCGAGGCGCGGTTGAATTCGCGCACGTGCGGCGTGCCGTCGGCATCCTTCGACAACACGACGATGCGATCGTCGTAGACGCCGCGACCACGATTGGCGAGGGTGTTGTTCTCGTTGCGCAGGCCGAGGATGACCTTGTCGCCATTGGCGAGCGCGTCGCCGGCGGCCTGGTTGCCGCGCGTCTCGACGATGCTGGAATAGACGTCGAACTTCTGCGCGGTGCTCAGGCCTTCGGTGTCGGGCATCGCCGGCCGGCCGTTGCCGGCTTCGTTGATCTGGCGGATCGCGCTGCCGACCTCGGCGGGTGTGGCGTAGGTGTCCTGCAGGCCCGTCGTCGCCGGCGTGGAAAGCGAAGCGCCGAGGCGGCTGCTGACCATGCGATCGAGCGCGTCCTGAATCGCCTGCGGCTGTCCTTGCTTGGCCTGCGCGAGCTGCGCGGTCGCTTCGCCGTGGCGACCCTGCTGGAACAATCCGGCAATCTGCGCGGCTGTCGCGGCGGTGTCGCGCGGTACGGCAGAAAACGGCGCGGTCGCCTGCAGCGACGGATTGCCTTGGGTAACGAGCGAAAGTTGCGTCATGGCGTGCCTCCTCGTCGATGCCCCGACTATCGATGCGAGCTGCGGCACGAGGTAACTGGGGAACTCCCGAGGTTCGGCGCCGGTTCCGCGGAATGGATCGCAAAACGCGAAGCCGGGAACTTATGCCGGGTCCTTGCGGTATCTTTCGCGACCGGTTCGTCACGGCGATGCCGGCGGACCTTCGGCATCACGCAACGAACATCCGCCCTGCGTCCCGGGGGCGGCACGTTTTTTTTTGACACGTGCGGCAACGGACGGCCGCTGGTAGACCTTCCGAAGCCGCTTTTCCAGGGAATTGAAGCGATTTCGCAGACTGCAGCGATCCCGGACGGATCGCAAAAGGAAAGCAAGCGATGATCGAAACGCGACAACTCACCAAGCGCTACGGCGATTTCACCGCCGTGGACGCGATCACGTTCAAGGTCGAGCCCGGCCAGGTGCTCGGCTTCCTCGGTCCGAACGGCGCCGGCAAATCGACCACGATGAAGATGCTGGCCGGTTTCCTCAGTCCGACCTCGGGCGGGGCGACGGTCGCCGGCTTCGACGTCGAGACGCAGCCGCTCGAAGCCAAGCGCGCGCTCGGTTACCTGCCGGAAGGCGCGCCGAGCTACGGCGAGATGAGCGTGCGCGAGTTCCTCGATTTCATCGCGGACGTGCGCGGGCTGAAGGACGAGTTGCGCTACAAGCGCATCGACGACGCGGTCGGTCGCCTGCACCTGGAGCGCGTGCTCGAGCAGCCGATCGACACCTTGTCGAAGGGTTTCAAGCGTCGCGTCGGCCTCGCGGGCTCGATCCTGCACGATCCGAAGGTGTTGATCCTCGACGAGCCGACCGACGGCCTCGACCCGAACCAGAAGCAGGAAGTGCGCACGCTGATCAATTCGATGGCGCGCGACAAGACGATCATCATTTCCACGCACCTGCTGGAGGAAGTCCATGCGGTGTGCGACCGCGCGATCATCATCGCCGCCGGGCGCATCCTCGCCGACGCGACGCCGGCCGAGCTCGAGGCGCGCTCGCGTTACCACCAGGCGGTGTCGCTGACCGCGGCGAACCTGCAGGACGCCAGGGACGCGCTCGCCAAGGTCGCCGACATCGCCGCGATCGAAGTCGATCCGCAGGACAACCGCATCACCGCGTTCCCGAAGCCGGGCCGCTCGATCTTCGTCGCCGTCGGCGATGCATTGAAGGCGCAGGGCGTCACGGTGCGCGAACTCGCGCTGGAGCCGGGCCGTCTCGACGAGGTGTTCCGCACCATCACGCAGGGCGCGGTCGGCGAGGAGGCCCGCACATGAACGGCACGCTGACGATCTTCAAGCGCGAGCTGCGCAGCTATTTCGCGACGCCGGTCGCCTATGTGTTCATCGTGATCTTCCTGCTGCTGTCCGGCGCGTTCACGTTCTACCTCGGCAACTTCTACGAGCGCGGCCAGGCCGACCTGCAGCCGTTCTTCAACTTCCACCCGTGGCTGTACCTGTTCCTCGTTCCGGCGGTGTCGATGCGGTTGTGGGCCGAGGAGAGGAAGAGCGGCACGATCGAGCTGCTGCTGACATTGCCCGTGACGATGTGGCAGGCCGTGCTCGGCAAGTTCCTCGCGGCGTGGGCGTTCATCGCGATCGCGCTCGCTCTGACCTTCCCGATCTGGCTGACGGTCAACTATCTCGGCGATCCGGACAACGGCGTGATCTTCGCCAGCTACCTCGGTTCGCTGCTGATGGCCGGCGCTTTCCTCGCGATCGGCTCGTGCATCTCGGCCTCGACGCGCAACCAGGTCGTCGCATTCATCCTGACCGTGGTGGTCTGCTTCCTGCTGCTGCTCGCCGGCTTCCCGCTGGTGCTCGACTTCTTCCGCGCGATCGCGCCGCAGGCCGTGGTCGATGCGATCGCGGGCTTGAGCTTCCTCACGCATTTCGCATCGATCGGCAAGGGCGTGATCGACCTGCGTGACCTGATCTATTTCGTGCTGATGATCGGCGCGTGGCTGTACGCCACCGCGATCGTCATCGACATGAAGAAAGCGGCCTGAGGAGGGAACCCACGATGACTTTCAATCGCAAGGCGCTTTCCGGCACCGCGCTGCTCGTGCTGGCCGTGCTGTTCGTCGCGGTGATGCTGCTGGTGAACGTGCTGTTCCGCGGCGCGCGCGCCGATCTCACGCAGAGCCATCTGTACACGTTGTCCGACGGCACCAAGAACATCCTCAAGTCGATCGACGAACCGATCAACCTGTACCTGTTCTATTCCGACAAGGGCACGCAGGACCTGCCGCAACTGCGCACGTACTTCACGCGCGTGCGCGAGATGCTGCAGGAAATGGCCGCGCGCTCGGGCGGCAAGCTCAAGCTGCAGGTGATCGATCCGCTGCCGTTCTCCGAGGACGAGGACCGCGCGACCGGCTTCGGCCTGCAATCCGTGCCGGTGTCGGCGGCCGGCGACAAGGTGTTCTTCGGCCTCGCCGGCACCAACTCGACGAACGGGCAGGCGACGATCCCGTTCCTGCAGCCGGACAAGGAAGCTTTCCTCGAATACGACGTCGCCAAGCTGATCCACGAACTGGAAACGCCGAAGAAGCCGGTGGTCGGCCTGCTGTCGAGCCTGCCGATCGCGGCCGGCTTCGATCCGCAGACGCGGCAGCCGCGCCAGCCTTGGGCGGTCGACCAGCAATGGGCGCAGCTGTTCGACATCAAGCCGGTCGACGCGGCGACCCTGAAGGCCGTCGACAAGGACATCGACGTGCTCGTCGTGGTGCATCCGAAGCAGTTGTCCGACGATGCGCAGTACGCGATCGACCAGTTCGTGCTGCGCGGCGGACACCTGCTCGCGTTCGTCGACCCGGATGCGGAGCTGGACGACAGCGGAGCCGATCCGAACAACCCGATGGCCGCGATGATGGCCGACAAGTCGTCCGACCTGCCGAAGCTGTTCAAGGCCTGGGGCATCGAGTACGACCCGAAGAAGGTCGTGCTCGACCGTGCGCGCGGCCTGCCGATCAGCCTCGGCGAAGGACAACCGCCGGTGCGCCACCCGGGCATCCTCGGCCTGACTCAGGCCGACCTCAACCACGACGACGTGGTCACGGCCAATCTCGACACGATCAATGCGTCGTCGGCGGGCTACTTCGAGTTGTCGAAGGACGCCAAGGACGAGAAGCTCACGCCGTTGATCCAGACCACGTCCGACGCGATGGCGGTGCCGTCCGAGCGCCTGCGCATGCTGGCCGACCCGTCCTCGTTGTTGAGCGGCTACCAGCCGGCCGGCGCGCCGTTCGTGATCGCCGCGCGCCTGACCGGCAAGTTCAGGACCGCGTTCCCGGACCGCAAGGACGCAGGCTCCCTGCAGGAATCGAAGGACGCCAACGGCCAGATCGTGCTGGTCGCCGATACCGACATCCTGAGCGATCGCATGTGGGTGCAGATCCGTCCGTTCTTCGGCCAGCAGATCATGAACGCGTTCGCCAACAACGGCGACTTCGCGGTCAACGCGCTCGACAACATGGCCGGATCCAGCGACCTGATCTCGATCCGCGGCCGCGCGACCTCGCAGCGCCCGTTCACCACCGTCGACGCACTCAAGCGCGGCGCCGACGAGCGCTTCCGCGCCAAGGAAGAGGAATTGCAGAAGGAACTGTCCGATACCGAGCGCAAGCTGACCGAGTTGCAGAGCGGCAAGTCGCAGGACCAGGCGCAGATCCTGTCGCCGGAGCAGAAGGCCGAGCTCGACAATTTCCTCAAGCGCAAGCTCGAGATCCGCAAGGAACTGCGCCAGGTACGGCGCCAGCTCGACGCCGAGATCGAATCGCTCGGCACGCGCCTGAAGATCGTCAACATCGTGCTGATGCCATTGCTGGTGACGCTTGCCGCGCTCGCGTTCGCGTGGTGGCGCGGCCAGCGCCGCCGTCATGCCAAGGGAGAACGCGCATGAACCGCAAGACCCTGATCGGGCTCGGCGTGGCCGCGCTCGTCGCGCTGGTCGCGGCCTTCGCGCTGAACCAGGCGAACAAGCCGCGCAGCGAGAACGGCGGCGAGGTGTCCGCATGGCTGGCGCCTGAGCTGCGCGAGCACGTCAACGACGTCGGCAAGATCGTCGTGACCGGCGCCGACGACAAGGCGCTCGCGACGCTCGAGCGCGGCGCAAAAGGCTGGGGCGTGGCGGAGAAGGGCGGCTACGCCGCCGATACCGGCAAGCTGCGCGAATTCCTGCTCAAGCTCGCCGACGCCAGGCTGCTCGAGCAGAAGACCGCGAGCAAGGACAAGTACGCGCTGCTCGGCGTCGGCGACGTCGCCGACAAGGACGCGAAGGGCGTGCAGGTCGAACTCGACGGTCTCGCGCAGCCCTTGAAACTGATCGTCGGCGACGCGAATCCGCACGGCGGCACGTTCGTGCGCCGCGTCGGCGACGCGCAGAGCTGGCTTGCGTCGGGCACGTTGACGGTCGAGAGGAATGCGACCGACTGGCTGAAGAGGGATCTCGCCGACATCGCCGCGAACCGCATCCGGTCGGTCGCGATCACGCGCGCGGACGGTTCCCTCGTGCGCATCGGCAAGGACGCGGAGGCCGATGCGAACTTCACGCTCGCCGACATCCCGAAGGGACGCGAAGCCGGCGCCGAGTTCACCGTGAACGGAGTCGCCTCCGCGCTGGCCGGCCTGCGTTTCGACGACGTCGTGCCGGCGAAGGATGCCGCGCCGGAGGCGAAGACGCTGAAGGCGCGTTACGCCCTGTTCGACGGCCTCGTCGTCGACGTGACCGCCTGGCAGAAGGACGGCAAGGACGAGGCGCAATTGGTCGCCTCGCTCGACACGGCGCAAGCCGACAAGGGCATCGCCGCGAGCCAGGCGAAGGCGAAAGCCGACTTCGACGTGGCCAGCGCCGCCGCGGAAGCGGCGAAGAAGGAAGGCGCGAAGGGCGACGCGGCCGACGCGCCGGTCAAGCCGCTCGCGGTCAGCGATGCGGCGAAGGACCGCGAGAGCCGCCTCGCCGCGCTGAACAAGGAAGTCGCGGACCTCAATGCGCGGTTCGACGGCTGGACCTTCGTGCTGCCCGCGTACAAGTACGCCGGCATCGACAAGTCGCTCGACGATTTGCTCAAGCCGATCGAGGAAAAGAAGCCGGCTGAAACGGTGAAGAAGGCAGGGAAGTAGCGAGCCAAAGGTTTTCAGGGTGCGCGATCACAGATCGTCGCACCCTGAGTTTTATCCTTGACTCCAGCGGTCGAACTGGGGCGCGCATGAATCGCGTATTGGCAACAATGACGCTGCTGTTTCTTACGAGCCTTTCCGGCTGCGGCATCGACTGTGACAACGAAGTGATTTCGACGGTCGCGTCGCCTTCGGGAAAGCTCGCTGCCGTGGTGTTCAATCGTGGCTGCGGCGCGACAACGGGGTTCAATACGCAGGTTTCGATTCTTCATGCGGGCGCTACGTTGGATCCAAATGACGGAGGCAACGTGCTGATCCTCGACGGAACGGTTCCGCTAAAGATCGAGTGGCAGTCGGATTCGGCGGTCTCGATATCGAAATTGAATCGCGCGCGGGTGTTCAAGCAGGAGAATTTCGTCGCGGGAGTTTCGATCACGTATGGCAACTGAGCAACGACGAAACGACCTCGTGCGATTCGGGGTGTCGATTGCCGCGCTCGCTGGCGCCACAGCCGTCGCCCTCGGCGCCTTCGGTGCACACGCATTGCGCGGCATCCTCGACGAACGTGCGTTGGCGACCTGGCATACCGCGGTCGAATACCAGTTCTGGCATGCGCTCGCCCTGCTCGCGACGGGGCTGCTCGCGCGTTCGCGTGCGTCGCGCGCATTGGGATTTGCGGCATCGGCGTTCGCGATCGGCGTCGTGCTCTTTTGCGGGAGCCTCTACGCACTCGCGCTGGGCGCGCCGCGCATCATCGGCGCGATCACGCCGTTGGGCGGGGTTGCCTTCATTGTCGGATGGCTCGCGCTCGCGTGGCATGCGTGGCGCGATGCTGCGTCGCAATGACGATTTTCCTTTCGGGTCCGTGATGGCCGCCGCATAATCGAGCGGTTCAAACGGACGTTCGTTTCGTCGCGGAACGTCTCTCATCCGGGAGGTAGTCATGTCACGCTGTCCACGTTCGCGCGGGGTCGCCGCGCTGTCCTCGCTTTCGCTGGCGGTTGCCCTCGCATTGGGTTGTTCGGCTCCTGCGCTGGCGCAGAGTCTCGTCGCGCCGGGCCTGATCGGTCCCGGCAAGATTTCGTACGACGCGCACGGCATGCAGACGATCCAGGCCGGCAACGACAACGATGCCGCGTTCCTGCAGGGTTACGCGCACGCGCAATACCGCTTCTTCGAGATGGACCTGACGCGCCGCTCGGTCAGCGGCACCCTGGCCGCGCTGGTCGGTCCATCGCAACTGGCCAACGACGTGCAGGCGCGCACGCTCGGCCTGCGCCGCGCAGCCGAGAAGAGCTGGGCGGCGGCATCCGACGACACGCGCGGATGGCTGGCCGCCTATGCGGCCGGCGTGAACTACTGGCTGGCGACGAATCCGCTGCCGCCGGAATACCACGCGCTCGACCTGACCAGGGCCGATGCGTGGACGCCGGTCGATTCGCTCGCGGTCGGCAAGGGCCTCGCATTCCAGCTTTCGTTCGATCTCGACATCGACGCGACGATCCAACTCGGCGCCTACCAGCAGGCCGGCGCGGCCGCCGGATTCGACGGCACCAACCTGTTCTTCGGCGACCTGCACCGCACCGCGCCGGCCGACGACCGCGTGACGATCCCGGATTTCGTTCCGGGCACCGCCGCGGCGCAGGCCGCGATGCCGAAAAGCGCGAATGCGCCCGCGCTCGGTCGCATCGATCCGGTCACGCTCAAGCTCGCCAGCGCGTACCGCGACAGCGTGCGCGGCAATCCGCTGCTGGCCAAGGCGCTGGCCGGACGCGACACGCCGGTCGGCAGCAACGAATGGGTGATCGGCGGTTCGCTGACCGCGTCCGGCAAGCCGATCCTGTCGAACGATCCGCACCTGAGCCTGTCGTTGCCGCCGGTGTTCGCCGAGCAGCACCTGTTGTCGACCGACAGCCGCTACGCCGTGCCGCTCGACGTCACCGGCGTGACCGTCCCCGGCGCGCCCGGCGTGATCCAGGGCTGCAACCAGCGCGTGTGCTGGGGCACGACGACGAACTCGCTCGACGTCACCGACGTGTTCCAGGAAACGCTCGCGCTTGACAGCTACGGCCTGCCGGTCGCGATCGTGCACGACGGCGTGCAGGAGCCGGTGCGCTGGGAATTCCAGAACTTCTACGTGAACCAGCTCGACGGCACGCCGGACAACGTCGTGCGCGACAACTCGATCGGCTACACCAACGGTGCGGTCACGGTAATCGTGCCGCGCCGCAACGACGGCCCGATCGTGCAGATCGACGCGGCCAGCGGCAAGGGCTTGTCGATCGCCTACACCGGCTGGGGCCCGACCCAGGAAATCGAATCGTTCCGTCGCATCAACCGCGCGTCCAATCTCGACGAGTTCCAGCAGGCGCTGACGTATTTCGATTTCGGTTCGCAAAACTTCGCCTACGCCGACGTAAACGGCAACATCGCGTACTTCACCAGCGCCGAAGCGCCGGTGCGCACCGACCTGCAGACGATGGGCGCGCCCGGCGGCGGCATACCGCCTTGGCTGGTCCGCGACGGCTCCGGCGCTCTCAAGCACGACTGGATGCCGGTGCAGCATCGCCAACCGAACCAGGCGACGCCGTACGAGATCCTGCCGGCGAGCGAGATGCCGTTCGTCATCAACCCGGCGCAGGGCTACTTCGCCAATGCGAACAACGACCCGATCGGCTTCTCGCTCGACAACAACGCGTTGAACCAGCAGCGTCCCGACGGCGGCATCTACTACCTCGACTGGGGCGGTGCCTCGTCGTTCCGCATGGGGCGCATCGATCGCGTGGTCCGCGCGTTCAAGGACGCCGGCCACAAGATCACGCCGGCGGACATGCAGGCGCTGCAGGCCGACACGCATGCGCTCGACGCGGAACTGGTACTGCCGTATCTGCTGGCCGCGTACGACCACGCGAAAGCGCCCGGGGCGCCCGAGGAACTGGCGGTACTCGCGCAGTACCCGAACGTCGAGGAGGCGATCCGGCGATTGCGCGCGTGGGACTATTCGACGCCGACCGGAATCCGGCAAGGCTACGACCCGGGCGACAATCCGGCCGCGTTGCCGGAGCCCACGCAGGCCGAAGCCGATGCGAGTGTCGCCGCGACGATCTGGGCGACATGGCGCAGCTACGCGTTGCGCAACACGATCGATGCGACGATGCAGCAGGTCGGGCTGGGCGACTACTTGCCGAGCAGCGGCCTCGCGTTCAACGGCTTCAAGTTCATGCTGGACAACTTCGACGCGCTCGGCGGCAAGAGCGCGTCCGGCCTGTCGTTCTTCTCGGCGTACGGCAACACGGCGAACGTCGCCGATGCGGGGGCCAAGCGCGACATCGTGCTGTTGAACAGCCTGTTCCAATCGCTGTCGGCGCTCGGTGCGGACAAGTACGCGCCTGCCTTCGGCAATTCGACGGACCTGTCCGACTACCGTTGGGGCCGCCTGCACCGCATCGTGTTCGACCATGCGCTCGGCGGCCCCTTCAGCATCCCCGGCCAGGACGGCGCGAGCAGTCCGTACGGCTTTGCCGACCTCGCTGCCGGCTTGCCCGGCATCGCGCGCGGCGGCGCATGGGAAACGGTCAGCGTCGGCAGCTACAACCTGCGCGGCGACGGCGCGAACGACTTCATGTTCGGCTCCGGCTCGGCGCGCCGGTTCGTCGGCGAGATGTCGCCGACGATCAGCGCCAGCGAAGTGATTCCGGGCGGCAACTCGGCGGTGATCGGCAGCCCGTTCTACGCGGATCAGCTGCCGCTGTGGTTGACGAACCAGTACCACGCGCTGCCGATCCCGGCCGCCGCGGCGATTTCGCAGAGCGGTTCGACGACGACGTTCACGCCGCGCTGACCACCGCATCGTGCATCCGGCCCTCCCCCTCGAGGGAGGGCTCGGGCAGGAGGGACGTCGAGACAGGTGTCGCTTCGATCGGGCGGGCTCCGCAGTCGCCGGGAGCGCGCCGGCGCGCTCCCGCATGCGTCGGGGCTCGCCGCCCTTCAGCGGAGCCTCAAGCCCTGCGGGCGTGCCAGCACCAGTGCCACGGTTCGTAGGCGATGCCGTGCGGATTCCCGCGCGGATACGACAGCGTGAAACCGAATGCGCGTGCGTTCGCGTGCAGCCACGCGAACGCCGGCGAACGCTCGAACTCTTCTTCCAGCGCGGCGTAGCCGGGCGTGGTCAAGTCGACCGCGCGACCGGAGTGGTGTTCGCTGTAGCCGGGGGCCGCGCTGACGCGCAGGATGTCGGCGATCGACTGGCCGCGTTCGAGCTTGCGTTTCAGGATGCCGAGTTGGTACCCGGTGGAGCGGAACGCGGAGACGAGCTGCAACTCCACGCCGTGCGCCCCCGCAGCGGCACGCATGCGCGCGAGCGCACGTGCGGCGCGCGGCGCCAGCCATTGCGCGCGCGCATGGACGTCGTGACCGATGAAGGCGAGTTCGACGGGTTCGCGCACGATGCGCAGGCCGCGCGCGCGCCCGTGATCGGCGGGAACGCCGAGCGCCCGCGACTCGCGCAGGATCGCCCGGCGCTGCGTGGTGTCGCAGCGCGCGGGCGCCTCGGGCGATTCCACGCTCATGCGCGACGTACGCGTACCCGGCTTGGTGGCGGCGAGTTCACGGTTGCGGCGTTTCCAGCGGCTTGACGTAGAAGCCGGCGACCAGCCCATCGCTGCCGCAGGCGACCTGCGCATACAGGTTTGCCTTTTCGAACACCAGCGGCACGGTCACGGCGATATAGCCTTCGCCCTTGATCGGGTGGGACTGGCCGCGCGCCTGCAGGGCACCGAACTGCGCCAGCGATTCCCATGCCTGCTTGAATTTCGGGACGGGCAGGGCGGAACGCATCTTCGCGTCGAAGTCGCGCGTGGCCGCGGCGTAGTCGCCTTTCTGCGCCGCGTCGAGAAGACTCTTCGCGCGCGCCTCGCAGGCAGACGCGGCGCGGCGTTCCTGCATTGCTTCGGCCGAAGGCACGGCCAGCGGCGGTGCGTGCCGGGTGGCTTCCTCGTCCGGCGGCGCGCTTTCGGAAGGCGGCGCGGCCGCGTCCGCCGGCGGCGCTTCGCCCGCGGCCTGCGCGACGGCGGTCGCGTCGGACGCCGTTTCCGCGGGTACGGGGGCCGGTTCGGACGGCTTTCCGTCCTTCGCACGCGCCAGCGCGTCCACGTCGATGCTTTCCGTCGCGGGCGGCGTCTCCTGCGCAGCGTTCTTGCGCGGCGGCGCGGCGCCGGCGACGGAGGCACCGAGCAGCAGGATCAGGACGAACGGGCGAATCGGCATGGGGGCATCTCCGGCGAAGGTGCTGCCCAAGCTAGCACGGGAATCTGTATTTCCGCTGAGCCGTCACGTGTCGGGTGCCGGTGTGGCGGGATCAAGGTGTGGCCAGCGGCGCGGCGACGTGCAGCACGAGGTCGGCGCAGAAATGCGCGAGCATCGCGTGCTCGAGGCCGCGCTTCCAGTACAGCCAGCCGAACACGAGGCCGGCCAGCGCGTTGTAGGCGATCACGGGCGCGACGATGGTTGGAGTCAGCGGCACGAGCTTCGCCGCCATCGGCAGGTGGCCGGCGCCGAACAGGAGCGCGGCGAAGACGAGCGCTGCGACCATGACCCACGGTTTCGCCTGTTTGCCGGCGAGGCGACTCAGCAGCCAGGCGATCAGCGTCATGACGAACACGCGCAACTGCACTTCCTCGACGATACCGCCGTAGGGCGAGGCGAGCAGGCCCTTGAGCGCGAACCCGAGCGATGCGTGCGGCTTCGGCGAAGGATTCCCGATCGGCGAGCCGAACGCGAGGATCATCGCGACGATCGCGATGCCGGCGGCGACGCCGAGCATCGCCGCGTGCCGCCACGCCGGCGATGCCGGACGCGCGCGACCGTAGGCCATTGCGCCGAGCCATGGCGCGCCGAGGCCGAGTGGCGCACCGAGCTTGAGTCCGGCCCAGGCGAGCAGGAAACAGAGGACGCCGTTCTGCAACGACTGCGCGACGACGATGGCCCACGCCGGCGCGTGCATCGCCGCGCTCGCCAGCGCCATCGAGCCGGGCTTGAGCGCGAGCACGTACGGGAACAGCAGCGCCGTCGCGATCGCGCAGGCGAGGCCGAGCGCGATCGCGATGCGCAGTTGCGGCGGAGAAGGCGTCACGGGGAGTCGTCCTTTGCGGGTTCGGGTCTTTCCGCAACCTTCAGCCGGCCTGCCTTGCGCAGCGCATCGCGCAGCAGGTATTCGATTTGCGCGTTGACCGAACGCAGTTCGTCGTCGGCCCAGCGCTGCACGGC
>Ga0153956_1001472_pt1 | contig 20396 bp, 22 predicted proteins | sample TSFL040MetaG_FD_104704 | JGI IMG/M metagenome (GOLD analysis project Ga0153956, IMG submission 104704) | Attine ant fungus gardens microbial communities from Florida, USA - TSFL040 MetaG | ecosystem: Host-associated > Fungi > Mycelium > Unclassified | place: USA: Florida, Wekiwa Springs...
CTGCCGCCGGTGAACGCCGGGCGCCGCGCCGCGGGCCTGCCACCGCTCGAGCGCGTCGCCGAATCCCACCACCGCGGCCCGCTCACCCTCTACTTCACCGCCGAGCCGTTCGACTACCCGCGGGCCGCCGACGCCCTCGCAGCCCTGCTTTCCCCCGCCCCCACCCGATGAGTTCGCGGTAACCCCCGCTATGCGGTGATTTCTGCGAACGCGCCAGGGCTCCCCGCCGACCCGCCGCGGTACTACTGCTCGATGCTTGCAGCGGCGCTCGCGCTCGCCTCGGCGCTCTCCTACGGGGTCTCGGACTACATCGGCGGGGTCCTCAGCAAGACCCGTTCGGTCTGGAGCGTCGCTGCCGCGAGCCAGATGACGGCGGGCCTGGCGACGGCGCTGGTCGCGATCGTCGTCCCCGGCCACCCCGTGGCGGCCGACTTCGCCTGGGGCGCGCTCGCGGGCCTCGGCGGGGCCTTCGGGATCATCTTTCTCTACCGCGGGCTGAGCCGCGGGCGGATGAGCGTGGTCGCGCCGATCTCCGGGATCGGTGCGGCGGTGATCCCGGTGGTGGTCGGGATCGCCGCCGGCGAGCGGCCGACGCTGTTGATCTGGCTCGGGATCGCGGTCGCCTTCCCGGCGATCTACCTGATCCCCCAGGTCGACCCGGAGGAGGAAACCCACGGCGGGCCGCCGCGTCCGAGCGCCGCCTCCGATGGGGTCCTCGCCGGGATCGGGTTCGGAGTCATCTTCGCCGCGGTCGGCCAGATGAGCGAAAGCTCCGGCTTCCTGCCGCTGTCGCTGGAGGAGGTGGTGAACGGCGGCGCCGTCGCCCTGGCGGCGATCCTGCTGCGCCGGCGATGGCTGCCCCGCGGGCGGCGCGACGTTCCGGTCTACGCCTTCGGCCTGCTCTCGACCGCGGCGATGGTCTTCTTCCTGCTCGCCACCCGCCACGGGCTGCTCAGCGTGGTCTCGGTGATCGCCTCGCTCTACCCGGCCGCCACGGTGGCGATGGCGGCCCTGTTGCTGAACGAGCGGCTGGCGCGCCCGCAGATCGTCGGCCTCGCCCTCGCCGCGGTGGCGGTGGTGCTGATCACGCTGGGCTAGGTCAGGGATCGCCTCCGCGATCGTCACCCGGCAGATCGGGATCCGGTCGCGGCTCTATGCGCCTCGTCTCGGCCCGGGGTCAGCTCGGCGCGATCGTCTCGAGCCCATGCTCGCGCGCGCCCTCCGTGAGCCGCGCGTCGAACGTCATGATCGACGCCACATGCCCCTCGGCGGCGAGTTGCAGCGCGGTCGCGAGGTGAATCGCGTCGAGGGTCGCGACGAACGCGGGCGAGACCGCCTCGGCCGCCGAGAGGATCGCGTCGCCCAGCGGCACGAGCGCCACGCCCGCCAGCCACGTCTCGACCTCGTCGCGGGTGATGCCGGCCCGCAGCCCCAGGCGGTGCAACTCGATCCGGAGCAGGCGGCTGGAGGCGACGGCCTCGAACGCATCCAGCGCGCCGCCGATTGCGGACGCGTCGGGCTCGTCGAGCATGGCGCGTCCGAGCGCGCTCGTGTCGAGGTAGACGCCCGCCACCCTCGCTATGCCCGCTCGGCGCGGCCCTCCGCCAGCAACGCGTCGGTGACGCCGGCCGGCGTTCGGCGTCGGGACCGGCGTCCGATCAGCTCGGTCAGGTCGGCGCTGGGAGGCGTCGCACCATGCTCGGCCGCAAGCGCGGCATACGCCTTCGGGACGCGCTCACCCGCCGGCGAGAGGCGCGCCACCACCCGGCCGCGCTCCGTGACCTCGAGCGACGCGCCATCCTTGACCCGCTCGAGATAGCGGCTCAAGTTCTGACGCAACTCACGGACTCCCACGGTCGAGGTCGACATTGTGCGTCAACCGTAGCACAACGACCCGGGCCTTCGTGCTTCGAGAGATCCGGGGTCGGGCTAAGCCGCCGCGGAGAGCGCCGTGGCCGCCCGCCCGCGAGGCTCGCGCGCCGGCTCCTCCAGCAGCCCGCGGATGTCGTCGGCCGTGAGGCCGCCGGCGAACAGGTCGCCGTCGTCCATGACGCCGCTGAACAGCTCCGCCTTGCGGCGGGCGAGGGCGACGACCTTCTCCTCGATCGTGTCGCGGGCGATCATCCGGTAGGCGATCACCGGGCGGGTCTGCCCGATCCGGTGCGCGCGGTCGATCGCCTGCGTCTCGGCCGCCGGATTCCACCACGGGTCGAGCAGGAAGCAGTAATCGGCCTCGGTCAGGTTGAGGCCGAAGCCGCCCGCCTTCAGGCTGATCAGGAAGACGGGATCGGCGCCCTGCTTGAACCGCTCGATCACCTCGTCGCGCTTGCGCGTGCGCCCGTCGAGGTAGCAGTAGCCGATCCCCTCGCGGTCGAGGCGGTCACGGACCCTGGCCAGGAAGCCCGTGAACTGGCTGAAGACGAGCGCTCGGTGGCCGCCGCCGACCACCTCGCCGAGCTGCTCGACCAGGGCCGTGAGCTTCGCGCAGGGAACGTCGTCGTGGCCCTCCTCGATCAGGCTCGGGTCGAGGCTGAGCTGGCGCAGGAGCGTGATCGAGCGCAGGATCGTGAACCGGTTGCGCTCGAAGTCGTCGATCAGGCCGAGGATCTTCTGCCGCTCACGCTGCAACCGGGTCTCGTAGAGCTTGCGGTGGCGGGGGTGGAGATCGACCTCCAGCATCTGCTCCTGCTTCGGCGGCAGATCGGCGGCGACCAGCTCCTTGGTGCGGCGCTTGACGAGGGGCTTGATCCGCCGCCGCAGGCGCGCCAACCGCTCGCCGTCTCCCCCGCGTTCGATCGGCCGCGCGTACTGCTCGGCAAACCGCTTCGGGTCCGGGAAGAGCCCCGGCGCCGCGATCGAGAGCAGTGACCACAGCTCGGTCAGGTTGTTCTCCATCGGAGTTCCGGTGAGGGCGAGCTTGAACGGCGCCGCCAGCTCACGGACGCACTTGTAGGTCTTCGACTGATGGTTCTTGACCATCTGCGCCTCGTCGAGGACGAGACCGGCCCACCCCACCTCGCGGTAGGCATCGGCGTCGAGCCGGAACAGCGTGTAGCTCGTCACCACGAGATCGGCCGACGCGACCTCCTCGATCGTGCGCCCGGACTTCTTCAACGTGTCGGTGACCGCGTCGACCGCGAGCCCGGGCGTGAACCTCTGCGCCTCGCCGACCCAGTTCGAGACGACGCTGGTCGGCGCGACGACCAGGAACGGTCCGAGGTCGGGATCCCGCTCGCGGGCATGGCAGAACATCGCCAGCGCCTGCAGCGTCTTGCCGAGGCCCATGTCGTCGGCGAGGATGCCGCCGAGCCCCAGCTCCCAGAGGCTCGCCAGCCAGCCGAAGCCATCGCGCTGGTAGGGACGCAGGTCGGCCTCCAGCGCGGCCGGCGGGTCGTGGCTGGTCACCTCGTCGAGCTCCAGCAGCGCGCCGACCTGGCGACGCCAGGACTCGGCCTGCTCGGTGACGATGCCGAGCGCCGCCAGCTCGGCCCAGAGGCCGGCCTGGTAGCGGCTGATCCGCAGGGGGTCGGTGGGCGAGTCGACCAGCGCCTGCGCCTCCAGGATCAGCTGCCGCAACGACTCGAGCCGAGGATCCTCGAGCGAGAGGTGGGCGCCGTCGTCGAGCAGCAGACACGATTCGCCGGCGGCGAGGGCGACGAACACCTCGGCCAACGGCAGCTCACGGCCCTCGATCGCGATCGTCACGCCGAGGTCGAACCAGTCGCTCTCCCCGGCGACCGCGGCGGTCGAGACGCCGATCGTCAGCGAGTCGCCGACGTCGCGGTAGTCGGCCGGCTCGCCGACGACCTCGACCGCGACCCCGTGCTCCGCCAGCCGCGGGAGCACCTCGGTCGTCAGCCGCATGGTCTCGATCCCGGCGAGCGAGACCGCGGGGGTCGCCGCCGGCCGGGCCGCCGCATCGAGCAGGCCGAGGCGCTCGAGGCCGGTCCCGGTGAGCGCCGTCTCGGCGAGGATCGCGCGCTCGGCGCGAGGGTCGCGGAAGCCGGCGGCGGCCCCGGGCCCGATTGGCTCGCGCCGCGACTGGGAGCCGACTTGGTAGTCCCACGCCCAATCGAGCTCGAGCGAGTGCGCGGCGCCGTAGCTCGCCCGCAGGACCAGCGACGGCCCGGAGATCGCCGGCGGCGTGAACGACCCGTCCGCCGAGCGGACCGTGGCGACGCTACGCAGCGCCGGGAAGATCTCGACCGCGAACCGGTCGAGGTCGCCCGCCGGGATATCGACCCGCCCGCCGTCCAGCACCATCTCCTGCAGCGGCGGCGGCACGGGCTTCGCGAGGCGCACGAGCCGCAGTCGCCGCTGCTCGCGGTCGGGCCGATCGGCCTCCTCGTCGCGGTCGGCGCCGACGAGGCCGTGCCCGCTCGCACCGAGGAAGAGCAGCGGCTCGAGCTCGGCCTGGGCTTCGTCGTCGAGGCAGAGCGCCGCGCTCACCCGCGCGCCCCGCCCGCCATCGCGGCCGATGTCGACCACCACCTCACCGCGCTCGACCGGCGGCAACTCGCCCAGCCGCGGGGCGACGTGGACCAGCCGCAGGCCGATCCTGGCGGCCTCGTCGAGCAGGTCCCAGAGCCGCGCGCTGTCGCATTCGCTCAGGTCGATCGTCCGCTCCACGGTGGAGCCATACCCGCGGTAGTAGCCCGCCCGTTGCTCGCGGGAGCGGTGGAGGTCGTAGATCTCGCCGACCAGCGCCAGGTGGTCGGAGCGGTAGTCGCCGTCGCGGACGTGCCACGAATCGAGCCCGGACCAGGAGAGCGAGCCGTTGACCCAGCCGCCGCGGGCGCCCGGCCGCATCAGCCTCGCCATCAACCCCAGTCCCCGGCCGACCGGCTGCAGCGAGAGCTCGATCGCCAGCAGTTGCTCCCCGGTCACCGCCCCCGGGGCGCCGATCAGCGCCCGGAGCGACCGCTCCCACGATGGGCCGGCCACCGTGACCGGGCCCGAGCGGGGCCGGCGCGCCGCGCGCCGAGTGCCCTCACCGACCGACGAGATCGCGATCGCGGCGACGTGCTTGCAGTCGTACCCCACCGGACAAGTGCATTCCCCGGCCTCGAACACCGGGCGACCGTCGACCTCGACGAAATCGGCGGCGGCGGTGTACAGCGCGGTCCCGACGACCTTGCCGGTCAGCCTCAGGCCACCGGGATCCCAATCGACCGACAACACCCGCCCTTGGCGCGCGTAGCCCTGCCCACGGCCGAACGACCTCGACCCGACGGCCCTCCTCACCGCGGAGAGATCCATCTCGCTCAACTCATCGACCGGTTCGGGCACCAGAGCGCCACCTTAGTGGCGGCGCTGGATGCGAGCCCAGCCATACGCTGACCGAGTTGACGCGCGTCGAGTGAGCCAGGCCGGGACGTTCCTATAGAGAGCCTTTTCGGGGGAAGGTCCCCCTCGAGCAAGACCTCGTTGACCTTTCGCGAGACCGCCGGCTCGGTTTCAAGTTGCTTGATCCGGCGCTTGGCGGCGGCGAGGTCGAGAGCCCCCTCAGTGCTGAGGCCGGCGATCTCGCCGCGGTCGATCCTCTCCTGCTTCAGCCAGCTGTAGATGGTGGCGTCGCTCATGCCGAAGGTCGCGGCGAGCTGGGCGATTTTGGTGCCTGATCGAGCTAGCTCGATCACCTGACGGCGAACTTCCGCGGGGTACCTCCGGGGCATCTGAATCCTCCTTGGGGCCGAAGGACTCCAGAAACCGGACTCCGTGAAACCTGGTCCGGCTCACGATTATCTTTACGGCAACGGTGGAGGCATCAATTGGGCATTAGCGAGACGAAGCTCAGCACACATCACGCCCGAGTCACCTGGATTGGCGACAAGGAGGACCTGCGGGCGCATACGGTCAAGCTGGCGGCACAGAAGGTGGCCGGGTCGTGCGCGCCGGAGTTTGGTGGCAACCCGGACAAGGCCGATCCGGAGGAGATGTTCGTGGCCTCGCTCTCGAGCTGCCACATGCTCTGGTTCCTGCGCTTGGCGAGGGAAGCGCGGCTCCGGGTCACCTCCTACGAGGACGGAGCGGAAGGGACAATGGACGGGACCAGATTCACCCGGGTCGTGCTGCGGCCGCGGGTGGTCTTTGCCGCAGACGTCGATGCCGAGACGTTGGAGTCCCTGCACCACGGCGCCCACGAGCGCTGCTTCATCGCCAACAGCGTCCGTTGCCCGGTCGAGATCGAGCAGCCCGGGGATTGAGCTGGGACACCCCCGCGAACGGAGGCGTCCCACTTATGGTCAGCTCATTCGCTCGTGAAGGCGTGGTAGATCTCTTCGCAGACCCCACCCCGCGGAGCCCCGAGGACGAAGCCGCCGTCCCGATGGACCACGATCACCCCGGCGCCTTGGCACCTTCTCCGACGATGAAGTCAGCGACGGCGGACGAGGCCGGGGGGAAAGTGGTCGCGAGGACGAGGGCAGACGCGAGTGCGGCAAGGGCGAGGACAGGTCGGCTCACCCAGGCAAGACGACGCCTGGACGGAGATCGTCGCGGTGATCTCGCCTCAGCCGACGCTCAGGGGAGGCCGGGCCCGAAGAGCGTGATCGTTCAGTCGGCCGAGAAGATCTCTTCGACGAAGAAGCGCGCCGCCGGGTCGAGGCGCTCGCCGTAGGTCTGCTCTGCCACGGCAAGTACCTCCTCGGCGCGCTCGAAGCCCAGATGGGCCGCGAGGAGGCGGACGTCCTCGTCGTCTTCTCCCGGGCGGTGTGCCAACACCTTCATCGCGAGGAGGGTGCGTGGTGATGCCGCCAGGACGCTCAGCCCGGGTAGCTCGAGGACCGGCGATGCCGCCGGGTCCTCGCCCGAGAGAAATCCCTTGACGGCATCGTTCAGCCAGTCGGGCGCCAGGCCCGAGCGCTCCGCGAGGCGGGCGGCGGCCTCGTAGACGACGGCCTTCGGCTCGAACACCGCGTCGATGTCGCGGGTCGAGCGTCGTTCATCGAAGGCGAGCGCGATCGCCGCTCCACCGACGACATACATCTGGGCGCTGACACCTTGGGAGTCGAGCTCCTCGGCAAGCGAGGTGAGAGCGTCGATGATCTGCTCGCGATTCATCGCCTAGACCCGGTGGAGCGAGCGCTCGGGGACGAAGACTCCGTGCTTGACGAAGGCCGCCGGGGCCTGGGCGATCGAGATCGCCCGGAAACCGGGGACATCGCTGACGAACCACCAGGTCTCGAGGAAGCGGTCCGGTTCGACCGACCAGCTGGGCCTCTCCAGCTCATAGAGCGCCGCGATGTGCTCGGCGAGGGCACCCAGGTAGGCGTCATGGCGAGGATCACCGGTCGGTTCCGGGCGCTCGGAGATCGCCCTTTCACGGGCGCTGTCGTCGGCGCGAAGTGGGAACTCGCCGAGAAACTCGCGAAGCCCGTGGCTGAACTCCTCACCCGCGAGGGTGCGCTCGGCGACCCGGGCGAGCGTCTCGGTGAGCGAGGAGGCCGCCGGGGGATTTGCGGCGAGCCAGTCGGAGACGACGGTGAAGCGGGTGGCCATGGCGTGATGGTAGTCGGCACCCTGGAGCGGTTCGGGATGACCGAGGGTGGATGGGACTCTCCTGTCGAGGTCGCCCATGTCACGGGCGATCCACTCGAGCTCGCCGTTCAGGAGCGGAGCCTCCTCGGGGAAGCGGGCCGCCCAGATCGTCCGCTCGCGGCGGGTGAAGACGCCACTCCGGTAGGCGCGCAGGCGCTCGACCGGGGTCATGCGGTCGAGGATCGTCGGGAAGTCGGCGATGAGCCGGAGGACGGCGGCGCGATCGCATCACGGGCGCCGCCGTCCCGGAAGCGATCGCGCTCGGCTCGGGATGGCGATCTCTCGAAAGGAGCCTCCGCCCGAGCCGGAGGGCGGCGGCTCAGGGGCCGGAGAGGCAGTAGACGAAGGCGGTCAGCGTCTGTACTTCCGCCGACTCGTTGTCGGCGACGACCCCCCAGCCGTTCGGGTTGCGCGCCGAGGTGATGACCTCCATGTCACCGGTGCTCGCGTTCCCGCCGCTGATCGCCAGTTCCCCGACGCCGCAGTCGGCGGCTGCCCCGCCGCGGGTGCCGGCGGCGACCGAGGAGGCGCTCTGGCGGACGACGATCGGGCGCAGCTTGCTCGCGCTGACGACCCCTTCGCCGAGCATGGGGTCCGGGTAGGTGCCGGTCAGGACCCCGCCCGCCGGTCCGCTCGAGGGGCCGGTCGCGCCGGTGGCCCCCCGCTCTCCCTTTTCGCCCTTCGCCCCACTCTCTCCCTTCTCTCCCCGCTCACCGCGTTGCCCCTGCGGGCCGGCGGCGCCCTTCAGCTGTGCCCTGGCCGCGGCGGCGATCTTGGCGAGGGTGACGGCTTCCTTCTTCAACTGCCTGGTGCCGACGGTGTTCCTGCCGAGGTGGGTCGCCGCGAAGGCGGTGCCGCCGGCGAGGACGAGGAACAAGGCGAGGGAGGAGGTGACGTTGGCGTAGGTGAGCCGCTTGCGGACGGACTTCATCGGAGTGCTCCTTTAAGAGGACGAGACCGGACACGCGATCTTCTCCGAGCGCTCCGGAGCTGTCAAACGGCGTGGGCGGAGGTCGCCGCGCAGCAGTTGCGGCGCGGCTGGGCCTACGTCTACCGCTACGACGACCAGCGCTTCGACGGCCTGTTCCTCGGAGATCTACGGGCACGCGGACGCTCCGAGCACACCGAGCGCTCCTATGGCCAGGGCCTCGACCACTTCAGCGTCTGGCTCGAGCGCAACGAGCTTGGGTGGGTGAGGTCACCAAGACCCACATCACCGACTACATCGCCGAGTTCGCCTCCGAGCCGAAGGCCGGTGCCACCGCGCTCGTCACCGACCCATACCGCAGGCGCCTGGCCGCTGCGGCGGCGCTACTCGCCGCAGTCGAGGAGGTCGCCCGCGCCACCGGCTGCGAGCAGCTTGAGGTGACCACCCGCCCCCGCGACGACGCCTTCGCTTTCTATCTCGACGCCGGCTTCGAGGAACGGCCGCGACGACTGGTCCGCTCGGTTGCCTGAGGCAGCCCCCGGTGGGCTGACCGACGGTGCTGATCACGATTCGAGCGCTCTTCTCTCTGAGAGACGACGGGTTCCTATCTCGGGCCTTCGGCCCTCGCATCCCTGGAATATTTATGCGTAGTGTGTGATGAGATCGCTCAGCGATCCCCGATCGCCTCGGCGTTGATGACGCGAGACCAAGATCGCGATCCGCTTCGGCACCGCGGCATCCCAGAGGCGCCAGGTCATCCCGAAGCGCTCGGCGACCGCGAGGCCGAAGCGCTCGCCGAGGTCGGGGTGGCGCTCAGGGGCGATCGCGAACTCCATCCGCAGGAAGAAGGTGCCCTGCTCGGGGTCGGAGCTGTATTGGTCGGAGCGGATGATGTTCGCCCCCGCCTCGGCGAGGAAGCCGGAGACGGCGGAGACGATCCCGGGCCGGTCCGGGCAGGAGATGACGAGGCGCATCACGAGCCGGCGTTGCCCGGCCGGACCTGCAGAGCGAGGAGGCCTTCGACCTTTCGCTTTTCGACCGGCCACGGCCACGCGTCTTCCCGATGTCTTTGCGCAAGCCCTTGATCGCGGCGATCAACGGCGCCGCCGCAGGTCTGGGGTTGGTGGAGGCGCTGTACGCCGACGTGCGCTTCTGCGTTCCGGACGCGAAGCTGACGACGACGTTCGTCCGCCGTGGGTTGATCGCCGAGTACGGCATGGCCTGGCTGCTTCCACGGATCGTCGGGAGCAGCCGCGCTCTCGATCTTGCGCGACTCTTGCGCCCGGCAGACGCCTTTCGACCGCGACGCTCGGACTCCGCGAGACCATACGAGCGCCCGGGGATCCCCGCGGCGTGGCGATCAGTCCTCCGTCAGACCGTGGTGGCCTCACGCACGATGGCCCCGGGAGGGTGGGTCCCGGGGCCGTTGATGCGCCTCGGCATCGGGGAACGGACGTCCTCCGACGCGAAGCGTTATGCGGGTCGAGAGGGACGCTCTCGGCCGATCCCGGACGGCCGTCCTCTCACGTCGCGGATCGGGGCGGGGACGCGGTAGATCGCCATCGGCCCGCCGTCAGGGTGATCTCGTCGTGTGAGGCCGGTCATCCTCAGTGAGCCTTGCTCCCTGCGACCGTCGAGACATATTCGGCGACACTTTCGATTTCGGTCTTGGAGAGCTGGCCGCCGTAGGCAGGCATACCGCCGCCCCCGTCCGTCACCTGTTTCTGGACCAGGGCATCACTCGGTTCGAGTTCATCCAGATTCGGCCCGACGGTGCCCTTCGACCCGGCATTCGCGAGCGTGTGACAGGTGGCGCAATTGGTGCTGAACACTTCTTTTCCTTCGGCCACCGAGGCGGTCCCTTCTTCGCCTTCCTCTTCTCCGGTTTCGAGCGACGCCGGCATCAGTTTTTCGGTCCCGGGGGCTCCCAGTTCGTAGGCGACCAGCTCGGCGGTCTGGCCCTTTCCCTGTGCGACGCCGGCCCCGGCGATCAGAAGTCCGTCGCTGATCGCGATCGGGGCGTTGCTCCCCGCCGGAAGCTGCTCTTCCCAGACGATCTTGCCGGACTTCTTGTCGAAGCCGTAGAGCTTGCCTTCGTAGGTCGTGGTGAAGACCAGGTCGTTGGTGACGGTCGCGGCGCCGTAGGGGCTCGAGGGAAGCTTGGTATCCCAGAGGATCCTCCCGGTCTCGGCATCGATCGCCACGAAGTCGCCGGAGCCATCGTTCACGTTCTGCAGTTCCCCGGGGGCCGACTGCGCGTCTTTCCACTTCGCGTAGAGGTTGTTGGCCGGCGCGTAGACGACGCCTTCAGAGTAGGCGAGGTTCGTCTCGACGCCTCCGTTGTAGCCCGGATAGACGATTTTCGGATATTTTTCCTTGATCGGCTTGCCTGCGAGCAGCAGGCGACCGTCTTCGTCGTTGCCACTGTGCTTGCCGACCGGGGTCTTCCAGAGAAGCTTTCCGGTTTCTGCGTTCATCGCGTAGACGTAGCCCATCTTGCCGCCGTCGTAGACCGTCGGTTCCCCACCCGTCCCTTCTTCGACGTAGATCGGCGAGAGCTGCATGTCCCAGTCGTAGAAGTCGTTGGGCGCGCCCTGGTAGTACCACTTGAGTTTCCCCGTTTCGGCGTCCAGCGCGACCGTGCTGTTGTTGTAGAGGAACGGGGTGGGTTCCTCCTTCGCTTCTTGGAGCGTCAGGTAGGGGTTGGCGATGCCCCAGTAGGTGAGTCCGTTGGGGGCCACCGCGGGCGTGTTCCAGACGCCCCCCGAACCGAGCGTGGCGTAGAAGGGGTTCTTGCGGTCCTTCGCGGTCTTCGTGGTGTTGAAGCTCCAGAGGATCTCGCCGTCTTCGACGTCGAGAGCGAACACTTCGGCGCCCCCGACCTTGGAGGAGGCACCGACGTAGAGCTTGCCGTCGGTCGCCGCGGGCGCGATCTCGAGGCCCTGGCCGGTGAAGTTGGTCAGCGCGGTCGACCTCCATAGCTGCTTTCCGGTTTCGGCCTCGAAGGCGAAGACTTCCATGCCGTTGGTGGCGTAGGCGACACCTTCGTAGAGGGTCAGACCGTTCGGACCTGCGTCGATCGGCTGGGGGATACCGTCCTTGCTCTTCTTCTTCTCCGGGGGCAGTTTATGTTCCCACTTGATCCCGCCGGTTTCGGCGTCGAGTGCGTAGACGGAGTAGGCCAGGTCCTGGATGAAGACGTTGCCTTCTGGGCCGAAGACCGGCGTGCTGGCGAACTTGCCGTAGGTCCCACCGCCGGTCAGCGGGAAGCGCCACTTCACGCCCAGTTCCTTCACGTTGGACGCTTCGATCGGGCTGGAGATCGAGCGGGTGTTCTCGAGGTCGGCGTTGGGGACGGACCAGAGTTCGCTTTCGCCTTCGCCGCCTTCTCCCGTCGCGGCGGTTTCGCCCTGCGTCCCGGAGGCTTCTTCGCCCCCGGAGGTGGTCGTGGCCGGTGCCGAGCTGGTGGTCGTCGTGCCGCCGGAGCCACCACATCCGGCGATCGCGATGGCGGCGAGCAGCACGACCGCGCAGATCGCCGTCGCAGATTTCTTTCCTGGTCCCATGAACTCCCGTCCCCGATGATTATTGGTGAGCGCGCTTAAGATTAGCGCGCCTAGGAATCGGAGGGACGCCGGGGTCGGGAGATATGAGAGAGGCTGAGTCGAGGCGGCGACCCGGGCGGGGCCCCCAGCTCTCGCCGCGGCGGGGCCAGCGCCCCACCGTCGACCGCGATGCGTTCGACGGGCCGCGTGGGACGCGCGTCCACCCCCTACTGCCGAGGATCCGCCTCGGCCCCTGGGTCGACGATCACGGCCTGCGGGACAGAGGCATCGACGTCCCCGAAGACTGTGGCGATCCGTCGCAACACCTCGGTCGCAGCACCGACCTCGCCCACATCCAGGTCCTCGAGCGCCGCCAACCAGCGGCCGCCCCAGAACGCACGGCGGGCCTCGACGATCTCCCGTCCCTTTGGAGTCAGGGCGACCATCACGACGCGGCGATCGGACTCGGATCTCACCCGGTCGACGAAGCCGTCCGCCGCAAGTGCCTCGAGCATGCGCGAGATGCTCGCCGCGGTGAAGCCCGCGGCGAGGGCGAGATCTTTCGCGGAGGTCGGCTGTGTCTCCCTCAGGACGTCGAGGAGCTCGAAGCGCGAATGGCCGATGTGACCCGCCGGTAGCTGACTGTCCCTCCCACGCAGTCTGCGCAGGTTGCGATCGGCTTCCGAGAATGCGGCGCCGAGGGCCTCGTGTGCACGCCAGGCGGCCGCCGTCTGACCTTGTGGCTTCTCGTCGATGTCCATATGGTTGCGACCTTACTCCGCTGCTCTCGAGTCTCGATCCGAGAGTCTTTGACGCGTGATCGTGTGGACCGGCCAGTCCGCGACCCTCAGCTGGAATGCAAGACGTGGACGGCATCCGCGGCCAGTCTTCTCAAGTGCGCTCGCGGGCTCTGAGCTCTTCGACGCGGCGTTCTATCATCAGCCGCGTCGGCGCGCGCTAACTGCAACTGCGCCGCCGTCGGCCGCCCCGTCGACCTGGCGGGGTCTGCGCCGGCTTCAACCGATCCTCGTGGTAGCCAGCGCGGACTAGGTCTCGATCACCTTCCGGCAGGGAGGACTGCAGGACCCGCGACAAGGAGGTCGTCTTCGCACCATACCGCCCGGCCATCCGGCCTCGGCCGCTAGCGCCGCGATGTCCGGGGGGCAGGCAGGGTCGCGGGCGGAGGTCTACGCCCCCGCCCATGCCTCCTCGGCTCCTTGCGAGGCACGCGAAAAACCAACCGGCCCGGGGCTGACCGACCGAGCCCATGATCGACGCGCCCTCGTCCGTGCCGACCGGGGTGGTTTCCATCCTGACCGTGCGGCGACTGCCCCCGATCGGGCGTCGCTCCGGCGATCTTCGCACTCGCTTTGTCGGCGATGTCGAGTTCACGTCGCTCGAGCTAGGAAGCGAGCCTTTGGCCGGGCTCCGCCAACGCCCGCGCCCGACGGAGAGAGGTTCGCCGCGCGCCTCCGAAGAGAGTTTCGCAAGCCGAGCTGCGGCTGACGGGAGACCCCGCTTGGGCTGAGCGGAGCAGGCGGACCAGCTTCGAGTTGACGATGGCCGGCGGAGGACTCACGTCCACTGCTCACCCGTCGCGCGCTGACACCGGCTATGAAAGCTGTGCCGTCCTAAGCCGTTCCTAGCCTTCGGGCACCGGAACAGGGCAGCGGGGAAGTACCGGGCGCGGGAAGGCCGCGTCGAGTGTGGACCGTGAGTCCGAGTCAACCGGAGCGCGAATCCGCAGTTGTCGATTGCCCGACCTCCCCGGTCGTGAAGCAACAAACGACGAGAAGGAGGGAAGTATGCGCATCCTCGGACTGGACGTCCAATAACGCTTCATCGAGCTCGCGCTACATGAGGAGGGCCGCCTCAGCCGGGCCGGGTCGAGATGGACCAGCTGGACGCCTACGCCGACTCGCCCGGTCCCCACGATCACCTGGTGATCGAGCCAACCGCGGTCACCTGGGCGGTGGTCGATCGGCTGGACCGCAACGCCGGCAAGGTGACGGTCGCCAACCCGATGAAGACGCAGGCGATCGCGTCGGCGACGGTGAAGACCGACAAGGTCGACGTCCAGGTCCTGGCGGAGCTGAGTGCCTCGGGCTTCATCTCCGAAGTCTGGGTGCCCGATGTCGGGCTGCAGTCTCTGCGACGCCGGATCGCCCGAAGGCCCGGTTGGTCAGCCACGAGCGGCGCCTGAGTTGCACGCGGTCCTGATGCGGAACCTGGTCAAGATCACCGCGACCAACGTGTTCGGCAGCTCGGCGGCAGGAGCTGACCGCCGCCGAGCTGCCTCGCTACGAGCGTGAGCAGGTCGAGTCCATCCAGCGACGCCGAGCGCGAGCTGGCGGCAATCCAGCTCTCGCATTCCCGCGCGGTGCTGAAGAGCACCGAGGTCCGTCGACCGATGGGGGCGGCGCGATCACCGCGCTGGCCTCGTGGCGTTGATCGGCGACATCACCAACTGGAGCCGTTCTTCATCTTGGAGGTGGTGCATGATCCATGCGAATCCCCGGGTCTGAAGGGACCCAAACCCTCCCGGAAGAGCCCTTTTCTGACTTTTCCTGACCTCGCCTGAGCGCCTCGCCGGACAAGCCCTGGCGGACAGGGAACCTTGACGCAGAGCCGGATCTGGCTCCGGAAGCGACCCAGAACGAGATGCGCCCGACTGGATTCGAACCAGTGACCTTCGGTTTCGTAGATTGATCCGTTGGATCGGCTGGCCTACGTAGAGCGCATTCTAGAGCAGTTAGCGCGAGGTCGAGCTACGTGGAGATCGGCTGGAATCCGTGGGGCATGTTGCTCCATTTGTTGCCCCAGATAGCTGCTCGTAGCAGAGAGTGCTACAGTCGTGCACATGGCGCGCGCCGTTTCGATCCGGGAGCTAAGAAATTCCACCTCAGCCGTTGTCTCCGAGCTGGAAGCGGGCGAACGACTGACGCTGACGGTCAACCGTCGCCCGGTTGCCGACATCCTCCCTCACGTCGAGGATCGCGATCCTTGGGTTCCGGCCAGCGAACTGCGCCGCATCGTGACCGAGGCGCCCGCCGACACCGGCCTGCTGGACGATCTCGCCGACGTCCGCGGTGCCGAGCTCGGCGATTGAGTCGGGCAATCGCCGACACCTCGGTCTTCATCGCCCAAGAGACCGGGCGCGAACTCGGCGATCTTCCCGAGGAGATCGCCGTCTCGGTGATTGCCGCGGCCGAGCTGGAGCTCGGAGTACTCCGAGCCACCGATTCCGAATCGCGGGCGACGCGGCTCGCCACTCTTGTGCGGGTCCAAGCCACCTATCCCCTGCTTCCAGTTGACGCAGAGACCGCAAGCTGCTTTGCGCGCATCGCTTCGGCCGAGCGGTCTCGCGGCCGACGCCTCCGCCGCCATGACACCTGGATCGCTGCTACCGCGTTGCGTCATGGCGCTGGAGTGGTGACCCAGGATGCCGATTTCTCCTCCTTCGAGGCAGTGGAAGTCATTCGAGTCTGAGGGACGAAGACCCGAAAAGTCGCCAGGCGCCAACGATCAGAAGACGAATCTGAGCGCTCCGTCATGCTGTCGTAAGCGGTCTCCGTCGATCCTGCGAACATCTCCCATGGCGTGCCTTCCTTTCCGCCTTGCGGCGGTCGGCCTCGATCAACCCGGAAGGTATGCCGCCCTCGTTCTCAGGGCCGTCCACAACATCTGGGTATAGCTCCCTCCCGCGGCCATATCGAGGTAGAAGCCAGGACGGGTGCGCGGTGAACGGGGTCCGAGCCTCCTGGACTCCGCCGCTTTTCCTGGCGTGTTTTGCCGCATGAAGAACCCTGCAGCGGCCTCCCAGAGCAGTTCGTCGATCGCCAGGAGAAATTCCCGCGGGGCACGGGCGATGCTCAGAGGACACTCGTCGAGCGGCGTGGCGGAAGTGAGAGTCAATGACCCGACCAGGCTCCTGTCGGGCGCCTCAACCACAAGTGGGATGCCGCGAATAAAGCGCCAACGGGTCGTGTAGACGGCTGGATCCTGCTCGACGGGGACGCCTCGGACCATCGCCGCCACTCCGACCCAGCGACTGTCGGCGTGTATCGGTCGGCGCTCTATCGCCTTTCGGTCCAGCCAAATCTGCTCGCTCGTACCCCAGAGCTCACCCAGCCCGTCGGCGTGGTTCGCCACCCACAGACCTAGCCCGAGATCCTCGGCAGCAAGATCGACGCCCAAATCCCCACCGATCTTCCTTACGGCCTCGACCTGCTCGGTAAAACCATCCCGCAAGTTCTCTCTGCGCCTCGACGAAGGAGGCACCGTCCGCCGGATCGAGACTCGCCCTGGCCGCACCGAGGCGCCCGGCTCCATAACAAGCCCCTCTCGCGATCCGCTCTCACCAGCATGCACCAAAGTGCAGATCAGACAAACTTGATTAGGAGAACCTAACAGAGCGCGCCGTTCGGGTGCGGAGGTCGGGTCGACGACCCCGATCCCCATGCGCGGCGCAGGAGAAGCCGTGGGGCGTCAGGCGGTCGGACTAGGAGGCAGTCCGCTTGACGTCGAGCCGGTCGACGGCGACCTGGATCGGGGCACCCGCCGGTAGTGCCAGGCCGCCTCGACCAGGAGGCGCCGGGCGTGGCGGGAGCCCGACTTGGTGATCGAGCCCTGCCGCCGCTTCTCGCCGCTCGAGCTCTCCGAGGGCACCAGGCCAAGGTAGCCCATCAGTCGCGCGGGGCGCTCGAAGCGGTGAAAGTCGCCGACCACGGCGCAGAGGCCGAGGGCCGAGAGGGTGTCGATGCCGCGCAGGCCGCGCAGCCGGGCGACCTGCGGTTCTCACGGTGAGCCCGGGATCGATGTGATCATCCGGGCCTCGAGGTCGTCCCGGCGCACCAGCAGGGCATCGATCGACCCGATCCCGTCGAGCAGGACCGCCTGGGCGACCGGCTCGGGCAGCTCGATGCGGGCGAGCCATTCGCGGTGGCGCTCGGTCCAGTTGTTGCCCGCAAAGCGCAGGTCGTGGCGGAGCAGCAGCAGGTCGCGCGGGACCTCCTCGGCCGGGCGCACCGGGTGCAGGCCGCCGATCATCAGCAGCCGCACCAGCCGCTCGGCGTCACGGCGGTCGGTCTTGACCCGGTCGGTGGCAGGCCGCTCGATCTTGCCCGGTGCCGCCACGACGCAGGCGACCCCGCGATCCCCCAGCGCCCGGGCCCAGACCGAAGCCGGTCGGGCCCGCCTCGTAGGCCACCCTGACCGGCCGCTGGCAGACCGGCGCAGAAATCGGCCACCTGCGCGGTGACGCCGCCCATCCTCCTCACCGCGAATTCGCCGGACGGCCCGTCGGCGATCGCCGCCACGACCTTGGCGGCATGAACATCGAGACCCACCCACGTCCTAACCTGACCCACGTCGGCATCCCGATGATTGCGGTACGCGCCGAGGCCGTGCCTCGGCGACGAACCCGCGCATCTCATGCGCGGGTTCCGACCCTTACGCCGGGTCCGGATCGAGCCGGGCGCTCAGGTGGGCAGGCCATAGGGTCTAGGCGAGGGACGGGACCGGCTGGCGCGATCCCGGATGCGGCGTACACGGCAGAGGCGATCGGTCCGTGGGAACCCATCGCATGATCCCGACCCGAGCCGTCGGTCAGACCCGCTCGACGCGAAGCGCGTCGTGGGCGGCGGCGATCGAGTCGAAGTCGCCGTCCTGCGTGTAGACCGGCAGATCGTGGTGAAGCGCGGTCGCGGCGATGATCGTGTCGAAGAGCTTGGGCCTGCGGCCGTCGGCGCGCAGGACGGCGAGCAGCTCGGCCAGGTGCGAGGCCACCTGCTCGTCGAGCGGCAGCGCGGCGACCTCCTCGCGCACCGCGCCGAGGGTGCGCAGACGCCTGGCCCGGTCGGCCGGCTCCGCCGCCAGCACGCCGAGCTCCAGCTCGGTCAGGGTCACGGTCGCGACCGAGAGCTCCTCGGCCAACGGGCCGAGCGGGCGCCCGGCCTCGGCGGCGACGAAGACCGACGTGTCGGCTAGTCCGACGGAGGCCACAGCTCGTCGACGGTCGCGCCGGCCAACTCGTCCAGCGTGGCGAAGAGATCAGGGTCGGCGCCGTGGCGCTCACGGATCGCGAGGACCCGGGCGGCCGGGATCGCCCGCGCCGCCCGGCGCCTGACGGCCGGCCGCGCCCCTCATGCGGCGAACGCCTCCGAGAGCTCACGGGCGGCCTCGACGCGCGGCCGGAAGTGGACGTAGCGCATCATCGTCTCGATCTTGGAGTGCCCCATGTACTCCTGGCATCACGCCGGAAATGTGCCGTGACGCCCCAGACTGGGCTTCGAGTCCGTCTCGCCCGTATAGAGGACTTCAGGGCGGGGCGACCCTTCTCGCACACAACGCGGCCTTCGATATCGGCGTCGTTCGACACGCGTGCTCTCTGACTGAGACATCGTGGCCGGACCTCACGTATGCGTGCAGCTTGGTCTTGGGTCTGCGGATCTGGCCTGGCCTGACTAGCTACAGCCTGCCTTTCCTCGCGAGTCACCTCGGGGTCTATGGAGGGAGTCACCACGATGCGGCCGCCGACGCCGAGATGGCGGCGCGTATTGGCATCTTGGGGATCGCGGCCACGGGCGCGCAAACGCTCTCGGAAATGGGAGCATCGGTTAACGCGCTCATGGGGTCTATCTGCCATGACGAATGGAGCGGATGCCACCTTCGCGACATTCGTGCGGCGATCCCGACGGAGCCTTCTCCCGGCGCTGCTCTCAGAGAGGATCATCCGCTATTCGGCAAGACGGTCTCTTTCACCGGTGCACTGACATCCCGCGCCGCGAAGCGATGCAGGCCGTCGTTGATTGCGGCGGGATTGCTTCTCGTGGAGTCTCCAAGAAGACCGAGCTTCTTGTGACGGGCTTCCAGATTTGACGAGACTGGCCGAGGGTCAGAACGAGAGCGCCAAACTCAGGAAAGCGCAAGAACTGGTGGCTAAGGGACTTCCGATCGAAATTGTTGGCGAATCCGACTTTGTGAAGATGCTCGCCGACAGATAGCTAGGCTTTGGCTTCTCCGAACCCGGATGGCATCAGAGATCTCGCTACGGCCAGAGGCGTCCAGGGCCCGCCTCGTACACCCCGTAGATGTATGGGCCGGGCTCATCCGACTCAGTAGGCATGGGCGGACTATCTGACGCCGCCCCCTCGCCTGGCGGTTCAGGCCGCGGCTCGGGTTGCTAGTCGCACGACGTCTTCGACCTCATCTGGTGGAACGTCGAAATCGGCCGAGATGTCGGCGACCGAATCGCCCGTCTGGAAGCGGTCGACGACATCCTCGACGCGCGCTCCGCCGTTGACCAGGAGAGGCAGGCCGAACGCAACGCGAGGATTGACGATCACCTCCGCCGTGCCGTAGGCGGGCAGTCGCACGGAGTCGGCCCAGCCGTCCCCGCCGTAGTGGATGCGTCTGAGGTAGCCCTCGACGACCTCGCTGAACTGGCTCTGCTTGGTCCGGACAACGACCAGATCCTTCACCTCGCGCTCGTCGTTCCTGCTCGCGTAATCGAAGAGGACCTCGGCGCCATCGGTGTAGAGGCGTTCCGAGGCAAGAGCATGCTCGACGCCGATCTCCTTGGCGAGAACCTCGACGGCCGGCCGGATCCTCTGCAACGGAACCCCCGCTCGCCTGAAACTGGACAGGACGAAGGCCTCGGCGAAGCCGATGAACGGGACGGTCGCCTCGCGCCCATGCGGTGGAAAGCAGGTGAGGAGCGGATGCTTTTGATCGGACGGCCGCGCCCAGCGCTGGACGTTCGACTTCGGTATATCGAGATAGGCGGCCGTCTCTTTCAGCGTGAAAATCGCACGGGCGAGCCTGGGGTCGTCCGCCCCAATCTGAATCTTTTCGTGCGCGCCTCGATCGGATGCTCCTTCGGACGTGACCTCGCGTCGAGGATCGATCGTAGCGGCGGAGACGGCCGATGTATCAGGGCCGAGCAGCTGGCCTGAGACGCACCACTGATCATCTCCGACTCCGGGGGCTTCGCCCGAGCCCCCCGTTTGTCGGTGAGAAGGGGGCCAATTTCGGTGCTCGGCCCACGGCTACCGCAACGGCGGCCGCGCTCCCTACGGCTACCGCCTCCGCCACGAGCCTCACCCAGACCCGGCACGGGCGCGGGCCGGCGACACCAAGTCGCGGCTCGTCGTCAATCCCGAGCAGGCGCCGGTGATCGTCGAGATGTTCTCCCGGTTCCTCTCGGGCTACGCCGAGTCCAAATCGACGATCCGCTCGATGCTCGACAACCCCGTCTACACCGGCCGCCTCTACTGGAACCGGCTCGCACGGGAGCGTCACCTCTCCCGCCTTCCGTGACCCTTCCAGCTGGTTCGTGCGCCTTTCGTGACGCCCGGCTTGGCGCTCGCTGAGTTATGGGCGCC
>Ga0153956_1001473_pt1 | contig 20368 bp, 15 predicted proteins | sample TSFL040MetaG_FD_104704 | JGI IMG/M metagenome (GOLD analysis project Ga0153956, IMG submission 104704) | Attine ant fungus gardens microbial communities from Florida, USA - TSFL040 MetaG | ecosystem: Host-associated > Fungi > Mycelium > Unclassified | place: USA: Florida, Wekiwa Springs...
ACTGGCCCGATGGCTTGTCGAACATCAGCTTGGGGGCGCCGATGCGCTGAAGCGGATGCTCCACCGCCTTCGACAGATCGGGCTGGTAAGTGCCGTAGGGCGTCCATTTGACGAGATCGTCCGATACCCAGAAACGGATAAGGGGATCGTCGTCACCCTTGTTTCCCACCAGATACCAGCGGTTATCCGGTCCCCGTGCGATCGAGGCATGGCCGTGATAGGCCGGATCGATCGGCTTGCCCGAATTGAGAAAGGTCCAGTGCAGGCCGTCGAGGCTGACGGAATAGTAAAGCACGCCGTAATCGCCGGTCATCATGTGGGCGAAGAGATAGGCCCCCTTGAAATCGGCCGGTACGCCGGGTTTCGGATAGGCCGAGGTCTGCGAAATGGCCGGCGCCGCCAGCGCCAGAGCCGTACAGACCAGCCCCCATTTGAAAATCGATTTGGCATTTACCGGCATGAAAGTCCTCCTGATATTATTTTATATCGGATTTATATTATAATTTATCGATCCTGTAAACAGATTGCAGCCGCCGCTTTATCGTCGCCGTCCAAGACAAAAAAGATATTATAAATCAGCATATTGATTGCAGTTCACCCTCCCCCTCCCGAAAGCCTTCGCGGAACAACTTGACAGGCCACCATCTAATTATATTATAAATAGGACATAATAAGAGGAAATCATCATGCCAATGCCACGATTTGTCTTGCGGGCGGCCCTTTGCCTGCTTTTTCTGCTGCCGTTTCAGGCACATGCCGCGCAATCTCCCTTAAGCGACCGCGAGGCCATGTATCCACGCGTCGTCCGCATCAGCCACGACGCCACGCCCGCCCATAACGGCACGATTATCGCCACGGTCACCAGTTTCAATGGCGGCGGACATGAGGATGTCTTCGCCAGCACCGACAATGGCTTAACCTTCACGCTGGCCGGCAAGATCGAGGATGAGGCCTTCGGCAAGGGCCTGTGCTGCGGAGGCCTTTATGAACTGCCGGCCGCTATCGGCGCCCTGCCCGCCGGCACGCTGCTGTGGTCGGGTTCCGTAGGGGCCGATACGCCCACCGACCCCATGCAGATGCGGGTTTACAAAAGCACCGACCAGGGCGCGCACTGGTCCTATCTGTCCAACTGCGTGACCGCCACCAGGCCGCGCAATCAGGGCGGATTATGGGAAGCCGAATTCACCATCGCCGCCAACGGTCATCTGGTCTGCTTCTATTCCGACGAAACCCAGGACGGCCATTCCCAGGTCCTGCGCTATGTGCAGAGCACGGATGGCATAAGCTGGAGCGCGCCGGTCGATGTCGTTTCCAGCCCCACGCAGGCCGACCGTCCCGGCATGGCCAATGTCGTCAAACTGCCGGATGGCCGTTACCTGATGAGCTTCGAGATGTGCGGCCCGCTCAACTGCGCCACCTTCCTCAAAAGCTCGGCGGATGGCCTGGACTGGGGTGATCCGACCGATCACGGCACGGCCATCGCCACCGCTGACGGCACGACCTTCTGGCATACCCCGACCCTGCACTGGGCGCCGGTGGCCGGTTCCGCCACCGGGCAACTGGTCCTTCAGGGCCAGATCCTGGTGCGCAATGGCGTGGTCCAACCCGGCAATGGCCAGACGGTCCTGATCAATGCCGCCGGTGACGGCACGGGCGACTGGGTGGCCTTCACCGGCGCCACCGCCATCACCATGCCCTCGGGCACCGCCGGCAATTACTGCCAGAACTATTCGACGCCGCTGCTGGCGCTCGATAACGGACAAACCCTGCTCAGTCTCGCCTCGGATTTCGCCGGCACAGCCTGCAAGACCTGGTTCAACCGCGCACCGCTGGGGGGCGTGAAAGGCGCGGCCTCCGGCAATATCTCTGTGGCCAAGGGCGGCACGGCCTTCGCCGATATCAATTTCCGCAGTTCGGCCAACTATGCCGGCGACTATACGATTACGGCGTCCGTGCCCGACCTGCCCGGCGGCGCCACGCTTTCCGCCACCACCCTCACCCTGTCGGCCGCCGGCGATACGTCTGTGCGCCTGACCGTCTCGCCCGCCACGGTGGCGGATAGCGGGCAGCGGCATATCCGCTATGCCGGTTTTGGCGGTCTGGGCCTGCTGGTTGCCGGACTTTTCGGACGCGGCGTTGTGTCGCGCCGGCGGCATTGGCTGCTGCTGGTGCTGCTGGGCGTACCGCTGATCCTGTCCGGCTGCGGGGGTGGCGGCGGTGGCGGTGGCGGCGGTTCGTCTCCCTCCACGCCGCCCGTCACCAGCAAAACCTATACGGGCACGGTGACGGCGACCTCGGTATCCGATCCGGCGGTCTCCGTGTCGGTGCCCATCTCGGTGACCGTCACCGGTTAAGACGCAATATTCGGATAAGAATTGCCAAGCCGGCAGGGTTTCGATCCTGTCGGCTGTTTACGTGTATACGATATTTTATAAGATAAATGCGACAGTTGGCTTTTCATTTGGCCGTTTCAATCCTATCACTGACTGAAACGGCCGGGTCGTCCGGCATTCAGGCCTGCCAGTTGAGGTTGTCACGTCGCCCATGCACATTGAAAAAGCATCCGAGTCCGGTCCGTCACTGGGCCGCAACCTGACCGTGGGCCTGCTGGATCACCTCGGCAAGGCGATCGTCACCGGCTTTTACGACAACAAGATTTTCCCGACCGAAGCGGTTTTGGCCGAACAGTACAAGGTCAGCCGGTCGGTGACGCGTGAAGCGGTGAAAATGCTGACCGCCAAGGGGCTTTTGACCGCCCGGCCGCGCCAGGGCACGGTGATTCAATCCACCCTTCACTGGAACCTGCTCGACAAGGACGTGCTGCGCTGGCTGCTGGAACGCAAGTTCTCGCTGGGCCTGCTGCGCCAGTTCACCGAATTGCGCGTCTCCATCGAACCGAAGGGCGCCGAACTGGCTTCGCGTAATGCGGCCTACGAAGACCTCCAGCGCATGAAGGCGGCCTTCCAGCGCATGGTCGATGCCGAACACGGCCACGGCGATCCGACCCAGGCCGATATCGATTTCCATATCTCGATCCTGCTGGCTTCCGGCAACCCCTTCTATTACCAGTTCCAGGAGCTGATCCGCACCGCGCTCCAGACCTCGATCAAGTTCACCACGCGAATCAACAAGGTGACACCGAACCTGGAAGCCCACGAAAACATCATGAAGGCGATCTTCGACCGTGATCCGAAGCGGGCCTATGCCGCCATGCACCTGATCGTCAATGACGTGCTCGATGTCATCCATGCCCAGGAAGAAGCCAACCGGCTGGGTGGGCAATAAGCCAAAAAAAACGTGCCGGCCAACCCAATCAGGGAGTGGCGACCGGCACGTCAGGAGGAAAGGTTTTCGGTAGGGAACTTTGGGCTTCCTCCCAGCAAGGATGGCATCGACCGGGAGATCATTTGATGCCAGTCGGCGCGGACCCAAAGGGAAAGCAGGCCCGCGCCCGATAGTCGGATACTTAGTACTTCATCCGCAGGGTGACGCCGTAGAACTTGTCGTCGAAACGGATGTCGTGCGGGAAGATCGGCGTATCGAAATAGCTGTAATACTTGCCGCCATTGACGTTCACGCCATCGACGCTGACCGTATAGTGCTCGTTGATGTCATAGCTGACCGAGAAATCGAGACGGCCGTTTGGTTTGACATAGTTGAACTGCGCGCCTTCAAAGCCCGGTGTGACCAGCTTGGCCCCAAAGAAGCCATCGGTATATTCGCTGCGCCAGTTATAGACGACGCGAGCGGTGATACCGTACTTTTCATAGAGCAGGCCCAGATTATAGGCGGTCTTGGAAACGCCGAGGATTTGCTCGCCATAAAGGTCACTGTTGGGATCGGTCACCTCCGATGGAGCGTACGTATAATTAGCCATCAGGCCCAGGCCGTTCCAACCCTCCGGTAGAAAATCGAAGAAGAATTGGCCAGCGACTTCAAAGCCTTGCAGCTTAGAGGATCCAAGATTCAACGGTTGTGTAACCACATATTCGATGCCGCCAATGTTCTGGATCTGCGTTCCCGTGGCCACGCGGTCGACGATCTTGCGGTCATAGAGCGCCAGGGTCACGTAGTTGCTGCGGCCCCAGTAATACTCCGCCGTCACATCGATATTATCGGATTTCTGCGGACGCAGATCGGGGTTACCACCGCTGGCATTGGGGCGGATATTGGCGTTGAGAGGCACTTCATAGGTGATGCCGGGATTCAGGTCGCCGAAGAACGGACGGGCGATCGTCTTGGCATAGGTGGCACGGAATTGCAGATGATCCGTGGCCTTCAGGCGGGCGCTGAAGTTTGGCAGGAAGTCGCTATCCTTGGTGCTGCGTGTTTGCGGGGTTAATACACCGTTGACCGTGCCCGTGCCGGTCAGTTCGCGGTCAGTCGAGGTCTGGCGGCCACCGATCAGACCATCCAGAGACATGCCGTTGGCGAAATCGAAGCCATATTTAAGCTGGGCATAGAAGGCCCAAGTATTTTCATTGGCGTCATAGTTGCGGGTCGGATCCCACGCCGGATCACCGACCGGCTGCCCATACAGCACACGCAATTCATCTGTACGATCTCGCAGGTAATCCGCATCCGGTGTATACCAGCGGGCACCATTGTTAATGACCGGAATACTGTCTGGCGACAGCACAAGAAAGCCATCCGGCAGAACATCGCTGACCAGCGTCTGGCGATTACCGCCAGGTGCAGCCGGATTGGCCGTCACGGCGCGGAAGGCGGCAGAACGGTCGGCATAGCGATAACCAAACTGGAGTTGCCTGATAAAACCGGATTCGAAGGTATAGCTGCCGTCGATGCGGGTCTGGAACATGTCCGAATAGGACCGGTTGTAGTCTTGGAACAGGCCGTTGGCCAGCAGGAAGCCGGATGGATCACTGAGCGGATCGCCCGGCATGACAGTGGTGCCGTGATGGTCGTCATTGACCTTGATATTCACGGTTGGGATCGTTTTACCGATATCTACAATGGTGTTACGATTGGCATTATAGGAACGGATATAGGACAAATCCCAGTTCAGGCTCAATCCGCCAGAATGCCATTTGGCACCACCGCCATAGATGTACTGATCAGTCTTGCCCCACTTGGCCTGGGTCGAGGTCATGCCGGCAACATTGTTGAAGGTGGCCTGAGTACCCACACAGTCATGAACAATTTCGCCATTCTGCTGATAGAAGCCCGCGCCATTAACGGGCACATCATAACAGGTATCGGTCAGACCGACATCGGTGATGCTCTGGGCACCGAAAATATCCGAGAAGATGAAATAGGTGCCGAAGGTAGATTTCCAGCCAGCATATTGCGCGTCGGCATAGAGTTCGAGATTGTCATTCGGCTTCCACTGGAAGACACCGAGGATTTGCGGACGCTCGGTCGTGCCGGTATCGGTCAGGCCGCCGACGCAGGTCGGCAGGACAGCCCCCGTGCCACCCGCTGGCCCCTTGTCACCCGAACGTGGATCACAGTTGAATGAGATCGGGCGCGAAAACTCTTGCTTGGAATAGGAGGCGTCGAGCAGCAGGCCCATTTCGCCGTGGTTGGTGTCGAAGCGGTCAGACACCAGGATGCTGGCGACGCCGTTGCTCTTTTCGGTGATCTGGCCGTAATTATAACGGACATTACCGGCGAAGGTCAGGCCCTTCTTGAAGTTGAACGGCTTCTGGCGCTTGATGTTGATGACGCCGGCCACGCCGCCTTCGATCAGGTCGGCGGAGTTGGACTTGTAGACATCGACACCGGAAACCGATTCCGCCGGCAGGTCCTGGAAGGCGAAGCCGCGGCCGACGCCGGTGAAGATTTCACGGCCGTCCAGCGTGGTTTCGATATCGCCGAGGCCGCGGATGATCACGCCCTGGATTTCGTTATTGTAGCCGTTCGAGGTTTGCACGCCCGGCACGCGCTGGAGCGCGGCGGCCACGGTGTTGTCAGGGAACTTGCCGATGTCGTCGGCAACGATCGAATCAACAACATTGTCGGAACGGCGCTTGATGTTCGCGGCCTTTTGCAGGCTGTTGCGCTGGCCGATGACGACGACCGTCTGGGTGTCATCCGCGGCAGCGGCGGCCGCATCCGGCGCCGCGTCCTGGGCGAATACCGGCGCGGCGGTCATCATCAGGGCAACGGCGGAGGCCGTGCAGAGGCTGATATATTTCGTGGACTTTTTCATAGGGTAATTCCCTCTCCTGTTTCTGTTCTTTTCTTGCGGCTCGATTCAGACGCGAGGCTCGCTCGCCATCCTCGATATCTTATTTATATGATAAATAAGATATCGCCAATAGATAATTATCATACTTATTGAGCAATCATCGCAAAGTGATAAAAAAGTCGCAGGGAGGCCGCCGCCTCCCTGTATTTTAGCGTCGCTTCTTAAAGGCCTTTTCCGCCTCGGCCGTCATGGCCTTGATCTGGTCGGTTTCAGCGGCGCGATAGGGCGTGCCATCGACATAAAAGATATCGTGGAACCACAGGGTCGGCGGATTATGGGTATAGGGCCGCTGCCACGAATCCCACGGCATGTTGGTCTGGCTCTTACCGGCCACAAAGCCCCAGTTGATGACGCCGACATTATACTTGTAGGCGATCGGCAGGGCGGAATCGAAGGTCGAGCCGTTGCCGCGCGCCATGTATTCGGTCAGGATCATCGGCCGGCCATAGGGCTGGAGCGACTTGATGCGCGCCTCCAGGATTTCCGGCCAGTCGTAGTTGTGGAAGGTGATGATGTCGGATTCCTCGACCTGAATCCGCTCCACCGCATTAAGCTTGCCTGAGGGCGACCAGTCGTCATTGTGCCATAGCCCGGCAGTCAGGGGCTGGATCGGGTCCTGGCTGCGGGTCCAGGCGAAGACCTGCGGCAACAGCTTGGCGACCTGGGCGATCTTTACCTGCTCGTCGAGTTGCTTGTAATTGCCGCCGCCGCCGTTATCCGGCTCGTTCCACACATCCCAGGCCAGGATGCGCTTGTCCTTGCCGAAAACGCCGACAATGCCTTTGACGTAGGATTCGTATTTCGGCCAGCCGGCTTCATCCATCAGGCCCGCTGTGCCGGGGCTTTGCACCCAGCCGGAATTATGCGTACCCGGAATCGGCGGATGCTGCTTGCCAAGGTGCGGATTGGGGTCCCAGCACGAATCGAACAGCACGAACATCGGCTTGATATGATGTTTATCGGCGATCTCCAAAAAGGTGTTGATGCGTTTTTTGAAGCCTTCTGGGTCCTGCGCCCACAGTTGGTCATGCAGGAAAACCCGCATGGTGTTCATGCCCAGGCCTTCGGCATAGCCCAGTTCGCGGTCGATCTCGGTGGGATTGAACGTGTCGGCCTGCCACATCTCGAACTGGTTGATGGCGTCGGCCGGCATGAAATTGCTGCCGACCAGCCAGCGCTGCTGACCATACCAGGCAGAAGCCCTTTCCGCTGTCCAGCGCTGGGTTTCCGCCTGGGCGGGTGAAAAGCTTTGCGTCGAAAGGGCCAGCGCCATGGTGCCTGCTACTAAAAAGAACTTGATCGGTTTCATTACTGTGTTTTCCCGCTCTTTGCAGTGAATTCCGCTTCTGCCTTGGCCGTGAGCGTGCGAATCTGGTCGGTTTCGGCTTTGCGATAAGGCCTGCCATCGGCATAGAAGATATCGTGGAACCACAGGGTCGGCGGATTGGCGGTATAGGGGCGCTGCCAGGAATCCCACGGCATGTTGGTCTGCGACTTGCCGAGCACGAAGCCCCAGTTGATCATCGCCACCTTGTATTTCACACCCAGCGGCAGGGAGCTGTCGAAGGTAGAGCCGTTGCCGCGCGCCATGTACTCGGTCAGGAGCAAAGGCCGGCCATAGGGCTGGAGCATCTTGATGCGCTTTTCCAACCCTTCCGGCCACTCGTAGCTGTGGAAGCTGATGACGTCGGAATTATCGAGCTGTATGGCTTCGGTGGCACTGCGCTTGCCGGTCGGCGACCAGTCATTGGCCGTCAGCCACACGCCGGAGGTCAGGGGCTGGATCGGGTCTTGCGACCGCGCCCAGGCAAAGACCTGCGGCAAGAGGCGATCAACATTGGCGACCTTAGTGTCCTGATCGGAACGGCCGCCATCCTTGGCCTGTATGGCGCCTTCGTGCGTCCAGTCGGAGGTCTGGCCGTCGCGGTTATCCGGCTCGTTCCACAGATCCCAGGCCAGGATGCGCTCATCCTTGCCGAAGGCGCCAACAATGCCCTCGACATAGGCCTTCAGATTGGCGGTGTTTTCCTCGCGCAGGCCGATGGCACCGGGGCTTTGCACCCAGCCGGAATTATGCACGCCGGGGATCGGCGCCGGCTGCGTGCCCAGGCGCGGGTACGGGTCCCAGCAGGAGTCGAACAGGACCAGCATCGGCTTGATGTGGTGTTTGGCGGCGATGTCGAGGAAGGTATCGATGCGCGCCTTGAAGCCTTCCGGGTCTTGCTGCCAGAGCTGGTCGTGCAGGAAGACGCGCATGGTGTTCATGCCGATCCCCTCGGCATAGCCCAGTTCGCGGTCGATTTCCGCGGGGTTGAAGGTATCGGCCTGCCACATTTCAAGCTGGTTGATGGCGCTCGAATTGATGTAGTTCGAGCCGACCAGCCAGCGTTGCTGCGCATACCAGGCATTGGCCTTTTCCGGCGACCAGCGCGCGGTTTCGGCATGAACGGCCGGCGCAAGCACAGCCAGCGCAAAACCGGTGGCGATGAAGAATTTCATGGGCTTCATATCAGGGCCTTATTTCGCGCTGAAGCGGTAGATCAGCGTATTGGAATAGGTTTCGCCGGGATGCAGCAGGGCCGAACCGAAAGCCGGCTGATTGGGCGTATCGGGGAAGATCTGCGGCTCCAGCACAAAGGCGTCGCCCTCACGGTAAATGCCACCGGCCTTACCCGAAGACGTGGCGTCGAGGAAATTGCCGGAATAGAACTGGATGCCTGGCTGATCGGACAATAGTTCGAGTTTGCGGCCGGAGACGTCATCCTCGACCACGGCCATCAGGCGCGGCTGGGCGGTTTTTTCGCGGCTGGCGACCCAGTTGTGATCATAGCCGCGGCCATAGACCAGTTGCTGTTCGGACGCATCACGCACGCGGGCGCCGATGGCGGTGGGCGTGCGGAAGTCGAATACCGTGCCCTCGACCTTGCGAACTTCGCCGGTAGGAATCGCGCCGGAATCGGTGGGCAGGTAGCTATCGGCCAGCAGGGTCAGTTTCGAGTCGTTGACGCTATGAGCCGAGCCTTCGCCGTTCAGGTTCCAGTAGGCATGGTTGGTGATATTGACGACGGTCGTTTGGGTCGTCGTCGCGGTATATTTGATGGTCAGTTCGTTGTTTTCATTGAGCGCATAGGTGGCGTGGACCGTCATTTCGCCGGGATACCCCATGTCGCCGTCCGGGCTGACATATTCCAGTTCGACCGAAGCGCTGTCGCCATCGGTAACCTTCACCACCTTCCAGTTGACCTTATCGAATCCTTTCGTGCCGCCATGCAGGGAATTGACGCCGTTATTGACGGGCGCCTGATAGGATTTACCATCGATGCTGTACTGGCCCTTGTTGATGCGGTTGGCAAAGCGGCCGACCGTGGCACCGAAATACTGCGGATTGGAAACGTAATGATCGAGATCGGCATAGCCCAGCATAATATCGGCCGGCTTGCCGTTGCGATCCGGCGTTACCAGCGCCTGCAGGCTGGCGCCATAGGTGATGACCGTGGCGGATGTGCCCTTGTGATTGGTCAGCGTAATCGCTTCGACTGACTGGCCATCGGCCAGCTTGCCGAACTCGGCGCGTTTGGCGTCGGCGGCCTGCACCTGACCGTTTATCGTCAGCAAAGCCGTCAGCGCCACGCCGACCAGCGCCTGAAATTTCGTCATATTTATCCTCGCCTGATTATATCTCGAAACTATGTTTATCTGATTTATAAGATAATTAAAAGCGGGAATCTGCTTTGTGCGAATAAGCGATTGAAGCGCTGCGATAAATAGTCAGGAAAGGTTGGTCAGCATGTCGTTGATGCGCGTTTCGGCGTCGCGCAGGGCCTGATCGACCGGCTTGGCGCCGGTGATGGCGGCGGCCAATTCCTCGGACAGCATATCCTGAATAGCGAACTGGCGCTGCACATCGATCGGCAGACCCTGGCCGTAGCTGGTGATGGCCATCAGGTCACGGCGGTGTGGCTGGGCCTGATAGGCGGGGTCGGTGATCACCGCTTTCATGGAAGACAGATGCCCGGAGCGTGTCCAGTCGGCCTCATGAACGCTGAGGAATTTCAGCAGTTGCATCACCGCTTGCGTCTGTTCCGGCGTACGGTGCTTTACCGGCATGACCCAGGCGTGGCCATCGACGAACGCCGCCGGCCGATCGCCGAACAGAACCGGATAGGGCACGACGGTATAGCCCTTGTAGAGCGGACGCCCCGGCGTGGCGGCCTCGGCGTCGAAGGCCCCGATCATCCAGGTGCCGACGATGTAGACCCCGCCCTGGCCGTTGACGAAGGCGGCCGTCGCCGTGCCGTAATCCTGGTCGCGCGTGGTCATGTTCTCATCATATATCCGCTTGAACAGACCGACGATCTCACGGGCGCGCGGCGTATTCAGGCGGATATGATTGGGATCAGGAAAGATCACCTCATCCTGCGCCAGCAGATAGGTGTAGAGATTGCGGGCATAGGCCGCCCGCTCATTGACCATGGACTGAACGAAATAGGGCTTGCCGGTGCGTTCGCGGAACTGCCGCGCCTGTACCAGCAGTTCGCCGGCATTGCGCGGCAGGATGGGCTTGCCGTCCTTTACCAACCCCGCCTTGGCGAACAGGTTCATATTGACGTGGAAAAGCTGGGTCCAGCTATCGAATGGCAGGCCGTAAATATCGCCATCCATGCTGACCGCCCGCCGCGCCACCGGCGTGAACTGGTCCGGCGTGATCCCCTGCGCTTCCAGGCCTTCCGTCAGCGGCATCAGCAGATGATGGCTCTTGTAATCGGGTATCACCGCCATGTGCATGGTGACCAGATCCGGTGCGTCATCGGCGGCGAACTGCGCCGACAACTGGTCATAGCCCGGCCAGGCCACCGTAATGATTTTGAGGCGGATATCGGGATTTTCGGCCTCGAACCGATCGAGCAGGCCGGTGATGATTTCGCACTCGCCATTAGAATTGGCCGTAGCCGGCCTGCCCTTCGGCACATGGGCGCGGCAGTCGCCGAAGATGCGCTGGACGGTGATCGTGGGACGGGTATCCGGCTTTTCACAGGACCCCAGCATCAACAGGGCGAGCAGGAACAGCCACCGTTTCATAGCTTCACCATGCCGGTGATTGCCGAAACGATATGCTTCTGGAAGGCGATATAGATAATCAGTACTGGCAGCCCGGCCAGCACCGCCTCCGCCATCAGCACGCCCATGCCCGTGACTTCGGCATAGTTGGTCTGAGCCGCCGCCATGCCTTCGGTCAGAGTGAACATGTCCGGCCGCGTGGCGGAAATCAGCGGCCACCAGTAATCATTCCATGACAGCAAGAAGGTGTAGATGCCGAGGCTGGCCTGCGCCGGAACGGTCTGCGGTAGCAGGACTTTCCAGAAGATCATGAAAGGTGATGCCCGGTCCAGGCGCGCGGCATCCTCCATGCCCTTCGGGATGGCACGGAAGGTTTCCGTCATCAGGAAGACGCCGAGCGGCGCCGAAAGGCCCGGCAGGATCAGCGCCAGATAGGTATTGTGCCAGTGCAGGGTGCTGAAAATATGGTGCCGCGTCAGGATGACCGACTGGTCGGGGATGGCCAGCCCCATCAGCACGAAGGCATAGAGCCAGTTGCAGAAGGGAAAGTGCAGCCGCCCGAAGGCATAGCCGGCCAGCGACGACAGGGCCAGCACGCCCGCCACCGAAAAGCCTGACACCACCATCGAATTGAAGAACCAGCGGAACAGGGTGCGGTTTTTCAGCAATTCGCCGTAATTGCCAAGCGTATAGGGGCCGAAGAGGCTTAACGGTGCCTGCCGCATCAGATCGACATTGTTGCGCAGGGACAGAAACACCGTCCATGCCAGCGGCAACAGGATCAGGATCAGCATGACGGCGCAAAAGGCATATCGCAGCCCTTGCCAGACCCTGCGGCCACGCACCCGGCTCATGCCCGCCTCCCGATAAGCCAGCGTCCCGCCATCCATCTGCCGACATGGGGTACCAGCAATACGATCAGGATCAGCGCGAAAAGCATCTGCGAAGCCGCCGCCGCGTAGCCGATATCCCAGTGATTGAAGCCGGTTTCGTAGATATAGAGCACCAGAGGCCGCGACGCGCCGTTCGGGCCGCCCTGAGTCAGAAGCTGCGGCTGGCCGAACACCTGAAATTGCAGGGCGCATTCATAGGCGGCCACCAGTATCACCGCCGGCATGACCGCCGGCAGGGTGATACGCCGGAAAACCGACCAGGGCGTGGCGCGATCGAGCGCCGCCGCCTCGTAGACCGAACGCGGCACCTGCTGGAGCGCCGACAGGAACAGGATCATCGGCAGGCCAAGGCTCCACCAGACGGTGATAACGGCGAGGCTCGGCAGTACAAAGCGCTGATCGCTCAGGAAAGGGACCGGATTGAGGTTGAGCAGGTGCGCGGCATGACTGAGCAGCCCGCCGTCGGGCACCAGGACCTGCCGCCAGATGATGGTCAGGACGGTTACCGACAGGACAGACGACGCAAAGACGACGCTGCGCATGAAGGCGGCGAAGCGCGTGGCGCGATTGAGCGACAGGGCCAGCATCAGGGCGAGAAGCACCAGCACCGGCACAGTCAGGCCGACGAACATCAGGCTGTTGCCGAGCGCCTGGAGAAAGGTCCGGTCATGGAACAGGCGGACGTAATTCTCGAAAGCGATGAAATGCTCGCCGCCGAACAGATTGGCGCGGTAGAGGCTGAGCCGGATGCCGGCCAGCAGCGGATAGACCAGCAGCCAGACATAAACGCTCAGGAACGGCAAGGCAAACAACAGGTTCCCCCATCCCCTCGTCGCTTCGTTTCTGGAAGATACCGCCATCACGCCGGTTCCGGATGCCAGGCCCGCCCGTCCACATCGAACAGGTGCGCCTTCGCGCCATCCAGCTGGACACCGACGCGATCACCGGGCCGGTGCGGACTGACCCCGGTTTCCGTCGCCACCAGTTCGCTGCCGTCAGTCAGGCGGACATGAACCCAGGACTGTTCGCCCAACCGCTCGACAAAATCGACCGTGGCCGGAATATGCGGCTTTTTCGGTGTTGTCAGGGCCACATGCTCGGCGCGCAGTCCCAACCGCCATGCCGTCGACACCGGCAGGCCGCGCAATGCCACCTGCGTTTGAATATCGCTTTCCCCCAGCCTGAACGCCGCTGTGCCCGCTTCCCCCGCTGCCAGGTCACCAGAGAGCAGATTCATCGGCGTGGCGCCGACGAACTGCGCCACGAACAGATTAGCCGGGCGGCTGAATATTTCCAGCGGCGTGCCGATCTGCTGAATGACATGATCGTGCATGATCATGATCCGCGTCGCCAGGGTCATGGCCTCGACCTGATCGTGAGTCACCATCACCACGGTGGCCGACAGATTGCGTCCCAGTGCCGCCAGTTCGCGGCGAGTCTTCAGACGCAGGGCCGGATCGAGGCTGGACAGCGGCTCGTCCATCAGCAGGATATCAGGCTTTTTTACCAGGGCGCGCGCCAGGGCCACGCGCTGCTGCTGGCCGCCGGACAGCTTGCCGGGGCGCTTGTCGAGAAAAGCGTCTATGGACAGGCTTCGGGCCGTGTCGCCGATCCGCGTGGCGATTTCGGCAGCCGGCACCCCCATATTACGCAGACCGAAGGCGAGGTTTTCCGCCACCGTCATATGCGGATAAAGAGCATAATCCTGGAAGACCATGGCCACGCCGCGATCACCTGCTTCGGTATTTTGGATGGCGCGGCCATTGAGGAAAATTTCACCGCCATCAACGGCTTCCAGGCCGGCGATCAGGCGCAGCAGGGTCGTCTTGCCGCAGCCGGAAGGCCCCAGAATGATGAAGAACTCACCCTTGCCGATCGTCAGGTTCAGGTCATCGAATACCCGGTTGCCGTCAAAAGCCTTGGCCACGGCACGGAATTCGAGACCTTGATTTTCCGTGACCTGATTTTTCGGCGAATTGCCCATTTTATCCCCTGCGGCGGCCATTCGGCTCTCAGGGACCTTATATCAGGGCAGATGGAAACCGGAAGCCCTGATCGCCTGCTCCGCCCGACTTCGTGAACTGTCTTGATCTCTCGCTCATATGAGGATCATGCTCAGATACCACATCGCCAGCTTATGATCGGCCGCAAGGGTCAAAACAACGAAACGCACACCCTTTAATACCTAACTTTGCCGCCGGATACGGGCGGACAAGCGTGAATAACAGCGAATATTTCGCCGTTTAAACTACCACAATGTAAGGTATTTTCCCAACTTTCGCGGACGAAAGCGAACAACCTAATGGTGCCCAGGAAAGGACTCGAAGGCAGAAAATTGTCAATTGAATGAATTATTTATCGTGCGAATTGGGTTTTCGCGATACCCCACTTTATACCCCACCGATAAGTGTTGTGCTCGGATCACAGTCCTGAACTAACATTTTTCAGCCTGAATTTGAGTCGTTAAAATATAGCTGATTTTACCGCCCTCGTCCACATGTGTCCGCTCTTATTGTGGCTCGTCATTCCGACTATGAACCGACCGGTATTTAGCCCAAAGGGGACTCCATCTGGTTTCAGAGCGCGAAAGAGCGGAAGTGAACGCGGCTCTCGTGAGTGCTGCGACGCAAATTTTTTGTCGCTGCCCGGGGGCACGTCTCGGGGCACATGCAATGCCTCCCTCAAGTTAGCTTAATTCGATAAGTACACCGTCGAGTATTTGCGATATTTCCTTCAGAGAGTCCGATTGCATACGCTTTTCCGGCAGGAACACATCGCGGCTATCCGTGCAACAATATTGGTTCATATAATACGAGCAACCATAGTATCATGCGTGTGGTCAAAGCCAAATGATAGATTGATCGTAGCATCCGCGACGGTGATCAACTCCTACACGATGCACCTTCTTGTGCCACGCGACCGGAAGCCGTAGCAATCCACTAAGGCTTATAGGTTTGACACCCATTCCCCATTTGAATGCTGATTGGGCTGCCACGCCGCAAGTTTGCCAGTATTGGCGAAGTCAATGCGCCGGTACAATTCAAGATATTCGTTTCCGTAGTAGGTAGAGCCACGCCGTGTCGGTATCACAAGAATATCATCACTGGGCTTTCGACCGTCTGCGACCCCGATCTCCCAAGGACACCATCTGGACGCAAGCGAGTTGGGCGTGGCCAGAAATAGAAAATAGTTGGCTTGTTCAATCCGCTGCCTGATATTGCGTGCCGTCTCCTTGTTCGGTATTTCCGGCATGGAGGCATCTTTCCAGTCGACATAAACATTCCAGCCGGACTCCTGTAGAAGGACAAGAAGCCCCTCAACCAGCGTTGCATCCTTATGACTGTGGCATAGAAATGCCGTGCGTAGATGGCGCTGCCTGGCTTCGGTCAGCGATTTTGCGACTTCCGTGCGATATCGCCTTGAAGCCGTTTCGAGATCACCAAGATCAATCGCCATATCTACCGCCCCGCTGCCTTAGCTGCCGCTTCGATCCATGCAGGCAAGTTGGTGTATCCGTTGTCACGAACCCAATCATAGGTTTTGTAAATCTGCGAAAATGGCCTCTTCACCCCGTTTTGCGTGACCGACCAGTATTCCAAGGGATTACGACCCTGAACATCCACACCCTTTTGAGGGTCTTTGACGTTGTGGATATCAATCGCCAGAATCCCTTTCTTGAGCTTGTAGCTCCGTTCGATTTCGTACCGAACCCATTCACGATCATAGGTCTCTGCTCCGAACAGGACCACCGTGACCGACGTACCCGCCAATTGCTGTTCGATCCACTTCTCGATACCACCAACACGCTTCTTGGCCTGTTCGAACTCGGCTTTATCGTAGAAGGGCTGCGCCTCACCTTCCGGCCGCACAACCCATGAATTGCGGACCTGAACCACACGGCGCACATCGCGTTCATAATGGAAGCTAAAAAATACCTTACGGGCCATTGCTGGCATCCTCCCTCATATTCAGCCGGAATTTACTTCCGGGCGTCGATAGCGGTTTTTACCCAATCCTCGACATTGTTCTTGATGTGATCATAAACGTATGTACTGGTCGAATAAGGCGGATCATACACCTTGCCGACCACCTTCTCGCCGTTCACGGTCAAGCCTGCAAAAGGATCGCTACCCTTGGTGCATTGCTTCTGATCCGAGTCTTTAAGATTGTGGACGTGGATCGCCAGAACCCCCATGCCCTTTTCCCAAGCCTTCTTGATTTCATTCTTGACCCAACGACGACCAGCCGTCTGCGTGCCAACGAGGACAATCAGGCAATCTTTGCCTTTCATGTTGTCGTCAATCCATTTGCGGATGGCATCATCCCCATCCTTCTTAATTTCTTCCCACTTGTTAGCGGAGAGAAGGGGTTGCTCATCGATCGAACCGATGTTCTTGATCTGCTGAACGCGCCAGTTATCCGGCTTGTAATGGAAGCTCAAAAAGCACTTCTTTGCCATGTGTTTTTCCTCAGAAGTTCAATGTTAACGCTGCCCAAGTCGTAGATCGACTGCCAATTTGACTATCGGATCAATCAGTTTGCTCAGATCATCTGTATCCTTACTCAAGGATACAATGACCTCACGCTGTTTTGCATCCAGTTCGGTTAGATAGGTATCAGGTTCAGCAAAGGCGCGTTCTGCAAGGCTTCGGGCAGTTGATCCGGTTGCGCCGATGGGCAACACCACCAGACCAAGTTCGCGAGCAATCTCCCACTCCCGCTCCATTCCATCGGCCGGAACGGTCTTGCCATCCGCTACCTTGTTGCCGAAAAGGAAGATTGAAACGCCCACCTCAGAGAGGATGCGTCGGCGGTATTCCGCCCACACCCGCTGGCGCTCCACCGCATCAGGAATATGCTGTGGAAACGGTCGGATAATCAGCGAGTCCTCAATATGGCTGGTGCGGGATTTGAGGACAGATTCGATTGCGCCTGTGAAAAGGGCATTCCCCACACCCAATCCAAGACCCGTCGCCAGCCGCAGTCCTTTCTCAACCAAGGCAGCGCCAAGGTCTCGCATGAAAGTCTCAATGGCGGGCTTACCCCAAGGCTCGAAATCGTCGGCACTTGCGGATACGAAGACGGTTTGCCGCCGATAGCGGCGCTCCAACTCCGCGAGAATATTGTTTATATCGCTGTATTCATCGACCAGAATGGCAGTGACACCATAGCGTGAGAGATCGTCTATGACGAGTTTCTGGCGGGCAAGACCGTGGGCGTAAGCGTCGTCCGTTTCCCCGTCCAGTCGAACGCGCTTACGGAAAAACGCATAATGTTCGCGGGCATTGTTACGAAGGCTGAGGCGCACACGAGCCAGCACATGCTCCAGATTAGGATCGGTGAAGCTAAAACCAAGAAACAGAAAGGTTTTTGAAACCAGGTCTCCAGCCAGTGCACTGACAAAAGGCCCACGATCATGAGCATAGGCTTCATAATCGTCGCGTGTCACGACGGCGTCATTGGGGCGATCGACGTCGCCGTGCATCTTATAAACAATGGTGTCGCGTCTAGCTTTTGTGTTGGCGAGCTGATGATGGTCCGACTTGACGTCAACAACCTTCCCGACGTCCTTCAACGCCCGCTCAATTAGCTGGTCGTAATTCGTTGTCCACCACGTGTTGATGGGGAGGCGCGACAGAATACGATGATTGATCGTTGGATCGTTGTCCGCCGACAACTTATCGATTATTGCTTGGTTGAGACGAAACCTGCTTTTTTTGATGTTCAGATGGAACTGCGCGATGGAAATTAGGTCGTTTTCCAAATCGATCCGAAGGTCCAGTTCATCCGCAATCTCTCGAAGAAGCTCGCGCCAATCGACGTAACCCGCAGGGGCGGATAATCCCGCGCCTGCAAAAATTGCGGCGTTTCCAGCTTCCACTTCAGCGAGGTACCGCTTCAGGAAGGCGGAAACCGTCTTATCTGTTATGTCTGTCATCCAATCCCCCCTGCCCAGCTAGCAGTATGCCACCTGAGATGGGGCTTGGCGCAAGGGGATCAAGGAAGGGTTGCAAAATTTCCAGTATTTTCTGTGGATGGTTCTGGTTGTCCCTCTCCCAGGTTTCCCCATTGCTTGAAAAAGATGCCCCCAATATGCGCGTTAAGGTGAGTTAACCCCTTTCAGCGGAAGATGGCAAATTGTGTGGGACTGTGGCCAACCAAAGGTCGGCCTTAATGGACGTATGGAGCAGTGGCGTGTTACCCAAAGACAGAATGGGAGTCGTACGATTCGGAGCGGCGAATTTGCAAAAGTTTGGTCTGTGCAATTCTGAAAAAGAAACTGCGGACGAAGAGGGGGTATCATGGATATAGCCAGTCTAAGGCTTGAACCATTTGCCTTTGAAGCAGCCCCGTTAGGGAGCATGACACTTGATGCAAGAAAGGGAAAGTTCCTGATCTGGGTCGAGCGGCAGCTCAAGAAAACCAACCAGACAGGTAAGCGTCTCGTCGTCGCTTTACTCAATGAGGTGATCGAGTTTAAGGAGCAAAAACCCACCTCAGAGTTTGTTGCAAGCTTAGGTCCTGAAGTTTTGGAACAGATAGCTGGCGCTGTTCGCGATGCCGCAGGGACGTATTTTACCGGCTTGCCTGATGAAGCAACGCCGGACGTGAACGCAGACGGTGCCTCCGTCGATCTCGCCAATTTGGCGGAAGCAATTGGAGCGCAAGTGTCGCAAGCCGATCTTCTCTTGCGGGATTTGACTACGTGGCTCGATCGCGCTTCGGAGCCGGTAAGACGCGCGCTGAAGGGCTTGCAGGCAGCCGGAGGTGTTTCAGCAATCATAGACGCTCACAGGCAATCCAGTGCTTTCAACCTGGCAGCAGGATTATCGTCTGTAAGATTTCTACAGCAATTCACGGAACAAAGTGATTGGCTACGGAAACTCGGATCGTCACCTTGGAATGATTTGTCGGGTCTCACAAAATCCATTGCAGCGATGGACAATATATCTCCTGCATGGGCGGCAGCGCAGCGAAGTCACGCATTGGCAATTGGAAGCCTATGGCGTCAATCTGAGCTTTCTCGCTTCGCAGCCTCTTTGCCAGACACAGCCCTTATCGGTCAGGTTCATAAGCAGTTCGGACTGGGAAAGCTTTCTGCCGTCGATGGTGCTTTTAGTCAGTTCAAAGGAGTTATGGCGCAGGCCATGGCAGACCACACCAGCGCCATTAGAATGGCGGCTGAAGCGGCAGGATACGCCAGCATGTCCCGTTTGGCGTTTGAGGGGACCGTGCCGGCGGGTGTCAGTGCAGATATCCTTCGAAATTTTGACCAAGTCCCAAACCCAGAAACGCCCTATTTCGCGGAAGCATTGCGTCGTGGGCAGACCTTAGAAGAGATGCAAGACGTCGAAGGGCTTCTGGCGGTAGTTCAGCGACTTTTTGATCAGGCGAATACAGACAGAAAGGGGGACAATGAAGAAGCCGTCTGGCTTGGACGCCTTGGGTTGCTCTTCACCATCCTCAGTCTCTTGGTCGGCGGCGCCGCACTGTATTTGCAGGCGCACGACAAGTCAGAGGCATATCTGGAGAAAATTGAAGCGCATTCAGCGAAGATAGAAACGACAACGGCCCGTTTGTTGGAAGAGACGACTGCGGCTCGCGTAGCCGCGGCCGCGAAAGCCCGGTTGAGGTACGTTCCTCACCGTACCCCTTTGCGGGCTGAACCGAATGGACCGCTTATTCGTTATGTCTTCCCGGACCAGACTCTCAAAGCGACAAAGGCCGTTGGTAATTGGGTGTACGTTGAGGTTTTCAGTTACGAAAATGAGGTGGTGGTTTCGGGCTGGGTTTACCGCGGGAACCTCAGAATAGCTCCGGCAACCTAACCTTTAGCGAAGTTTCCTTATTTGATGGAGGGCGGATTTGCCAATCCACAGGGTACGCTATCAAAATTCAATCGGCTTGGTTACATCGCTGGCTTCGGGCCACGTGACATTCGGATGATCAAACGCGGAGTAAAAAGATACGAAGCGAACCGCGACGCCCCCGTGCCTAGATTTCCCTTGATGTCCGGTTTGCGGCTCATCATGAAGTCAATGGTGAAATGGCCGCTTCGGGGCGCGAAAGCGACTAATAAGCAATTGCCCCTGCTTGGCCCATAATGATCGAGCAACGGTAACTGTCCAAAGAGGTCCTGAGACTTACGTCTGCGGCAGGCTTCTTAGCCGTTTGATCATTGGTCCGATATTCTTTTCTCGTACTC
>Ga0153956_1001474_pt1 | contig 20362 bp, 15 predicted proteins | sample TSFL040MetaG_FD_104704 | JGI IMG/M metagenome (GOLD analysis project Ga0153956, IMG submission 104704) | Attine ant fungus gardens microbial communities from Florida, USA - TSFL040 MetaG | ecosystem: Host-associated > Fungi > Mycelium > Unclassified | place: USA: Florida, Wekiwa Springs...
CTGCGGCACGATGCAGAAGCCGACGCTCTGCGCCAGCACGGTGGTGATGGAGAACACATCGCTCTTCAGCGTCGGCGTCATCGCATGTTTCCATGCGGCGGTGGGGTGCAGCGCGGCGCCCACACCCCAATGATCGAGCGCCACCAGCGCCGTCAGCAGGATCGCGAGGATCAGCAGAATGTCCTTCAGCACCGCGACATAGGCCGAGGCGCGAATGCCGGAGATCGCGATGTAAGTGAAGGCCAGAACACCCGCGAGACAAGTGAGCAACAACGGCGAGATCGACCAGTCCAGCACCTTCAGCACGATCTGCAATCCGAGGAATTGCTGCATGCCGAGCGGCACCAGGAAGATGAGCGCCGTGCCCGTCACCATGATCTCCAGCGCGCGGCTGCCGAAGTGACGGCGAAACAGGTCCGGCATCGTGACTGCGCCATACACGCGGCCCGCGCGCCAGATCAGTGGATTGAGGAAATAGCCGACGACGAACGCCAGCAGGATGTAACCCAGGAACCATGTGACGAAGCCGGTGCCGCTGGCATAAACGCCGCCGGGATAACCGAAGATCGTCGCGATGCTGTAGGTCTCGCCCACCGCGAGGAAGAAGAACAACACTGTGTTGAATTGGCCGGAAGCGACGAAGAAGTCTTCCGCCTTCTGATGCAGATGCCCACGCTTGGAATAAAGCGCAAGCAGAAGCGACAGGACGATGATCGCCAGAAACGCGATGGTCACGGTGCGCCACCGGTGTCGTAGTCCGTGTCGATATGTTCGTCCGGCAGATCGCGGTCATGGCCGAACCAGCAGATCGCAAGACACGCCGAGGCCAGCGGAATGCAGCAGAACAACCACAGCAACGCGAGCGGTACGCCGAAAACGGAGATATCGAGACGGCCAAGCAGCGGCACTGTCGGAATCACCGACAGGAACGGCACAACGATACCGATCGTGTAGCGGGCGAAAGGCGACACGCGCTTACTCCACTGTTTCCGGCGTCAGAGCGTGTGCCAGGTCTTGCCGTCCGCGCCCGGCGGCAAGGTTGCTTCATAAACGCCGCGCGCAACCGCACGCGCCAGAACATCCGCCGCGAGAGAACCGAGACGCGCGACGGTGAACTCGGCCATCGGCCCCGTCATCTTGCGCTTCGCCGTCGAGAGGCCGAACACCACATCGCCATCGAAGGGCGAATGGATCGGACGGATGGCGCGCGCCAAACCGTCCTGCGCCATCATGGTGACGCGCTTCATCTGGTCGATGTCGAGGTCAACATCGGTGGCGATGCAGGCGATGGTGGTGTTCTTGCGCGGGCCGGGATCGCGCTTGGTGAGGCCCCAATCCTCGAGCGCGACGCGCTTGTCGCTCGCGCCGAGGCCGCCGAACTCGTTGCCGATCTCCAGCGGGCCCGCCCAGAAATTCTTGGTGCCCGGCACGACCGCCGAACCAAGGCTGTTCACGGCAACGATCGCGCCAACGGTCATGCCATCGGCTGTTACATAAGATGCCGAACCCAAGCCGCCCTTGATGCCACCCGATTCCGCGCCATAGCCCGCGCCCGCGGTACCGAGTTTGAAATCCGAGGAGACGTTCTGAACCGCTTTCAATCCAAGATCGCGATAAGGCGGGTTGAGGCCCCAGTTCTTGTTTCCCTGATTGGCGAGGTCATAAAGAATGGCCGCGGGAATAACCGGCGACACCGGCACGCCGGGCGAAGGCAGCATCGCAAAGCCGCGATTGTGCGCGCCGAGCCACGTCGCAACGCCATCAGCCGACGCCAAGCCGTAAACCGAACCACCGGAGAGTACGACCGCATCGACCGAGTGCACGAGATTCCAGGAATTGAGCGCATCGGTCTCCCGTGTGCCCGGACCGCCGCCGCGCACATCCGCCGCGCAGGTCGCGCGGCCATCCGGCAAGATCACGGTGACGCCGGTGCGCACCTTGGAATCTTCCGCGTGGCCAATCTGAAGGCCGGGGACGTCGGTGATGAGGTTGCGCGTGCCCGGACCGCCGCCGGCATTCGTCTCCGCCGCCCAAGCAACGCGCGGCGCGGATGCGAGAATGGCGGCTCCAGTGGTGAGCGAAGCAAGCAAGTCGCGGCGATTCATGAAAGTCCCCTCGATTGAACGCAGCATGCGCGGGTTCGTACATACCGCGCTGCCAACCAGCACATTACTATCGGCACGACTCCCGACGCCCGCAAGTGCGGTGGCCATCGAAGGCCGCAGAACACTCATGCAGACTCGTAAGGGAAACTTGCTCGAAGAGAGGCGGCATATCGCGGCGATGTTTTGGAAAACTGGCGACGCCGGGGGATATTAGACCTTCAAAAATCGGCTTAGACCCTGGATTTTTGAGCCGCTATCCAAAGCAACTCATTTTCCGATTTTGGTTCTTGGAATCGAATTGTCCGTCAAGTTGTAGTGTCTGCCGGCGGGCTGGGTTTTGCCTTCCATGAATTTGATGAGTTCGGATTCCGGCGCGATGCAGATGGACAGAATCCGGCACGGCTTGTCGCCCACCGCGATATAGGCGTGTCCCATATTGCTGTCGAAATAAATGGAGTCGCCCTTCTTCAAATTCGTGGGCAGATACATGTCGGTATAGAGGTCGAGTTCGCCCTCAAGAACGTAGACAAACTCTTCGCCGGGATGGCGGTTGAACTCTCCAAACTCTTCCAGGCTCTTGGCCGTGATGTCGATGGTCATGGGAATGGAGTGCTTGTTGAGGAGCTCGTAAGCCAGATAGCGGTAGCGGCCGATGGGCGTGTCGATCGATTTCGCATCATCGCTTCTTGTGATGCTGCGCCGGCCGTTGGTGTCGCTGCCCGCATATTGCGAACTGGGCGCGGCGAAAAGACCAGCCATGTCCGCATCCAGCGCCACGCTGACGCGCATGAGCTTGTCGAGCGTAAGCTCCATCTTGTCGTTTTCGACCTTGGAAAGACTTGAGACCGGAAGACCGCTGCGGCGGCTCACTTCCGCCAGACTCCAGCCGCGTTCGAGCCGCAAGGCTTTCAATGCTGCGCCCGGTCTCACGATGGAAGGCGGCTTGGTCGTGTGATCGGACATGGGTTCCCCGTTCTGGCGGTTTGAGCATATTCCTAACAAAATCACTGCTTTTGCGAAAGCCGTTCCCTATGCGCGTTGCTGCGATCGCATCCACGGCACCATGCGTTCGATGGCTGTTTCGACTTGCGGCGTGGAGACTGCGAAGCTGAAGCGGATGAATTCGTGGCCATGTACGGGATCGAAATCGATTCCGGGTGCTGTCGCGACGCCGGTCTTCATCAGCATGTCCTTGCAGAGCTTGAAGCTGTCGCCCGTCAGATGGCCGACATTGGCGTAGACGTAGAACGCGCCATCGGGCGGGGCGATGGCGTTCAGCCCCAAACGTGGAAGCGCATCCAGAAGCAGTTGGCGATTGCGTTTGTAGACGGCGACGTGACCGTCCAGTTCTTCATGGGCATCCAGCGCGGCCAGCGCGGCATGCTGGGAAAGAGACGGTGCCGTGAGGAACAGGTTTCCCACGAACGCGCGCGCGCGGTGCAGATGCTCCTTCGGCACCAGCAGCCAGCCCAAGCGCCAGCCCACCATGCTGAAATATTTGGAGAAGCTGTTGATCACAAAGGCCGACGGATCGAATTCCAGAATGGAATGCGTGCGCTCGCCATAGCTGAGGCCGTGATAGATTTCGTCGGAGACGATCTGAATGCCGCGCGCGCGGCAAACCTCCACGATTGCTTTCAACTCTTGCGGCGGAATGATGGTGCCGGTGGGATTGGCCGGGCTGGCAATGATGACACCGGCGGGCGGCGGATCCAGCGCTGTGAGACTGGCCGCTGAAAGCTGAAAGCGTTCGGTTTCGCCGCAAGCGATCTCCACCGGCACAAGATGCAGCGCTTTCAGCGTGTTGCGATAAGCGACGTAGCCGGGGCGTGCGAGCGCCACGCGGTCGCCGGGCGAGAAGCGCGAGATGAGCGCCAGCACGAGCGCGGGTGATGCACCGCTGGTCAGGATGAATTGTTCGGGATCGGCGCTGACGCCGTAGCTGTCGGCATAGTGACGCGCCAATCGCTGCTTCAGCGGCACGCTCTCCCAATAGCCCATGGGATCGGTGTCGAGGATGCGGTGCGCGGTTTCGATGGCCGCGCGCGGCGCGCCGGTCGATGGCTGGCCGAATTCCATATGAATGATGGAGCGGCCTTCGGTTTGCAGCGCGTGGGCGAGGCGGGCGATCGCGATCGCGTGAAACGGTTCGATATCCGCTTTGGGCAAGCTCGCACTGGCTTTTCCCGGGTCATTCATAAGGCGCATCAACCTGCGGGCTAATTTTCTACTGAGAAATTAATGGCAGATATGAAAATAGTTGCGCAATAGAAAAATGCAGGATACGGATCGTTTGGCCGCGAATATAAGGGGATTGGGCGTGAAGGGGTTGGTTGGCGCCGTTTTGGCGAGTTTCTTCGTTGCCGGTTCGGCTTTCGCGCAGCCGGCATCCCCGGCCATCCAGCCCACGACGGCCGCGCACAATCTCACCCGCGAAGATGTTTCGGCGTGGCTCGATGGCTTCCTGCCTTACGCACTGGACCGCGCCGACATCGCGGGCGCGGTCGTGGTCGTTGTCAAAGATGGAAACGTCCTGTTCAAGAAGGGGTATGGCGCCGCGGACGTGGCTGCGAAACGCCCCGTCGATCCGGATCAAACGCTATTTCGCCCGGGCTCTATCTCCAAGCTCTTCACCTGGACCGCGGTGATGCAGCTCGTCGAGCAACACAAGATCGATCTCGACGCCGACATCAACACCTATCTCGATTTCAAGATTCCGCCGTTCCAAGGCAAGCCCATCACGATGCGCGAATTGATGACGCATACGCCGGGTTTTGAAAACGCGCTGGAAGAAGTGATTTCGGTAAAGCCGACGCACCCGCAGCTTCGCGATTTTCTGATCACTTGGATGCCGCCGCGGATTTTTCCCGCGGGTGAAGTGCCTGCCTATTCCAACTACGGCGCCGCGCTTGCGGGCTACATCTTGGAACGGGTTTCCGGACAACCGTTCCCACAATACATCGCGCAGCACATCTTCGCGCCGCTCGGCATGGACCATTCGACATTCGTGCAGCCGCCGCCTGCCGCGTTGGCGCGGCTGCTGTCCCGCGGATATCTCACAGCGGCGGGAGAAGCCGAACCTTTCGAAATGTTGGCCGCGACACCGGCCGGCGGATTGTCCGCGCCCGCCACCGACATCGCCAAGTTCATGATCGCGCATCTGCAGAATGGCGAATATAAAGGCCACCGCATTCTTCAGGCGGCGACGGCGCAGCAAATGCACGGCACGCCTTACACAACCATAAGCCCGGCGCTCAATCGCATGACGCTGGGGTTCTTCCAGCTCAACCGCAACGGCCATCGCATCATCGGGCATGATGGCGATACGCGCTTCTTCCACAGTGCGGTGTCGCTATATCTGGACGACAATGTCGGCTTGTTCATTTCGTTGAACAGCGCCGGCCGCAATTCCGACACGTTCGATCTGCGCGGAAAGCTGTTCGACGATTTCACCGACCGCTATCTCCCCGGCCCCACACCGACCGGGAAGATGCCGTTGGCAACCGCAAAGGCGCACGCCGCGATGATGGTGGGCCAATATGACGGCTCGCGCCGCGAGGACACGACCTTCGTGTCTTTCGTGAACCTGCTCAGCCAGACTGCCATTAGCGCGGACGATTCCGGGCGCCTCGTCACGCCGATGACCGGGTTGAATGGCGAGCCCAAGACATATGAAGAGATCGCGCCGTTCGTGTGGCGCCAGGTCGGTGGCAAAGATCTGCTGGCCGCGAAAGTGGTGGACGGCAAAGTTGTCATGTGGGGTGAAGGCAACGATCCGTCCGGCGCCTATACGCCGGTGCCCGGATGGCGAAACGCCGCGTGGCTACTGCCGGCGCTGGAATTGTCGGTCCTTGTTCTGCTGCTGGCGACGATCGCATGGCCCGTCACCGCCATGACGCGCCGCAGTTATCGCGCACCGCTCACGCTGGAAGGCGCAGCTTTACGCGCGCGGCGGTGGGCGCACATTGCCGTGGCCGCGGAAGTTCTGGTGATCGGCGGATGGCTGTTCGTCATCGTCAGCATGATGTCGACATTCTATTGGACCTGGGCGCCCTATTTTGTCAGTTCCGCTCTCGAAAAATGGATTCTGATTCTGCACGCGTTCAGTATCGTCGTGCTTCCGCTCGCAACACTGGCGGCGCTCTGGAATGTGTGGACCACGTTCTCGCGCGCGGGCGTGATGGCAAAGCTGTGGAGCGTGGCCCTCGCCGCAAGCTGCTTGGTCGTGCTTTGGGTGGGCGTGGTGTTCCACTTTATCGGTCTGGGATCGACGTTCTGACATGACGCGGAAAAATACACGCACCGGATTTGTCCGGTTCGCCTGCATCGGCGCGGCTTTTGTGGCAGCGGCTTCGGCAACGCAGGCGCAAGGCGCTGCGCCCGTCTATCCGCCGTTCGGACTGGATCTCACCGCGCGCGATTCCGCGACCAGGCCCGGCGACGATTTCTTTCAATTTGCGAATGGCGCCTATCTCGCACGCGCGACGATCCCCGCTGACCAGCCGATGTTCACACGCCGCTCGGACATGACCGACCGCATCGATGCGCATCTGCATACGATCATGGATGATGCGGCCAAGGGTGTGGCGTTGGCGCCGCGGGATACCAAAGGAAAGGTGGGCGCGTTCTACGCCGCTTTCATGGACGAGGCGTCCATCGAAACGAAGGGCATTCATCCGCTGGATCCCGAACTCTCCGCCATCCGTGGCGCGCGAGATCGTGCGGTGCTGGCGAAGCTGATGGGGCGTTCGGCATTCGATTTCTATCCCAGTCCGTTTTTCATCGTCATCGACAGCGACCTGAAGGATACGAGCCGTTATTCGGTGTATCTGTGGCAATCGGGTCTGGGCCTGCCGGACCGCGATTATTATCTGAAACCCGATTTCGCGAAGCAGCGCGATGCGTATCGCCTTTATGCCGCCAATCTGTTGAAGCTTGCGGGATGGCCGAATGCAGCGAACGCCGCGACGGCCATCGTGGATTTTGAAACGCGCCTGGCCGATGCAAGCTGGACCAAGGTTCAGCAGCGCGATCCGACCACGCAATATAATCCAATGACGATCGCCCAGCTGGAGGCCTATGCGCCGGACTTTTCATGGCGTGATTTTCTGGCAGGCGCCCAGCTTTCGGGAAAATCCTCTGTCGTCGTCGCGCAGAAGAGCGCTTTTCCGAAATTCGCGCGCATCCTTGCCGCAACGCCGCTGGATACCTTGAAAGCCTGGATGGCGTTCCGCGCGATTGACGACGCTGCGCCGTATCTGCCGCGCGCCTATGCGAATGTACGCTTTCAGATGCGGGACAACGTGCTTGCGGGACAATCCGCACCACTGCCGCGCTGGAAGCTCGGTCTTGCCGCCGTCGGTGGGAAGGATTGCGACTACGTCCCGCACAGTTGCTTCGGCACGCTCGAATGGGCGGTGGGTCAGCTTTACGCCGCGCAATATTTCCCGGCGGCGACGAAGGCGAAGATCGTGGCGCTGGTCGGCGAATTGAAAGCCGCGTTCCGCCGCAGGATCGAAACGCTCGGCTGGATGAGCCCCAAGACCAAGGCCGAAGCGCTCGCCAAGCTCGACACGTACATCATCAAGGTCGGTTATCCCGATCACGAGCGGGATTACAGCAATGTCGTCATTCGCCGCGACGATCTGATGGGCGATGTGCGCGCAGCCGCGGCAGCGGATTGGGCGTTTTATGTGAAGCGCAGCTATGGCCCGGTGGATCGCGATGACTGGCTGCTCACGCCGCAAGCCAACAATGCTTACAACGGTTCGTTGCGCGACATCGTGTTTCCGGCCGGTATCCTGCAAGCGCCGGTTTTCGATGCGAATGCCGATCCGGCCATAAATTATGGCGCGGTGGGCGCGGTGATCGGCCATGAGATGACGCATGGCTTCGACGATGAAGGCCGCTCCATCGATGCGAAGGGTGCGTTGCGCGACTGGTGGACGCCCGCCGATGCCAATGCGTTCAAAGCGCGCGCCGCGGTGCTGGGTGCGCAATATGCGCGATACGAGCCGGTGCCCGGCTTGCACATCAATCCCGACCTGACGATGGGCGAAAATCTTGCCGATCTCGGCGGCATGTCGATTGCGCTCGATGCGTATCACGCCTCGCTGAAAGGAAAGCCCGCGCCGGTGTTGAACGGTCTTACCGGCGATCAGCGTTTCTTTCTGGCATGGGCGCAAGGCTGGGCGGGCAAAGGCAAACCCGAAGCGATCAAGCAGCTCACGATCAGCGATCCACATAGCTGGCGCAAATTCCGCGTCAACGGCGTCGTGCGCAACATCGATGCCTGGTACGCGGCGTTCAGTGTGAAGCCGGGTGATGCGCTCTATCTCGCGCCCGACAAACGCGCGCATGTCTGGTGAATCTTCTGCTGTGGTGCCGGATAAAGACGCGGATTCGTGAATAGAAAATTATTGTCACAGCAGAAATATATGTCATATTAGAAAATATGAGCTGGGGGAGGGTGTTATGCCGTTGTTTGGGTTGAATATTTTGCGAGCCGGTCTTTTGGCTGGCGCAGCGATTGCCGTCTTGGGGACGCCGTCCGCGTTCGGACAGGCGGCCCCGGATGCCTCCTCCAGCAAAAACGCCAGCGGGATCGAAGAGGTCATCGTGACCGCCGAAAAGCGGCCCGAAGCGGTTCGAAAGATTTCCGGCTCCGTATCGGCGGTGACAGGCGCGCAGCTTGAAGCGCTTGGCGCGCAGGATATGTCGGACTATCTCACCCGCACGCCCGGCGTGGTGTTCAATGCGCAAACGCCCGGCAATTCGACCGTCGTTCTGCGCGGCATCTCCACGACGACCGGCATCGACCAGGGACAGGGCACGACCGGCTATTTCATCAACGATGTGCCGCTGACCGACCCGTCCTATTCCATCGCAACGCCGGACATCGACACGTTCGATGTGGACCACGTTGTCGTTCTGCGCGGCCCGCAAGGCACGCTCTTTGGATCGTCCTCGCTGGGCGGTGCGGTGAACTATCAGGCCGCGAAGCCGGATCTCGACGATTTCGGGATGCATCTGCAGGGCACCATCGAGAGCACTGCGCATGGCGATGTCGGCGGCTCGGGCAAGGTCATGGTCAATATCCCGATCGTGACGGACACCTTCGCCATTCGCGGCGTCTATGTGTATCGCGATATTGCCGGCTTCATCGACAACCTCGGTACCGGGCAGAACAATTCAAACCGCACGCTGATCCGCGGCGGGCGCATCGAAGCGACGTGGAAGCCGGGTCCGAACACCACCATCAACTACCTGTTCCTTGATCAGACAGAAGATACGCACGACCTCGGCTATGCCGAGCCAACGCTCGCCGGGAAATATGCGAAGACAACGCTGATCCCCGAAACCGCGAACTTCGGCACCAAGATCCACAATCTGCGGCTCGATCAGGATTTCGGCTTTGCCACACTCACGGCAACGGCGACCTATCACGAGAAAACGCAAGACACGCTTCAGGACAACACAGCGGTCTTCGGCGGTGTGTTCCCCGGCGCGTCGCTCGTGACGATCGGACAGCCCGCGAAGAGCACGGGGCAAACATACGAAGTGCGCCTCGCATCGCCCGGCGGAGATCGTTTCGAATATGTGGTCGGCCTCTACTACGACGACACCAAGGAGAAGGTGAGAAATATTGGCGCCGGCACCGGCATCACGACGTCCATCGAGACGGTGTATGGACCGCTCTTCGGCGCGGGCATCGGCGCGCTTTCCGCGCCGAACAATGTCTGGCTTGATGCTTACATTCCGGCCGACGGTCGTGAAGAAGCGGCTTTCGGCGAGTTCACCTATCATTTCAGCGATGAATGGAAGGCGACGGTCGGCGGCCGCCTGTTCGACGAAAGGCTGAACAGCGAAACGAAGGCCAGCGGTTTTTACATTCTCGCTACCGGTGGCACTGGGCTCACAAGCGATACGTTCGGAAAACAGAAGGCCAGCGGCTTCAATCCCAAAGGCTCCATCACCTGGACTCCGAACGACGACTTCATGGCTTACGGCCTCGTGTCGAAGGGATACCGGTTCGGCGGCCCGAACGTCACGCCGTCCACTCCGGCCGATCCCGTGCCGGCGTCCTATAGCAGCGACTCGCTGATCAACTATGAACTGGGCGCGCGGTCCAATTTGCTGGACGACCGGCTGCAACTGGATGCGACGGCCTTCTATATCGATTGGAGCAATATCCAGGTCCATCTGCTCACATCGACGAACCTCAACTACGCCACGAACGGCGGCAAAGCCCGCAGCTACGGGTTGGAGACGGCGGCGACCTATTTCGCCACCGACAATCTGACGCTTTCGTCCAACGTGACCTATCTGAACGCCGCGCTTGTCGACGACTTCAATCCGGGTGGTGGGCTGCCCATCGTTCCGGGCGGATCGACGCTTCCCGGCGCCTCGAAGTGGCAGGTATCCAACACGGTTTCCTACCAATGGTCGGAAAACGAATGGCATCCCTCCATCGTGCTGTCGCACCGTTACATCTCCAAAGCGCCGGGCACGTTCCTCACCGGCATTCCGCAGGGCGGATACAATCTGTTCGATGCGCGCCTTGGCGTGGAGTTCAACGATTATTCGGTGACGGCCTTCGTCTCCAATATCGGCGACGTGCGCGGTGTGACGGGCGGACAGACCGGCCCGCTGGAGCAATATCTGGTGCGTCCGCGCACGGTTGGCTTAACCTTCGACTACAAGATGTGAGTGGTGGGCCGGCCGTCATTGGCCGGCCGCATTCCATGTGGGGTGATCATGCGTTTTTTCGGCAAGCTCTCTGTTGCGGGCCTGTGTTTCATGGCGCTGCCGGTGGCGGCTTCTGCGGTGCAGCCAACGAAAGCGGATGCTCCATCTCCTCGCGCGGCGATTGCGGCCGCGCGCGCTATTCCGGCGGGTGGAATCCAGGAGCTGAAAGCCATCGAGATCGGCGGCATCAAGCAATGGATCAGCGTGCGCGGCAGAAATCCCGCCAATCCCATCCTGCTGTTCATCCATGGCGGGCCGGGCTCTGCGATGATGCCGGAAAGCTGGGCGTGGCAAGCGCCGTGGGAAGACTATTTCACTGTGGTGCAGTGGGATCAGCGCGGCGCCGGCAAAACATTCAGTGCTGCCGGACGCAAGCCCGATCCCGCGTTGAACATCGATCGCATGCAGGCGGACGCGGAAGAGGTGATCGCATATCTGGAGCGCACCTATAACAAGAAAAAGATTTTTCTCATGGGTCATTCCTGGGGCAGCGTTCTGGGATTGCGCGTGGCGGCGCATCGCCCCGATCTGCTTTACGCCTATATCGGCGTGGGGCAGGTGGTGAACGGTGTGCGCAACGAAACCGTCGGCTATCAGCAGACGCTCGCGCAAGCCGAGAAGGTCGGCAATCAACAGGCCGTGAAGGAACTGAAGGCGCTGGCGCCTTATCCCGGTCCCAAGAGCGCGATGACCCTTCAGAAGGTGATGGGCGAGCGCAAATGGGATGTCGCGCTGGGCGGCATGATCTATGGCAAAGACCATGACGACTCCAAACTGCTCGCATCGGTGAGCCCGGATTATTCGGATTATGACGCCGCGTCCGCGCAAATCGGCGAGCTGCAATCGGTGAAGGTGCTGCTGCCCACCGTCGCCGACGTGGATTTCGATAACGTCACGCAGTTCCAATGCCCGATCTTCATCTTCGCCGGTGCCGACGATCGCACCACGCCGCGGACGGTCGCGAAGGCCTATTTCGACCGCATCCACGCGCCGCAGAAGAAGTTCTTCAAGATCGAACGCGCGGCGCATTATGTGGTCAGCGAAGCGCCGGGCGAGGTCTTGGTGGATCTGGTGCGCGATGTGCGCCCGCTTTCGCAAGGCGCCCCGACGCCGTAAGCTTCCGGCTGATGACGCGAGATAAAGGATTGTTGTGAACGGCGCGGAAAGTCTGGTGCGCACGCTGGTCGATTCCGGCGTGAATGTGTGCTTCTCCAATCCCGGCACATCGGAAATGCATTTCGTCGCCGCGCTCGACAAGGTCGACGGCATGCGCGCGGTGCTTGCGCTGTTCGAAGGGGTGGCCACCGGTGCGGCGGATGGTTATGGGCGGATCGCGGGAAAGCCCGCAGCCACCTTGCTGCATCTGGGACCGGGCCTCGCGAACGGTCTGGCCAATCTTCACAATGCGCGGCGCGCTTCCACACCCATCGTCAATATCGTCGGCGATCACGCCACCTATCACGCACAGTATGATGCGCCGCTGGCGTCGGACTTGGTGGGATTCGCGCGTCCGGTGTCGGGCTGGATTCACAGCAGCGTTTCGGCCGGCGCGGTTGCGAGCGATGCTGCGCGCGCGGTGCAGGCGGCGCGCAACGCGCCCGGCCAGATCGCCACGCTTGTTCTGCCCGCAGATACAGCCTGGAACGAAGCGGAAGGCGCGGCCCCCGCGCTTCCGGTGCTCGGTCCGGCGCCTGTGTCTTCGCGCGCTATCGAAGATGTCGCGCAGGCACTTCGCAACGGCAAACGCACGGCCATTCTCATCCGCGATGCCGGCGGGTTGACACGCGAAGGATTGGAAAGCGCAGGGCGTATCGCGGTGAAGTCGAACGCGCGCATCTTGTGCGACACCTTCACGCCGAAGATCACACGTGGCGCGGGGGTTGTGGCGCTCGAACGCATCCCTTATTTCGCGGAACAGATCGTCGAGTTTCTCAAGGATGTCGAGCAACTCGTCCTTGTTGGCGCCAAGCCGCCGGTTACGTTTTTCGCGTATCCCGGCAAGCCTTCGTGGTGCACGCCCGAAGGTGCGCGGATTCTATATCTCTCGCACCCGCATGAAGAGGGCCGCGCAGCGCTTGCCGCGGTGGCGGATGCGATCGGTGCGCCGAAGGATGGCGTGACGCGCGCGGCGCTGAAGCGGCCGGACATGCCGAGCGAAGGTTTCAACGCTTACACGGTCGGCCAGATCATCGCGCGCTATCTGCCCGAGGGTGCGATCATATCCGACGAAGCCGCGACGTCCGGCGCGGGCGCGGCGATGTTCACCGCCAGTGCGCCCATGCACGATCATATGTCTTTGACGGGCGGCGCCATCGGGCAGGGTGTGCCGGTTGCAACCGGCGCTGCCGTTGCCGCGCCAGGGAGAAAGGTTCTGGCGCTGCAAGGTGATGGCGGCGCGATGTACACGCTTCAGGCGCTGTGGACGCAGGCGCGCGAGAAGCTGGATGTGACGACGGTTATCTTCGCGAACCGTTCTTATGCCATCCTCAACATCGAGCTTGCGCGCGTGGGCGCGGGAAATCCCGGCCCGAAGACGCTCTCGATGCTCGATCTGCACAATCCGGAATTGAACTGGGTATCGCTGGCCAACGGCATGGGCGTCGAAGCCAGCCGCGCGACATCGAACGCGGAATTCGCGGCGCAATTCGAAAGCGCAATGAACGAACGCGGTCCGAGGTTGATCGAAGTGGTGCTGTAAGAATGCGTCCACGGACAGCGGGAAAGCTGAAAGTGGCGGAGCCGGAGGGATTCGAACCCTCGATACGGCTTTTCAACCGTATAACGGTTTAGCAAACCGCCGCCTTCAGCCTCTCGGCCACAGCTCCGCTGATCCGGCACCTTATATAGAGAGTACGAAGTTAGGGTACCCCGGGCGCCGAAGCCGGGGCCTTTTGCCCCAAATCCCCCGGCGCCTCAAGGGCTTGGACCTTGAGGATCTGTTGCCACTTGTGGGCGGCCCGGCGCGTTATCATCTGTGACCCCCATGCCCAAGCCCGAAACCATTCTTTGCCCCAAGCCCGCCGGCCTTTATTGCGCGCCAGGGGATTTTTACATCGACCCCGTTCGCCCTGTGGATCGCGCGGTCATCACCCATGGCCATTCCGATCATGCGCGCTCCGGCCACGGCACCGTGCTGGCAACGGCGGAGACACTCGCCATCATGGCGGCGCGCTATGGCGAGGATTTCGCGGGTTCGACGACGGCGCTGCGCTACGGACAGAAGATCGAGCGCGATGGCGTCGCGGTGTCGCTGGTGCCTGCCGGTCACATTCTCGGCTCCGCGCAGGCCGTCATCCGCGCCAAGGGTATGACGCTGGTGGTGTCCGGCGATTACAAGCGCCGCCGCGATCCGACATGCCCGCTGTTCGAACCTGTGCCCTGCGATGTGTTCGTCACCGAAGCGACGTTCGGGATTCCGGTGTTCAATTTTCCCGATGCGTCCGACGAAGTGGCGCGATTGCTGAAATCGGTGAAGCAGTTTCCAGAACGCACCCATCTGGTCGGCGCTTATGCGTTGGGCAAGGCGCAGCGGATTGTGCGGCTGCTGCGCGAGGCCGGTTACGATGCGCCGATCTACATGCATGGCGCAATGCAGACGTTGAATGCTTTGTGTGAGCGCTTTGGTGTCGATCTTGGCCCGCTCGCGCCCGCGACAGTGGAGAAGGGCGCGAAGAAAGATTTCGCGGGCGCCATCGTGATCGCGCCGCCGTCGTCCATCGATGACAAGTGGTCGCGCCGTTTCGCCGATCCGCTGCCGGCATTTGCGAGCGGCTGGATGCGCGTTCGCGCACGGGCGCGGCAGCGGCAGGTGGAATTGCCGCTGGTGATCTCCGATCATGCCGATTGGAGCGAACTCACCGAAACCATCAGCGAGATCGCGCCGGGCGAAGTGTGGATCACCCATGGTGGCGAAGACGCCTTGCTGCGCTGGTGCGAGTTGAAAGGCCAGAAGGCGCGGGCTCTGTCGCTGGTGGGTTACGATGCGGACGAGGGCGAGGCATGAAAGCCTTTGCCAATCTGCTGGATCGCCTCGCCTTCACGCCGCAGCGTAACGGCAAGCTGACTTTGGTGCGCGACTTCCTGCGCGAGCAACCGGACCCGGAACGCGGTTGGGTGCTGGCGTCGCTGACCGGCGCATTGTCATTTGACGCAGCAAAACCGGCCTTTATCCGCAAGGCGGTGGAAGCGCGGACGGACCCGCAACTTTTCGCGCTGTCTTACGATTATGTCGGTGATCTTGCCGAAACTGTATCGCTGGTATGGCCTGCCAAGCCCGGTGCGAACCGCGAACCCGATCTGTCGGAGGTGGTGGCCGCTTTGCGCGGCGCGACGCGGCCGCAGGTGCAGAAGCTTCTCGAAGGCTGGCTCGATGCGCTGGATGCGGATGGGCGCTGGGCGTTGCTGAAACTGCTCACCGGCGGATTGCGTGTCGGTGTCTCGGCCCGTCTCGCCAAACAGGCCTGCGCCGATATGGGCGATGTCGAGGTGAGCGAGATCGAGGAGCTCTGGCATGGGCTGGAGCCGCCTTACGAAGATCTGTTCGCGTGGCTGGAGAAGCGCAGCGAAAAGCCAAGTGCCGATCATCCGGGCCGCTTCCGTCCGGTGATGCTGGCGCAAGCGATCGATGAAGACAAAGATTTCGCGAACTACGCGGCGGAAGATTATGCCGCCGAATGGAAGTGGGATGGCATCCGTGTGCAGGCGGTGAACGAGCGCGGGCAGCGCCGTCTCTTCAGCCGCACCGGCGACGACATCGGCGCGAGTTTCCCCGATGTTCTGGAAGCGCTCAGCCAGGAAGGCGTGATTGACGGCGAATTGCTGGTGATGAAGGATGGCAAGGTCGGCAGCTTCGGCGATCTGCAGCAACGGTTGAATCGCAAGAAAGTCGATTTCGAATTGCTGGCGAAATATCCGGCCAGTATCCGCGCCTATGACATCCTGCTGGATGGCGAAAAAGACATGCGCGGGTTTTCCTTCAAGGAGCGCCGCGCGGCGCTGGAGAAGTTCGTCTCGCGCGAAAAGACGGATCGCATCGATCTTTCGCCGCTACAATCGTTTGAAAGCTGGGGCGAACTCGCCGATTTGCGCAAGCATCCGCCGGATGGCGATCCGCAGATTGCCGAAGGGCTGATGCTGAAACGCTGGAATTCCACCTACGAAGCCGGACGCCCGAAAGGCCCGTGGTTCAAATGGAAGCGCGATCCGCATCTGATCGATGCGGTGCTGATGTATGCCCAGCGCGGCCACGGAAAGCGCAGTGGTTTCTATTCGGATTACACCTTCGGTGTCTGGCGCGAGGATGCCAATGGCGACCGTGCGCTCACGCCCGTGGGCAAAGCCTATTTCGGCTTCACCGATGAAGAATTGAAGCAGATCGACAAGTTCGTGCGCGATAACACCATCGAACGCTTCGGCCCGGTGCGCTCGATCAAGGCCAACAAGGATTTCGGGTTGGTGCTGGAAGTGGCGTTCGAAGGGTTGCAGCGCTCGACACGCCACAAATCCGGCGTGGCGATGCGTTTTCCGCGCATCAGCCGAATAAGGTGGGACAAGCCCGCCCGCGAAGCGGACGAGCTTTCCACGCTCGAAAAGATGCTGGACTGAAAATAGGGTGTGAATTGCATTCATTTAAACCCGTCATGGCCGCCCTTGTGGCGGCCATCCATTTTCCAGAGGCGGGGCAGAACTGGCAGCGTCTCTGGAAAATGGATCGCCGGGACGAGCCCGGCGATGACGGTGTGGGTGAAACCTATCTACCCAAAACTCATTCCTTCAGCATCGGGCGGCCTTCATGGGCCACCAGAAGATCGTGCATGTCGTTGGCGTGTTCTTCCTCGACCGCGAGGATGCCTTTGATCATGTGCGCGGTCGTCGGATCGTCGGTGCCGAAATAGCGGATCAATTCGCGATAGTGATCCACTGCGATGCGTTCCGCGACCAGGTTCTCCTTGATCATCTCGACCAGATTGAGATCCTGTTTGCCGTATTCGGACGCCGAGCGGGAGAGAATGCCTTCCGGGCTGAAATTGGGTTTGCCGCCGAGCTGATTGATGCGTTCGGCGACTTCCGTGGCGTGCTCCCATTCTTCCTTCGCGTGGGTGGCGAATTCTTCCTTCACGCTATCGCTGGAAATACCCGCAGCAGCGACGGCATGCATCTGGTAGCGCAAGGTGCAGACGATTTCCGTCGCGAGCACGCTCTGCAGAATCTCGATCGTCTTGTTGACGTCGCCGACATAGGTGGACGTGACCGCGCCTTTCTCCAGATGCTTGCGCGCGCGTTCGCGCAGCGTCTTCACGTCGGACAGAAACGGTTTGTTGGGATCGGGCTTGTCGGCCATATCGAATGCTCCTCGGATCGCGATGAATAGCGTTGGGAGCATTCGTCGAATTTGGAACGCCCGCCAGCGAGAAAACGCGGACCGGTTGTAAAAGTTCCCAAACTAAGCCTTTGAGAATGCTTCTCTCTCCATATCTGACTCTGGAGTCACCTTGATCGCTGCGGGCTGCGACATTCTTGAAAAGGTCGCATGACGAGCGCAGCATCCTGTTGTCCGCGGGGCCGCAAGGCTCGCCGCAGGACTGCAAGAAGAGGCCACGGGGAAGAGCAGGGTCCGGGCAGTTCGGGATGTGCGGTGCGCCAAATGCTCCGCTGGAATGACGTTCCAGCCTCGGAGGCGCGCATGCAAGTCAGACATATCCTTCGCGACAAAGGCCGCGAAGTCATCACCATTCCCATCGATGCAACATTGTCGGAAGCCGCATGCCTGATGGCGAGCAAGCGCATCGGCGCAGTGATCGTGCGCGAGCGTGATGGATCGCTGGGCGGCATTCTTTCGGAGCGCGATATTGTTCGCGCGCTCGCGCGCGCCAGCGTCAACGCGCTGCCGCAAGCGGTCGCGCTCTACATGACGCGCGCCGTCGCCACCTGCTGCGAAGACGACTCGGTCGATGAATTGATGGAGATGATGACGCGCGGCCGCTTCCGCCATGTGCCCGTGGTCGAGGAAGACCGGCTCACCGGCATCGTCTCGATCGGCGACGTTGTGAAGACGCGCATCGCCGAAACGGTGCAGGAAGCACAATCCCTGCGCGAATATATCGCCGCCGGCTAACCGCTTTTTCCGTTGCGTTGCGAGTCCGCGAATGGTTCCGCGCGGAGGCGATAACTCTTGGGTTATTGCGAACGGAACAGACTTTATATGCGTGCGTTTTTCTGCCAACCGCCGTGCGGGGTTTCCAACGGCATTGCAGGAGAGCGAGATATGAAGACCAGAAATCTTATTATGGGCGGCGTCGCCGCGCTTGCGCTTGCCGGCAGCTTCGCGGCGCCGAGCTTCGCACAATATTCGGGCAACCCGCCGCAGGTTTCCACGCCGGCGGAAAGAGCACAGACGCAACAGTTAAACACGCAGGCCCAAGGCGGCACCACTGCTTCGCCGGCGGCGTTGAACGGTCAGGGCGGCGATGTGAATGCGCCTTCCGCCGAGAACCAGGCGCGTCAGGCGCAGTACCAGGAACAGCAGGATCAGTATCAGGCTGATCGTGCGCGTTATGAAGCGCAGCGCCGCCACTATGAACACAACATCCATCGCTACGATGAAGCGCGCTATTACTTCACCGACTATCCGCATGCCTATCCGTATCGCTATGCCGACGCGCATTCCGTGCGCCTCTATCTGGTTCCGGAAGCATCGCAGCAGCTCGCGAACGCGCCGGTGGAAGGACCGGACGGCAAATGGATCGGCCGTGTGCGCAATATCGAAACCGGTCCGGATGGACGTCCGCGCCGTGTAGAGGTTGCGCTGAACCATCGCGTGTCGGTTTGGGCGAGCCCGGGTGATTTCCGCTTCGATGCAGCGAACAAGGTTCTCTACACCGATCTGTCGCGCGCCGATTTCTGGAACATGCCGGGCGCGACCTACGGCAGCTAAGCATTGCGATTTCGCAGTTGCGAAGGCCGGCGCATGCGCGCCGGCCTTTTGCATTGCAGCGGGAGGAACACACAACTTCCTCGCGCGTTCATCTCGTAGCAGGGGGCGTCTGGCCGCGCGAATTAACGTGCGTCCGCTGAAAGGAATTACCGATGAGCATGCACGCAAAAATTCTGGGTGGCGTGGCCGCTGCTGCCCTTCTGGCGACCGTTCCGGCCATCGCACAGACAACGCCGGCGCCCGCAACGCAGAGCACGATGCCGAACACTTCGACGTCGGCTGCACCGGCAGCACAGACTGATACGACCGCTGCTCCTGCCGACACCACCGCCGCCAAGCCCAAGCACAAAATGCATCATCGCAAGCATAAGGCTTCGGCGTCCTCTTCGGAAAATTCCGCGGAAGAACAAACCACCGCACAGCTCAATCAGCAGCAGCTTTCCAATCCGGGAAGTACCGGCGCAGCATCCGGCGGCGCAATGAGCAACGGCTCAATGTCCAATGGCACGACGAGCAACGGTTCGATGAATAACGGGTCGACAAACAATTCGATGTCCAACGGTTCGTCGATGTCGAATGGTACGTCGTCGGGTGAAACGCCGAGCGCCACCAGCCCGAATACAACGGCGGCGCCGACATCTTCCAACCCGCAGGGCCAGATGCCGAACAACAGCGGCACCGGCACACCGAACAGCACCGTGCCGAACAGCACGACGCCGAGCAACACCAGCGGCAACAACACGACGCCGCCGGATTCCACGCAACCGCACTAATCTTCGCGCACATGAAAGCGGGCCGGTGAAAACACCGGCCCGCTTTTTATGTGCTGCGCGTTGCTTTCGATTGCCTGTTCCGGCGCGTGGTAGCGCCCATTTTCAGCGTTTTTCGCCGCGAGATATGCGCTCGATCTTGGAGGATCTTATTTTTGGCGCGCCCCTACTGGCGGGGACGGCGGGCCGCTTGCCGAAAAAGCCACGGTTTTTAGCGTTTTGCGGTTGCGAAGCGTCAATCCCTAGTGGTTTGCGCAAGAATCCGAAAAGCCGGGCTTCGCCAGCAAATCCCATGCGAAATATCCATCCCCAACTGCCCAGAAAAATCCGCATTTTCCGCGTTTTTTCCGGTTGACGGGTTATGACCACCCCCCTATAACCCGCGCCCACGCCGATTGCGGGTGTTGCCCGCGGACGGCGTTCCGTCTTGAAGATGAATGGTTTTTCGTCCCAAAGACGGGGCTCTTTGACATTGTGATTACAGGAAGGGGAACGTGGGCGGCGGCTTGATCGCTTGCTCGTGGATGCAAATCTACGGGCGAAACAAATCGAGCATCCGAACGCTCGCGTTCTTTAGCAAAGCATAGACATGTTGTTTGTACGCCGAGACCGGCAACGGTTTCGGTTTTCCAAACTCCGTCATGTCAACAGTTTTGCGAACAACGACGAGCGTTTCGCGACCAGCTCAGAATCATAACTTGAGAGTTTGATTCTGGCTCAGAACGAACGCTGGCGGCACGCCTAACACATGCAAGTCGAGCGCCCAGCAATGGGAGCGGCGGACGAGTGAGTAACACGTGGGAACA
>Ga0153956_1001475_pt1 | contig 20345 bp, 19 predicted proteins | sample TSFL040MetaG_FD_104704 | JGI IMG/M metagenome (GOLD analysis project Ga0153956, IMG submission 104704) | Attine ant fungus gardens microbial communities from Florida, USA - TSFL040 MetaG | ecosystem: Host-associated > Fungi > Mycelium > Unclassified | place: USA: Florida, Wekiwa Springs...
AGGAGTGACAGGTCCGTGTGCTTCTGAATGTCGATCTTTCGCTTCAGAAAGCCGAGCTCTACCGTGGCATCCAGGTTGCGCTGAAGCGCCTCGATGTTCGGCTTAGCCGTCGGCTCGCGATAGAAGTCCTTCTGGGTAAATAGCCAGCCTTCGAGCTGTGCCGCCGGAACCTTGGTGAAGTTCGAGACGATGGTGATCGCTTCACTTCGGTTGGCGGGGTCGGCGTACCATTGCAGTCCACGCAAATAATCCTCGAAGAAGTCGATTAGCGCCGCGCGTTTGGCCTTAAGCACGTTCTGCTTCGCAGCCCAAACGGCAAGTTCTGAAATGCCGAGTGAGTCCTTCTGTGTGAACAAGGGGCGCGCGTTCTTCAGCAGTTCGGGGTCGAAGGAGAACGGCGGCAGCGAAATGATTAGGTCTGTCTTGCGTTGCAGTAGCAGCGCCCGCTGGGTCGGCAGCGGAGCCTCGATGATGGTGTAGTCGCGGGGGTACTCGAGCCCATGTTTGCGCATCATCAAGCGCATGGCGATGTCGACAGTGCTGCCTTGGCCGTTGGTGGCCAGGACCTTCCCCTTTAGATCTTCCACTTTGGTGGGGCCGTCGTTACGGACGAAAAACTGGACCGAATAATGGTCCTTGACGCCATCGGGCGTTTCGTCGGCGATTATGCGGAGGTCGTCCATGCCGGCATTCTCAACTGCGAAGCCTACCGCGGGGAAGCCGAGCACGGCGATATCGATTTCACCGCCCGCCAGGGCCGTGAGCGCCGTCGTAGAGGCGACGAAGCGGGTGGTTTCGAGCGTATAGGACTTGCCAAGATGCTTTGCGATGCCGGGCTTCTTGAAGATGATGGGCAGCAGGCCCGACGGAACGTTAATCCAGCCGGCGGAGATCTTCACTGGTTCTGCGTTGACAAACGACGAGGCGAGGAAAAGCACAGTGGCCGCCGTCAGCAGCCGGTAGAGCAGGCGGGGTGTCTTCACTTCATTCCTCCCTGGGGCGGGCCCTTATGGGCGTTCTATAGGTTTAGGGGCAGGCCGGCTCGCAATCGCGCAATTTCGGCGCTACGTCCTTCATCAGCAGATGCATCGATGCCGACAGCTTTTCTGGCGTCGCGTAATCGCGGCCGGCGTGGAGATTGAGAATGCCGAAGCCGCCGGACTGCTCGTAAAATGTCCGCAGCCTTTGCGCCACCGTGTCGGGGCTACCGACGATGATATTGTCGGTGTCGACCAGATAGTCGAAGGTGATGTCCTGCAGCGTGCCGCCGGGGGGAACGCGGTCGGTCTGGTGGTGCGGCGCGTTAGCGATGTCCCATGCGATGCGTTGCGAAAACGTCTCACGCAAGTCGTCGCGCGCCTTCGCGTCGCTTTCCGCCACGTAGACGACGCGGCAGGCGCGCAGGTTCTTGCGCGACGGGACACGGCCGGAGCTCGCCTGCGCTTCGACCATGGCGTCGCCGAATGCCTTGAGCCGAGACACCGGGATGAAATCAGCGGTGATGACGCCGAAGCCGTTGCGGCCGGCAAGCCGCGCCGTTTCCGGCGAGTTGTTGACGGCGACTGTAATCGGCGGATGCGGTTTTTGCACCGAAGGGATTTGCAGCAACATGCCGGTACCCCGCCAATAAGGGCTTTGATGATCGAATGCCTCTTCGCCGTTCAAGAGCCTGATGATGACGTCGAGTGACGTCTCCAGCATGTGATGGATTTTCTCGGGGTCCACGCCGCGCGCGGCGAGTTGGTCCTTCCAGAAGCCAGATCCCACGCCGAAGAGGTAGCGGCCGCCCGTCAGTTGATCGACGGCGTTGGCTTCGGTGGCGATCTGGAACGGATGCCCGTATGGCAGCAACCGCACGCCCGTTCCGAGCATGATTGATTTGGTGCGTGCAGCAGCTTTGCATATCACCAGTTCGGCCGGCATGTAGTGTTCGCTGATCCAGGCTTCTTTGAAGCCAAGGGAATCGGCGACGGCGATCTCGTCGATATCGAGGTCCCAGGCTTCGCCCAGGCTGCGGCCGGGCCGGCGTCCGTTGGAAAACAATCCAAATTGCATGATGCAACCTACAGCCAAAGATGGCGCCAGACGAAGACACTAAGATAGCTAAGTAAAGAACGTCAAGAGGATTGCAAAGTGAATTGTGTATTTCCGGCGACTCGATAAGGTAGCTTAGTGAAAACCGCCGCGGTGCAGGAAATGAACTCTTATCCGACTGCCCCACCGGAGCCGGACCTTGCGAGCGACTTCCGGGGTGCCATGCGCCGCAGCGCGGCGTCGGCCAGCTTGATTACGACCAGCTTGCCGTCGGGTGATGTCGCCGGCATGGCTGCGACGTCCGTGTGCTCGCTGTCGCTGTCGCCTCCGGCGCTGCTGGTTTGCGTCAATCAAGTCACTCACACGCATTCGGTGTTGCACGCCTCGCAACGGTTCTGTGTCAATTTCGTTCGTGTCGAGGATCGCTTGGTGTGCGAGTCCTTTGGCCGTGCGTCTGTTCATCAGGAGCGGTTCTCGACCGGGTGCTGGATACGGGATGTCGATGATCTGCCACTGCTGCAAACTGCACTCGCGAACATTCTGTGCGTGGTCGATGGTCAGTTCGCCTACGGCACGCATACTGTCTTTATCGGCCGTGTTCATAAGGTTATCCTGCGTGAGCAGAGCGCGCCATTGCTCTATCACGACGGAAGTTATGGACGCTTTTCCGCCTTTATCGACGATGGCGCGGATGCGCGTGTGGAGGCTGATCGGCGACGTTCGTGACGATCTGGAATATGTCTTGCCGCAGCGTGTGGAGCCGCGTGGTGTCGAAGCCCTGCACAGCCCGCTCGTTGAATCGGATCGCCAGCTTCAAAATCTTGTTTCTGAGGGCGCGGCCCTTTGGCGTTAGGTAGACGTAGAAGCTGCGATGATCGTTGGGTCTTTTCTTCCGCACGACCAGTTTGCGCCGCACCATCAGGTCGATTGCGGTGCCGGTAGTCGGCTCGCGAACCCCGACACGTTTGCTCAACTCGCGTTGCGACAGGCCCTCTTCATCCCATAGTTCGCGGAGGAAATACCATTGGCCGAGCGTGATGCCGTGAGGCGCGAGCTCTTGCCGGAAGCTTTCCGCGAAGGCCCTATCGGCCATCCTGAAGACGTAGCCGAGCGACCACCCGAGCGATGGTTGTATTGAGTTTTCCAGCCGCTCTTGGAGCGGTGCTTCCGCCGGCGCGCTGGCGCGCGACTTCTGAACCTTTTTGGCCATTTCTCTATCCTCAAGCCATCTGACGGGCCGGCATCAGTATGCAGGCGGCATCCTGTCTAACGGTGCGGCGGGGGCAGCACAATTGTCGCAGTTTATGTTCTCGGCAGGTCCCGCGCTCCTCGCGCCCGCGCAAACGACTGCAAGTCAGGGCGATCTCAGTACCAGGGCGGTTTTCAGAAGCGGATCGGCAGATTGACGGCGACGCTTGCCCTGGCTAAATTCAAAAAAATACTAAGATAGCTAATCAATGCTGCACAACGGTCGTCTAGCGACTGAAACCTAGGGGCCTTACCAGGGAGGTTGCCATGAAAAATATTCACCGCATGGCGGTGGCGGCGTTCTGCGTCGTATTTGCCATGATCTCCGTCGACCGCACCAATGCCGCGGACCCGATCAAAATCGGCCTCCTGCTCACCTATGTCGGGCCCACGGCAGTATTCGCCCGCTACGAAGACAAGGGCGCGCGCCTGGTGATCGAGCAGGTCAACAAGGCGGGTGGCATCAACGGCCGTCAGATTGAACTCGTCAATTACGACACCGAAGGCAAGCCGGACCGCGCCGCGTCGTTGTATCGGCGTCTCGCGACCGAAGACAAGGTCGCGGCGGTAATTGGTCCGGACAGCATCTTCGTTCTGCTCGGTATGTCGGGCATTCCGTCCGAAGTGAAGGTGCTCTCGGTTGCCGCTCCGGGCCTCTACGAACTGGTGCAGCCCCAGAACCGCGACTACATCGTCAGCGCCTGGGCTCCGAACACGTTTTCGGGCACGCTAGTCCTCGGCTACATCAAGGATAAGTACAAGGCCAAACGCGTCGGTATGATCACGACCTCCGACGTTATCGGCCAAAGCATCGCCAACACCGTCCGTACCATGGCTTCCGCCTTTGGGATGGAAGTGGTCGAGGTCGCTTCGCAACCCGCATCCGATCGTGATCTGCTGCCCTCGCTGCGCAAGCTGGCGGGCGTCGAACCGAAGATCGAGGCACTTTACGTCTTCGGCAGCGGCCCCTTCGCCAACATCGCGATGAACCAGTCTGAGCTCGCCGGTATCAACGTTCCGATCGCCTATAATGGTGGCAACGTGATCCCAGACCTCGTGAAGGACCTGTCACCGGAGACAGCGAAGCGTACCTTCCTCGCTGCCGCGCGCAGCACGGTGTGGTCGACCGTTCCGGCCGCCGACAAAAAGAATCCTGTCATCGAGAAGTTCCTGACCGACTATCAGGCCAAATACAACGAAGCGCCGGCACTGCCCGCGGCGGTTGGCTACGATATGGCGCTGACCATCGTGGACGCGCTGAAGGCGGTCGGCGACGACCGCGAAAAGCTGCGCGAGTACATCAAGACTAAGCAGAAGATCGCCGGCGCGCAGGGCGTCGATTTCGCCCGCACCGCCGCTTACGGCTACGGCTCCGATCCCTCGGAACTGGCGGTTGCGTCGGTCGAAAACGGCCAGTTCGTGTTCCGCGGCTATCTCAAGGACAGCCTCGATCGCATCGGTTTCACGAAGGATAATGTGAACGCCAAGATGCGCGAACTAAAGCTCATCGCGGAATAAAGCGATGGATTCGGTCGTCCAAGTTCTGATTTCCGGGCTCTCCCAGGGCAGCATCTATGCCCTGATTGGGCTCGGATTCAGCGTCGCGTTCATGGCCTCGCGCATTCTCAATCTGGCGCAGGGATCTTACGCCGTCCTGGGCGGCTTTGTATTCCTGACGATGGTGAGCAGTTATCGTCTGCCCATGCCGGTGGCTTTTGTCATTGCTTTGCTGGTTGCGGCGGGGCTAGGCATCGCCACCGAGCGCATTGTCAATCTCCGGACAAGGCCGTGGAAGCCGGTGTCGCTCGATATGGCGATCCTTTCCACTTTGGCCTTGCTCGTGCTGTTTGAGGGGGCTGCGTTCTTGCTGTGGGGCTCTGACCCCAAGCGCGGCCCCAGCATTCAGAACGGCGTCGTCTCCATCTTCGGGGCCCTCGTTTCGTGGCAATCGATCTGGACGATGGCGTCCGCCGCCGTCATTGCCATCGGACTTCACGTCTTTCTTAAGAAAACGTGGGTGGGACGCGCGATGCGGTCCTGCGCCCAGAACGCCATGATGAGCCATCTCCTCGGCATTAACGTTCGCCGCATCGGCGCCTTCGCTTTCGCGCTGGGCGCCACGATCGGGGCGACAGCAGGTATTTTGGTCAGCCCGATCACCTGGCTTGATTATCAGCTGGGCGGCTTCTTCATGCTGAATGGCATTCTTGCCTATCTCATCGGGGGCGAAGAAGACGTCGCGGGTCCGATCGTCGGAGGACTTCTGCTCGGATTGGTTCAAAACATCTTTCTCCTGATTCCCGGCGCCACCGGTGGCCTGTTAAAGCAGGTCGTCCCGATGTTGATTCTGATCCTCATGTTGGTGTTCAGGCCGCAGGGATTGCTGCAGCAGCGGCGAGCCTGACGCCATGACTTTGCTTGGCGTAGTGAACTACCTGGTGCGGCGTAACGCGGCGTTCTTCATCGTGCTCCCGGTTTACGCGGTCGTGTCCTCCGTGCTGTATTGGGCCGGTTGGCTGCACAGCGATGTCATCGTGACGAGCGCCATCTTCTTCATCGTCATTCTCGGTCTCGACTTGCTCTATGGCTGCGCCGGACTGCTGAGCTTCGGCCATGTCGGCTTCTTCGCCATCGGCGCCTACAGCGTTGCCGTGCTCGCCGCCCAGTTCGCCATCGGGCCCTTTGAGTCGACGGTTGTTGGCATGCTGATCAACGTCGTCCTGAGCTACGTGCTCGGCCGGGTGTGCTTACGCCTGTCGGGGTCGTACTTCATGCTGGGAACGCTCGCCTTCGGCATCATGGTTCATGCCACCATCACGGTCGCGTATACGGTCACCGGCGGCGACGGCGGACTCGGCGGCATTCCGCGCCCGCAGATCGGCGGCGTCGCCCTGACATCGGACCTGTCTTTCGGCATTCTGGTCTGGGGCTGCGCGATCATTTTGTTCTGGCTAACCTACAGTCTATCGAAATCGAAAGTCGGCCGTGCCGCGCGCGCGATCCGCAGCGATGAGGTCGCGGCGTCCTGCCTCGGCGTGGACGTCGGCCGTCTGAAGATGAACATCTTCATCATCAGCGCGTGCTTTGCCTCGCTCGGCGGCTCGCTGTTCGCGATGTACAACGGCGCCGTCCATCCCGACAGTTTCTCGCTGGCGACCCTGCTCGACCTGCTGCTGATGATGTTCTTCGGCGGCGAGGGGACGATCTGGGGCGCGCTGCTTGGCACGACCTTCATGCGCCTGCTGCCGGATATCACCGGCAATCTCCACGGCGGCAAGATTCTCTTCACCGGCATCCTATTCACCGTCATCATCTTCGTGCTGCCGCGAGGCATCGCCGGCGCGATCTATGACCTCCTCGAGCGTTTCAAGAAGCCGCGTGCCGATCTCGGCAAGACCCTTGTCGGTGACGTGCCGTTCACCTTGGAGCGGCCGGCTGCCACGGCGGGGGTCCTGCTGCGGCTTGAAGGCCTGTCCCGCAACTTCGGCGGTGTGCGTGCTGTCGACGACGTCAGCTTCAACGTCAGGAATGGAAAGATTCGCGGGCTGATCGGCCCGAATGGGGCGGGCAAAAGTACCCTGATGAATCTGATCAGCGGAACGCTGCCCCTGAACGAGGGCTGTGTGAAATTGGAAGGGCGGAACATCGAGGGGCTGGGCGCGCACGAGATCGCACGCCAGGGCATCCAGCGGACGTTCCAGCACGAGCGGCTGTTCTCGCACCTGACCATCATAGAAAATATTATGGTCGGCCACGAGCGCGGCGCAGACGGCAGCCTGCGGGAGATGGCTGTCTGCGCGCTCGGTCTCCCGTCCGCCTTGAAGTCGGAAATCGCCGCGCGGCAGGAAGCCGGCAAATGGCTCGCCAGTCTCGCGCTGTCCGACTACGCCGACGCCGCGATCGGTAAGGTGCCGCACGGCCTGCGCAAGCTGGTCGAAGTGGCCCGCGCCTGCGCGGCGCGACCGATCCTTCTATTGTTGGACGAGACCGTCGCCGGGCTCAACGATTCCGAACGGGTCGCGTTCAAGAATGTGATCCGCGCCTTGCGCGACAAAGGCCTGGTCATCGTCATCATTGAGCACGACATCGACTTCATTATGGATCTCTGCGACGAAATCAGTGTGCTGAATTTCGGCCGAAAGATCGCCGACGGTACGCCGGCAGAGATCCGGGTGGATTCTCAAGTCAAGGAAGCTTATCTCGGCACATGAGCGCATTCCTGGAAATCGAGGATATCTCGGTCTCGTACGGCGAGGCCGGGCCGGTGCTACGCAACGTGTCGCTGCAAGTGAGCGAGCGCGAAGTGCTGGCTGTGCTGGGCGCGAACGGGGCGGGCAAGTCAACACTGCTGCGTTCGATTTCCGGCATCCTGCCGCTGCGCGGAGGCCGAATCCGATTCGAGGGCAAAGACATCACCTCGCTGGCGCCCAGTCAGCGTGTTGAGCGCGGCATCGTTCATGTGCCGGAAGGTCGCCAGATGTTGGCGAGTCTGTCCGTGCACGAGAACCTTTTGCTTGGCGCCTATGTGCGTCGGCGCGAGTCGGCCGCAGCCCTGAGCGCGACCGAAGATGAGATTTACGGGATGTTCCCAATACTGAAGGAGCGGCGCAACCAACTCTCGGGCTTGCTGTCCGGAGGCCAGCAGCAGATGCTGGCGTTGGGCCGTGCCTTGATGGCGAAGCCGCGGGTGCTGATGTGCGACGAGCCTTCGCTCGGTGTGGCACCGATCATTGTTTCCGAAATATTCGCGGCTATCGGGAGGATGCGTGACAGCGGCATCCCGATTCTGCTGGTAGAGCAGAATGCGAAAAAGGCTTTGGCGCTGGCGGACCGCGGGGTCGTGATGCAGCGTGGCCAGATCCAGCTCGCTGGCGATGCGCGGGAGTTACAGTCGGACGAGGCGTTGTCGGCTGCGTATCTCACCGGCTAGCTTTTAACTATTTCGTGATGGCTAACCTTCCAAAGTTTGAGCTGATTCTCTTTCAAAAATACTCCTGAAATAGGACAAATGCTGTGAACTTCGGGACGAATGACGATAGTAACAATGAGATCCGCGGGCCTGTGCGTAAATTATGCGAGCAGTTTCCGGATGAATATTGGCGTCAGCTCGACCGCGGCAGAACCTATCCCACCGCCTTCGTAAAGGCGCTGACTGACTCTGGATTTCTTGCCGCACTCATTCCCGAGGGGGGCGGGGGCTGGGCTTAAGCTCTCCTCGGCCGCTGTCATTTTAGAGGAAATTCAGCATGCTGGCTGCAACGGCGCCGCATGCCATGCCCAGATGTACATGATGGGCACTATATTACGTCATGGCAATGAGTCCCAGACGGCCATGTACTTTCCAAGGATCGCGGCAGGCGAACTTCGTCTCCAAGCCTTCGGCGTTACCGAGCCGTCGAGCGGGACTGATACGACGTCGATAAAGACCTTTGCGCGCGGGAGGGCAATGAGTACGTCGTCAATGGCCAGAAGGTCTGGACTAGCCGAGCCGAGCATTCCGATTTGATGTTACTCTTGGCGCGCACGACGACAAAGGAGCAGGTTGCAAGGCGGATCGACGGGCTCTCAGTCTTTCTTGTCGAGATGGGAGAGGCGAAGGCGGCAGGTCTGACGATCCGTCCAATCCGGACGATGATGAACCATTCGACGACGGAGGTCTTTTTTGACAACGTGCGCATTCCCGCTGTCAATCTAATTGGCGAGGAGGGCAAAGGTTTCCGCTACATTCCTGTCCGGCATGAATGCGGAACGTATCTTGATTGCTGCCGAGTGCGTGGGAGATGCGAAGTGGTTCCTCGACAAGGCGACCTCGTATGCCCGTGACCGTTCGGTGTTCGGGCGTCCGATCGGACAGAACCAAGGGGTCCAATTTCCGCTTGCCAAGGCATACGCCTCCATGAGGGCGGCAGAATTGATGGTCAAGGAGGCGGCGCGCCGCTATGACGCGAGACTCGATTGCGGCGCAGAGGCCAACATGGCCAAGATGTTAGCGGCAGACGCAGCTTGGGAGGCCGCTAATGCATGTGTGCAGACATTCGGAGGATTTGGTTTTGCCGAGGAATATGATGTGGAGCGAAAATTCCGCGAAACGCGACTTTATCAGGTAGCGCCTATCTCTACCAACCTGATCCTGTCCTATCTCGCCGAGCATGTCCTTGAGCTTCCACGCTCGTATTAAATTGCGTCTCAAGAACAGTGTTTTGAAGATAGAGTTCTCTAGGATAAGAGCGACGATGACCAATCGACCTGATATCTGAACGTTGCGTTTAGACAGGTCGCTTGTAGGAATGTACGGACTTGCGAGACATCCTTTAACCTGAGCCGCAAGGGCAGGAAGGATGATTACGATGCACAAATTCAGGCGGGATGTGGACCACAAGCTGCGGGTGCTCCAACACGCTGACCAGATTGGCGATGTCGGCAAGGCTTGCCGTTATTTTGGCGTCGGTCGGGCCAGTTTCTATCGTTGGCGGACCGCCTATCGGCAGCATGGCTTGGCAGGCCTCGAAAATCGCAAGACAGCTCCGAAAAATCCCGCCAATCGCACTGCTCCGGAGATCGTCGAGAAGGTGCTGTACCTGTGGGAAGCTTGCCGGTTTCAGCGTGTCGAGCAGGCGGGATGTCGGTCGGGGTCGCAGCACTGGTCATGTCAGCGGTCCTTGAATGAAGCAGCACGAACGCGGTGGATCACGACACGGGCACGGGTATGGTGGAGACATCGTCTCGCAACCATTGCTGCAAGCTGACGGAGGGTGCCAGCTCAATGGTGATGATTGAGGTCACATGAGCGTGCGCTTGCCGTTGCCGCACAGCGCTGCTACACAGTGATCTACCGCAGTGAAAAACTGAGGTTGGTCAATAGGTTGGCTAGGGTATTGTTTTGGCTGCGAATCCAGGTGCCCCAGCCAATCCCCGATACACTTTTGATCTTCCGAGAAGTTTCATCTGCGGCCGGGGCGTGCGCCCGGCGCTGTGACACAGCGCCGCGTCACGCGGGCTGCGGGTGTCCGCGGGTTCTTGATGGCGCGGGTTTCGGGTTCGCTGCGTCGAGGCGAAATCTGTCGCTGGCGGCGGAGGCTTCCGCGCGAGTGTGGTCCGCCGCATGCCGGTCTCTCGTTGGGCACGCCGATGTGAGGGCGCTCGCGTCGACTGGCGGTCGAGTTGAACCTTGCCGAAACATTGCCGCCGCATTTGCAAATGCTGACCGCCGATCAGATCAAACAGACGTTCCGCGAAGTCTCGTTGCGGAGTTTTGCCAAATCCGACGCGGTCATCGCTTCGGAAATGGCTGATTACGATTTCGATCCCGAAGCGAGCATTCGCGACGATATCTGTCGTCACGGGACCTGTCGGTGGCTCGCGGCGCGTGGTCCATGCGCCTTCAACAGCCGATAGACCGAAGCTTCGGAGACGAAGTATTCTCTATCGTCGGTGAAGCGCACCGCCAGCTCGCGCGGCGACAGCTCGGGGTATTCCAGTGCCAGATCGACGATCTGACCGCGGATATCGTCCGGGATGCGATTCCAGATCCGGTCCGGCTTGGAGCCGTGATCGGCCAACGCCTCGATGCCACCCTCGCAAAAGCGATCGTACCATCTATAAAAAGTGGCCCGCGGGATGCCGAGCTTCTCCAGCGTGCGCTTGGCAGGCAGATGTGATTGCTCGACCAGCGCGATGATCTCGGCTTTCTCGGACGCAGGGTACCTCATGCCTCGTCCTCCCCAGCCCCGCTCAAACTTTTTTTGAGCAGACGGTTCTCCAGGGTGAGGTCGGCAACCACCTCCTTCAATTCGGAGGCTTCCCGGCGAAGATCCTTGACCTCGCCGGAGGTGGCGGAGCGGGCCGTGTCGCCCGCCAAGCGTCGCTTGCCGGCTTCCAGGAACTCCTTGGACCAGCCGTAATACATCGAAGCCGCAATGCCTTCACGCCGGCACAGCTCGGAGATGTTCTCCTCGCCACGCAGTCCTTCCAGCACGATACGGATCTTCTCTTCGGCCGAATACTGCCGATGCGTCTGGCGCCGGATATCTTTTAGCGCTTGTTCTGCGGGCGCTTTGCCCGGTCCGGATTTCTGCTTCATCTTCGCTCCTGACGGCTACGATGAACCAGAAACCCTCCCTTCGAAAAGTCCTTCAATTGGTCTCCCGCCTGCCGTGAAATCGGCGATCTAGCACCCGTTGACGGCCAAAACCGCTCCGGCTTATAATAATAAGCTAGCTAAGTATTTGGCTCAGTCCGAACTGCGAGCCCAATATGGTAGCCGGCCCACCTGAAGGGACGCTGCGATCTGCCGGGTGGCGTTCAGAAGTTAACAAAGCAGCGGGAACGACCGCGTGCCGAACGATTGGAGGAGACGAGACATGGCCCTCACGCCAAAGGATATGTCGCGCACGCTGGATGACCTCAGGAATGGCTGGATCGAAACCAGCATCTACAGCGATCCGGCGGTCTTCGATGCCGAAAAGCGCAAGCTTTTCACGCGCACCTGGCAGTTCATGGCGCATGAATCCGAGGTGCCGAACAAGGGCGACTATGTCGTCCGCAAAGTGCTCCACGATTCCTTCATCATCTCGCGCGGAGACGACGGCAAGGTCCGCGTACTGCTCAATCTGTGTCGTCACCGCGGCGGTCAGGTCTGCCGTAACGAGTCGGGCAATACCAAACGTTTCCTCTGCCCGTATCATGCCTGGGCCTACAAGACCGACGGCTCGCTGGCCGGCGTGCCCTATCACGAAGAAGCTTACGGCGGCGAAGCGGAACTGGACGAAAAAGAATTCGGCCTGATCGAGCCGCCGCACACAGACACGTTCAACGGCCTCATCTTCATCAATCTCGATCCGGACGCGCAGCCGCTACGGACGCATCTCGGGGATTACGCCAAGTATCTCGAGTTTTATTTCCCGGCAGAGCCATATGGCGTCGAAATGCACGGCCCGCAGCGCTGGCGCTTCAAGGCGAACTGGAAGGTCGGCGCCGAAAATTTCAGTGGCGACACCTATCACACACCCCACACGCACGCGAGCACGGGCGTGATCAAGCTGGTATCCTCTGCCGCGACGTCAAACCGCAAGGCGGGCATCATGTACGTCGCTGGCGGCGGCGCGGGCGCGACATTTCGGCTCATGCAGGGCAGCTTCGAGGAGAAGCTTCGTTCCGTGGGCTATCCGGAGGATCAGATCGTTCGCATCGCGGAGCGACTGTCGCCGGAAATGCGAAACATGATCGAGAAGGACGGCGTCCTACCGTCCGCCACCACGCTGTTTCCGAACATGTCGCTGCTGCATCTGTCGGCGCGCGTCGATGACAACGGGTCTGTGTTCCCGTTCACTACCGCTCGCGTTTGGCAACCGGTCTCCGAGACGGAAACCGAATGCTACTCATGGTTCGTCGTCGACAAAGACGCAACGCCGGAATTCAGGGAGAAGTCCTATAAGGCTTATATTATGTGCTTCGGCACGTCCGGCATGTTCGAGCAGGACGACATGGATGCCTGGGTTACGCTGACTCGCATGACTCAGGGGTACATGAGTAGCTCGGTGCATCTGCACTCGCGCATGGGCCTGCGCCACGACAACACGCCGCTCAATGAGCCGCTGACGAATTTCTCCGGCCCCGGCATCGCCCATATAGGGTTCAACGAATACAACCAGCGCCGATGGCTCAATATGTGGGCTGACCACCTTTCTATGGAAGATCCGGCGCCGCCGCTGCGCGCCTGCGCTCGAGCGCTCAGTCAGGCGGCGGAGTAGAGTCATGGTGACCGCTGCGCTCGCGACGGCAACGATGTTACCGTTCAATCATCCGCTTCATCTTGCTGCCCATGAATTTATCGTCAGGGAAGCATACGTCCTCGACCGGCGCGATTTCGATCTCTGGTTGACATTGCTGGCACCCGATCTCGTTTATCGCGTGCCGGTCACGTCGACCTTCGGCGCGTCGCCGCACAAGGCTGGTGAAATGGACCACCTGTCCGAGGATTTCTATTCGATCAAGCTGCGCATCGCACGGCTGAAGAGCAATCTGGCCTGGACCGAGAGCCCACCCTCGCGCACGCGACATCTCGTCACCAATGTCTGCTGCTATCCCGGCGAAAAAGAGAACGAGACTCGCGTGTTCTCCTCCTTCCTCGTGTTTCGGACGCAAGGGGACTACATGGGCCCAGATCTCATCGCCGGCTCGCGTGAAGACATACTGCGCCGCGAGAACGACGAGACGCGACTCGCGCGGCGCGTCGTGTCGCTCGATGAATCCGTTTTAAAAACGCAGAACCTGGCGATCTTTCTTTGATGCAGATGGGCGAGGCTCACAAGATCCAGGCGTCCGGCCGGCTCAGCGGTCAGCGGGCGCTCGTGCTTGGCGCAGGGTCCGGTATCGGCCGCGCCGTCGCAGAAGCCTTTGTTCAGGAGGGCGCACACGTCGTCGCACTCGAACTCTCGCCCGACAAATGCGCGGCGCTGTCCGATGAACTGCCAACAGTCCAGGCGATCGAAGGCAATGCCTGCAAGCGCGCGGATATCGACAACGCCGTCGATGCGTGCGCGCAGGCGGGCGCGATCGGTCTCGATGCGTTGGTCAATTGTGTCGGCATCTTCGACTTTTATCGCGGGCTCAGCGAGATCGACGCGGACAAGCTCGAAGCCGGCTTTGACGACATCTACCGCGTCAACGTTTTGAGCGGGCTGGTCGCGGTCAAAGCCTGCCTGCCGATGCTGCGCGCCGCGCGCGGCACCGTGATCCTGACCTCGTCGTCGTCTGGCTTCTATCCGGGCCGCGGCGGCATTCTCTATGTCTCGTCGAAGTTCGCGATTCGGGGCTGCGTCACCGCGCTGGCCTACGAACTGGCGCCGGATGTGCGGGTCAACGGCGTCGCGCCGGGCGGCGTGCTAGGCACGGATATTCGTGGGTCCCACGCGCTCGGCCTTGATAATATGATCATCGGCGAGGGCAAGGATCGTGTCGCGGATCTGAAGGCGCTGACGCCCCTGCAGGTCGCGATGACGCCGCAAGAGATCGCGCAGAGTTACGTCTTCCTCGCCTCCTCGGCGGCAAGCGGCATTACGGGCGAGTTTCTTCACCCCGACGGCGGGCTCGGCATTCGCGGTTAGTGGGATCATGAGTGAAATGAACAACCAGGTCGCTATCGTCGGTATCGGCACCACTGGATTCGGCCGCTTTGCCGACCGCAGCGCATCGAGCATGGCGAGCGAGGCGCTGCGCCAGGCGCTGAACGATTGCGGTCTCAAGCGCGCGGATGTCGATGGGCTTGTCGTGCAGATCGGGTCGCCGCGCGGGCTCGACTACGACGAGATGGCGCGGCTTCTCGCGCTCGAAACGCGCTATTCCAGCCAGACTTGGGACCATGGCCGGTTCTGCGCCACCGTGTTGCAGCAGGCCGCGATGGCGCTGATGGCCGGGCTCGCCGACGCCGTCGCTTGCGTGGCTGTGTTCCGGAACACGGCGTTCACGCGTCACGGCACCGAAGGCTTTCCCGGCTTCGAGGAAAACTTCCGTGAGGCCGCCGGCCCCCATGCGGAGACGCCGCACACCGGTCTGATCGCGCCGATCGGCGCCGCGGCCATGCATATGCAGCGCTACGCGCACCGCTACGGCGTGACGTCCGACGCGCTCGCAACGATCGCGCTGACATCGCGCGCACATGCCGCGCTGAATCCGATGGCGTTCAAGCGAGAACCGATGACGATGGACGATTACTTGGCCGCGCCCTTCATCTGCGAGCCGCTTCGCCGTTTCGATTGTTCCGTCCCAGTCGATACCGGCACGGTGGTGATCCTCACGCGCGCCGACCGCGCCAAGCAGCTTCGGCAGCAGCCAGCGTACCTGAAGAGCTTCCAAGGCTTGGCCGGCGGCCCGAATGAGTTCGTGTTTGGACAGATCGGACTCGGCATCAATCAGCGCGATATATTTGACTACGCGCCGCGCGGCGCGCGGGAGCCCGTCTTTACGCGCGCCGGCATCACGCCAGCCGACGTCGATACCTTGCACACCTATGATGGCTTTTCGCCGCAGGTCTTGTGGGCCTTGGAGCGTTTCGGCTTCGCGGAGCCAGGCAAGGCGGCGGACTGGGTGGGGGGCGGGCGCATCGCGCTCGGCGGCGAACTGCCGGTCAATACTAGCGGCGGTCATCTCTCTGAAGGCCATTCGAACGGCTGGGGTCAGACCCTCGAGATCGTCCGGCAACTTCGCGGCACATGCGGCGAGCGGCAGATCAAGGATTGCCGCCGAGCACTTTGGGCAACCACATTCGGCGATGCGATCCTCTATGAAAATTGATCCCACCCAACCGGCGCTGGCCCGCGTTGAATTTCCCGGCGGCCGCGGCAGCAGCCGGGTGCGGCCGTTAATCACGCCCGACACCAAACCGCATTACGACGGCTTGCGGAATGGTCATCTTCTGCTGCCGGAATGCGAGGCCTGCGGCCACGTAGGTGCGTCTGTCGGCGCCTGCTGTCAGCGTTGCGGTTCGGATAAGCGGCGCTGGCGCGAAAGCAGCGGCGCGGGCGTCGTGCATAGCTGGGTGCGCTATCACCGCGCCTATCTACCGGAATTCGAGGCGCTCGTTCCTTACGCGGTGATCGCGGCGCGGCTCGATGATGGACCGGTAATGTTCGGTCGGTGGCTTTCGGAGCGCGAGCCCACGATCGAATCGCCGGTGCAAGGCGTCATCGAGCACTGGGCCGATGATTTCTGCGGTTTGGCATTTGGGGAGCGGCGGAAATGAGGGCAGCAGTTCTGGAAGGCTCCGGCGGGGCCGATGCGTTCCGGCTGATGGACGTTCCGGTGCCGGCTTGTGGGCCGGGTGACGTCCTGATCAAAGTCAAGGCTTGCGGTGTCAGCTCGCGGGACGTTGCCGAGCGCAACGGTACGTATCGCCGGCATGTCAAGTTTCCCCTAATCATCGGACTGGAAATCAGCGGAATCGTGCACGCCATCGGCCAGCGTGTGTCATCGCTAAAGGTCGGCGATCACGTCGCAACCAAGGCCTTCTCGAGCTGCGGCCTCTGCCGTTATTGCCGCAGTGGCCGGGAGACGTCGTGTCTCAAGCGCGAGCCGGTGCGCGGCGGATATGCCGAGTTTACGGCCTTGCCCGAAGACGCGGTGGTGAAAATTCCGGACTCGATCCCGTTCGAAGCGGCCTGCTCGCTGGGGCCCGCCGCCGGTGTAGCGCTCAACGCCGTGCGCGACACCGCGCATGTGACCTTCGGCGATACCGTGCTGGTGACCGGTGCGACCGGTGGTCTTGGCGTCGTCTCGGTCCAATTGGCGGGGATGGCGGGTGGGCACGTCATCGCCCTGACGCGGAGCGAATCCAAAACGGCAATGCTGCGCGATATCGGCGCGCACGAAACGGTGGTCATCCCGCCGGACGGCAAGTTCTCGCAAAAAGTGCTCGATCTCACTGAAGGGTACGGCGCCGATGTGATCATCGACAATATAGGCAGTCCGGTGTTCTGGGAATGCTTCCAGAGCCTCGCGCTGCACGGGCGCTTCGCCGTCGTCGGCCAACTCACTGGCGAACGAGTCGAGATCAATCTCGCGCGCATTTTCTTCAAGCGGGCTCAGTTGCTGGGCGTTGGCAGCGTCAGCCGCGCGCAGCTGTCCGACGTGGCGGCGCTGATGGCGCAGGGTCAGTTGCGGCCGCAAATCGACAAGGTGATGCCGCTCGAACAGGTCGCCATCGCGCACGACCTCGTCGAATCCAGCAGGGTTTCGGGTCGCGTTGTCCTGCAATTAGGATAGGCGCGCAGGCCGGCAGGTATAGAAAAGAAATTCGAAGGAAAACATCATGACGGCACATGTGAAGCGGACATCTGACGATGAGACGTTCAGCGAGGAGCAGCGTCAGCGCCTTATCAATATCTGGCGGGAGTCCTGCGCGGCGCTTCAAACAGTGGTGATCGATCTCAAGATCACCCAGGACGAGCTGAAATTCGCTGGGCTGTTCTTCAACCGTCTCGGCCAGTCGAACATGTTTCCGAGCTTGTTGGCGGTCGGGCTGGCGATGACCAGCCTGCGCGTTACCGAAGGCAATGCCGGCACGCCGCCCAATCTCGAAGGGCCATATTATCAGGCCGGCGCTCCCGTGCGCGAAGACGGTGTGCTGTGGGAGAAGAAGCCTGGCTCCAACGCTCGCCATCTCGATCTGTCTGGCACCGTGCGCGACGCGATCACCAAGCTGCCGTTGCAGGGCGTCGAGCTCGACTTCTGGCAGGCTGACGAAAACGGCACCTATGACAATGCCGGCAATCATCTGCGCGGACGGGTCATTTCCGATGCCAAGGGCCACTACCTGCTGCGCACTATCGTCCCGAAGGATTATTCGGAGCACGATCACGATCCGATAGGCGAACTGTTCTCCGCGATGGGGCGGCATAACCGGCGCGCCGCCCACATCCACGTCAAGATCCGCCGCGCGGGATACATCCCGCTTACGACGCAGCTCTATATTCCGGATGGCGACTACCTCAATGATGACTACGTGGAAGGCGCCGTCGTGCCGGAACTCGTCGTGCAGTTCGACAAGAGCACTGCGGACCCTAGCAAAGTTTCAGCGCAATTTGATGTCTCGATCACCGCTGAGAACGCCGCCTGATGGGCCGATCTCTTAAAACGAGTTTGATGAACGAGCGTTGTCTCGCTGCGCCGGGCGTCTATGATGCGTTCACCGCGCTGGCCATCGAGAAACTCGGCTTTCAGGCCGCTTATCTTGGCGGCAATGCGCTCGGGCTGCATCTCGGCGTCGGTCAGCCGTTCGTGACGGTGACGGAAACTGCGGCGGTTGTGCAGCAGATCCATCGAGTCGCATCGTTGCCTTTAATTGTCGATGCCGGGGCGGGATTCGGCGACGCCGCCCACGCAGCGTTGGCGATGCGCGCACTGGCGAATGCCGGTGCTGCCGCGCTTCACATTGACGACCAGATTTATCCGAAGCGTGCCCACTATCACCGCGGCAAGGGCCGCCTGGCGGAGAGCGGCGTCGTCTGCGGCAAGCTCTCCGCGATGGCGGCCGCGCGTGGCGATCACGACACGATGCTGATCGCACGCACCGACGTCTTGCGCGTGACCGGTTCGATTGACGACACCATCGCGCGCTGCAGGGAGTATCTCGCGGCCGGCGCGGACGCCTTGATGGTACTTGATCTCGGTCCGGACTGCGCGGCGTCGTTCCGTGCTGCGTTTCCGGCAACGCCGCTGGCGTGGATCGGCGGCATCGTCGAGCCAGTGCCGACGCAGAAGGAGCTTGATGCGGCGGGTTTTGCCATCGCGACCTACCCGTTTAACACCGTGGGTGCCATGAGCGAAGCTGTCCTCAATACCTGGCGCGGCTTCGCCGAAGCCGGGCGGCCGGCGAAGTTCGAGCGACCGCATAGCGCCGTGCTCGCCGATGCGCTGGCGCAGGTCGATCTGGAAGCATCGCTTGCGATTGAACGCAAGACGACCGAAGCCGGCGACAAATAACTTGAAATGATGGAGAAGGCGGTGTCCGCGAATATTTTGCCGCGTCCGAAAGGCCGAACGCTCGGCGCTGTGCTGGACGAAGTGGGAGCTGTCCAAGGCCCCGCGCCGGCGATCTTCTACGGCAATGACGTGATCAGCTATCACGAGCTGCAATCGCGCGCCCATCAAGCTGCCCGCGCTCTTCTGGCCTTGGGTGTGAAGCGCGGCGACAGGGTTGGCGCGTTGCTCAGCAATGAGCCAGATTGGCTGACGATGTGCTTCGCGTCCGCTTACATCGGTGCGGTTTTTGTGCCGTTCAACACTTGGTACAAAAGCGCCGAGATCCAGTGGACGCTGGGCCATTGCGGCATTTCGGTTCTCGTGTTTACGCCGTCGTTTCTGAAGCAGGATTTCGCCGCAATCCTCAATCAGATTATTCCCGAATTACGCACGGCCAACGTCGGCGAACTGAGGGCGCTAGACTTCCCCGAACTGCGCGCGGTGGTCACCTATGGCGCGGATGTGCCGGGAACGTTCAGCTGGCAGCAGTTCCTCAATCTGGCGCGCGGCGTCAGCCCGGAGGCGCTTGCTGCTGCCGCGGCGAAGGTTGCCGGCGATGACATTGCGTATATCCTCTATACGTCGGGCAGCACCGCCGAGCCGAAGGGCGTCACGCTCAATCACCGCAGCCTGATCGAGAACAGTTTCGGCCTAGGCGGCCGGCGTGGGATCAATGCCGACGACCGCATCTGGATGGGGTCGCCGCTGTTCTACGGCCTGGGCGCCGCCAATGCCCTGCCTGTGGCGCTGACCCACGGCGCATCGATGGTGCTGCAAGGCGCTTTCGATCCCGGCGTCGCGATCGAGTTGATCGCGCGCACCAAGGCCACCACCTATTACGGTACCGGCAACATGACGCGCGCGATCCTCGACCATCCTGACTATACTCAGGCGAAGGTCGAGACACTGAAGAAGGGCACGGCCGGCACGGTGCCTTCCTACAAGCACATGACACTGGTGGAGATGGGTGTGTCGCTCGCGACGTCCGTCTACGGGCTGACTGAGTCTTACGGTAACGCCACCGTCAGCAACTTCGACGATCCAGTCGACGTCAAGATCAACACCTGCGGCACGCCTTTGCCCGGGATGGAATTCAAGATCGTCGACCCCGACACCTTCAAGCCGGTTGCGGCCGCCGAGGTGGGGCTCGTTCTGCTGCGCGGCCACACCACGCCGGGCTATTTCCGTAATCCGGAGGAAAGCGCGAAAGCGCTGCTGACCGACGGCTTTTTCAACACTGGCGACCTCGGCCGTTTCGATGAAGCGGGGCGCTTTGTATTCCACGCGCGGCTGAAGGAGGTACTCAAGAGCGGTGGCATCAATGTGTCGCCGCTCGAAGTCGAGCAATTACTGACCATGCACCCGGATGTGAAGGATGCCTTCGTCGTCGGTGTCCCGGACAAAGTGCGCGGCGAAGTGATCGTGGCCTTCGTTCAATCCGACGTGGGGGTTTCGTCCGTTGCGCTCCGCAATTACGTCAAGGACCGCGCCGCGTCGTTTAAGGTCCCGCACCACGTTTTCGTGCGGCGCGAGGAGCAGTTGCCCAG
>Ga0153956_1001476_pt1 | contig 20332 bp, 20 predicted proteins | sample TSFL040MetaG_FD_104704 | JGI IMG/M metagenome (GOLD analysis project Ga0153956, IMG submission 104704) | Attine ant fungus gardens microbial communities from Florida, USA - TSFL040 MetaG | ecosystem: Host-associated > Fungi > Mycelium > Unclassified | place: USA: Florida, Wekiwa Springs...
CGCCCGTTGCGCTTCACCCGCAAGGTGGCCTCCTAAGCCAGGACTTCTCGACCTTCAGCAAGCCAGAGAATCCCTGCTCAACAGGACAGAACCGCGCCCCGGAACCCCCGGGGCGCGACCGGTTAACGAAAGACCGGGGCTAGTCCGGCGACGTCTCCGATCGGGAGGATTTTCACGCCGAGTGAGCTTGGCAAGCCGCTCCCCGACGCGGTCAGCTACTACACGCGGACGTACAAGGTAAGTGATGCTGAGGCGACTCGTCGGTTGGTAGAGCAATACCGCGTGTTTGACCTTCCGGCGGCGCTCGAAGCCAAGTTCTCGGGAGTGATCGGGCGCGTATATTTCGACAACGCGACTGATGCTGGGCACTGGGTTGTGCAGCTGACAGATCTCACGCGCAGGGGGAGCTGCGGCAAGTGCTGGCCGCGGATGGTCTATCTGACGCGGTCATCGAAGCCGGGTCGCTGTCGACGAAGACTGTCAACGACGTTGCAGGCGCCGTCGCTGGCGCAACTCGAGACGGTAGTGTGACTGTAGCTCAGGGTGTAGATGGGGACATCGTTCTCAACGTCGCCGGCACTGCCACCGAGGATGATGTGGTGCGATCGAAGGCCGCTGCGAAGGATGTTCTAGCAACGGATGATGCCTCTCAAATCCCGGTGCGCGTACGCCGTCTTGAGGTCCAGTCGGATATGCACAATGCGGACTGCTACGTCCAGGTGGAGGGCGGGATTACGAACAACGGTCTGGTCCATCGATGCACGGTTCTCACCGGTGGCGGTGAAGACTTTTTGGGCCCCACGGTGGCTGGTGGTATTACGGCTTGCACCGCGGGTTTTCCCGCCGGTCCGGCGACTACATACGCTCCTTACCTCATGACCGCTGGGCATTGCAACGCGTGGACGGGAAATAGCTGGTGGCAGTCCTGCACTTACACCGGGGTGGCAGCGTGGACGTGTGGCCTTTCGGGGATTCGGCGGTATGACTACTATGGCAATCCGTCGTTCACTGGAGACTTGCAGGGCGACGGTGAGGTGCTCGAGATCGATGACACTGCGACGTGGGGAACGGGTGTCCACGGTTGGTGGGACTGGGCGGCGGCATCGCTCGGGCTTCCGGCGAATGGTACGGTGCCTTACTACTACCCGTATAACCCCAGCGACGCGGCTATTGGAAATGCGCCTGGCAGCACGGGTAGCGGCGGGACGGTTGCTTGCGTGGAGGGGCACTGGTCGTTGGTCGTCTCCGGCTCGGAGCGGTGCGGCACAATAAATTACAATAATGTGTCAACGACGGTCACTGACTACAATGCTCTTCCCCCGGGTCCGGTAAGCAATACGCACAAGCTCCAGATCGACGGGATGTGCACAATCCAGGGTGATAGTGGTGGTCCGATCTTTGGTCCCTTCCAGGGTGTGTGGGTCGCGATCGGCATCGTGTCCACTAGTAACGATGATCCCAATCTGCTGCAGTGCGCGCCGTCCCCGACAACGTGGGCGGAGCCGGTCGGGCGCCTTTCGTACGTCACTGGGATGGTGCCGTACGGCTTCTAGCTGAGAGTACGGTGTCGAGTTGATGGGTGTCTGCCGTCGAGGGCGTGCCGACACCCATCACGTAGTTCGCGGGCGCCTGCATCGAGAGCTATTGTTGACGGCCGACATCCGTAGCCGCACCGCCGACTTCGACCTGATCTTCAGCGGTGTGCGCCGACGGGTATGACCGCTGTGGCCAGTCGTCAGCGTCGGCGCTCGCGCAGGAGCTGGCGCGCGAAGCTGGCGACGAAGCGCGGGTTGTAGCGCAGGTAGCGCAGCCAGAGCCGCTTCGGCTCCTGGACGAGCCGGAAGGCCCACTCGAGCCCGAGCCGCTGCAGCGCCGGCGGCGCCTGCGGGACGAGGCCGGCGTGGAAGTCGAAGGCGGCGCCGACGCCGATCAGCACGGGCGCCGCCAGGCGCGGGCGCATCCGCGCCATCCACTTCTCCTGCTTGGGCACGCCGATCCCGACCCAGACGACGTCGGCGCTCGTGCGCGCGACGTCGTCGACCACGGCCTGCTCCTCCTGCGCCGTCAGCGCCCGGAACGGCGGCGCGTAGCTGCCGACGATCCGCAGCCCGGGGAAGCGCGTCTGCAGCGTGCGCGTCAGCTCGTCGAGCGCCGCCTGGTCGCGGCCGCCGTAGAGGTAGAAGCGCCGGCCCGTGCGCGCGGCGCGCGCGCAGGCGCGCTCCATCAGCGTCGGGCCGTAGACGCGATCCTCGAGCGGGTGGCCGAGCGCGCGCAGCGCCCAGACCAGCGGCTGGCCGTCGGGCACCGTGAAGTCCGAGGCGAGCACCGCGTCGCGCAGCTCCGCGTCCTCCTGGCAGGCCATCACCGTGTGCACCGCCGAGACGCAGATGTAGCTGCGCGCGTCGACGGCGACGGCGGCGTCGATCCAGTCCAGCGTGTGCTCGTAGTCGGTCAGCGCCAGCGGCACGTCGAGCACGGCGCGCGCCGGCATCGTGGGCGGCGTCGCGGTCACTCGGGTAGACAGGATGGTCGAGGAAGGCATCGGCGTAAGGGCTGGAACGCATCCAGCCGGGTAAAGTCGCGCGCATCTACGGTATCTGAGGACTGTCTTGCCTCTGCAACCGTCGCTGCGGCCGCTGCGATGATGCGGCTCGGGTGCGACGGCACGTCACACTGACCGCCGATGAGCGCCAACGCCGACACGCACGCTCCTGACGTTCTGAGCACGCCGGCAGCCGGCGGGCTGGTGATTCGCGGCAGCGCGCTGCGAGTCGGAGGCTATGGCGTCGGGATTGCGCTGTTGGCGGCGGCGTCCGTGATCCTGCTGCGTCATCTCGGCGTCGTGCGCTTCGGGCAGTACGTGACGGTGACGTCGATCGTCGCCGTCGCCAGCACGATCGCCGACGCGGGCCTGACCGTGGTTGGCAGCCGCGAGCTGGCGCTGCTCAAGCCAGGAGAGCCGCGACGCCGACTGCTCGGGAACATGTTGTCGCTGCGGCTGGTGATCGCGCCGATCGGCGTGATCGGCGGTGCCATCTTCGCGCTGGTCGCGGGCTATCCGCGCGAGATGCTGATCGGCACGCTGCTCGCCGGCGGTGGGCTGATGCTCTCGACAATCCAGGGAACGCTCCTGCTAGGTCCGGTCGTCGAGCTGCGCAACGGCCGTGTTGCGGCGGTTGAGGTCACCAAGCAGGCGGTGACTGTGCTCGGGATCGCGCTGCTGGCGGCGGCGGGGGCGTCGCTGACACCGTTCTTCGCCGTGCCGATTCTGGTCGGCGTCGTGGCGATCGCGCTCTCGCGCCCGTTGCTCGGCCGCGCGGCAATCGTCGGTCCACGGGTCGATCGCGAGGTTTGGCGGCCGTTGATCCGAGAGGCACTGCCGATCGCTGCCGCGTTCGTGTTGGCCACGCTCTACTTGCGGATCGTGGTGGTCCTGATGTCGCTGGTCTCAACACCGGTCGAGACGGGTCTGTTCGGGACCTCGTACCGCATCCTCGACACCTTGACCCAGGTGCCGACGCTGTTGGCCGGCATCGCGTTGCCACTGTTGACGGCCGCGGTCCGCGACGGCGACTTCGAGCGATTGCGCTACGCGTTGCAGCGCGTGACCGAGGTCGGCACGACGTGCGCAGCGTTGATCGTGGTTGTCACGGTGCTGGCCGCCGACTCGATCGTCGTTGTACTCGGAGGCTCACAGTACGCGCACGCCGCCAGCGTTCTGAGGATCCAGTCGTGTGCCTTGCTCGGCATCTTCCTGTCGCAGTTCTGGAGCGCGGCCGTGATCTCGCTGCACCGTCAGCGCGAATTGATCGTCGTAAACGGCGTCGCGCTGGCCGGGCTCGGCGTCTTCGCCGCGCTGCTGATCCCGCGCTGGGGCGCGAACGGCGGTGCGCTCGCGGGCGTGCTCGGCGACCTGCTGCTGGCGTCGCTGCTGCTCTGGCGCCTGCGCCGTGCGGGTCCGGGCGGCGACGTGCGCTTCCGCTTCCTCTGGCGCGTGCTCGTGACCGGCGGCGTCGCGCTGGCGCCCGGCCTGATCCCCGGGCTGCCCGAGCCGGTTGTGGCCGTGCTCGGCGTGCTGATCTTCGGCGCCGCGGCGTGGCTGCTCGGGCTGGTCCCGCGTGAGCTGCTCGACGCGCTGCGAGCGAGGCGCGCGGCGTGAGCGCCCAACTGCACGTCGCCGTCGACGTCACCCAGGCGCGAATCAACCGGACGGGCGTCGGTCGCTACGCGAGCGAGCTGCTGCCGCGCCTGCGCGCGCTGGAGGAGCTGGCACTGACGGGCCTGTACGCGCCGAGCACCACCGGCGAAGGCCGGCTCGGCAAGCTCGTCGAGATCCTGCGCCGCGACGCCGGGTACTACCCCTACGGCCTCAGCCGTGCCGCCCGCGCGGCCGGGGCGCGGCTGATCCACTGCCCGGCGCCGGCGCCGGTCCGCAGCGGCGCGCTGCCGCTCGTCGTGACGGTGCACGACCTGCTGTGGATGACCCTGCCGCAGTTCTTCACGGCGCCGGTGCGCGCCTACCACCGCGCCAGTCTGCACGCCGTGCGCAGCGCCGCCTGCGTCATCGCCGACTCCCATCACACACGCACGGACGTGATCGAGCGCCTGGGCATCGACGAGGCACGTGTGCGCGTCGCTTGGCTGGCCGCCGACACACGCTTCCGGCCGCGCGAGGTCGAGCGCGAGTGGCTGCGAGAGCGCTTCGGCATCCGCGGGCGATACGTGCTCGCCGTCGCCACGCGCGAGCCGCGCAAGAACCTGGTGTCGTTGATCGCCGCGTTTGGGCGGCTGGCGGCGCGTGTCGAGGACTGCGAGCTGGTGCTTGTCGGCGGACGCGGCTGGCGCAGTGCGGAGCTCGAGCGCACGCTACGCGCGGTCGGCAACCGCGTTCTGACCTGCGGCTTTGTCTCCGAGGGCGAGCTGGTCTCGCTGTACGCCGGCGCCGCCTGCTTCGCCTTCCCGTCACTCGGTGAGGGCTTCGGGCTGCCGGTGCTGGAGGCGATGGCCTGCGGCGTGCCGGTCGTGACGAGCGACAACACGTCGCTGCCGGAGGTCGCCGGTGAGGCTGCGCTGCTCGTCGACCCGCTCGACGTCGAGGCGCTCGCGGATGCGCTGGCGCGCGTGCTCGAGGACGACGAGCTCGCGGCGCGGCTCGCGCACGGCGGGCTTCAGCGCAGCACCGAGTTCAGCTGGGAACGTTGTGCGCGCGAGACGCTCTCGGCGTATCGCGCGGCGATGCGGGCAGAATGAGCCCGGTGAACACCGAATCGTCCCCCGTCGTCGAGCGGCTGCGACGCGCTCTGCTGCGCTCGTCGGATTACTATCGTCTGCACCCGTCCGGGCCAGGGCCGATCCTCGACGTTGGCTGCGGCAGCGCGAAGTACCCCGGGGCGATCGGCGTCGACATCTCGCCGGACACCGATGCCGACGTGATCGCCGACCTGAACGAGTATCCCTACCCGCTCGATGACGGCCGCTTCGCGCAGATCCTCTGTCAGGACGTGATCGAGCACGTCAAGGAGCCGCTCCGCTTCATCGCCGAGTTGCACCGCGTCGCGGCACCGGGGGCGCGGATCCATGTGCGCACGCCGCACTTCTCGTCGGTGCTCGCCTACGGCGACGTCACGCACGAGCACATCTTCTCGGCGATGGCGGTGCGGACGTTCGAGAAGGCGCTGTTCAGCCACTACCTCTCCGTCGGCCTGCGCGTCGTCGACCTGCGGTTGGACTTCTGGGACCCGATGCGGTGGATCGGCGTCGCGGCGCTTGCGAACCGCTTCCAAGGCCCGTACGAGTCGCTGTTCGCCTTCCGTTTCCCGGCGATGAACATCCGCGCCGAGCTCGAGGTGCTCAAGTAGCAGCGGCCAGATGATTGGTTCCCGGCGGGGAATCTCCCACGAAGCGGCTCAATTCAACCACCCTCCGACGATTTGGCTCACGGATTGCTCATCCGCAATTGCGTTGATGCAATCAACACTCCTAGGAGCTTATTGGCAAGACGTTGCCGACTGATATCGCCTTATAACGGTTGGGGGAAGCTGTGCATCTTGGACACCACACAGGCCCACGTCCCGCGAGAGCTCGCCCGCGAAGGGGAACTGTGGGTCGGTCCGGTCATCGCGGCGGGGCTCATCGCAGCGCAGCCGGCGACTGCCCACGCCGCCATCGGCGGCATCGTCGGGAGCACGACGGCGGCATCCGTGCAGGAGGCGAGGGTCGCGGGCCTTGGCGAAGGACTACGGGCTGACGAACGCCAAGGCGGCACAGGAGATCGCGACGCAGGATCGCGGCGTCACGATCGTGTCGGACCTGCAGGCCGCATTGGGCGATGACTTCGCCGGCGTCTGGTTCGACGAGCCGTCCGGGCACTTCAAGGTCGGCGCGATCGACGCAGCGGCCGGGGCCAAGGCAGCTGCGGTCGCCAAGCGGCTCGGCGTCGATGCGGACCTGGTGCCGGTGAAGTCCACATGGGAGGACCTGCTCGACGCTGAGAAGAGTGCGTCGGAACGGCTGGGCGCCGCACTGAAGCCAGAGCAGTGGACGATCACGCTCGCACCTGCGCAGAATGCCATCGAGGTGGATCTGGCGTCGAGCGTCTCTGCGTCCAATCGAGCCGCCACGAGCGCATCCGTTCGCGAGGTCGCAGACGTCGATACCTGCATCGTCGAGAAGTCCCAGGACTCGCTGGCCGTGCCGGCCAACGAGGGCGCCTGCTATTGGTCGGCATGCGATCCACCGCTGCGTGGAGGGCAGAACATCTACGGCCCGATGGTGCCGGGATGGACGAGCTCGTGCACCGCTGGCTTCATCGCACACGGGAACGGTGCCGGCAATCCGTACGTGCTCACGGCAGGGCACTGCCCGTGGGGCGATCCCTATAACTCGACCTGGTACGCGTTCTCGGCCACCTATGGCGCCGAGGCCATCGGCCCCGACGCGAACTACCGGCTCGATGCCAACGCAGACTCGGGGATCATCCAGATCACCAGTTCCTATTGGGGCTCGTGGATCGCCAGCGAGGCAGCGGTGTTCGGGATGAACGACACGTACCCCGTCTACGGCACGACGACCACGTACATCGGGCTATATGAATGCCACGTCGGTGCGGCGTCGGACATCCAATGTGGGACCGACAACGCCATTGAGGGTGTCGTTGCAGTGACCTATAGCGCGCCGATCGGCATGGTCGTCACGTTGAACCACCTGACGGGCAACACCGCGTGCTCGACGCCGGGCGACAGCGGCGGACCGTGGCTCGACAACTATTACGCGTCGGGGATCGACGTGGCGGGCTACGGCTGCCCGACCGGTCAGTCGTGGTACATGCCCGCGCAGAGGGAAGCGGACGCGATGAACGTCCACATCCCGTAGTACCCGCTCGGCCCGAAGACCGCCAAGCGGAAGCTGGGGCCGCTGTGTGCACAGTTCGCGGACCGTTCGTCGACATAGCGCTGGAGGGAGCTGACCGAGCATCTCGGTCAGCTCCCGGCAGCGTGTGTCCCGCGGTGAGCGAGGACCGGGTCTCACGGCTCTTGACGAGCAGGCGAAGGCGAACACTGCTGCGATGGCGGCGCCTATGGCGAGTCGAAGACGGTGCCGGCTACGTCGATCACGTCGTGCCACCCGCCCGCTCGCCGCCTACGGCAGGCCACGGAACCAATCGTCTAGGCTCATGGCCCCATGGGGTTGACCTCGTCGGATCTCATGCGGGTTGCGATGTCCCCGCGCAAGCTGGTGCTCGCACGCGCAGGACGCAACCCACGCTTCTCACACCTCGGCGAGGAAGAGGTGATCGCGCGGCTGCTCGCCGCCTGCACCCGACTGAGCGCACGGTCGTCGATCTTGGCGCGAACGACGGCGCCTACGGGTCGAACACGCTCGGACTGGTCCGTCTACTGCGTCCCGGCGGGGATAGCACGCGACTTCTCCGCGCAACGCTCCGCGGAGCGTGCCGACGCCTACGAGCTGGCGTGGTGAAGCCGCTCGACCGCGCGGTCGGCTTTGCGCGCGATCACGCGCTGACGGCTGCCGATACCTGGGAGCGGCACCTGATCGTCGCGCAACTCGCCGGTGCGCCGCGTCAGGTGGTCGATGTCGGCGGCCTGCCTGGACAGCTGCGCGGCTTCCTGCCGGGCGCGTCGGTCGTCGCCGCCAACGTCGTGTCGCCGGCGGATCTGCTCGTCCCCGAGGACGGGCTTCCGTTCAAGGACCGCAGCGTCGAGGTGCTCACCAGCCTCGACGCGCTCGAGCACGTGCCGCCCGCCGTGCGTGCTGGCTTCGTCGCCGAGCTGGTGCGTGTCGCCGCGCGCCGCGTGATCCTTTGCTGCCCGCTGGGCACGCCGGCGCACGACGCGGCTGAGCGCGAGGTCGCTGCCTGGTATCGCGAATTGACCGGCGCCGAGCATCCCTGGCTTGCCGAGCACCTGGAGAACGGGCTGCCGAGACAGGACGAGCTCGAGCGCTGGTTCGCCGCTGCCGCAGCGCCTGGCGACAGTGTCCGACTCCATTTCCATGGCGACTTCCGCGCCACGAATCGTCAGTTCGAGCAGATCGTCAGCGCGCGGCACAAGCCGCGGCCCGGTTCGGTCTGGCGCTTCGCCTCCGCACGCGTCTCTCATCGCCCGGACGTCGCCCTCGCCGACGCGCCGGGTCTCTATACGAATCGCGTCTTCGTGGTTGTCGACCGCGCCGCGGCGTAGACCGCCGCCGTCGCGTCCGCGGTCGCCCGCCACGTGTAACGCTCGGCGAGCGTCTTGCCGAGCGTGCGTCGCCGCTCGCTCTGCGGCCCGCCCGCGGTCACTCGAGTGAGCGCGTCGGCGACGCTGCGCGTCTCGCGCGGGTCGAACCAGGTAGCCGCCTCGCCGGCGACTTCGCGAAGCACGGGGATGTCGGAGGCGGCGACTGGGATCGAGCGCAGCATCGCCTCGACGATCGGCAGCCCGAAGCCCTCGTGCAGCGTTGCGGTCAGGTAGCCGTTGGCGGCGGCGTAGAGGTCTTCGAGATCGTCAGCGCTGACGGCGCCGAGCAGGCGCACGTCGTCGGCTATGCCGAGCGAGCGCGCCAACTCCATCAGCTCCGGCGCGTCCGTGCCATGGCCCGCGATCACGAGCCGTGGGCGCGCGTCGTCGGCGAGCGCCGCCAGCCCGGTGAGCAGCGCCGCATGGTTCTTGTGCGGCACGTTCGTGCCGACGGCGAGCGCGATCGGGCGCCCGTCGGCTTGGAGCCGCTCGCGCATCGCAGCGGCCTGCGCGCGCGGTGCGGCCGGTGGCGCAGCGGCACCGTGGGCGATCACGGCGATCCGCTCGGGTGCGATCGCGAGCGTCTCGACGATCTCGCGCCGCGAGGCCTCCGTCGCGGTGATGAGCCGGTGCGCTCGGCGCGCTGCGGGCACGAGCACGGCGTCGGTGCCCAGCCGCGCGGTGCGCGTCGCGAGGTCGGTCTGGCTGCGGTACATCAGGTCGTGCAGCGTCAGGATGCGCGCGAACGGTCCCCATGCGCTGCCGAGGTTCGCGGGCGAGTGCAGGACGTCGACGCGTGCGGCGGCGGCGGCGCGGCCGAGCGCCAGTGCCTCGCCGAGCGCCCAGGCCGCTGGTCGGCGGGCCCAGCTGCGCGAGAGCACGACCGCGCGGTCGGCGTCCGTCGACCACCAGCCGCTGCCGGTCTGTGCGGTCTCGCGGTTCAGGAAGGTCGTGACGTGCAGATCGTGCCGGGAGGCGCGCAGCGCGTGCAGCAGCTCTCGCGAATAGGCCTCGCGACCGCCGGTCTCGCCCGGCACGAGGAACAGGAGATCCAGCCCCAGCCGCATCGCGGTGCCTAGCTCTCTTCGGTCGAGCGCAGCGCCGCCAGCAGCAGCGCCGGCACCGCCAGCGCCAGCGCCAGCGCCGCCAGCACGTACGTCCAGGCACCGACCCAGCCGGCGCGGAAGAGCGACGCGCGCCGGAACATCGCCGGGACGAGCGACAGCAGCGAGCGCCCGGAAGCGCGCTGGAAGGAGAGGTTCAGATCGGTGTCGATCGACTTGCCGTCGAGCGTCGCCGACGTTGTGCGCGAGGCCGCGCCGCCGTTGCCCATCACCGCGACGCGCCGCGTACCGCGGTTGCGGATGCAGATGCGCAGCGGGCTGCGCGTGTCGACCGGCCCGACCGGAACGACGCGCGTGGGAGTGATGTCCAGGTCCGGGTAGCCCGGCGCGATGCGCGCTTGTGCGATCGGCGTCGTCGAGCCGATCGGTGTCACCGTCAGTTCGAGCGCCGGGCCTGGCTTGCGGTAGGTGCCGAGCGCGAGTTGGATGCGGGAGAAGTCGCTGGCCGAGTCAGGAATCCGCACCGGCGCTTGGCAGACGACGTCGCCGGGCTTCAGCTCAGCCGCGATCGCGCCGCTGGTGACGCCGAGCGTGAAGCCATCGCGCGTCTGGCCCGTCAGCCCGGCGACGATCAGCGCGAGCACACCGACGACGATCAGGCCCGCCAGCGTCGCGACGGCCCTACGCATAGAAGCGCTCCATGACGAGCCCGAGCGAGAACAGCTGCAGCGCGAATAGACCGCCGATCACGACGCCGGCGCCGACGCCGCGCCAGCGCGGCGGCAGCCGCCGCAGCGCGAGCGCCACGACGACGCCGGCGATGCCGACCAGCGGCAGCAGGTAGCGGCCCTGGTTGAAGTTGGACTGGCCGCCGATGATCAGGTGGTACTCGCTCCAGTGCAGGCCGGCGAGCAGCGAGAGCGGCACCAGCGTCAGGAACGCGACGAGCATGCGGTCGCCGCCGCGGCGCCGGCGCCAGAGCTCGCTCGCGGCGGCGACGATCACGACCAGCATCACCAGCACCAGCCCGATGTAGACCCGGTTGCGGAACTCGACCTCGGTCCAGCCGAAGGAGGCCCAGGCGCCCTTGATCCAGATGTCGTAGACGGGGATCGTGTGCGCGATCGTCGGGAAGTCGGTCATGAACGGCGCCCGCGGCAGGTAGAACTGCCAGACGTAGGAGAGCAGCTGGCGGACGTTCAGGCCCGGTCCCGACGTCGCGCCCGTGACCTGCGCGGCCGCAGGGCGGCCGGCGACGCGCGCCGCGATGTACCAGGCGCCGGCGGTCACGATCAGGCCGGCGGCCGCGGCGGCGAGCGGCCGCAGCGGCCCGATGCCGCTCCGGCGCAGGCCGACGATCAACACCAGCAGCGCCGCTGGCAGCAGCGCGTAGCTGCTCGCCTTGACGACGATCGCGACGCCGACTGCCGCGAACAGCCCGGCGGCGGTCGCCGTCGTCAGGCCGCGCCGCAATATCCGCGTCCCGAGCCAGATCGCGACGCCCCAGACCGCGAACAGCATCGAGTCGGGCGTGACCGACGCCGAGATGAAGCTCATCATCGGCGCCAGACCGGCGAGCGACGCAGCGCTCAGCTGCAGCAGCCGGTCACGGCCGAATACCTCGCCGGCGAGCAGCCAGGCGGCGCTGACGGTCAGCGCCAGCCAGAGCAGCGAGACGATCCGCAGCGCCAGCAGACGCGAGAAGAGGTTCGCCGAGCGCGTCAGCTCGTACGGGATCGCCTCGATCGCGTAGTAGAGCGGCGGGTTCGACCAGGCGGGGTTCAGGCCACCGCCGTCGCCGCGCGACAGTCCTCGGTGGGAGCGGTCGGCGCGCAGCCACGCCTTGAAGGCGGCCGGGTTCCATTCCATCTTCGTTGCCAGCACCGCCGCGGCCTGGTCGGAGTTGGACGCCGTGCCGGCGGCGACCTGCTCGCTCGAGAACGGCGCCTTCGTGACCGAGCCGGGCAGGTGCCCGGTCTCTGCGAGCGCCTGCACGTAGCCGAAGTGCGAGTTCTCGTCCGGCGACTGGAACGCCGGCGTGACGAAGGCCCAGATCAGCGCCAGCAGCAGCGACGCCGCGACGAGCGCGGCGAGCGGATGCGGCAGCCTGATGCGCGCAGGTCGTGTGGCAGCAGGCGCCGGCAGCGTCGCCGTCTCACTCATCGAGCAGCTCCAGCGCCGCGCGCGCGAAGGCCCAGTAGCCCGACTGCAATGCGCGCAGCGGTGCGATCTGCGCGACGGCGCCCAGGTAGGGGGAGTCCAGCGACCCGCTCAAGCCCTTCGCGAAGGCGCGTGTCGAGGTCCGGCGCTGCTTCTGCACGCGCGTGCGCCGGCGCAGCGCCCACGGCAGCGTCCGCAGCACCGCGACCTGCGATCGCAGCTTCGCGCCCAGCCAGCCGCCACGCGCCGCGATGGGCAGCAGCGCCAGCTCGAATGCCAGCAGCGCCGGCGCCAGCGCCAGCAGCAGCGACGTCGGGTAGGCGCCGAGGATGGTCCACCAGCGGTTGCGTTCGAGATGGAACCATTTGTAGTCGCCCTTGACGAAGTCGTAGTCGTGCTCGACGCGGGCGTCCGGGACGACGCCGACGCCCCAGCCCGCGAGCCGAACGCGCAGCGAGAGGTCGACGTCCTCGCCGTACATGAAGTAGCGCGGGTCGAAGCCGTCGAGCTGTTCCCAGACGGCGCGCCGGACGACGAGCGCGGCGCCGGACGCGAACGAGACCTCGCGCGCCGGCGTGCTGATCGGCGGAACGGGCTGGTCGCACTCCCCGGCCCAACCGAGCCCGAGCCAGTGGGTCATGCCGCCGGACGTGTTGATCGTCTCGCCGCCCGGCAGGGTCACGAGCGCCTGCCAGGCGCCCCAGCTCGGCTGCGTAGCCGCCGTGGCGCGCAGCGCGGCGAGCGACCCTTCGGCCAGCTCGACATCGGGGTTCAGGAACAACAGCAGCGGCGCCGAGCTCGACGCCGCGCCGACGTTGGCTCCGCCGGCGAAGCCGAGGTTTGCCGCCAGCGCGTGCAGCACGGCACGCGGTGCCTCACGCGCGAGCACCGCGCCGGGGTCGTCACTTGAGCCGCAGTCGACCACGTGCAGCTCGTCACCGTCCGTCAGCTGCGGCAGCAGCGAGCGGAACGTACGCGGCAGATGCCGCGCGCTCTCGTAGGTCACGATGACGATCGCGAGGGCCGGAGCCGGCGGCATTTCAGCGCGCCGGCGTCCGCTCGCGCCGGTCGCTCAAGTCCGCTACGCCATTGCCGCGCTCGCCCGCTTCCAGCTTCTCGATCTGCTGCTGGAGCAGGCCGATCCGCTGTGCGAGCACCTTGTTCTGATCAGCCAATCGCGACGTCGCGAGCGAGAAGTGCAGCAGCATGACGAGCACGAAGCCGAACGCGATCACGAAGAGCGCCGACGGCGCGTAATAGATGCCGACGGCACGCGAGACGGTCTCGAGCAGGCTGCGCCAGACCGCGAGGCCGAGCAGCAGCACGGAGGAGAACATCCACAGCAGCGCATAGCGCTCCATCAGCGCACGCCGCCGCACGAGCTCGAAGACAGTCGCGAACAGGCCGCCCGTGACCACGATGGCCACGATTTGGATCTTCGTCTCCATCAGATCGAGTGCTCCGCTGCCACCGCCGCGCGATCTCCGGCCTCGACGACAGGGCGGGCACGCAGCAGTCCGACGAAGATGGCCAGCAGCACCTTGATCATGTAATAGATCGAGCGATGTGCGTTGATCGACGACACGCCGGAGGTGCGCGCGCGCATCAACACAGGCAGTTCCGCACCCTCGAGCTTGTGGAAGTGCAGCAGCAGCACTGCTTCGACCTCGGGGTAGTCGTGCGGATAGTCGCGCGCGAACAGCTCGATGCCGCGCCGATCGACCATGCGGAAGCCCGACGTCGGGTCGGTGATGCGCCTGCCGGTAACACGCGAGAGGATCCAGGCGAACAGCCGGATGCCGATCCGGCGCGTGCCGGACGACTGGTAGCCCGCGCCCTCACGATCGACGAAGCGCGAGCCTGTGACCATATTGAGGTTCGCGTGGCTGCGGAGATGGTGCAGCAGCTCGGGGATGTGGCGCGCGTCGTGCTGGCCGTCGCCGTCGACCTGAACCGCCACCTCGTACCCGTTGTCGAGCGCATACAGATAGCCGGACTGCACCGCGCCGCCGATGCCGAGGTTGAACGGGTGGCGAAGCACCGCTGCGCCGGCCGCGTCTGCGACAGCGGCGGTGGCGTCGGTCGAGCCGTCATCGACGACGACCACGTCGAAATCCGTGTTCGCGTGGATGTCCGCGATCGTGGCGGCGATGGCGCCGGCTTCGTTGTAGGCGGGGACGATGGCGAGATGCCTGCTCACGATGACCTCAAACGCCAAGCGCAAACGAAGGTTGCGCGTCTGGCGGGAACGACGGACAGCCTATCGACGGTCCGGGCGTGCAATCGCGCGACCGCGGGTGCTGCGAGCTCACGCGCGCCGCCGCAGCACATAGACGTCCTGGTTGCCGGCGTTCAACCCGACGGCGAAGACCTCGACCTCCCAATCCGGCGTCGCCGCGCGCAGCAGCCACTCCGGGCTCAGGAACGCCGTGCCCCACTCGCCGTGCACGACTCCGTAGTCGCCCTTCTCGCCGAACTCCGGTGCGAACCAGAAGCCGTGACGGTAGAGCGCCTCGCGGATCTGCTGCAGCTGGCGCGCCGGGCGCAGGCCATGCTCGCCGTAGAACTGCACCGACTGATAGCCATGGGTCGTGAGCAGCAGCCGCCCGCCCGGCTTGAGCACGCGTCGCAGCTCGGCGAGCCAGGCGTGAGCCGCCGGCTCGTCGAAGTGCGACCAGATCGAGATCGCGTAGACGAGGTCGAAGCTGGCGTCGGCGAAAGCCAGCGGCGGGTCGGTCGGCGAGACGGCGAAGTGGATCGCCGGCAAGTGCTCGCTCGCCCAGGCGATCGCGGCGGCGTTCGGATCGACGCCATGCCACTCGACCTCGGGGTAGGCGGCGGAGAGCGCGCGCGCGGCGCGTCCGGATGAGCAGCCGAAGTCGAGCGCGCGGCCGACATCTTGGACGTCGATTCCGACCCGCGCGAGCGCTCCAGCGATCATGTCGGCGTCATAGAACGACCCGCCGGCGGCCAACGGCCCGCGTCCCATCGCATGCACGTCCTCGGGCGGCGCGTCCCGCACGAGCCCGATCTTCTCTCGCAGCGCCGGCAGTCCGTGCCAGACGCCGAGCGAGAGCGCGATCTCCTTCTGCGCAACGGGCGAGGCGCTCTCCCAGAGCGAGCCGCCGAACTCGCTTGTCCGCGCCAGCCGCTCCAGCTCGGCGCGATCGTCCGCGGAGAGGCGCGCAAGGAGCCGCTCGGAGGCCGGCGCCGTGTCGACCCATTCCACGTCGACACCGCGCGATTGCGCCGTCGCCAGCGTCGTAGCGCCCAGCGCGCCCGGTCGCGCCTGCCCAATGGCGGTAGGCGCGCCCGACTCTCGCAGTCGCACGGCGGTGCGCAACCCGGCGTCGACCTGCTCAGCGGCGCGGTCCCAGGTGCGAGCCGCGACAAACTCGAGACCGGCGGCCGATGCGCGCGTCCAGGCGGCCTCGTTGTCGAGCAGGCGCTCGATCGCGTCGGCGAGCGCGACGGGCTCGAACGGCGCCAGCTCGACAGGCCCATCCGCACCGAACACCGTCTCCGAGCAGAACCCGGCAAGGTCGACGCACGGGAGTCCGCAGGCGAGCATCTCCTGCGGGATCAGCGAGTAGTTGGTCATCGACAGACACAGACCGACCGTTGCCTGCGAGTATGCCCACGCAAGCTGATCCGGCGAGGCAACGCCGAGGTGCTCGTACGGGAACGGCGCGTCGGCTGGCTCGATATCGCCGAACAGCACGATCCGAAGGCCCGGCCGGCGCGCGTGGAGCTCCTGGAGCGCGAGCATGCCGAGCGGCACCGCCCTCCGGGGCGTGATGTCGCGCGCGTAGAAGATCACCGTGTCGCGCCGGCGTGCGATCGACTTCGGCTGGTAGACGTCGTGGTCGACCCCGAAGTCGAACAGCGACGTGCTGCCGCCGTGGCGCTCGCGCACGATGTTCGCCAGCCATGGGCTCGAGCAGACCGCATGCAAGCCGAGCGAATACGTCTCCTCGGCCCAGTAGGCCTCGGCGGATGTCGCGTAGAACTGGCTCTCGTGGTCGTGGACGAGGTAGGCGCGTGCACGGGTGTCCGCGAGCCGCAGCACGGGATGGACCGTCTGCCAGCCCGTCGCGACCGCGACGTCGGCGCCATACCACCTGTCGAAGCCCTTGTAGACCGCGCCACGCAGAGGAGCGAACCACTCGCGGATGTCCTGCGCGGCGACCGCCTCCCACTCCGACCGCTGATATCCCATCGGATCGTGGATCCAGATGGTCACGGTGTGGCCCATCCGCTCAAGCCGCGATGCGATCTGGAAGATCGAGTTGTGTCCACCGGAGCCGCGGCGGAAGTGCGGGATCACGAAGGCCAGATGCAGTGGCCGATCAGCCATTCCCGGTACCGGGTCGAGCAGCGGCGCCGGCCCGTCGACCGCGACCCGGCGGATGTCCTCGTAGACGCCGGCGACGATCTTCTCGTGCAGGATGGCGGGGGGTGGGCCTGGCGGCGGATCGGCGGGCGTCCCACCGGCGGTGCCTTCGAGCGAGATCGTCCGCTGCACTCCGTCCGGCAGGCGGTGCGCGCGCGAGCCGAGCGCGCTGAAGACCTTGCGCCCACCGTGGTGCACGATCGACCGCCCGGTCCAGCGCGCGCGCTCGCTCGCCGACAGGCCTCGCACACGCATCCAGCGCCGGTCGGCACCGACGAGTGCCCTGACGTCGCGCAGGCTGGTGCGAACACCGAAGCCCTCGACGTGCCCGATCGTCTCACGCAGCCCGCGGTACTCATCGAAGTAGCGGCGCATGAAGTCGACCGGTGGGTAGTCATGCGCGTGCAGCACAGCAGCGCCGGGCGCGTAGACCTTCAACCAGCCGGCGTCGAGCATTGCGCGACCGAACGCCATGTCCTCCGAATAGCGGATGTCAGGGAAGCGCAGCGCCGCCCAGCAGTCGCGGCGGTACGCGGCGTTGACGTTCGAGAGGTAGCTGTCATCGCCTGCGCGCTGGATCGCAGGTCCACCATCGGGACCGGTGTGCCTCGCGAAGAACTCCTCGAGCTCGCGGGCGATCATCGGCGACGTGTCCGACCGTGCCCGATGCGGCCCGTAGACTGCGCCGACACGCTCGTCGAGCGCGAAGCCCTCGCGCAGGGCGTCGACCCATCCGGGCAGCGGCGTCGCGTCCTGCGTGAGGAACGCGACGATGTCGCCCGTCGTGTGCTCGACACCAAGGTTGCGGGTGCGCCCGTGCCCGAACTCCTCAGGGGCGATCTCGAGCAGCCCGGCGCCTGCGTCGCGCGCGAGTTCGACGCTACCGTCGCTCGAGCCCGAGTCGATGACGAGCAACTCGTCGACTCCCTGCGCGCGCACTGCCGCGATCAACTCCGCGAGGTAGCGCGCCCCGTCCTTGACGGGCACAACCACCGAGAACCGCGACGCCATCAGCCGAGCAGCCGCCGCTTCAACAAGCGAACACGACGAACGACGCTGCGCACGGCCCGGATGCCTGCGCGGAGCTCCGCTGCGCCTGGGCGCGCCATCAACGCGTTCAGATCAAGGTGCCAGCGATCGAGCCAGTAGACGCGCGCCTGGTAGTCGGCGACGGCCTCGTTGGCCTTGCGCAGCTGCTCGTGATGCTCGCTCTCGAGCGCGGCGACACGCGCGCGCAGGTAGTCGAGTTCGACGCGCTCGGCGTCGGTGAGGGGAGGCTTGGTGCTGGTCACAGGTTCTCGGCCACCTTTGGCGCTTCGCGCATGAACGCCCACGAGCCGACGAGGGCGACGACGACGACGATGCCAGCGGGGATGAGTAGTCGCGCCTCACCGCCGATCGTCTCAGCGGCGGTACGGGCGGTCGGGTCCACCACCGCGTGGCGCATCTGCGTCAACACCGCGGCGATCGGGTTCGCTAGGAACGGCCGCTGCAGGTTCTCGGGGACCGACGTCGCGACGTAGAGCACCGCGGATGCGTAGAAGAGCATCTGGCTCAGCACGTCCCAGATTGGCCGCATGTCGCGGAAGCGCACGAAGAGCACGCTCAGCAGCAGCCCGAGGCCGGTCCCGAACAGCGTCAGGATCGCGATTAGCGGGACCAGCTCGAACCACGACCAGGCCGGATAGACCCCGGATATCGCCATGAAGATGAACACCGCGATCATCGTCAGGCCGAGGTCGAACATGCACTGCAGAGTCACCGACAGTGGGATCACGAGACGGGGAAAGCGGATCTTGCGCAGGAGGTTCTGCCGATCCACCAGACAGGAGAGGCTCATGCCGACGATGCCGGTCGTGTATTGGAAGAGGACCAGCGACATCAGCACGTAGGCCGGATAGTTCTTGACGTTGTGGCCTGTCCCCATCACTTTCGCGAAGACCAGCCAGATGACGCCGAAGATCGCAAAGGGGCGCACGAGCGTCCAGGCGAAGCCCAGCACGGAGCCGTAGAACTTGAGCTTGAAGTCCGTGACCGCAAGCGTCCACGTGAGGTGCCAGAAGCGCCGGGTCTCGTGCTCGGGGGAGAGGCGACGACGCGCTGCGGCCGCGACCGTCATGAGCGCTCCAGCGTATAGGTGTGCGGGACTTCGATGATCCCGCCGGTCACGCGCGTCGCGTGCACCACGAGGTCTGCCAGGTCCTCACGAAGGTCGACCAGGTCGGCGCCGCCGCCGGCTCGTGCGACCGACGGGCTAACCGTGTAGCGGTTCGGTGCCAGCCAACTATCGAAGCGCACGCGCACGATCGTGCGCTCGCCCCGGCGGAAGTCGCCGACATGCTCCATTCGCCAGTCCGACTGCGTCGCGAAGACCGTGTGGCGCGGTTCGTTGCGTAGGTGGAAGGCGAAGATCGGCTCGGCCATCGACTCGTGGAAGAGCACTTCCATGCACATCGAGCACGCCTCGCCTTGGGGGAGTTCCTTGATGCGTTCGCCGTGGTCGTCCTCGAACCACGCATCCTTGATCTCCGCCGCTCCCTGATCGCCGTAGCGTCCGTCGCTCGCAACGGCGCCTTCGACGAGCCGGCCGAAATTGAGCTCGTTGTACGCCAGCGCGATCTCGTGCGGGCCGCCTGTCGCGGTGATCGTCCCGCGCTCGACCAGCATCGCTCGATCGCAGAAGCGCTCGACGGCGACCATGTCGTGCGTAACCAGCACCATCGTCCGGCCTTCGCGTCGCAGTTGCTCGAACTGCTCGTAGCATTTCTGCTGGAAGGCTGCATCGCCGACGGCGAGCACCTCGTCGATCAGCAGGATGTCCGCCTCGACCTCCACGGTCACCGCGAACGCAAGGCGCACGGTCATGCCGCTCGAGTAGTTCTTCAACGGCAGATCGACGAACTCCTCAAGCTCGGCGAACTCGATGATCTTGTCGAACCGCATGCGCGCCTCTTTGCGGCTGAGGCCGAGCATGATCGCGTTCAGGATCACGTTGTCGCGTGCCGTCAGCTCTGAGTTGAAGCCGACGCCGAGCTCGATGAACGGGGACAGGCGTCCCTCGACCGCGATGCTCCCAGAATCGCTTCTGTAGATGCCCGCAAGGCACTTCAGCAGCGTGCTCTTGCCGGAGCCGTTGCGGCCGACGATGCCGAAGAACTCGCCGTGTGCGATCTCGAAGGACATCTCGTTCACCGCGCGGAGCTCGTCGAAGCTGCGAGCGCTGAACGGATGCAGCACGCGCTCCTTCAAGGTCGAGTAGCGCCGATGCGGCAGTCGGAAGGTCTTGTTGAGCCCGCTGACCGAGATGGCCGGCGAGGTGGCGGCGGTCGTCACCGAGGGCTCGAGGCCAGGGGTGTGCAAAGCGGTCGGCAAGCTGGTCAAAGCTAGCAACGGCGACTTCACGCGAAAGTCACGCGAATTATGTGCGCGCTGGGCGGAACGCCGTCAGCCGCAGCGCGACGAAGTTCGCGAGCGCGAACGTCACGACGACGCATCCCCATACGACGATCTCAGGGAGACCGAGCAGTCCGGGCAGCCAGGCGATCGCCGCCGCGGTTACGCCGTACTGCAGCAGTGCGAGCGCGAGGAAGCGGATGATCTGACCCGCGATGTGGAGGTCGTAGCCGTCCTCGGATGCGAAGGTGACGGAGCGATGCAGCGTAAAGTTGGCGACCACGCCGACGCCGTAGCCGACTGCGACGGCGGCCTGCACCGGCAATCCGAACGGACCGGCGAGCAACGCCGTCAAGCCGGCGTAGATGATCGCGACGCTTGCGCCGACGGCCACGAAGCGTGGCGCCTGCCGGCGAAGGCGGGGATCGATGCGCGACGCGGGCGACGGCACGGGCGTCAGCTTAGCCCGGATCGTGCATGAGACAGCTGCGGCCCTGATGGTCGGGGCCGCGGGGCTGTTCGCCTGAGCAGGGATTCTTCGGCTTGCTGAAGGATGTAGAGCCGGCTCGGGGGGATCACCTTGA
>Ga0153956_1001477_pt1 | contig 20325 bp, 17 predicted proteins | sample TSFL040MetaG_FD_104704 | JGI IMG/M metagenome (GOLD analysis project Ga0153956, IMG submission 104704) | Attine ant fungus gardens microbial communities from Florida, USA - TSFL040 MetaG | ecosystem: Host-associated > Fungi > Mycelium > Unclassified | place: USA: Florida, Wekiwa Springs...
ATCTTCCTGCCGCTGACCACCGCCATCGACCGCCACATTGAGGCCGGCGGCAACAACAACTGCAATGCTGTGCCACCCGCGGGATGGGAGGGGCACCTGAACTCCGAGTGCGTGTGGATGCAGTTCTGGGCGGAGCTGCCCACGGCCGCGGCCGTGCGCGACTACCGCACCTTCCTCGCCAACTACGCGGCGGAGCAGCGCCGCGCCGGCCGTTTCCACTGGCCGGACCGAGTGGAATTGCACGACGTGCGCCAGTGGCTGGTGGTTGAAAAGGTGGTGCCGGACGAAGCACGGGTGAACACCCTGATCGGGATGGGCTTCCTGCTGGTGTGCCTGATCAATGCCGTGGGACTGATGCTTGCGAAATTCGCCAGGCGTTCGAGCGAGCTGGGGATACGCCGTGCCCTGGGCGCATCGCGCACCGATATCTTCCTGCAATGTGTGATCGAGGTCGGAGTGGTGGGCCTGCTGGGCGGCATACTGGGTCTGGCGCTGACCGCGGCGGGGCTGGCGGCCAACCGGGCATTGCTCGCGCCGCAGGCGCGTCACATGGCCATCGACAGCATCACGCGCCTGGACGGCGGGATGGTGCTCATCACGCTGGCCGTTGCCGTGCTGGTGACCGTGTGCGCCGGGTTGTATCCCACCTGGCGTGCCAGCCGGGTGCCCCTGGCCTGGCAGCTGAAGGCGCAATAGGTGCAAGCAGGAGTCATCATGGAAATCATGCCCATACTGGCCGCCCTGCGGCGCAACAAGATCGGGGCGCTGCTGATCGGGTTGCAGATCGCGCTGACGCTTGCCATCGTCTGCAACTCGCTGGTCATCATCCACCAGCATGCCCGGCAGATGCAGCGCGCGTCGGGTATCGACGAGGCCGATGTTTTCACCCTGGACAACAGCTGGGTGGGGAGTCCCGCCGACCTCAAGGCCCTGACCGAGGAGGACATGGCGGCGATCCGCGCCACGCCCGGGGTGGTGGATGCTTATGCCACCAACAGCTATCCGCTGGCTGGCGGCGGCTGGAGCACGGGGCTGGACATGGTGGCGGACCAGAAGACGCCAACCGCCCAGACCAGCCTGTACTTCGTCGATGAGCATGCGCTGCAGACGCTGGGCCTGCGCCTGGTCGCCGGGCGCTGGTTCAGTGCCGGTGAAATCGGCGAAATGGGGCTGCACGACGACAAGGTGCCCGGCAGCGTCGTCGTGACCCGCTCGGTGGCCCGGGTCATGTTTCCGGCGGGAAACGCGCTCGGGCAGCAGGTCTACATGGATGGCAAGCCGACTCATATCGTCGGCATCGTGGAGCGCGCGCAGACGCCCTGGGCCATGTCCAGCTGGGGCGAGGAGTTCATCGAGAACTCGACGTTCATCCCGCTGCAGTTGATCGACAACGGCCTGTCCTACGTAGTCCGCACCCGTCCCGGGCAGCGGGACTCGGCCATGCGCCTGGTGCAGCAGCGCCTGTACGCGGTGAGCCGCCAGCGCGTCGTGCAGAACGTGCAGTCCTACACCGACACCCGCGCGGCGGCCTATGCGGTGCCGCATGCCACCAACGTGATCCTGCTGGTGGTGTGCGGGCTGCTGCTTGCCATCACCGTCTTCGGCATCGTCGGACTCACCATGTACTGGGTGGCGCAGCGCCGGCGCCAGATCGGCATGCGGCGTGCGCTGGGCGCGCGCCGCATCGACATCCTGCGCTACTTCCATGTGGAGAACCTGATGGTGTCGGGTGTGGGCGCGGTGCTGGGGATCGCGCTGGGTCTGGGGCTGAACCTGTGGCTGGCCACGCACCTGGAGCTGGGACGCATGAGCGCAGGCTACATCTGCGTTGCGGCGTTGATCGTGGTGGCCTGTTCCCAGGCGGCGGTGCTGTGGCCGGCACTGCGGGCAGCATCGATTCCACCAGCCACGGCCACGCGCATGCGCTGAGTGTGGCGGCCGGGGAGGGGGTATGTTGGGATATTACCTGCAGATGGCGGTGCGCAGCCTGCGGCGCAACGTGGCGCTGACCGCTCTGATGGTGGTGGCGGTGGGCGTGGGCATCGGCGCTTCCATGACCGCGCTGACCGCACTGCGATCCATGTCGGCGGATCCGATCCCGGACAAGTCCGGGCGGCTGTTCACGCCCCAGCTGGATATCTGGGGCCCGCAGCGCAACCAGCCGGATTCGGGCGGCAATGGCGATCGTCTGCCCACCGGGCTCACCTACCGGGACGCGGTGGCGTTCATGAACGCACACAAGGCGGCGCGGCAGGCCGTGATGTATGCGGTGGGGCTGTACGTCAGGCCGGCGGCGGGCCGGCCGCTGCAGGCGCAGGGCCATGCGGTCTCCGCGGATTTCTTTTCGATGTTTGAAACGCCGTTCGCCAGTGGTGGGCCGTGGGGACAGAAGCAGGACGACAACCGCGAGAGCGTAGTGGTGCTGGGCGCCAGGCTGGCCGCGCGGGCGTTTCCGGGGGCGGATGCCGTGGGCAGGACCTTGAATCTCGGCGGCCGCGACTACCGGGTGGTGGGCGTGCTCAAACCCTGGGCGCCGCTGCCGCGGTTCTATGACCTGAACTCGGGAGCGTTCGGCGAAGGCGAGGAGTTTCTGCTGCCGTTTGCCACCGCCGTGGAGCGGCAGATCAACACCAATGGCTTCGAAAGCTGCAACGAAACACCGACGGGCGGCTGGGAGGCGCACCTGAACTCCAGCTGCGCCTGGATCCAGTTCTGGGCCGAGCTGCCCACCGCGGCGCAGGTGCGTGATTTCAGGACCTGGATGCTGAACTACGCCGCGGAGCAGCGGCGGCTGGGGAGGTTCCACTGGCCACCCCGCGTCGCTCTGCACGATGTCGTCGACTGGCTGGTCTACAACAAGGTGGTGCCCGCGGCGGTGCGGGCGATTTCCCTGGCCGCCAACAGCTTCCTGGTGGTCTGCCTGCTCAACGCCGTCGGTGTGATGCTGGCGCGCTTCGCCAGCCGGGCCAAGGAATTCGGGCTGCGGCGCGCGCTGGGCGCCTCGCGGCGCAATGTGTTCCTGCAATGCATCACCGAGTCGATCCTGATCGGCCTGCTGGGCGGAGCCCTGGGACTGGTGCTGACGGCCATCGGCCTGAGCGGACTGCGGCAGCTGCTGGGCATGACCGACCCCGCCAGCGCGGTGCACCGGCTGATCGCACTGGATACGGGCATGGTGGTGATCACGCTCGCCGTCGCAGTGGGCGCCACCGTGTGCGCCGCCCTGTATCCGATGCTGCGGGCCAGCCGCGTACAGCCGGCATGGCAGCTCAAGGTCGAATAGACAAGGAGGGTACATGGACATCCTGCCCATCCTGCGCGCCCTGGTGCGCAGCAAGACCGGCGCGATCCTGATCGGCCTGCAGATCGCGCTGACACTGGCCATGCTGTGCAACAGCCTGTCGATCATCCTGCAGTTCGGTGAGCGCATGCGCCAGCCCGCGGGTATCGACGAGGCCAATATCTTCATCCTGCAGACCGCCTACGTGGATGATCCACCCGACATCAAGGCACGCCTGCAGGGCGACCTGGCCGCGCTGCGCGCGCTGCCGGGGGTGATCGATGCGGATACGTCCATCACCCTGCCGCTCCTGGGCTACGGCTACAACGAGGGCCTGGGCCTCAAGCCCGATCAGAAGTTTCCGACCGCGACCGCCAACGTCTATCACGTCACCGACCATGGACTTGCGACCTACGGCCTGAAGCTGCTCGCCGGGCGCTGGTTCCACCCCGACGAGGTCATCGATCTGCGGTTTTACGCCAACGTCGCCCCGGCCAGCATCGTCGTCACCCGGGAACTGGCCAGGACGCTGTTCCCCGCGGGCAATGCGCTGGGCCAGCAGGTCTGGTTTTCGCCCACGCAGTCCAGCCGCATCATCGGTGTGGTGGACAGCGTGGCCGGTCCCCAGCGAGGCGGCAGTGAGTCGATGTACCTGCCGGAGATTCCGCTCAACAAGAGTGCGAACTACGTGGTGCGCACCAGGCCCGGCATGCAGGCGGCGGCGATGCGTGCGGCGCCGGACCGGCTGTACCGGCTGGTGAATGACCGGATCATCCGGCAGGTACTGCCTTTTTCCGGGATCCGCCAGCGGACCTTCCAGCTGGACCGGACGGTAAGCATCGTGCTGGCGGTGGTGTGTGCGTTGCTGCTGGTCGTGACAGCGTGCGGCATCGTGGGCCTGACCATGTACTGGGTGGCGCGGCGTCGGCGCCAGATCGGCATGCGGCGTGCGCTGGGCGCGCGGCGCATCGACATCCTGGCGTATTTCCATACCGAGAACCTGCTGATCGCGGGCGCCGGTGTGGCGCTGGGCATCGGCCTGGCGCTGGCGGCCAATCTGTGGCTGGCGCGCAGCATGGAACTGACGCGGGTCAGCGCCGTGTACGTCTGCGGCGGGGCGCTGCTGGTACTCGCGCTGTGCCAGCTGGCCGTGTTGTGGCCGGCACTGCGCGCGGCCTCCATCCCACCGGCCGTGGCGACGCGGGCGTCATAAGGTTTCGGCTACCATGCCCTCCATGCGTACGGTCCTGGTGATCGATGACAATCCGGCGGTGGGCGCGGCCCTGACGCTGCTGTTCAGCCTGCACGAAATAGAGACCCTTGCCGCGGCCACGCCGGCCGAGGGGCTGGCGATGCTGGCGCGCCGGCCGGTGGGGCTGGTGATCGCGGACATGAACTTCAGCGCCGACACCACCTCGGGCGAGGAGGGAGTGGCGCTGTTCCGTACCCTGCGGGCGCGGTATCCGGACCTGCCGGTGATCCTCCTGACCGCCTGGACCTACCTGGAATCGGCGGTGCAGCTGATCAAGGCGGGCGCCGCCGATTACCTCGCCAAGCCCTGGGACAACGACAAGCTGCTGGCGGTGGTGGAAAACCTGCTGGAACTGGCGGAAAGCACCCACGAGCGCCTGCGGCTGACACGCGAACAGCGCGAACGGCGGGCGCACCTGGCCGCGCAATACGACCTGCAGGGCCTGGTGTTTGAATCCGGGGCGATGGCGGCGGTGGTGGAACTGGCGTGCCGCGTGGCGCGGGCGCAGGTGCCGGTGCTGATCACGGGCCCCAATGGCGTGGGCAAGGAACGCATCGCCGCCATCGTGCATGCCAACTCCGCGGTGCGCACCGGGCCGTTCGTGGCACTGAACTGCGGCGCGCTGCCGGCCGACCTGATCGAGGCGGAACTGTTCGGTGCCGAGGCCGGCGCCTATACCGGCGCCGGCAAGGCGCGCACCGGGCGCTTTGAAAGCGCCGACGGCGGCACGCTGCTGCTGGACGAGATCGGCAACCTGCCGTTGCCGGGGCAGATGAAGCTGCTGCGGGTGCTGGAGACAGGCCAGTTCGAGCCCCTGGGGTCCACCCGCACCCGCACCGTGCGGGTGCGGGTGATCAGTGCGACCAATGCGGACCTGCCGGCCATGATCCGGGCCGGGAGTTTTCGCGAGGACCTGTTCTACCGCCTGAACACCATCGAGATTGCGCTGCCAGGCCTGGCGCGGCGCAGCGCGGACATCGTGCCCCTGGCGCAGCATTTCCTGGGACCGCAACTGCAATTGAGCGAGGCGGCGCGCCAGGCGTTGCTGCAGCACCCCTGGCCAGGCAATGTGCGCGAGCTGCGCAACGCGGTGGAGCGCGCGAAACTCCTGGCGCGTGACGGGATCGTGCAGGCGGTGGACCTGAACCTGCCGGCGCGGGCGGCGGAGGCCGGGCGCGATGCCGAGGAGCCGGACCGGGCCACCATCGAGGCCAGCCTGCAGGCTGCCGGCGGCAACATCTCGCGCGCCGCGCACAGCCTGGGTCTGTCGCGCCAGGCCCTGTACCGCAGGCTCGAGCGGCTGGGGCTGCGTTCCTGAGTCGCGCGGAATGAGGCTGGACCTGGAAGGCAGGCTGACCCTGCTGCTGCTGGCGGCGGTGCTGGCGGGCGCCATCCTTGCCTCGGGCCTTGCAAGGGTATGGCCGGGCTTCTGGCCGGTGCTCGCGGTGACCTGCGCCGCCGCGGTCATCCCCGCGGTGCTGGCCGCGCGTCGCGCACTGCAGCCGCTGCGCCGGGTGCTGCGCGCCCTGCAGGGAGCCACGGCCAGTTATCGCGATGGGGACTTCAGCGCGTCCCTGGTGGTCAATCGCGACGACGTGCTGGGCGAGCTGCTGCGTGTCCACAATGAACTGGGAACGGTGCTGCGCGAGCAGCGCGGCAGCCTGGTGCAGCGGGAGCTGCTGCTGGATACGGTGACGCAGCATTCGCCGGTGTCGCTGCTGCTGGTGGATATGCACCAGCGCGTGGTGTACGCGAACCTCGCCGCGCGGCGCCTGCTCAATGATGGACGGACCCTGCTGGGGGAGGACTTCCCGGCGCTGATGGCACGGGCGCCCGCCGCACTGCAGGCCGCCGTACAGGCCGGCGGCGACAGTGTGTTCGCCGCTGAAATCGGGGACAACGAGGAAACCCTGAGCCTGTCCCGCCGCGACTTCATGCTGCAGGGACGGCCCCACCGGCTGTACCTGCTGAAGCCCCTGACCCGGGAGCTGTCGCGGCAGGAGGTGGCGACCTGGAAGAAGCTCATCCGTGTCATGAGCCACGAACTCAACAACTCCCTGGGGCCGATTGCCTCCATGGCGCATACCGGTGCGGAGATGCTGCGACGCGCGGAGACCAGCGCGTTGCCGATGGTGTTTTCCACCATCGGCGAGCGGGCCACCCATCTGCACCAGTTCATCGCGGGTTACGCGACCTTCGCGCGGCTGCCGGCGCCGCGGCCGGAGGCTGTGGCGTGGGCGCCGTGGCTGGCGGAGCTCGCCCGCCAGCAGTCTTTTACGGTAGCTGGCGGCTTGCCGCAGCAGCCCGGCTGGTTCGACCGTTCACAGCTGGAACAGGTGCTGATCAACCTGTTGAAGAACGCGCGCGAGGCCGGCGGCAATCCGGCGCAGATCGAAGTGGCGGTCCTGCATGCCGGCGGTGAGCAGCTGATCGAGGTACGCGACCGGGGGCCGGGCATGAGTGAGGCCGTGCTGTCCCAGGCCCTGTTGCCGTTTTATTCCACCAAGCGCAGTGGCACCGGGCTGGGCCTGGCGCTGGCGCGTGAAATCGCGGAAGCCCATGGTGGGCGCATCCGCCTGGGCAACCGCGAGGGTGGCGGCCTGAGCGTGATGCTGGTGCTGCCGCTGCCCTGATGCCCTGATGCCCTGATGCCCGGCAGAAAGTCACCTGCGGCGCTTTTTGCGGGGTGGAATGGCCGCCGACGGGTAACCGCTGCCGCTGGGCAGCGACGGTCCCCAGCGTGGTTTCATGCGGTCGTCAGCGTCCGCGCCGGTGGGTGTGCACACCGGCGCGCATCGCCTTGGTGCCCGCCTCATTGTCGTGGGCCAGTGCCCAAAGGATGCCGCAGCTGTCGCGGGTCTCGTGGGCACAGCTGTCACGCAGTTGCGTCAGCTGTCGCTGCAGCGCGCGCAGTTCGTTGATCCTGCCGGCCACGTGCCGGATGTGCTCGTCGAGCACCGAGCTGACGGGCGCGCAATTGCCAGCCGGAGTATCGTGCAGCCGCAGCAGTGTTCTGATCTCTTCCAGCGTCATGTCGAGGGAGCGGCAGCGCCGGATGAAGGCCAGCCGTTCCTGGTGCACTGCACCGTAGAGGCGGTAGTTGCCGCTGGAGCGGGCGGGCGCGGGCAACAGGCCCTCCTGCTCGTAGTAGCGGATGGTGGCCGGTTCGCACTGCAGCTGGCGCGCGAGTTCGCCGATGGTCACGCCGGATTTCATGTTGGGTTCCTGAAAGATTCCGATGCTGCTTGACCCTAAAGTAGCTTGAAGGTGCTCAATCCGCAATTAAAGCCGTTGTCATGTTGGCGTGGAACGCTGGCGGGCCGGCCCGGTACAGCTGCTGCAGGAGCATTCCTTGGACATCCATGACCACACCCCGACCCAGCGCGGGCAAGCCTTCCTGTGGGGGGGCACGGTGCTCGGCATCCTGCTGGTCGTGATGCTTTACACCCGCGGGTTCGGACTGCTGGCCGGTCACCGGGGTCCGGTTGAGCCGGACATGGGGCCGCAGCGCCATGGCGATACCGTGAGCATTCCGGACGGTTCAAGTCTGCGCGCCCGCATCGAGGTGCAGCCGGCAGCCGCCGAACCCGTGAGTGCCGCGCTGGGCGTGCCGGGCATCGTCGAATCGGACCCCGCGGTCACCGCGTCGGTGCTTGCGCCGCTGGGGGGGCGGCTGCTGGAACTGCGTGTGGCCCCGGGTGACCGGGTGAACCGCGGCCAGGTGGTCGCCGTGATTGACTCGCCCGACCTGGCGCAGGCCTACGACGATGACACCAGGGCGGCGGATGCCGCCGCGCTGGCCGCGAAGAATCTGGTGCGCCAGCGACAGCAACTGGCGATCGGCGCCATTGCCGACCGCGACCTCGACCAGGCGCGCAGCGACGACAATCAGGCCCGGGCCGAACTGACCCGCACCCGGGCGCGGCTGGCCGCGCTGGGGGTGAGCCCGGAAGGCAGGGCGCGTCCGGCGCGGTTGGAAGTGCGCGCGCCGGTGTCGGGTAGCGTCGTCAGCGTGGCGGTCGCGCGCGGCAACATGATCAATGATCCGACGCAGCCGCTCATGACCATCGCGGACCTGGCCAGCGTGTGGGTCACGGCGCTGGTGGCCGAGCAGGATCTCGCGGTTGTGAGCCGGGGCCAGGACGCCGAGGTGAGCCTCAACGCCTACCCGGGCCGGGTACTGCGCGGCAAGGTCAGCGCGGTGTCGGATGTCCTGGAGCCGGACTCGCGCCGGGAGAAGGTGCGCATCGTGTTCGCCAACCCGGACCATGCCCTGAAGCCCAACATGTTCGCGACGGTCACGCTGCTGGGCGCGCCGCGTTCCCAGGTGGTGGTGCCGACCTCGGCGCTGCTGATGAACAACGACCGCACCACGGTGTTCGTGGCCACGGCGCCATGGACCTTCAAGCGGCGCGCCGTGACGGTGCGGTTGCGCGAGGGCGCCTCGGCGGTGGTGGAGTCGGGCCTCGCCGCCGGTGAGAAGGTGGTGGTCCGCGGCGGGATACTGCTCAATGATTGACCAGTTCGTCGCCATCTGCCTGGCGCGGCGCAAGGCCATCCTGGTGATGGCGCTGCTGCTGTGTGCCTGTGGCATCTATGCCTGGGAGACGTTGTCCGTGGAGGCGTATCCGGAGCTGGGCGATGTCTCGGCGCAGGTGACGACCCAGATGCCGGGGCTGGCCGCGGAGGAGGTCGAGCAGCTGATCACCGTGCCGCTGGAGCGTGCGATCAACGGCACGCCCGGGCTGCTGCTGATGCGCTCCTCCAGCACCTTCGGGCTGTCGCTGATCACCGTGCTGTTCCGCGACGGCTACGAGGACTACTGGGCGCGCCAGCGGCTGCTGGAGCGCATCAGCCAGGCGCCCCTGCCCGCTGGCGCAAGCCCGTCGCTGGACCCGGTCGCAGGCCCCGGCGGGGAGATCTACCGCTACACCCTCGAATCCGACACCAGGAACCTGCAGGAGCTGTCGGAGATCCAGCGCTGGATCGTGATCCCGGCCCTGAAGTCGGTGCCGGGGGTGGTGGACGACACCAACTTCGGCGGCTTCTCCACCGAGTACCAGGTGGACCTGGACCCGCGGCAGCTGCAGCATTACTCCTTAAGCATCACCGACGTCATCAACGCGATCGACAACAACAACATGAACGCGGGCGGCGGACGCGTCTCGCGCGGTGACCAGAGCTTCGTGATCCGCGGCGCCGGCCTGCTGCACTCGCTGACCGACATTGGCTCCATAGTGGTGTCGCAGGTGAACGGCGCGCCCGTGCTGGTGAGGGACCTCGGCCGCCTGACACTCAGCCACCAGGAACGCGAGGGCATCCTGGGCAAGGACAACAACCCGGATACGATCGAAGGCATCGTGCTGATGCTGAAGTACCAGAATCCTTCACAGACCCTCAAGGGCCTGCACGCGAAGGTGGCCGAGCTGAACCGCAGGCTCGCGCCCCAGGGCGTGCGCATCGTGCCCTACATCGACCGCGACGACCTGGTGAAGGCCACCATCAGCAAGGTGGGGCACACCATCGCCGAGGGCATCGCGCTGGTGTTCCTGATCCTGATCGTGTTCCTGGGCAGCCCGCGCAGCGCGCTGGTGGTGGTCGTCACCATCCCGCTGGCGCTGGTGGCGGTGTTCTCGCTGCTGAACCTCACGCATGTATCGGCCAACCTGCTGTCGCTGGGCGCGATCGACTTCGGCATCCTGGTGGACGGGGCCATCGTGGTCATGGAGGCGGTGCTGCGGCGGCGCGAGGCCATGCCCGACCAGGAGCTGAGCGAGAGCGAGGTGAAGGCCGCGACCCTGCAGGTCACGCGGCCCATCTTCTTCGCCAGCCTGATCATCATCACCGCCTACCTGCCGCTGTTTTCCTTCCAGCGCGCCGAAGGCAGGCTTTTCACCCCCATGGCCTACACCATGGGCTATGCGCTGTTCGGCGCGCTGCTGACCACGCTGGCGCTGGTGCCGGGCCTGGCCTACTTCGCCTTCCGCAGGCCCGGGCGGGTGTATCACAACCGCTGGCTGGAACGGCTCACGGCGTTCTACGACCGCATCCTGGCACAGTGCCTGCACCAGCCGCGCATCATCTTCGGGGTGGTGATCTGCACGCTGCTGACCGTGGTGGGCCTGGCCGCGACCGTGGGCCGGGAGTTCCTGCCGGACCTGGACGAGGGCTCGCTGTGGCTGCAGGTGCAACTGCCCACCGGGTTGTCGCTGAACAAGGCCAGTGACCTGGCGAGTGACCTGCGCCGCGCAGTCCTGAAACACCCGGAGGTGTCGTACGTCGTGACCCAGACCGGCCGCAATGACGACGGCACGGACCCCTGGACCATGTCGCATATCGAGGCTCCCGTGGGCCTGAAACCCTACGACACCTGGCCTGCCCACGAGAGCAAGAAGCAATTCGAGGACAGGCTGGCGCAGGACCTGGCGCGCGATCTGCCCGAGTATTCGGTCGGCATCAGCCAGCCCATCATCGACGGCGTCAACGACCTGATCGGCGGCGCCCACAGCCCGCTGGTGATTAAGATCTTCGGCGATGACCTGAACGAACTGCGCCGGGTCGGGGGCGAGATCGTCGATGTGCTGTACACCGTGCAGGGCACCTCCAGCGCATCGATCTTCCAGGAGCCGCCCATTCCGCAGGTGGAGATCGACTTCGACCATGCCAGGGCGGCGCGCTACGGCATCAACATGGCGGACGTGCAGAACCTCATCCAGACCGGAGTGGGGCAGGCGCCCGTGTCCACGGTTCACGTCGGCGAGCGCGTCTACCCGCTGACCGTGCGCTTCGGCGAGGCGTCCCGCAGCAACCCGCAGGCCCTGGGGGAGCTGCCACTGACCAGCGCCGGCGGCGCGCAAGTGCCGCTGGGGCAGGTGGCGGACATCCGCGAGCGCATGGGTGAAAGCACGGTGACGCGCGAGAACGGCGAACGCAATCTCACCATCCGCATCGATGACCGGGACCGCGACCTGAGTTCCTACCTGAAGGAGGCGCAGGCGAAGATTGCCGCCAGGGTGCACTTCGACCCGGACAAGGTGCGGCTGGAGTGGGGCGGGCAGTTCGAGAACCAGAGGCGGGCCGAGTCGCGGCTGCTGGTGATCCTGGGCGTGGTGCTGGGGCTGATGCTGCTGTTCCTTACCGTCGGCATGCATTCGTTCCGGCAGGCACTGCTGATCCTGGGTGTGGTGCCGCTGGCGACCCTCGGCGGCCTGATCTCGCTGCACCTGACCGGCCAGAACCTCAACGTCGCCAGCGGGGTGGGCTTCATCGCGCTGTTCGGCGTGGCGGTGCAGAACGGCATCATCATGGTTTCCAGCCTGAACCGGGCGCGCAAGTCGGGGCTGGAGCTGCACCAGGCCATCATGAGCGGCGCGACCGAGCGCCTGCGGCCCGTGCTGATGACGGCGATGGTGGCGAGCCTGGGGATGCTGCCCGCGGCCATCCATACGGGTGTCGGCAGCGACGTGCAGCGCGGCATCGCCACGGTGGTGGTCGGCGGCCTGCTGGTGTCCACGCTGCTCACCCTGATCGTGCTGCCGTCGATGTACCACGTGGTCGAACACTGGTCGGAATCGCGCGGCGGGAGGACGGCATGGCAGACGCATTGAAGCCGGCGCTCAGCCGGCGCGGCGCGGGTGTGCTCGCGGGCGGCGTGCTGGCGCTGCTGGCGGGCTGCGCGGTGGGGCCCGATTCCCACCAGCCCGTGCCACCCACGGATACCGGTTACGGCGCCGCATCGAGCGCACCGACGTCTTCGGCCCCCGTGGCGGCAGGCGCCACGGAACGCTTCGTCGCCGGCATGCAGATCCCGCAGGCCTGGTGGCAGGTGTACCACTCCCGGGCGCTGGACCGGCTGGTGGAACAGGCGCTCAAGGGCAACCCCGACATCGAGGCCGCCAGGGCGGCGCTGCGCCAGGCCCACGAACTGTATGCGGCCCAGCGCGCGAGCTGGTTCCCGGCCCTGACGGGTGGATTCAGCGCCGCGCGGTCCCGGCAGCCCCTGGGCACGCTGTCATCGGTCACCAACAGCAGCGACGCCAGCTACAGCCTCTACACCGCGCAGCTGGCCGTGAGCTATGTGCCGGATGTTTTCGGCGGCACGCGCCGGGCGGTCGAGGCGGCGCGCGCCGGCGAGGATCTGGGCCGCTACCAGCTGCAGGCGGCCTACCTGACCCTGAGCAGCAACGTGGTGGTGGCGGCGCTGCAGGAAGCAGCGCTGCGCGGGCAGATCGAGGCGACGCAGCACCTGCTGGCGCTGCAGCAGCAACTGACGGACATGGTGACGCGCCAGCGCGCGGCGGGCACGGCCAGTGAACTGGACCTGCTCAACCAGGAGGCGGCGCAGGCGCAGACCGCGGCGCAACTGCCGCCATTGCAGAAGCAGCTGGGGCAGACCCGTGACCAGCTGACCGCGCTGCTGGGCCGGCTGCCGGCGGGGGAGCCGGTCGAGACGTTCGAACTGGCGGACCTCACGCTGCCGGAAGAATTGCCGCTGTCGCTGCCTTCAGCGCTGGTGGCGCAGCGCCCGGACGTGCTGCAGGCACAGGCCAACCTGCACGCGGCCTCGGCCGAGGTGGGTGTGGCGCTGGCCGACATGCTGCCGCAGTTCAGCATCGACGGCAGCCTCGGTTCCAGCGCATTGAGCATCGGCGGGCTGTTCGGGCCCTACACCGGCTTCTGGACGCTCGGCGGTTCATTGACGCAGACGCTGTTGCAGGGCGGCGCGCTGTTGCATCGCAAGCGGGCCGCCGAGGCCGCCCTGGACCAGGCCGCCGCGCAGTACCGCGGTGCGGTGATCCAGGCCTGCCAGGACGTTGCCGATACGCTGCGCGCGCTGCACGCGGATGCCGATGCCTTGCGCGAGGCCGCCACGGCCGAGGACGCGGCGCAGCGGCAGCTGCAGCTTGCGACCCGTCAACGTGGCATCGGCGTCATCAGCACCACGGCGGTGATCGCCGCCGAGCAGAACTACCGGCAGACACAGCTGGCGCTGGTGCAGGCGCAGGCCGCCCGATACGCTGATACCGCCGCGCTGTTCCAGGCGTTGGGCGGAGGCTGGTGGAGCCGGGATGCCGGGGTGGCTCAAGGAGAACCACGATGAGCGAGCTGGTGCTGCGCACCGACCATGACGGGGTGACGACGCTGACCCTGAACCGGCCGGACAAGCTCAATGCCCTGAACAAGCCGATGATGGAGGCCCTGGATGAACACGTGGCCGCCATCGAGCGCGAGCGGCGCACGGTGGGGCTGGTGGTCCTGCGCGGCGCCGGCGGGAACTTCTCCGCGGGCTACGACATGGAGGAAGTCCGCGCGCATGTGCGGGCGCATGGCAAGCCGCATTTCCATTCCGAGGTCATCGAGCGGGTGGCGAACCTGCCCCAGCCGGTGGTGTGCGCCGTGCAGGGGCATTGCGCCACGGGGTCCATGGAGCTGGCACTGGCCGCCGACCTGATCGTGGCGTCCGGATCGGCTCACTTCGCAGACACCTATGCGCGTTGGGGGCTGACGCCGATCTGGGGCCTGAGCCTGCGGCTGCCGCAGCGGATCGGCACCGCCCGGGCCGCCGAGATGATGCTGACGTGCCGCAGCTATACGGCGGCCGAGGCGCAGGCCATGCACCTGGTGAACTGCTGCTGGCCGGATGCCGTGTTCGAGGCGGAGCTGGCCCGCCTGGCGGCGGACATCGTCGCCAATTCCTGGTACTCCAACCAGCTGAACAAGCGCGCGTTGAAGGCGGGCGACGGCCTGTCGCTGCACGAGGCCCATACGCTTGAGCTGTTCAAGAACGAGGGGCTGGCGCCGGATGCGGCGGCGCGGGTGGAGCGTTTCTTCACCCGTCCGGGCCGCTGATGCCTACAATGCCGGCGATGGATGCCGAAGCCCTGGAACGCCTGGAACTGAAGATCGCCTGGCTGGAGCAGGCCAACACCGAATTGTCGGACGTGGTCTACCGCCAGCACCGGGAACTCGAGCAGCTGCGCGAGCGCCTGGCCGCGCTCGCCCTGCGGCTGGACGCCGCCCAGGCCGCGGAAACACCCCGCCGTCCCGAGGACGAGCGGCCGCCGCACTACTGATCGTCGAAAAACCCGGGGTCCACCGGCTTGTTGGCGAGGATCTCCTCGCGCGTCAGGCCTTTGAGTTCGTGCGGAAACACCAGCCAGGCGTCGGTGCGGTGGACGCAGTAGTCCGGCGTGAGTTCGCTGCGGTTGCGACCCGGCTTGTAGTACACGGTGGCGGTGCGGATCTGTCCGGGAAGGTTGCGCCGGCAGCGCTGCCGCAGGGTGTCCAGCACCGCGACGATGCTGCGCCCGGAATCGAACACGTCGTCCACCAGCAGCAGCTGGTCCTCCGCCGACAGGTGCGAGACCAGGTAATCGATGGCGTGCACGCGTACGGTCTTTTCCCGGTTGTCGATGCCGGCGTAGGCCGAGGTGCGGATGGCGATGTGGTCGGTGTGGACGCCGTGGAAGTCGAGGACTTCCTGCACGGCGATGCCGATGGGTGAGCCGCCGCGCCACATGCCCACCAGCCAGGTGGGCCGGAAGCCGCTGCGGACGATGCGGCGCCCGAGCTCCAGCGAATCGCGCAGCAGGGAATCCGCGGAAATGAAGACCTTGTCCATGGGGGCACATTCTGCGGTTTGCGGTCCATGGTTGCCAGCACACACCCGCTGTACATAAAATGATCGATCCATGTCACCCCCCGCGTTGCCCGCACACGGCCTTAGGGCCAGCCTGTCCGCCCTGGCCGTGGTGCTGCTCCTGCATGGGGTGCAGGGCCGGACGGCCGAGGCAGCGGATACGGAATCCGATCCCGCCGTGTCGGCGACGATCCCACCTGCGCCCGCGGCGCCGGAGGAAGCCCCGGCGCGCTGGTACGACGTCACCAGCTGGCCCGTGATCCCGGTGCCGGTGATCGACTCCGACCCCAACAGCGGGGTGACCCTGGGCGTGCTGCCCACCTGGCTGCGCAGCAATGACCAGCAGCAGATCAACCGCATCATCGCGCCGGACCTGCTGTACAGCCCGAACTTCGGTCTCGGCGCGGATTTCCGCATCTTTTCCTACCCGTCCTCGAACGAGCAGTGGTCGGTGACCGCCAGCATGAAACAGCGCGTGGAACGCGGTGCCGACTTCGAGTACGAGTTGGGGCGCGACCGGCAGACGCCCTGGTCCCTTTCCACCAGCCTGGTGTATGACCGCAGCGGCACGGATCGCTTCTATGGCATGGGCAACCGCGCGCTGAAGGCGGACCAGACCAACTACACGGCCTCGCAGGCGATGGCGCAGGCGAGCGCCGGCTACAACTTCAATCACACCTGGCAGCTGCAGTACACGCTGCGCGCCAAGCATATGGACGTGTTGCCCGGGACGATCTCGGGCATCCCGTCCATCCAGGAGTTGTTCCCGCGGCTGAACGGGCTGGGAAACACCAACCTGGTGCTGAACCGCCTTTCGCTGGTCTATGACACCCGCGACGATCCCACCGTGCCGACCCGTGGCGCCAGGTGGGTGGTCTATTCAGGGGTCGCCAGCACCGGCAGCTTCCCGGTCAATTCCAGTTACAGCGAGGCCGGCCTGGACGGGCGCAACTACGTGCGGTTGTCCCCGATCGACATCCTGGCCACGCATTTTGCAATTCGTTACATGCCCTCGACCGGGGACGTGCCGTTCTGGGCGCTGTCGACCCTGGGCGGTGCCAACAGTGACATCGGTGAGCAGCTGCTGCGCGGCTATGGCGCGGGCCGCTTTTATGACCGCGATTCCCTGTCTGCCAGCGTGGAATTGCGTCACCAGACGTTCAGCTTCGACGTCAGCGCGACTCATGTGGATATCGAGGTCACGCCGTTCGTGGACGCCGGGCGGGTGTTCTCGCATGGCACGGCCGACCCGTTTTCTCACCTGCATCCCGTGGCCGGCGTGGGTTTCCGGGGCATCGCCCGGCCCTCGGTGGTGGGCTATGTCGATATCGGCTATGGCAGTGAGGGGGCCGCAGTGTTCACCGGTATCGATTATCCTTTCTAGGGGCCTTCAGCAGGTCCCGGATCAGGCAGAAAGGACTCCCAAGATCATGGCTCCCAAATCCCGGGTTGGCACCGCAGATTTCGATACCCCAGCGCCGGCCATCCAGCGGCCCTGGGACGCGCGCCTCGGCCGTTGGCTGGTGGCGCCGCTCAAGGACTCGTGGGTGACCCCCAATCACCTGACGACGGTGCGGCTGGTGGTCGGACTGGCGGGCGCCGCCGCCCTGGTGCCCGGCACCTGGGGCTGGAGCAACATCGGCGCCGCGCTGGTGGTGCTGTCGAACTTCCTGGACCACACCGACGGCGAACTGGCCCGCATCAGCGGCAGGACCAGCCGCTTCGGTCACCTGTATGACCTCGCCAGTGACGCGCTGGTGACCGTGCTGCTGTTCGTATGCCTGGGGCTGGGGGTGGGCGCCACGGCCACCGATCCCATGCCGCTGCATCTGCCCGCCGCGGCGCTGGGCGCTGCCGCGGGCATTGCCATTGCGCTGATCTTCTACCTGCGCATGCAGATCGAGGACATCGCCGGCAAGGCCGGCACGCGCCAGGGCAGTGTGGCGGGTTTCGAGACCGAGGACGTGCTGTACCTGCTGCCGCTGGTGACGCTGTCCGGCATCAGCGAGCCGTTCCTGGTGGCCGCTGCCATCGGTGCGCCGGCGTTCGCGGTGCTGGTGGTGATCGACTGGCTCAGAGTGCGGGCACGGCGCGCGGGAGTGCGCGGTTGAACGCCGTGCCACGGCAGCCCGCATTGCCCGCAAGCATCGAGGCCGGCATGCAAACGGCGCTGGCGCGCCTGGATACCGCGACGCTGGTGCGCGAGTACCAGCGCCAGGGCAGTTTCCTGTACCTGCCGCGGTTCCTGCCGGATGACTTCACGCAGCAACTGGTGGCCGCGGTCGAGGCGGTGACGCCCACCGTCAACCGCAATTACCTGCCGGGGCACAAGCAGGGTGGCAGTGTCAGCCGCCACGGCATCGACCAGCTGGCGCCGTTCATCGCGGCGCTGTACCGCTCACCGGCGCTCATGGCGTGGCTGGAGCAGGTGACCGGCGACCGGCTGATGCTGTCACCGCCGGACGATGCGCATGCCTATGCGCTGTATTTCTATACGCGGCCGGGCGATCACATCGGCTGGCACTACGATACCTCGTACTACGCCGGCCGCCGCTATACGCTGCTGCTGGGCGCGGTGGACCGCTCCTCCTGCCGCCTCGACTACGAACTTCACACCCGCGACGAGGGGGTTGCCACCGAGACCGGCTCCATCCAGATCGCCCCCGGTGGCCTGGTGCTGTTCGACGGCGACCGGCTGCGCCACCGCATCACGCCCGCGGCCGCGGGTGACTTCCGGGTATCGCTCACTTTCGAGTACGTCACCGACCAGGGCATGAGCCCCTGGTGGCGCTTCGTGTCCAACATGAAGGACTCCATCGCGTACTTCGGTTTCAGCCAGGTGTTCCGGCGCAGGAACCGGGCGCGCGAGCCGGCATGACACGAGTCGCCCGCTGGCTGTTCACGGCCGGCGTCCTGTTGTTCATCGGGGTGCTGGTGTCGCAGGGTCTGCCGGCGGTGCTGGGAACGCTGCTGGCGGCCGGCTGGGGCCTGCTGGCCGTGGCGCTGTTCCACCTGCTGCCCCTGGGTCTGGATGCGGGCGCCATCCGCGTGCTGTTTGCCGGTGGGTTGCTGCGGCGGCCGTTCAGGAATTCCGTGCTGACGCGCTGGGCCGGCGAGTCGGCCAACAGCCTGATGCCGGCCGGCCAGCTCGGTGGCCCGGTGCTGATGGCCCGGCACCTGTCACAGCGCGGGCTGCCCATGGAGACGGCGGCGGCAGCGATCACCGTGTGCACCACGCTGCAGACTTTCGCCCAGATCCTGTTTGCGCTACTGGGCGTGCTGCTGCTGGGCGCGCGCGCAAGCCATGCTTCCGAAGGCGTGCTGCGGACCATGGCGCTGGTGGCGTGCGGGTTCCTCGGCCTGCAGATCGTGGGATTCTACCTGCTGCAGCGGCGCGGCATGTTCAGCCGGCTGCTGAAGCTGGTAGGGCGTTTTGCCGGCGGCCGCGGGGCGGGCTTCATGGAACAGGCGCAGGCGATCGACCGCGCCATCCAGGAGGTCTATACCCAGCCGGCGCGGGTGGCGGCATGTTTTGCCCTGAACCTCCTGGGCTGGCTGGTGGGCGCCGGTGAAGTGTTCCTGATCCTGTGGTTCCTGCGGGCCCCGGTGGACTGGACCGGCGCGCTGCTGTTGGAAAGCCTGGGGCAGGCGGTGCGTGGCGCGGCCTTTGCCATACCGGGGGCGCTGGGCGTGCAGGAGGGCGGGTACCTGCTGCTGTCGTCGTTCGTGGGACTGCCGGCCGACGTGGGACTGGCGCTGTCGCTTGCCAAGCGCGCCCGCGAATTGCTGCTCGGATTGCCGGGCCTGTTGTACCTGCACCTGGCGGGGCGGCGTGGTAAGGTTTCCGAAATATGCGCGCAATAATTCTCGCCGCGGGTCGCGGCAGCCGGCTGCAGCAGCAGCCCGGCGAACAGATCCCCAAGTGCCTGTTGAAGTTCGGTGACCACAGCCTGCTGGAACGTCACCTGCTGCTGCTCGCCGCCGCCGGCGTGCGCGAGGTCGTGCTGGTGCTGGGCTTCCGCCATGAAGTCATCGAGGCCGAGCTTGCCAGGCTCGGCGCCGCGCGGCGGCTGGCCATTGAAGTCGTGATCAATGAGCGCTTCACCCTGGGCAGCGTGCTGTCGGTGCAGGTGGCGGCGGAACCGCTGACGCGCGGGGGTGACGTGCTGCTGATGGACGCGGACGTGCTGTACGACGCGCGCATCATGCAGGCGCTCGCCGCCGGCGCGGCTCCATCCAACCGCATCCTGATCGACCGCGGCTTCGAACCCGGTGATGAGCCGGTCAAGGTATGCGTGCGCGACGGCGTGCCGGTGGAACTGCGCAAGCAGCTGGCGCCGGACCTCGAGTACGACACCATCGGTGAATCGGTGGGCTTTTTCCGGCTGGACGAGCGTTGCGCGCGGCGCTTCGCCCGGATCGTGCAGGGCTACAGCACCGACTCCCCCGGCCTGCCCCATGAGGAGGCGTTGCGCGACCTGCTGCTGGAACGCAGCCAGTCCTGGCAACTGGCCGATGTCACCGGCTGCCCCTGGGTGGAGATCGATTTTCCCGGGGACGTGCCGCGGGCCGAAAACCGTGTCCTGCCACGCCTCCAGGCTCTGAACGTGGAGGTGTACGCATGATGCGCCCGCTCTCGCGCAGCGCCCGGCTGCGCCACATCCTAACCGGTCCGGACCTCGAATTCCTGATGGAGGCGCACAACGGCCTGTCAGCCCGCATCGTGCGCGAGGCCGGATTCGCCGGCATCTGGGCCTCCGGGTTGTCGATCTCGGCGCAGTTCGGCGTACGCGACAACAATGAGGCCAGCTGGACCCAGGTGGTCGACAACCTGGAGTTCATGGCGGACGCCAGTGACCTTCCCATCCTGCTGGATGGCGACACCGGCTACGGCAACTTCAACAACCTGCGCCGCCTGGTGCGCAAACTCGAGCAGCGCGGCATCGGCGGCGTGTGCATCGAGGACAAGGTCTTTCCCAAGACCAACAGCTTCCTGAACGGCGAGCGCCAGCCGCTGGCCGACATCGAGGAGTTCGCCGGCAAGATCGCCGCCGGCAAGGACACCCAGCTGGACCCGGACTTCTGCATCGTGGCGCGGGTCGAGGCGTTGATCGCCGGTTGGGGCATGGATGAGGCGCTGCGGCGCGCGGAGGC
>Ga0153956_1001478_pt1 | contig 20323 bp, 16 predicted proteins | sample TSFL040MetaG_FD_104704 | JGI IMG/M metagenome (GOLD analysis project Ga0153956, IMG submission 104704) | Attine ant fungus gardens microbial communities from Florida, USA - TSFL040 MetaG | ecosystem: Host-associated > Fungi > Mycelium > Unclassified | place: USA: Florida, Wekiwa Springs...
GCGAGCCTGCTCAGCATCAAGACCGGCGGCTGCCCGGAGGATTGCGGCTACTGCTCGCAGAGCGCGCACTACAAGACCGACGTCAAGGCCACCAAGCTGATGAACCATGACGATGTCATCGCCACCGCGCGGCGCGCCAAGGAATCCGGCGCCAACCGCTTCTGCATGGCGGCGGCCTGGCGCAACCCGAAGGACAAGGATCTCGATCGCGTCTGCGACATGGTCAGCGAAGTGAAGGCGCTGGGCCTCGAGACCTGCGCCACGCTCGGCATGCTGACGCGCGAACAGGCCGACCGGCTGCGCGATGCCGGACTCGATTTCTACAACCACAATGTCGATACCTCGCCGGAATTCTACGGCCACATCATCACCACCCGCACGATGCAGGATCGCATCGAGACGCTGGCGCATGCCCGCGAGTCCGGGCTGAAGGTATGCTGCGGCGGCATCGTCGGCATGGGCGAACAGGTCGAGGACCGCCTCGGCATGCTGATGCTGCTGGCGAACCTCGCCGAGCACCCCGAGAGCGTGCCGATCAACCTGTGGAACGAGGTGAAGGGCGTGCCGGTCAACACCACCGCCAACGCGCCGGACGCCATCGACATGGTGCGGATGATCGCGGTCGCCCGTATCATGATGCCGAAAAGTGTGGTGCGGCTGTCGGCGGGCCGCCAGTACATGAGCGACGAGATGCAGGCGCTGTGCTTCCTCGCGGGCGCCAATTCGATCTTCATCGGCGACGTGCTGCTGACCACCAAGAACCCCCAAACCGACAAGGATGTGGCGCTGCTGCAGAAACTGGGAATCGCGTCAAGGCTTCCGCAACGAGAGTCTGTGGTAGGCAGTGCCGCCGAATAACAGCGCAGCCGAAATCTTGGCCATTTTTGTAAGAAGCGTTTGATCAAATGGTGGATTTCTCAGGTAGACCAGCGCTAGTCCGGTCGAGCCGTATTTCAGGTTTCGGTCACTATGCTCCTGAGCGGCGTGTCGAAAATTCAGAAATCGAGCAAAAGTTAGGAGTTTCATCCGGCTGGATCCAGCGCCGCACAGGTATAAAGGCACGCCGCTGGGCCGCCGCCGATGAAGCGTTGACGGATATTGCGGTGAAGGCTGCAAGGGTGGCATTGGAGAGATCGGACGCAATGCTCGACGATATAGGGCTGGTTTTGCTTGCGACTTCCACGCCCGATCATCTGCTGCCGCCCTCAGCTCCGTTGCTGGCGCATCGCCTTGGCTTGAGTTGTGGTGCGGTCGATCTCACCGGCGCGTGCGCGGGTTTCATTTATGCATTTCTGTTTGCCGACGGCTTCGTCAAATCCACTGGAAAGTCGGTGCTGGTTGTTGCCGCGAACATATTAAGTCGCCGCATTAATCTCGCCGAAACAGCAAGTGCCGTTCTATTCGCGGATGCGGCGGGCGCGGTAGTTCTTACGCCCTCCTCCCGGGATGATGTGGGAATTCTTGGTTCGCACGTTCATTCCGACGGCAGCTTCTATGATCAAATCATGATCGCTGGGGGAGGTACGCGTAACCCTCAACCAGATTCGATGACGCTGGAGGATCGCCTTATCACCATCAGGGATGGACGAATCGTGTTTGAGCGTGCGGTTAAGTCTATGACACAAAGTTCATCGTTGGCGTTACGGCAAGCAGCCATTGAACCTTCAAGGCTGAGCCATTTCATCCCGCATCAAGCCAATGCTCGTATCTTTGACCTGGTTGCACAAAACTTGGCGTTTGATCCGAGCATTACGCTGCGTTCGGTCGAAGAGTTCGGAAATTCGTCGGCTGCCACAATTCCGCTGACAATGTCACTTGCTGACCACGAAAATATATTTTTCGATGGGCAGTTGATTCTGATGACCGCAATCGGCGCCGGATTTACTGGAGGTGCGATAGTTTTCAGATTGAGCAGTAATTAATTTCGTCCCGTGGGTTGGTAGACCTATGTATTGATTTTTGTGATTAGCTTTCGGCGTGGGCTGGGATCAACCTGACTTGTCTCCTCCATAGGTCGTAAGTTCAAATCGTATTGGAATTGATCGACTCGATAATGGGTGCGTCCCACTTGCAAGACCTCACCATCCACACTTAGAAAAACACGCTCAACGACGAGAAGTGGAAGCCCGCGTTTGATGAGTAGGGTTGCCGCGATATCTGAGGAGGCGACGGTGGCACTCAGCGATTGCTTTATCTCTCCCAATGAGGTGCCTGTCATGTCACAGACTGCCATTACAACCAGCTTTTTCTGCTTTACGAGCTTCCGAAATTTCGGTCCTCGAACGATCTGTGTGAGATTTGGGTGATGATAAACGTCCGAAACCATAAAGCGTTTACCGCCGACTGAGCGAACGTTTCGCATCCAGTGAACCGAGGAGGGGGCGGACAGGTTAAATGACTTCAGAACCCAATCTGGCGCTTCCAGGAGACCAGTGGACAGAGTAGTCATCTCCGAATTCGCCGTAGTCATGACGATGTCATCAATGCTTCCAAAGCCCCATGGGGAGCGGACAGGCCTACGTTCAATGACAAAACTCCCTCGCCCCGCGAACCGCTGAACACGGCCTTTATCCGTGAGGATTTTCATTGCGTTTCGCGCCGTGATGATACTGACGCCAAACTCTGTGCTGAGTTGCGCTTCGGTAGGTAGGCGCGTCGCCGGAGGATACTCTCCGGAATCTATTCTTTGCTCAAGTAAGTTTGCCAGCTGATAATAAAGAGGGACAAACGTTGACTTGGAAGGCGGGCTCATGAGGTCGTTTCTAAAGATCAGAATTCGCGAAAAAGATAAGATTCTCGCTTCCTAGATTATCGTCTTCCGGCGAATTTGCCGAGGTGAGATTGACCGTCACCCGTCGATTTGTCGCGATCGAGGGTGAGCTCTCCAATTTCCGGCCTGAAAAGTACTGGGAAACCAAATTCGAGGCTGAGTTCCCGATTCCAGCAGCGAGAGCGCAGACTTTTGTAGTGCTGCGGCCAAACTCTCAATTTGAAATTAGCGATTGACATCCCCAAGACTTCGCGGAATCATTTATTATAATAATATATTATTCCTCTTAAGGGCGGATGATGAGAGACCTTGGCTGTCTAATCAAACGTTGGGGATGTGCTGTCGCTCTCTTTTGTGCGGTGTCTGCGGCTGGCGCCGCAAAGGCAAAAACTCAAGAGATACGCATCGCGCAGCAATTTGGCATTGGATATATGCCGTTGGTGATTATGAAGGCCCGCAACCTGATCGAGAAACACGCTCAAGAGCAAGGGCTCGATAAGATACTCGTTAGGTGGTCAACCTTTGCCGGCGGCTCCGCAATGAACGATGCGTTGCTTTCGGGCAGTTTGGATATCGCGACGGGCGGAGTGCCACCGTTTTTGACGTTGTGGAGTCGTGCAACGGGCGACAATCAAGTTAGGATTGTTTCAGCCATTAGCCAGATGCCGCTCCTGCTGAACACGATCAATCCGAATGCTAAGTCACTTCAAGATTTAACCGAGACAGACAAGATAGCGCTGCCCGCAGTCAAATCATCGAATCAGGCCGTAATTCTATCGATGGCGGCCGAATCGTTGTTGGGCGCCGGGCAGGTCGAGCGGATCAATCGAATGACTGTATCGATGTCGCATCCGGATGCGACGGCTGCATTGTTAAATGGCAACATCTCCGCTCATTTTGCCGCTCCTCCGTTTCAATATCAGCAACTGCGCGATTCGCGCGTGCACACCATACTCACTTCGAAAGATATTCTAGGTCCTTTCACCTTCACTATCGCTTGGGCGCCGGTCAAGTTCAGCGTTGAGCATCCGCGCGCATTTCAGGCTTTTGTGGCGGCGTTGAATGAAGCGATTGTGTTCATCAATACCCAAAAGAAAGTTGCTGCAGAAATATATCTTGCTGAAACCAAGAGCAAGGAATCTGCAGACGGTCTACTGAAAATTATGTCCGATCCGGATGTTGAATTTACAACAGTGCCTCGATCTGTCGTGCGTTATGCCGGCTACATGTACAGGCTGGGTCTAATCAAAAAGAAACCTGAGAATACACAAGAAGTCTTCTTCTCGATCGCTTCCAACTCTCAAGGCAATTAGGTGCCTGCTCGCCCGTAGGAGGTCAATGAGATGAGAGTGTCTGTTGTCGCCGTCGCCATAGCAGTCCTTATGTCATGCTCTTCCATGAATGCTCGTGCGGAATCGCGTGAGCTGCGCGTGGCCGAGCAATTCGGTATCGCTTATTTGCCTTTCCTTGTGATGAGGAAGGATCGTTTGCTCGAAAAGCATTTGGCTGAAAGTGGTCTTTCGGATGTGGAGGTGAAGTGGGTCAAGTTTGGTGGCGGCTCTTCCATGAACGAAGCTTTGATTTCGGGAAGCCTCGATTTTGCGGCAGCCGGAATCCCTGCTTTCTTGTCGCTCTGGAATAAGACTGAAAACAATCCCAGCGACGTCGCTGTTGTCGCCGGGCTCAATAATATTCCGGTGTTTCTCAACACCAGTGATCCCAAGATTCATTCGATTAGGGATTTTACGGGAACTGACAAAATTGCGTTGCCTGCGGTCAAGGTGTCTCTGCAAGCAATGGTCCTGCAGATGGCTGCAGCCAAGGAGTGGGGACGGGCGAATTCGACAAAGCTCGATAAGTTGACCGTGTCGATGAAGCATCCTGATGCAATGGTGGCGATGCTTTCGAAAGGAGGCGAGGTCAAGAGTCATTTTGGTTCTCCACCCTTTATGTTTGAGGAATTGGGTTATCCTGGTGTGAGGACCATTCTGAATTCAGCGGATGTATTAGGGCCGCATAATTTCAACGTGGTCTATACCACCAAAAGCTTTCACGAAAAAAATTCCAAGCTGTACAAGGCATTTATCGTCGCGCTCGATGAGGCGATGCAAATCATCAATGCGGACAAGCATGGTGCGGCTCGCCTTTACGTCGAGTCGGCGTCGAACAAGAAAGAAAACTTCGATGATACGTACAAAATGGTGACCGACCCAGCGATGGAATTCACCACGGTGCCAAACGGCTTGATGAAGTTTGCCGATTTTATGAGCGACATGAGAATGCTGACGCGAAAGCCAAAGAGCTGGCGTGACTTATGTTTTCCTGAGGCAGCCGCCAAGGCGGGAAGTTAACAAGCAGAAGAGATGTCCATGATTAAAGACGCCCATGCGAGGCAGAGCCTCTCGGAAGCCGATAAGGCTGCTCCTTTAAAAAAGTATCGGGTTCTCGAGCTTGGCTCGTTGATCTCCGGCCCGTTTTGCGGAAGTTTTTTCGCCGACTTCGGAGCGGAAGTTATCAAGGTCGAGCAGATCGAAGGCGACCCACTGAGAGCGATCGGCGATCGGGTTAACGGAAAATCGCTTTATGCTGCGAGTATTATGCGAAACAAGCGCTTGACCTCTCTAAACCTTCGTACGCCCGAAGCGCGAGAGATTGTGCGTGATCTTGTTCGAGCTTGCGATGTTGTGATTGAGAACTTTCGCCCGGGAGTGCTGGAAAAATGGGAACTTGGCTACAGTGATTTGGTCAAGATCAATCCGTCGATCGTAATGGTGAGGATCAGTGGCTTTGGTCAGGACGGCCCTTATGCATCGCGGCCTGGCTATGGTGTAATTGGCGAAGCTGTGAGTGGACTGCGTCACCTGATTGGGGATCCAGATCGTCCGCCGGCGCGAGCCGCTCTTCCTCTCACCGATTACATCACCGGCATGTACGCAGCGATGGGAGCTTTAGTGGCTCTGAATCATCGTGAGCGAACCGGTGAGGGCCAGTGCATCGACGCGTCGTTATTCGAAGCCGCATTCAGCTTCCTGCGTTCGGAAGTTCCAAGTTATGATAAATTGTCGAAGATAGCGAAGAGAGCGGGGTCGCGATTGCCCGGGCATGTGCCGAGCAATCTGTTTGCAACCAAGGACGGGGGTTACATTCATATCTCTGCTGCGAACAATTCGCTCTTCCTGCGCTTGCTGAATGTCATCGGTCGACCCGAGCTTGCAAACGAGCCGAGGTTCATGGATCCGGTTCAACGTCAAGAGAACGAAGACGAAATCGATAGCATGATAGCCGAATGGGTTATCCAGCATGATCTCGATACGGCCGAAAAGTTGCTTGTCGATGCGGAAGTCGTCGCATCGCGCATATTCACCGTGGCCGATATTTTCCGCGATCCGCATTTCCAGGCGCGTGACATGCTGGTTAGCGCTTCAGACGAAGAGTTGGGCAGCCTTGCTGTCCCCGGCATTGTGCCGAAGCTGTCTCGTACGCCTGGTCAAATCCTGCGTACGGGCGGTGCCAACGGTCGCGATACGGTCGAAGTACTTTTGGAATATACAAAACTGTCCCGTTCGCAGATTGATGACCTCATAGAAAGAGGAGCAATCAAACAAGCTGGATTGCTGCGTGACCGCAAAGCCGAGCAGGCGTTATCAGCAAGTGCTGCACTTTAAGTGCGCGTCCATTTCTTTATCGAAGTCACCATTTAGGAGCACTACGTAAATGTTTACTAACGGATCCATCCTGCTTGGAAAGGCGCTGAAGCGTCAAGGCGTCGATACGATGTTTTATCTCATGGGTGGCCCCATGTTGGCTGCGGAGAGCGCCTGTATTGCTGAAGGCATACGTTCAATCGACGTGCGGCATGAACAGGCTGCGGCAATGATGGCTCATGCTTATGCGCGCCTAAAGAATCGGCCGGGTGTTTGTCTGGCTGCGTCAGGTCCGGGGACGTTGAATCTAGGTACCGGCCTTGCGACCTCATTGCAGGACTGTACGCCGGTCGTCGCGCTCGGGGGAGCAAGCTCACTTGCCGAATTCGGAACCGGAGCATTTCAGGAATTCGATCAAGTCGCCGCCATGAGGCCGCTGGTGAAGTGGGCCGATCGCGTACTGGAAGCGCGGCGAATTCCAGAGCTTATCGATAAGGCATTTACAATCGCTATGTCTGGAAAGCCGGGGCCCGTTTACCTCGATCTTCCGGGTGATCTTCTGTACAAATCTATCGATGAGAGCACTGTGGTATGGCCAAACTCTCAAGACGATTCTTTCACAGGTCGGAGCAGTGGAGACCCGGCTGGTATCGACAAGACGCTGGAACTCCTTAAGAAAGCGAAAAAGCCGATCATCATCACCGGCAGTGGCGTGTTGTGGTCGGGGGCTTCGAGCGCGCTGGCGGAATTTGTCGATCTGACTGGAATTCCGTTCTATTCCACGCCGCAAGGTCGCGGCGCGATTCCAGAAGATCATCAGTATTGTTACTTGAATGCGCGGACCCAGGCATTTCGGGAGGCCGATCTGTTCTTGGTTGTCGGCACTCGTGTGAACTATGTGTTGAACAATTTGCAGACGCCGCGCTTCAATGCGGAAGCGAAAATTGTGCGAATCGATGTTGATCCAGCTGAAGTGGCTTCGACTCCAAGACTGAATGTAGGGTTGGTCGGCGATGCCCGCCGCGTGCTCGAACAACTTGCGCAGGCTTGCAAGGGTCACGTCAAAACTGAAGCCTTCGCCGATTGGAGAAAGACCCTTTCTGACTCTCACGCGCAGCGGTCGTCCAAGCAGGAATCTCTGTTGAATTCAGATCAAACGCCCATTCATCCGCTCCGGCTGTGTAAGGAAGTGCGGGATTTTATCGATAGGGATGCAGTTCTGGTGGTGGATGGTCAGGAGATTCTTAATTTTGGCCGGCAATCGATTCCGTCTTTCCGTCCTGGACATCGCATCAATTCCGGAACCTTTGGCACGATGGGAGTTGGATTGCCTTACGCATTGGGCGCGCAGGTTGCTCTTCCTGATACCCAGGTGATCTGCTTACATGGTGACGGATCTCTCGGCATGAACTTCATGGAAATGGATACGGCTGTTCGCCACAAGATCCCCGTCATCACGATTGTTAGTCTCAATGGCGGATGGACATCTGATCCGCAAAAACTGAAACCTGGCCGCGACTTGGGTTTGACGCGTTACCACGATATGGCGAGTGCGCTCGGATGCTTTAGTGCCTATGTTGAAGATCCAAAGCAAATTCGTCTCGCTTTGGAAGAAGCCAAGAAAGCCGCTCGACAGGGCATCCCCTCGCTTATCAATGTTCGGACGGATCCGGATGCTCAGGCGACGACTGCTAAATTCACGACGTTCTATGATGCTGCTTAGTTCGTCGCGTAGCGTTGTAAATGGATAAAGACGTCTCAACTTATGGCAGTGAGGGCCAGGGCTTTGCCCAGATGGGTCATTGTTGTCGTATTGGCTAGCGATGAACGAGCCCCGCGGATGAGGAATATCCGACCAGTCGGGCTGTCGTAGATGTTCGCGGTGATCTGTGCCGCAATCTGGGCATGAAATCCTAAGGTCGATTACGTTACAGGTGTGGGCATTTTCGCGACAATTCGAGAATAGCTGATGCAAATGCTTGGGGAGCCTCCTGTGGGAGATTATGGCCAACACCATGTAAAATCCGCCGCTCATATGCGGCTTTGAAGTGGCGTTCATTGTAATCGACCGACGCAGCGGGCGTAACACCATCATCGCCGCCTAGGAGAACGATCGTTGGGACTATAATATCTGGCTGTTCTGCCAATCGAGCTTCGATCCCCGCAAGTGCGGGATCACCTGGGACGCCGCCAAAGCGATGCCTGTACGAATGGATTACAACTTCGACGAAATCGGGATTATTGAAAGAAGCAGCGGTGCGATCAAAAGTTTGCCCGTCGAATGCCCATGTTGGCGACCAGACTTTCCAGATGAACTCGCAGAGGTCCCGACGATTCTTTTCGAGAGACGCGCGGCCTCTGTCTGAGTGGAAATAATACTGATACCACAACCGTGCCTCTTCCTCGGGTGACGCAGGATTCCCGGCTTGGGCAATGTTTTGGATGTTATAGCCAGCACCACAACTTACGAGGCCACGTACTCTTTCCGGCCATAGAGCGGAGACAATGCAAGCGGCTCGCCCGCCCCAATCGTACCCGCCAAGGATGGCCTTTTCGATGGAAAGGGCATCCAGTAGCGCTAACAAATCCGCGCCTACGGCCGCCTGCTCACCGGAACGTCGCGTGCTTTCGGAAAGAAAGCGAGTTGGTCCAAATCCCCGAAGGTACGGCACGATGCAGCGATAGCCTGAAGCGACCAGTATTTCTGTTACATTGTCATAGGCGTGAACGTCATAGGGGAAGCCATGCAATAACACGACAGGCGGCCCGTCTGCCGGACCTGTTTCAATGTAAGAAATCTCTAAATCTCCGGCGGATACGAATTTCATTGTGCTCCCTCTCATCGCAAAGTTCCTAGTACCTGCTATGCCACAGGTTAAGTGCGCGATTGAGGCGAACGAGATAATAGGCGTTTGGATACGTGCTCCCGTTGCCTATCCGCTAAGTAATGGCCTCTAAAGCGATATTTGACTGTTTCGGCGAACTTGCACATATCGGGGTCGATGATTTCAGATCCTGTAGGTGAAGGAAGGATGTTGCGACGCGCTAGTAAAGGCGCCGTCCTGAGAGGCGGCGCCTTTATCTTTTGCAATACCCGTTACGATTGGAGATCAATCGAACATGTCCGGTTGGGTGACTTCGAGCTGGTTGTATATGGTCTGAAAGTGCAGCCAGCCGCGCTTGGCGGCACCCGCTTCGAGGTCATCAAGTTCGCGATGGTGTAGGCCTTAACGCAGCGCAACGGCATCGACCTATGGTTGGCATGGTCCGAGACCTTCAGGGCTTCGCCGGTAATGCCGTGCCAGAGATTCCAGGCTTTGATCTCCCTCCTCTGGGAGGTGAGGTCGACTCGGAATGAGAGCTATTATGTTGTTGTCGGACCCACGTCTGCCCCTACCCGCTCTGGGTCAAGCGCCTCTTGCTCTAGATGACAAACTTCTGGCCCAAACGCCAACCACTCCGCAAGCTCGCGCATCGCGCTGTCTGACCTTGCAATCGAAGCTAAACTCGCATCAGCACTTGCGCGCTCACCGAATTTTCCCGCCAGTTCTTTTGTCATAAGGTGTGGACGTGGTGCTCGAGGCAAATTGTTTTCGAGATATCTGAAGATTCGTACGCCCCCAGCATCTACGTCACCCCAATGAAATAGCGGCACGTCAATGGGCACGACATGCAAGACTCTCGACAACAAGTCGATTACTCCTGCTGCTGGAAAGCCACCAGTGTACACAACCAAACTCCCGTCTTCGATCTCGCGGACCTGTCGGTTGAAGCTGGCATAGTTCTCGATCGTCAGGATAGCGGTCGGTCGGTCCAAGACCAAGAGTTGCGATAATAGCTCTGGATGAATCGAGACGAATGGCTTTGCGCGACCATCAATAAGGCGGCCACACACTCCTTCAATTGCAACTGGGCCCTTAAGATGAACAGGATGACCGTATCGTTCGAAGCCGAGATGTCTCCAAATCACATCCGGCGCCGCGCCGGGTAAACCGACCTGAATGCTCATCACGACGGCGATGCGCGAAGCATGGCGATCGAACGCCTTCGTATCGCCAGTAGCCCTGAAAGCGAAGGTTCGCGCATCCAGGCCGTGAGCTTCGCCCCGCGAGAGAGCCGCCAACAGCTTGAAGAATTCCTTGGTCGCATCGACTTGATCTGCATTCAGCCGATAAGCAGCGTCACCGCGCGCCCATCTCGCTGCCATCTCATCTAGCAATCGAGACACCCATGGCTCGCCAGCGGCTGCAATCGCAAGCGTTTCCCCTCGAGCTTTCTTTGCGGTTTCTTGAGCAGTCGCGCGGCCCAGAGAACTAGCGAGCAATTCAGAATTAAGGACGACCACCCGCTCGATAAGATGGCTGCGATCCCTCTTACCTTGCTTCACTTCGATAGCGCCGAACCTTTCGGTCGCTGCCATCAGATCGTGAAACCGGCTCACCTGCTGCGCGGTCGACAGCTTGTCGTATTCGGGAGCCGCAGAAGCGGGCCGGGAGCGATCCGGATTACGCTCGCTTCGCTCTAACAGCCGTTCGAGAAATTCGATGCCAATATCTACCGTGCGAACGTCGGTCATTCCGCGGCCTGATCCCGCGCGACAGCCTCAGCCTTCTCGGCCGCGATCAGCTCGGATTTGAACACGTCGAAGCCCTTACGGTACGGATCGATCGCAACGACCGCGTCGCGGGCCTTCTCGGTCAGGAATTCGGTGTCGATCATTACCTGGTTGCCCAGCCTATTCACGTTCACGACCGTGTCGACCACTTCCATGAACACATGGCGCTTTTCATCGGGGGTGGCCAACATGACCTGGAGCCCGAGATCGCGCATGAATTCCGAGCACTGGCCGATGGCCTTGGTGTCCAGGCGGTTGAAGGCCTCGTCGAAGATGGCGAGCGACAGCCCGCTCTCGCCGGTGCGCCGGTTCTGGTACGTGGCGGCCAACGAGGCGCCGATGGCGATATAAAACGGCAACTGGCCTTCACCACCGGATCCCGTGCCCGCGCGGCTCGTCAGCGACGACCGGATCTTGCCGTCGGCATCCTGGATGTAGAGTTCGAAGTTGAAATACTTGCGCGGGTCCTCGATTTCCTCTGTCCGCGACTCCGGATTCGACAGAATCTCCTCGATCTGCCGCACGGCCCGCATCATGGAGGAGCCCGCGTCCTCGCTGCGATCCCCGAAGAGTGGCAGATTGAACTCCGGCTTTCTGGATTCCTCGACGAGCTCGATCATGTCGACATGAGTTGGTGCCTCGAGTGCCTTGAACGAATAGTAGTCGCGCCCGTGAAACTGACGATCCTTCAAGTGACGATTGAGCTCGTTCAGGGTGTTCTTGATGCCCATGAAGGCGTCATCCAGCCGGTGAAGGAGATCGTCCCGGAAGGCCGAGGTCATCTCGGTCGCGGCATTCCGGCACTGCTCCTCATACTGGACAAGCTCATGCCCATCGAGGCGCTCCTTTTCGGTCGTCGCCCACTGCTCAACGGCCGCGGTCGTGGCTTCTTCAGCGGTGAAGGGCGGCGCGACATGGAAGTCCTGTCCATGCTTATTCATCGCGTTGGTCATTTCGCGCATGAGGCTGGAGCGTCGTGTTGTAGAACGAGTCTCCCTGTCCGCGGTCAGGCCTTCGATGCGGTTCGGTATCGCCTCCGTCGCCATTCCAGCGACCTCCGACCGGTAGTCACGCATGGCCGTTGAATGCGGGAAATCTTGCCGCATTTGACGCGCACGGTCACGTCGAGCCGCGCGCGCGGCGGCGCGGTTCTTTTGCATGTAGTCGTCATACGCACCCTCGGCCCGATCTCTCGCGCTTTGCGCACGGGTCGACGCGTCTTGTTTTTCGATCTTGAGCCGATTGGCCGTCTTCACTTCGGCGGCGAGGCGCTCCAGTTCGGCGACGAGCTTGGGATCGCGATTCCGCTTGGCATCCTCGATGTTCTTCCCGATCTCCTCGAGCTTCTGATCGAAGGCAACCAAGACGGCGCCGCTGTCGACGCAGGTCAGGCCGGTGCTGCGTATCGCCTGAAACTGCGCGAACATGGCTTCGAACAGACGAGCTTCATCCTCAGAGCGCCGAACGTCTCCCGCCGATTCCGCAAGCTGCTGAACCAATTGTTGTCGTTCGGCCGCAAGCTGTAGGCGCATCTGGTCCTGAGTGGCGCGACCGAGCTTGAGGTACTGAGGTTTCTGCAATCGCCGGACCGTCCGGCCTCCCTGCACCATGAGATCTGGCGTGATGGCGTTCTCAGCCGCGGCCATTCTGTCCATGGTCTCGACCATCATCAGGCGGCCAATCCGATAGTTGAGGAAAGCCCTGGCATGACGGTTTTCCGTGCTGATGATCTGCGCCAGAGAGCCCTTTTCGGCCAACCTGGTGTTGTCGGTCTTGGTCGTGTTGATGACCTCTGCATCCCTGAAGGAGTGCTCTCCACCCTCCCGGAAAATCTCCAAGGTACGCACCGCCCTTGTGGGTTCGACGATCAAAGCTTCTCGGGCACGGCCGAGAAACGCCTCGGCCGCCATCCGCCACTTGTCATCCCGTATTTCGACGACTTCGCACAAAGGCGTCGCCTCGATACCATGCGATGCGAGCTGCCTGATAAGGTCCCTGGTGCCGCCTTCAATCGGGCTTAAGCCTTGGTCCATCCGCTTCAGATTGCTGTCGATCAGGTCGATGCGGTCCTGCAGACCCTTGGTCGCGACTCGCGCGTGAAAATGCGCGTCGGAAAACGCCTTTCTGGCTGCCTCGAGCCGCTCCGGATCGACGGCGGTGAGCGCGGCATCGAGGTGCAAAGCGCTATCCTTCCAGTCGTTGGGGAGCGGCTTTTCCCAATTGGAAAGTGGCGCCCTCCCTCTAGCAACCACGACCGCGCTCAGCAGCGCGTGCAAGAGGTCATCACGTCGAACCAGCAGATTGAGGTCGACTGCCTTGTTGATCGAAGCGACGAGACCATCGATCTCCTTGACCGGCGCCATGGCGTTGGCGCGCTGTCCCAAGGTCAGATTCCTGTCCGACTCATACATCTGGGCAAGCTGCTCGCCATCGCTGGTCCTGATCGAAAGCTCGATGGTCTTGTGCTCAGCATCGAGCGTGGCGTGCCTGGCCGCGGCCGCGGTCGCCTCGATCTCAGCTTTGCTCGCTGCACCTTTTAGCTGGGCAACATTCTCCTGCTGGCGCCGCGCCTCCCGGCAGAACTGCTCCCATTGCAGGCGGGCGATCTGCCAACCTGTAACCGCGATGACTCGCTCGTTTTCGACGGCGCGGGCCACAATGCGGAGGATCCCGGCGAGACTCGCGCTCTGCGCCTTCAAATCCTCGATGCGACTGGTCAAAGAACGCCAATGTTCGATACCGCGCCGAAGCCTATCTACCTGCAGCGGCTGAACGTCCAGAACATAGTTCCTGACGAAGTCCGTGGGGTTGTCCACCGGCTTTAGTAGCAGGGCATTCCGGAAGGCCTTCTGGAAGCGCCTAGGGTCGAGCGGGAACCCCGCCGGCGACAAGGCCCTGAGCGATTCCGCCACGAAGTCGGTTGCGCTCGAGAACGCGTCATCGACTTCGATATTCCGAGCGCGTAACGCGGTGCGCACGGCGTGCCACTGCAGCGTCTCGACCTCGTCGTCGCCGACCGCGGCGAGGATGTCGTCCTTCGTCAGCGCGCCCTTGGCGATGAAGCGCGCCTCACAGGACTCGTCACTTCTCGATGCCGATGCCGAAAAGGCCACGCCCAGGCTCACCGCCGAGCCGTCGTCCAGATCCTCGAAGACTAGGATGATGTAGGTGTAGGCATGTTGGCGCGTCGGCTCCGACCGCTCGCCCTTCTCGTCGAGTGAGACCACGCCGAGGCAGTAGTCGCGCAGCGTCCGCTTGCTCCTAACGTTGCTCTGGGCGCTCGGATTGAATCGGATGCTGGCCATGCTCGCGCCAGAGAGCACGGTCTGCACGGCGTCGATGATCGCTGACTTCCCCGCACCGTTCGGGCCGATGATGGCGGTCATGCCGTGCATATCGACTTGCTGCGCCCGGAATAGATACCAGTCGACCAGGATAATGCGACGCAGCTCGATCACGCTTGCACCTCGCTCGCGGCGTCGGGCTTTGCCGTCGCTGCGGTGGAGCGCGACACGAACTCTTCGAGAGACCCGAGCGTGTCCTTGGACACCACGATCGGCAAGGCTGGCCGCAGGAAAAGGGTGAAGTTTCTATCGTCTCGGTCCTCGATCCGGACGAGCCCGCGCTGTCTGAAGCCGGCTAGGATTTCCTTTACCCGCCCGAAATTGGGCCGCTCGCGATGCGTGCGATCTTCGTAGATCTGCAGGATCTGCTCGCTCTCGACCTCCACCTCGCCGAATTCCTTCGCCTCGAACCGCGTAAACGCCTCTTCGTAGTGGAGCCGCAGCACCAGCAGGAGCAGACTCTCATCGAGCTTCATGCTCTGGCGCGGAGGCAGTTCGTTCGCGACCAGGCCAAGGTAGCCATCGTTCGGCCTACCCACGACCCGATACCCCAGCGCATCGAACAGGTTCTCGAAATAGCCAATGTAGCGGCGAAGCACCTCATAGGAGGTCTTCATGCCCCAGTCGTTTTCGTAGATGAACTGGGCGCGCCAGAGCGACTGCGCCGCCTGGCGCAGCTCCTTCTGCAGCCGGTCGCCGTCGCCGCCCTCGGCATCCTCGTCGTCGATCAGTTTGGAAAGATCACGCAGCATCGGCCGTGGTACTCGTTCTCTCGATCCGGAAGGCTACCAAGTCGATCCAATCGTTTGCGCTGCGTCCCTCCTCAAGCGTGATCGTGAATTCACCCAACCGCACTGAGCGACCAACTGCCGCCAGGTTCGGGATAGCCCGGTAGGCGAAGAGGTCCGGAATGCTTCCGATCTCGATCTCCTCGGACAAGACGCGGTCACGTCCCTGCATCTGCCGCCGCGCGAACTCGAGTAGCTTCTGGTCGGTCACGCGCACCATCCGATCGAATTCCGTCGTGGCCTGGACGTAGGCGCGCAGATAGGGATCCTGCTTCGGCACCTTGAAGCGCGTCCGCTCGGGCGGAACCTTCCGCGGCGGCGGGGTGTACAGCGCGAGCGACGTGATCGGCAGACCGACATCCGGCGACCTCAGACGTATCTCGATATCGTCGCTGCCGATCCTCGAGAGCTGCTCGACCAACCGGACGATCCGCTCGGCGGACCCTTCTCCCATGACGTCCATGTAGTGGACGGTGGTGCGGATGCGGCGTTCGAGGCGGTCCCTGAAGTCATCGATCTTATCCATGAACGGTCCGACGTCCTCGAACACGCTCTTGATCTTTTCTAGCTCGGCTATGACGCGTTCTTCGGCCGTGGTGGTGGTGGCGCCTGCAGCCATCACACCCTGATCGATGTAAGCGCGCGCAATCTTGCCGAGGCAATCGGCGCCCGCGAGCATATCGCCAGCCAGGGAAGCGATCGTGCGGCGGTGACGATACGGATTGTTGGAGGTCTTGAGCTGCTTGTAGTCGGCGATCAGCAGACCGTCTACGAAATCCTGGAAGAACGTGCGAAGGATCGCCGCCGCGTTCGGATTGCCGAGAATGCGGTCCTCGATCTCGCGCATGCCGGCGAGGATGCGGCGCATGCTGCGCGCGAACCGCAAGGCTGTGTCGTGCGCATTGGAGAGACCTTGCGCCATGGCCTCCGGCTCCCGATACGCGGCCTCAAGGTTGTTCTTGACGTCAACCACGGCACCGGCGACACGCACGCGACTGTTGCCAAAGTCGGTTATCGCACCCAGGACCATGAACGCGTCCGGATTCATGTCGACGTAGGTGCGCCATTTTTCGGTCTCTTCCGTGAGCCACCCGGTGTCGCGCAAGCGGTAGTAGGCGAGATAATGGGCCTGACTTGTGGTCTGATCTTCATCGGGATCGCCCTCGGAAAGATCGCTCATTGATCCGATGCCAAACTCCGAAAGCCCGATCTCTATCTGCTTTACAACCTCTTCTCTAAGCGGCGTCTCAAGGATGCGGGCCGAATAAACTCGCTCATAGAGACGCATCAAAAGCCGTGCGTAGACGTGCTTTTTTGGCCCCGACAAAGGTTTGAAGAGGGTCTCCGGAAGATAGCCAAAAAGCTTCATCTATCGGTCCTTCAGTTGGCCGATTGAACCGGTAACCCCGTCCGACTGCAAGAAAAAACAGCAATTAGGATCGCAACGATTTCGCTTCAAAACCATCAACGTAGCCGCCCCTCAACTGAACCAAACTTCTATATGGGCTCGGACACGACGCGGGCGGTTCGGAATGACGCGCATAGAAGCGCTTTTCAAGTTCCTTATCGAGCATTGCGGAGTCGTCGTAACGCTGTAACTGTCGGGCCTTTTTAAACTTGCAAGAGCCTTGACTGGCTCTTATTTTTCAAAAGCTCCGTCGAAGTTAACAGTTCGTTTGTTGCATCTTAGACTTGCTGCAACAGTCACCGGATAGAACAGCCGAGACCTCGAAAGAGGCCCCGACCGCAGGCCCCTGCATAGCGCAGGGGCCAAATTTTTTTGCCCGCCTGGGTGAGCGGCTTTGCGCATCAAAGCTGGAGCGAACGAATGACGGCGGCAATCGAGTTGCTGCGCAAGGAAAAGTCGATCCGCGCATCCGGACCGAACCATCTCGCGCAATACCAGGGAGCATGCACCGGCGACCCTGTCAGCGATTGGCGCCTGGCCCGCCAGCATTGCACCGGCCATGACGACCTCCGGGATATCGCGGTTCAAGCCGGAATGGTCCGCCTCTCGAAAGCCGGCGATCCGATCGCGATGACATTGAGCGAACTCTGGGCGCAAACCGCGACATATACCGGCGCAGTCGAGCGCGTCGCCGCCATCCTCGATCAGCAGCGCCTTGTTGGTGCTGATCGCCCACCGCGCGGATGTATCCTCATGACCATCCACAAATCCAAAGGAAAAGAATTCGATGCCGTCGTTATCGTGGAGGGATATCGCGGAGGCGCGCTCCTAAAAGAAGCCGAGGCACCAAAATACGAAAATAGCCGTCGTGTGCTGCGGGTCGGAATCACCAGAGCGCGGCATGCCGTCCGTATCGTCCGCCCGGCCGATGCCACTCCGCTTTTCGGTCCAGAGTGACGTCATGTCAGGGGAACACGCACTCTCACCTAGCTGGATCGCCTGGATGCGCGACTACGCAGCCGTGGCGCGACGCTTCGTTGCGGAGGGCCCGATCGAGGTTTCGTCGGAAGAGGAACGGGAGCTTGTCGCGATAAAAGCAGCCCTCTATGCCCGGGCCCTGACGCTCTTTGAAGGTGCGTTGCTTTTGATTGAAAATGACAGGCAGCTCGATTTCCGCATTCAGTCACGCGGCGTCATCGAAGCAACGATGTATCTCATCGCGCTGGACCGAAACCCCGCCTTCGTCGCGCGGATGAAGGATGACGACTTCAAGAGCCGACAATCGCGCGCGACCCTGCATCTTGGTGCGAAGAAGTTCAATGGCACGGAAGACATCAGGCAGCAGCTCGAGGAATTCGTCGCACAAGGGCTCCAAGGCGCAAAGGCGATCCAGCTTGTCGAGCACATGTTTGACGTTCCAGAAGCGGAGTAGGCACCAATCTGAGCGAGGTCTTTATGCGCGCTATCGCTTACGTCCGAACCCGCAAAATTGAGCCAGCGGCCTCAGAGCAAGCGGTCTCAAGACAACGCGATGCTGTGATCGCTTGGATCAATAGCGCAGCCGATCACGTTGTCATCACCACTTATATTGAAGACGAAAGCCAGCCAGGACTTCGCCCAAATCTGAAGACGGCGATTGACGTCTGTCAGAAACAAAACGCGATCTTGCTGGTCGCGAGTACGAAGGCGATTGGATCTGGCGAACCATTCTGCCTTCCAACCTTCGACGTTCCTGTCGTTAAACTTCAAGCACAGCATCGATTCTGAAGGTAGAAGCGGCACTTTCTCATGCCTACCGTACGTAATTCACCGAGTATGGTGTGAAGTATGGACCAAACGACTCGCCACTAGGCAACGTATTGAAATTATTTGATTTTCCAGCTTATTTGGCGGGCAGAGAACGACGAAACAGAGAACTATGTCTACTCCATAGCCCTCTGTGCCCCTCTTAAATAGGATGGAGGTCGACGGGCGATGTCGAGTGAGCGCACACCGCTGCACCTCATTTCTGTCGTTGCCTGACTGCAGGGCTAGATCGGAAGCCTACCGCTTGGCCGGCTCGCTTATCGCAAGGGTTAGAATGGCTGGGCCCAAGCGCGATCCGGAACGGCTCCTTTCAGAAGCGCCGCTTGGGATAGCGGACACTCCACACAGCGAACCGGCAGGTCGGCTTCGCGCCCTAACAGCTGCCGTTTAGCTCGGTGATCAATGATCTGGAAGCAATCTGCCGTTTCCTGTTTTGTCCAACCTCGATAGAATGGCGGCGGGGCCGTGCATCACCGGCGAACGGCGCGCGATTGTTTGGGCACAAGTGATTGAAGTAGAATGAAAAACGAAAGCGTTGTCCAAAGAATCTGGGCTCTGTGCCATATCCTTCGCGGAGACGGGATCAGCTATCACCAATATGTTTCCGAGCTGACCTATCTCCTGTTCCTGAAAATAGCAGAGGAGAACGGCGTTGAGCAACTGCTTCCGGCGAACTATCGCTGGGCCGACCTTGCGCGACATCCGAAGGAAGGCCTGCTCGGTTTCTATCAGGAAATGCTGACTCACCTCGGCAACACTGCCGACAGCGAGGTCATCCGTGCGATCTACGCCTTTCCGACCACGGTGTTTTCGCATTCCGAGAATCTCCATGCGGTTGTCGACGGCATTGGAAAAATCGCTTGGCATGATGTCGGCGGTGACCGGTTCGGCGAAATCTACGAAGGATTGATCGAGAAGAGCTCGCAGGATGTCCGTTCAGGGGCGGGGCAATATTTCACGCCACGTGCGCTGGTGAATTCCATGGTTCGAGTCTCCAAGCCGGGCTTGGGAGAATTGATCCAGGATCCAGCAGTCGGTAGCGGGGGCTTCTTGATCACTGCCGACCGCTATGTGCGTTCCAACCAATCCGCCAAGGCGTATCGCGACAATCCACCCAAATATCAGGGCGTCGAGATCGAGAAGAACACCCGTAGAATCTGCTTAATGAACACGTTTCTAAATGGGCTGGACGCAGAGATTATCCATGGTGATGCGCTGACCGACGACGGACGCAAACTGGCCGCAGCCAGCCTAGTTCTGGCCAATCCGCCTTTCGGCAGCAAAGCGGGCAGCCGCCGGGCACTCCGTGCGGATATTCTCTATCGCAATACCAACAAGCAACTGGCGTTCTTGCAGCACATCTCTCTCTCGCTCCGCGACGGCGGCCGCGCAGCGGTCGTGCTCCCCGATAATGTGCTGTTCGAGGACGGAGTTGGCCGGGCTGTGCGCCAAGACCTCATGGCTACGTGCCGGCTGCACACGATCCTACGCCTACCGAAGGGCATTTTCCCTGGTGCGGGCGTCAAGACCAATGTTCTATTCTTCGCCAAAGACGCGGATCTCGTGACCGACGATGTTTGGTTCTATGACCTACGCAGCAACATGCCCGCATTTGGCAAGACCAACGCCTTGCTCGATACGCATTTCGATGACTTTGAGCGCGTCTACGGCAATGATCCGGCAGGTAGGTCGCCGCGTCAGGAACCAGGCGAGGACAGCCGATGGCGCAAACTCTCGCGTGCGCAGATTGCCGAGCGTAGCGACAACTTAAACTGGCAGTGGCTGCGCGACGAGGGCGGCGATCCGGAGGACGGCATGCAGGATCCGGCCGAGATCCTTGCCGCGATCATCGGGCACCTGCGTGCGGCTCTGGGCGAGCTAGATGCGCTCAACGCCGAGATTGAAGGCGAGGACTTTCATCTGAGGCCCGCCCAATGAGCGTTACCTA
>Ga0153956_1001479_pt1 | contig 20322 bp, 20 predicted proteins | sample TSFL040MetaG_FD_104704 | JGI IMG/M metagenome (GOLD analysis project Ga0153956, IMG submission 104704) | Attine ant fungus gardens microbial communities from Florida, USA - TSFL040 MetaG | ecosystem: Host-associated > Fungi > Mycelium > Unclassified | place: USA: Florida, Wekiwa Springs...
AGACCACCATCCAGCTTATCGCGCTGGGAGTGCTCTTGTTCGCCGATGCCTGGTCGGCCTTTGCTCTGGAGCCGAATGGGTCCGGCGCGGTGCTGACGGCCGGTTACGCATTGGTGTGGATTGCGGCGATCATTTCATTGTGGACGGGCATTGCCTACTTCATCGCCGCCGGCAAGGACCTCTGAAACCTTTGGCGCCGGGAAACGGATAATTCCAAGGGCGCGGGCATAAACACAACAGGTCACATCCGTAACCTATGTTACGCCGATTTAATTAGACCTTTATGAAAAACTTATAGATGTTGCCCCTATCGTGCATTGCGCACCTAAAAGTGGTAATATGTCCCTAGCTCTATCGACCCTGATCTATGAATGGCGACGGTATATGGCGGCCGTCATCGCCCTGGCCGTGGCGGGCCTGCTTGTGCTCGCCATGTCCGGCATGTTCATGGGCATGGCCAAGTCCTTCACCGCCACGGTGGATAAATCGCCGGCCCAGGTCATGATCCTGCCGCCCCAGGCCGAGGGCCTGTTCGGTAATAATTCCGGCCAGCCGCGCCGCCTCATTCCCACCATTTACCAGCATCCGGACGTGGTTGAAGTCCAGCCGTTGAACGGAAGCTGGGCTTTCTGGTCGAACTTCCCCAAGGACGGCCAGCCCGCCAAGGGCGACGGCGTTCAGGTCGTGGTGGTCGATCCGGTCAAGGGCGCGGTGACCCTGCCGACCGATTTCAGCGATGAAGTGATCCAGGCGCTGCAACAGCCCTTTACGGTCGTACTCGATCGTTCCAGCCTGAACAAGCTCGGCGTCAAGGTGGGGGACAAGGCCAAGATGAATGGCCGCACCGTAACCGTCGGCGCGGCGGTGGATGGCTATCCGTCCATGTTCAATTCGCAGGTGTTCGTTTCCTACCAGACCGGCAAGCTGATCTATGTCGTCGATGAAGGCCCGCGCGTCGGTCCGCTGGTGGTCAAGATCAAGGACCCGACCAAGGCGGCAAAGGTCGCTAATGAACTGAACGTCATCGCTCATGGCCAGTACAAGGCCTGGACGCGCGAACAGCTTTCAAAGGCCAGCCAGAAATCCATGCTCAAGGAAGGCGGCATTTCGATGATGATCGGTTTTGCGGTTCTGGTCGGCATCTTTATCGGCATCGTCATCACCTGGCAGACACTGCAAGGCGCCATCATGGCCAATATCAAGGAATTCGCCAGCCTGCGCGCCCTGGGTGTCTCGATGGGCGCACTGCGGCTGATCATCATGGAACTGAGTTTCTGGGTGGGCGTCGCCGGCCTGGCCGTGACCGCCATCCTGACCGGTCTGGTCGGTTTCGCGGCGCATTCGGCGGCTGTGCCGATGGACTTCCCGCTGTTCATCGTCATTCCGGTCACCATCGGCCTGATGCTGATCGCCATCCTGTCGGGCCTGTTCTCGCTCGGCGTCCTCAAGAAGAGCCAACCGGCGGACTTGCTGAGATGAGTGGCATGACGGATCATAATGGAAAACTGGCGATCAGCGCCAAGGGACTCGGCAAGAGTTACAAGATCGGCAAGGTGAAGCAGGCCGTGCTCAAGGGGGTCGATTTCACCGCCTACCACGGTCAGGTCACCATGGTCATGGGACCGTCGGGCTCCGGTAAATCGACCTTGATCGCGGCGCTGTCCGGCCTGATGAAGCCCGATGAGGGCGAGGTCATGGCGCTCGGTGAAAACCTGTGGAAGAAGAAGCGCGGCAAGATCGACAGGTTCCGCCTCGATCACTGCGGTTTCATCTTTCAGGGGTTCAACCTGTTCCCGGCGCTGAACGCTACCGAGCAGGTCGAGCAGGTGCTGAAATACCAGAAAGTCTCGCATGGCGAGGCCCATCGCCGGGCCGTGGAGGTGCTGGGTTCGGTTGGCCTCAGCCACCGCCTCAGGCAAAAACCGGCGGAGCTGTCCGGCGGGGAAAAGCAGCGCGTCGCCATCGCCCGCGCCCTGTCCAAGATGCCGCAACTGATCTTCGCCGACGAGCCGACCTCGGCGCTTGATTCGGTCAGCGGCCAGGTGGTCATCAAGTTGCTGCACCAGGCGGCCAAGGAACGTGGGGCGGCGGTCGTCGTCGTGACCCACGACCCGCGCCTCGAAGCCTATGCAGATCGTGTCATTCATATGGAAGACGGCAAGATTCTCAGCGACACCATGGTCGCCGAACCGCCCGTCATCGCTTAAATTTTGAAACAGAGAAACCTCATGTCTCGTAAATTCGCCGCTTCAACCGCCATTGTTTTCGGCCTTCTGGCTTTCTCCGGCCTGTCGCTTTCCGCCTGCCAGAAACCGGGTGCGCCCGGCGGCAAGGCGGCGGAAGTCAAGGCGCCGCCATCTCCCTACGCCGCCATCGCCGCCGGCAAGGTCGATGTCGAGGGCGGGGTGATTGAAGTGGCCGCCCGCCGCGCCGGCATTGTCGATCAGGTTTTCGTGCAGGAAGGCGATATGGTTACCAAGGGCCAGATTCTCGCCCGTCAGGAAGATGAGGATACCTTGCTGGCGGTCAATAACGCCCGCGCCTCGGTCAATCAGGCCCAGTCGGCGCTGGCCCTGACCCAGGTCAATATCCGCACCGCCCAGCGCGAATATGACCGCCTGAAAGAACTGGCGCCCAGCAATTTCGTGGCGCAGCAGAAGCTCGATCAGGCGCGTGATGCCATAGACAGCGCCAAGGCGACGCTGGAAGCCCAGCAGGCCGGAGTTGCGGTGGCGCGTTCACAACTGGCCCAGGCGGAATACCAGCAGGACCTGACCATCATCCGCGCACCGATGGATGGCAAGATCATCCGCCGTTACGCCAATCCGGGTGCCGGAGCCTCGACGCTCAATGTTTCGACAATGTTCGATCTCGAACCGGCCATTCCGCATATCATCCGCTCGGAAATCGTCGAAAGCTCCATTCCGGATGTCAAGATCGGCCAGGAGGCCGAGATCGTACCGGAAGCCGATCCGTCCAAGGTGTATGTCGGCAAGGTTATCCGTATCGCCGCCACTTTCGGCGCGCGCAAGCTGAAATCGGATGGTGGTAACGAAGCCTCCGATGAACGCGTGGTCGAGGTGGTGGTATCCGCCGACAACACGCCGTTCCTGATCGGCCAGCGTGTTCTGGTCAAGTTCATGAAGTCGGGTGAGAAGGCCGGCATCAAGCGCGAAGTCCCGAAGCCCGTGACCCCGGCGAAGACCTAATTTTTAACCGTTGAATGTTAAAGGGAAGGGGTGAAACCCTTCTCTTTCGTTATTCCGCGCAGCCATCATGCGCCTGACGTCCAGCCCAGGGCTGGTGGGGCAAGCCTCGATGTGCTGCGCTTCATGGCGGCCAGCTTCATTTTGCTGTTCCATTATGGCAGCACCGCGCCGGTCGATTTCGCCACCCTGTTTCCGATCTTTAAACAAGGCTGGCTGGCGACGGATTTTTTCCTGTTCCTCTCCGGCTATATCCTGTCACGCGCCTATGGCCAGCGGTTGGTGACCTCGCATATGCGCCGCACGCACTTCTTTCTGCGCCGGTTCGCCCGTCTGTGGCCGTCGCATATCCTTGTGCTGCTGGCGTTCGGCGCGTTTGTCGCGGCGTCGGCGGCGGTCGGTTTCGCGCCCAATCATGCCGAAAAATATGGCGTGCCGGATTTCTTTGCCCAGGCTTTTCTCGTCCACGGTTGGGGCATGATGCACACGGAATCGTGGAACACACCAACCTGGACCCTGTCGGTCCTGCTTGTCTGTTACGGTCTGTTCAGCTTTTATATTCCCTATATCTACAAACGCTCTTTGCCGGTGATGATCGGTTTGTCGGTGGTTATCCTGCTGGCCGGACATGGCCTGGCGCTGAGCCTCGCCCATCACGCCCTGGTCGATCTGCCTTTCGCCTGGGGGCTGTTGCGCGCCATTCCACTGTTCCTGCTGGGAAACCTGATCGAGCGCATGACGACGGGGCTGCGGGTATCGAAACCGGTTTTCTGGCTGAGCATCGCCGGCGCATTTGTTGCTATCAGCGGCCTCAGTCTGGTGCCGCGAAACGCTGTGATCGACAGCCTGATCCTTGTCCTGCTGGGTGGTGTCCTGGCGGTTTCGGGCGGGGTGACCTTTCATGAAAACATCGTCACCCACCGCATGGGCCGGGCGTCCTTCGCCCTGTTTCTGACCCATTCGCTGGTCGGCGCGGTGTGGTTCGGCCTCAGTCCGAAACTGATCGCACATTTCGGGCTGAGCACATCTGTGCAATGGTGCCTGTGGGGCGCGGGTGTCGTGGCGGCGATTATCGTGGCTTTCCTGTTCGACGCCCTGGTCGATAAACCGCTCAGTCAGCGGGTGTCCAGGCTTTCCTTCGTAAAGGGCGGTATCTAAGCGCCGAAAAAAACGCTAGACTCCGCGATATCGGAGGTGGGGCATGAAGACACTGGCGCGGATCATCGCGGGCGGCGGGTTGCTGGCCGGCCTGACCGGGCTTTTACTGCAATTCAGCCTGACCATTCCGGCTTCGATGGCGGCGGGTCGCAGTTTCTGGCTTTCGGTCCTGTTCTATTTTTCGTTTTTCACGATCCTGTCCAATATCGCCGCGGTGATCAGCCATGCGGGACAACTATTGCCGGCAAAGGCGCTGCCCTGTTTCCGCAGGCGAAGCACAGGCGGCGCGATCACCACATTGATGCTGGTGGTGGGGATCGTCTATCATTTTATCCTCGCGCCGTTATGGTCGCCGAAGGGATCGTTCCTAATCTGCGACGTGATCCTGCACTATGTCACGCCAAGCCTGATGGCGGCGTGGTGGTTGGTCAGCGCCAATGGTAAGGCGCGTTTCAAAACCCTGCTGTGGTGGCTGGTGCCGGCGGCGGCTTATCTCGTTCTTATCTATATCCGCTGGGCTTTTGTGCATGAGGTGCCGTATCCGTTTCTTGATCCGGCGCTAACGCGGCACGAACTTATCAGCGGTATTACCGGCATTGTCGTGCTGTTTCTGATTGCCGGGCCGGTGGTCGTTATTTCGGACAAGATCATGGGGTGGCTGAAGCGCGAATACGGCTGACCTTATACAGCGTCCAGACCAATATCGAAGTTCGGCGCCGAATGGGTGAGGGCACCGACCGAGATGACATCCACGCCGGTTTCGGCGATTTTTCGCACCGTTTCCATATTAACCCCGCCGGAGGCTTCCAGGATCGCCTTGCCGCCGGCCAGTTTCACGGCCTCTGCATACATATCCAATGAGAAGTTATCGAGCAGCAGCACATCCGGGCCGTAGGGCAGGGCCTGTTTGAGCTGGGCGATGCTGTCCACCTCGATCTCGATCTTCATGGTGTGGCCCACTCCGGCCTTGGCGCGTTCCATGGCAGGTCCCACCCCGCCGCAGATAGCGATATGGTTATCCTTGATCAAGATGGCGTCATCAAGACCGTAGCGGTGACTATAGCCGCCGCCGCACTTGACGGCATGTTTTTGCAGGGCGCGCAAGGAAGGCAGGGTCTTGCGGGTGCAGACGATCTTGCTTTTCAGGCCCTCGATCGCGCCGACATAATCCGCCGTCAGCGAGGCGACGCCGGAAAGGTGGCACAAAAGATTGAGCGCCACGCGTTCGGCGGCCAGTATGGCGCGGGCATTGCCCTCGATGCGGGCGATGACATCGCCTTTTTTCACGGCGCTGCCATCGGGCAGCAGGGTTTCAAAGCGGATTTGCGGGTCCATCAGGCTCATGGCGATCCGGGCGCAATCGATGCCGGCGGAAATGCCCGTGCCTCGGGCGCGGAACTCGGCCTTGAAGCGCGCCTTGGGCGGCACGACCGCCGAGGCCGTCACGTCACCGGCCAGCCCCAGATCTTCTTTCAGGGCGTCGCGGATGATCGGCTCGATCAGGAGGTCAGGCAATCCGGTGAGGTACATGTACTCAACTCCCCATATGTTTCGGTCTGGACTTTGGCCCAGTTTGTGAAGGTCCGCGCACCGGCCGCATCGCTTTGCGGATAGTCGCTGCGGTAATGAGAACCGCGACTCTCGCGCCGATGCAAGGCGCAAGTTGCGATCAGGCGCGCGCTGACCAGGGCAAGTGCGCCCGGATAACGCGCATCGAGGCCGGTAATCAGGTCCAGCAGGCGGGTCAGGCCGGCTTCATCGCGGACCACGCCAGCCTCGCGGGCCATGGTGTCGCGCAGGGCTTGCAGGTCGCTTTCGCCGAGGCTGGGGGGCAGGGCAGGGCGAACGGCAGTGACGGTTTCCGGCGTGAAATTACCGTTCAGACTGGCGGTGGCGGCCTTGCCGACGCGTTCACCGAAGGCGGCGGCTTCGAGCAGGCTGTTGGAAGCCAGACGGTTGGCGCCGTGAACGCCGGTACAGGCGCACTCTCCCACGGCATAAAGGCCCGGAAGCGTCGTCTGGCCGAAGATATCGGTCTTGATGCCGCCCATATGATAGTGGGCGGCGGGCGCCACCGGCATGGGCATGGTGCGCGGATCGACGCCCTGGCTCATACACGAGGCAAAGACCGTAGGGAACTCGGCCGGGAAGTGTTCGCCGATCGCCGTGCGCGCATCGAGGAAGGCGCCGCCGTTTTGGTCCGCCTTGTGGACGGCGCGGGCGACGATATCGCGTGGAGCCAGTTCGCCATCGGGGTGGTCGTCAAAGACAAAGCGGTGGCCGTTTTTGTCGATCAAGGTGGCGCCTTCGCCGCGCAGGGCTTCGGTAGCGAGCGGTGCGGGATCGAGGCCGAATTTCAACGCCGTCGGGTGAAACTGGACAAATTCCGGATCGGCGATTTCGGCGCCCGCCAATGCCGCCATGGCCATGCCTTCGCCGCGCAGGTTGGCCGGATTGGTGGTGACGGCGAACAGCCCGCCCGAGCCGCCGCTGGCCAGGATAACGACCGGTGCGAATACCTCGACCAACTTGTCGGCATGCTGAATCAGCGCGCCGATGACCACGCCGTTTTCTGATTTGATCAGGCCAAGGGCATGGGCGCGCTCCCAGATTTCAATATTTGGGGCATTGAGCGCCTGGTGAACAACGGCTTCGAGAATGGCTTTGCCGGCGAGATCGCCGCCGACGCGCGCCACGCGGGCCAGTCCGTGCGCGGCTTCGCGGTTAAGCACGAAGGAACCGTCCGGTTTATGATCGAAAGGCGCGCCCATTGCTTTTAACCGCTGAACGGTTTGCGGGCCAGCCTCAGTCAGGGTCTTAGCCGCCAGTTCATCGACAATCCCGGCGCCGGCATTAATGGTATCCTCGGCGTGGGCTTTCGGGGAATCATCAGGGGAAAGCGCCGCGGCGATCCCGCCCTGCGCCCAGGCCGACGAACAGGCGACACCCAGCGCCACAGGGGCAAGGACGAGCGTCTTGTGAGGCGCGGTATTGAGCGCGACGCTCAGGCCGGCCAGTCCCGCACCGATCACCAGCGGGCCGTTATGGATATAGACTTCGGCCAAGGTGGCCTCCTTCCTAACCCCCTCTCCCCACATGTGGGGAGAGGGTTGGGGTGAGGGGCGAGTGTGCAGAAACGGTCAGCCGGGAATGCCCCTCATCCGGCCTTTGGCCACCTTCTCCCGCAAACGGGGAGAAGGGATCAACTGATCATTTCGACATCGACATGATGCCTGGCCTTGATCATATCGTAGCGGGCGGGCGTTTTCAGCGGGGGCATGTCGATCATGCGCTGTACGGCCAGGGCGGCGCGCGGGATCAGTTCCGGATCGACCGTTACTTCATACTGATGGAAGCGCAAGGAGTCATAAATGCCCTGCAAGGTGATGCGCTTCATGTGCGGGCACAGGTTGCACGGGCGCAGGAATTCGACGCCGGGCGCGTCGGCGGTGACATTATCGGCCATCGAGCATTCGGTGATCAGCACCACCTGTTTCGGCTTGTTTTTAGTGACGTAATCGCTCATCGCCGTGGTCGAGCCGGTGAAGTCCGAGGCAGCAATGACCTCCGGCGGGCATTCCGGGTGCGCCAGAACCACAGCGCCGGGATGGGCGGCGCGGACATCGGCGATATCCTGCGCATCAAAGCGCTCATGCACCTCACACGCGCCGGCCCAGGCAATGATCTTGATATTTGTCTGGCGCGCGACGTTCTTCGCCAGGAACTGGTCCGGCAGCATGATAACCGTATCGACGCCCCATTCGGCGGCGATATGCTCGACCACCTGCACCGCATTGGCCGAGGTGCAGCAGATGTCGGTTTCGGCCTTCACATCAGCCGTGGTATTGACATAGGTGACGACCGGCAGGCCGGGATATTTTTGCTTGATCAGGCGCACCTGTTCGCCGGTGACAGACGAGGCCAGTGAGCAGCCGGCGCGCATGTCGGGGATCAGCACGGTCTTTTGCGGGGCGAGGATCTTCGAAGTCTCGGCCATGAAGTGGACGCCGCCCTGCACGATGATATCGGCCGATGACTTGGCGGCTTCACGGGCCAGACCCAGGCTGTCGCCGACATAATCACCCACGCCGTGGAAGATATCCGGCGTCATATAGTTGTGCGCCAGAATGACGGCGTTCATCTCGGCCTTGAGCGTATTGATCGCATGGATCAGCGGGGCCTGAAGCTGCCATTCCAGCGGCGATACCTTGCCTTGCAGGCGGGCATAGATGTCCGCCGTTCCGGCTTCGATTGCCGGGGTAAACTCAAGGGGGGCAGCCGTATCGGCCATCGTTTCTCTCCAAATACTTATGCTCATTTTCAGCATAAGGTATGTATAAAATAATCCGATGATGGCGCATTGCAACCTCTTTGCGCTCACGAACTATCACGTTTTATGACAGTTCCACCTTGTCGAAGTGACGCAAAGCAGGTTTCACAGGAAATATTCGACTGGACCCGACTCCCTCATTGTATCTTTATGGTGGTATTCTCATATGTGACCCATCACATACGGAACCCCTGTCTGAGGAGATAATATCATGAGCGAATCCGGCGTTGACAACAGCAAAAAGGTAGGCCTAGAACTGTCCAAGGTTCTGGCGGATACCTTCACCATTTACCAGAAGACCCATGGGTATCACTGGAACGTGGTCGGTCCGAATTTCCGCGGCCTGCACCTGCTGCTGGAGGAACAGTACAACGAAATCTGGACCTCGATTGACGAGATCGCCGAGCGTATTCGCGCCCTCGGTCAGACCGCGCCGATGGGCGCCGACGCTTTCGGCAACCTGACCTCGATCAAGGACGGCGACCCCACCGCTTCGGCCCAGGACATGCTGAAGGATCTGGCCAAAGACCACGCCACGGTCGTCGCCACCCTGAAAGCGGCGGTGAAGGCCTCCGAAGATGCCGGTGACGTTTCGACCGCCGATCTTTGCACCACCCGCCTGACCGCTCACGAAAAGCATCTGTGGATGATCAAGTCATCGTTGGCGGCTTAATCATCTGATTTATAATAGAGGCCGTCCGTCTGTTTCCAGGCGGGCGGCTTTTTGCTATCTGCGTTCATGGTTTTTATCACGCCCCGCATTTCGGTTCCTGATGAGGAACTGCACGAAACCTTCGTGCGGTCTTCGGGTGCGGGTGGCCAGAATGTCAACAAGGTTTCGACCGCTGTCGAACTGCGCTTTTCGATCTTCGGGAACCTCACCATTCCCTATGATGTCAAGCAGCGGCTGATCAGGCTGGGCGGCCGGCGCGTCACCAATGAAGGCGTTCTGGTGTTGTTCATCCAGACCCACCGCACCCAGGAAATGAACCGCCGGGCGGCTGAGGCGCGCTTTGTCGAACTGGTGCGCAAGGCCGCCGAACCACCACCACCGCCGCGCATCGCCACCAAACCGACAAAGGGCGCGGTGAAAAGGCGGCTGGTTGGCAAGGCGATCCGTTCCACCGTCAAATCGAACCGCAAACGTCCGGATAGCGAAGATGAGTTATGATGTGCGTCCCGGCCTCGTCAGTGATGAAGCGGGCATATATGCGGTTTATCGGGCGGCGGCGCGTCAGGGTGGCGGCTTGCTGCGGCGCGAGGACGAAATCACCGAAACCTATATCCGGCATAATCTTGAAAACAGTTTGCGGATCGGTATTTCGCTGGTGGCGGAAGGTGAAGCGGGCCGGATACTCGGTGAAATCCACGCCTGGCCTTCGGAAACGCGCCAGCTTGGCCATTGCCTGACAAACCTGACCGTGGCTGTCGATCCGGCAGCACAACGGCGCGGCGTCGGGCGCGCGCTATTCACGCACCTGATCGAAGCGGCGCGGGCAAATCCGAAGTTCCGTATTATCGAGCTATATTGCCGTGAGGATAACCAGCGGGCGCTCGATCTCTATCAATCGCTGGGATTTGTGTTTGAGGGACGGCTGAAAGGGCGCGTCTGGCAGGACCACGGCAAGCCGTATCTCGATGATCTGCTTATGGCGCTTTATTTAACAGAGGGCGTTTAAGCAGTTCCGTGCGCAGGATCGTCCAGCCGGCGGAGTAGATGGCAATCAGCGCCACCAGGGCGAAAAAGCGGATATCGGTATGATATACCCTATCCACGAAACGAGCGCCGACACCGACCAGGCTGGAGAACAGGCACAGGCCCCAGATGCGCAGGGCCAGCCGCCAGTGCGAGCCGTCGCGGCGTTGCAGCCAGATCTGGTAGAGATGTTCCTTGTGGGGCGTGAAGACGTTGGCGTGCTTGCGCGTCCGCACGATCAGGGTCAGGACGACATCGACCAGCAGGGGGGCCAGCAGGAAACCGCCGAACCACACCGAGCCGACGCCATAGGCCTTGATCACCAGGGTAGCGCCACCGATCAGCGCGCCGGCGAACAGGGAGCCGGCGTCGCCCTGAAACGCCTTGGCTTTCTGCGGCCTGCCGGGCGGCAGGTTGAACGGCGCGAAACCGATATGGGCGCCGGCCACGCAAACGCTGATCAGCAGGATGATGCCCAGATAGGCGCCGAAAAGGCTCAAGGGGGCCATCAGCAGGATCAGGCCGGCGAAGACCAGCATGGCGATCGTCTGGGCGCCGATGGCCAGTCCGTTCGAGCCGTCCATGAAATTGATCGTGTTAAGGGTCAGAATCAGCCAGGCGGCGCTGCCGAGTAAGCCGATGAATGGATGAACCTGCACGATCAGGCCGGGGCCGAAATCAAGCACGGTGACCCGGTAAAAATAAGCGAAGACCAGGCACAGGCCGATCTGGAAGGCCAGCCGCCAGCTCGCCGGCAGATCGATCACGTCATCGATTGCGCCGCAAAGGCCCATCAGGCTGGCAAAACCGAATAAGATCAGCCCATCGCGCCAGCTTCCCGGAATGGCCGCGCCGTAAAAACACAAAACCAGGCCGATGACCAGGGCCGAGGCCGCCATGATGGCCAGTCCGCCGCTGGTGGGAGTAGGGTCGCTGTGCGCGCCGCGTTCGCGCGGATTATCGACCGGACCGCCCTTAATCACCAGCAGGCTGAGCAAGGCGCTGACAAACGCCGAGGCGGCCAGGGCGCCCAGCAGCAATCCCGGCGGAATCAGCCATGTTATCTGCCAGAAACCCGTCATTTGTTCCTTGCTTGCCTTCTTTTCGGGATGAGGGCAAGCGCAAGTTTATGCCGCCGGTTCGCCGGGCGGCCTTACGCATATCCGGCGTATTCTCATAGTGAGGGGTTTGCGATTCTGTTCTTGCGCTTATTGTACATGAAATATATGTGTTTCATATATGAATCGTACGGAGCGGCCTCAATGGGTATTGTGAACATAGATGACGATTTGCACGATCAGGTGCGCCGGGCGAGCACAGTCTCGTGCCGTTCGATCAATGCGCAGGCGGCCTTCTGGATCAAGGTCGGCATGTTATGCGAAACTAATCCAACACTCAGTTTTACCGAGATCATCCGGCGCGAGATGCGTTCAGCAGGCATTGCCGCTCAACCGCTGGCCGTGAATGAAGCATGACAAAGACGCCTCATGAACTGGCGTTGATGGCTGAATCCGGGCGGCTGCTGGCATCGGTATTCGGAATGCTGGATCGAACCGCGCTGGCCGGACTATCGACACTTCAGATTGATGAAATGGTCGAGCGTTTCATCGTTGACGATCTCCGGGCCAGACCCGCCAGTAAGGGGCAATATGGCTATGGTTTTGTGTTGAATGCCTCGATCAACGATGTGGTTTGCCACGGCGTTCCCTCGTCCTCGGAAGTGCTTCGGAACGGCGATATCGTCAATCTCGACATCACGCTTGAGAAGAACGGTTATATCGCCGATTCCAGCAAAACCTATCTCATCGGTGAGGTGAACCCAGCCGCCAGAAGGTTGGTCCAGACCACTTACGATGCCATGTGGATGGGCATCCGGGCGGTGCGTCCGGGGGCACGGCTAGGCGATATCGGCTGGGCGATCGAACGGCACGCCAGGCGGAATGGCTATTCCGTGGTGCGTGAATATTGCGGTCACGGCATCGGCCGGGAAATGCACGAAGAACCGCAGGTCCTGCACTTCGGAAAGCCGGGAACGGGCCTAACCTTGCGCGAAGGCATGGTATTCACGATCGAGCCGATGCTCAATCGCGGCCGGCGGAATGTGCGGACCGAGGCTGACGGCTGGACGGTTGTGACGAAGGATGGATCGCTTTCCGCCCAGTTCGAGCACACCGTCGCCGTTACGGCGTCGGGCGTGTCGGTGCTGACATTGCGTCCTGACGAACGGGAGATGATGGGCAGGATAAAGAGTGTCGCCTGAGTGATCGTTGAATTCAAAAAAGAAAAAGGCGCGGCCAGTGATTAGCCGCGCCTTCATTCTGTTTGTCTGATACAGCCTATTTCAGGCTGGCACAGAAGCGCTGGATACGCGAGCAGGCTTCGGTCAGGACCGCTTCCGACGTGGCGTAGGAAATGCGGAAGAACGGCGACAGACCGAAGGCGGCGCCGTGAACCACGGCCACTTCCTCGGTTTGCAGCAGTTCGCCGGCAAAGTCCTCGTCGCTGGTGATGACCTTGCCCGAAGGCGCGGTCTTGCCGATGCAGCCGGCGATCGACGGATAGACATAGAAGGCGCCTTCAGGCTTGGGACAGGTGATGCCTTCGGCGTTGTTCAGCATGGCGACAACGAGATCACGGCGCTTTTGGAAGGCGCTGGCGCGCGGCTGGATGAAGTCCTGCGTGCCGTTCAGCGCCTCCACGGCGGCCCACTGCGCGATCGAGCAGGGGTTGGAGGTCGATTGCGAGATGATCTTGGACATCGCCTTGATCAGCGGCTCAGGCCCGGCGCAGTAACCGATGCGCCAGCCGGTCATCGAATAGGCTTTCGACACGCCGTTCATGGTGAGCGTGCGGTCGTAAAGCTCCGGCACCACCTGGGCGATGGTGGCGTATTTGAAACCGTCGAACAGCAGGTGCTCATACATGTCGTCGGTCAGAATCCACACCTGCGGATGGCGCTTCAGCACCTCACCCAGCGCCTTCAGGTCGTCGGCGGTATAGACGGCGCCGGTCGGATTTGAAGGCGAGTTGAGGATCAGCCATTTGGTTCTGGGCGTGATGGCGGCTTCCAGGATTTCCGGCGTCAGCTTGAAGCCGGTTTCCATGCCGGCCACAGCGAAAACGGGGGTGCCGCCGGCCAGCAGGACCATATCGGGATAGGACACCCAGTAGGGCGCGGGCACGATCACTTCGTCGCCGGCGTTCAGCGAAGCCATGAAGGCGTTATAGATGACCGGCTTGCCACCTGGGGAGACGGAAACCTGCGTGGTCTTGTATTCCAGGCCGTTCTCGCGCTTGAACTTCTCGACGATGGCGGCCTTCAGTTCAGGGATGCCGTCGACGTCGGTATAGCGGGTTTCGCCGCGCTTGATCGCCTTGATGGCGGCGTCGCAGATATTTTCCGGGGTGTCGAAGTCCGGCTCGCCGGCGGAAAGGCCGATGACCTTCCGGCCGGCGCGGGCCAGTTCGCGCGCCTTGGCGGAGACGGCGAGAGTCGGGGAAGGTTTTACGCGTTTGAGGGTATCGGATTCGGAGAAGTCGGCCATAGGGTGCTCACAGGTGGAATGTGGTTCCCGATAAGGAACCGCGGAGAAAATGCAGGGGTTCTCTTTACTCGCCCGCATTCATTTGTCCAACGGTCATCGCCCATTATCGGTGAATTTCTCTCTGAATCTGGAGGGCTGTGGGCGTTTGGTCGCGGAACCGGTTTCAGCTGTTTCTAAAAACGCGATTTTGCAGCTTATTTACTTGCCCCAGGCAGGGCTTTGACGACATACAGCGGATAATGCACACCCGACTGCAAAATTTATGGCGACGCGCTACCGGTCTTTTCCTGCACATGGACGCGAAAGCCGTGCGCGCCCTGTGGGGCAGCCTGATCCTGCTGGCGCTTGTCGTGGTGGTCTTCCTGATCGGCAAGTCGGCCTGGGGGCAGGAAATCCTCCAAAACCTCGAACTATGGATGGAGCAGTATCGCCATTCGCCGATGGCGGTGGTGATCGTCACGGTGGTTTTCTGCGTGTCGGCCCTGTTCGGCGCGCCGCAGTTCGTGCTGATCGCGGCCTGCGTGGTGGCCTTCGGACCGTGGTGGGGTGGTTTTTACAGTTGGGTCGCCACGGTGATTTCAGCGGGCATGACCTTCTATATGGGACGGTTCGCCGGCGCGGGGATGATGAAGCGGCTCGGCGGCAACCATGTCGGCCGGCTGAGCGAATATATCGGCCGTAATGCGTTTTCAGCGTCCTTTATCATCCGCAATATCCCGTCGGCGCCGTTCATCGTCGTCAATATGGCGTTCGGCACGTCGCGGGCGCGCTTCCTGTCCTTTATCGCCGGCTGTGCGCTCGGCGTCATCCCCAAGACGGCGCTGGTCGCCATGTTCGGTTCCTCCTTTGCATCGGTGAAGGGGGGGGACTGGAAAATGGCGCTTTTGATGGCTGCCATCGCATTGGCCTGGCTGGGGCTGATGCTGGTGGCCCGCAAGGTGTATGAGGCGGCCAGGAACCGTCAGCAGACCTCCGAATAAAATTGCTTTGGGCTACCGATAATTCTCAGGGTATCCGCACGGCCTGAGCTTCACTTCAAGATGACATTTTATGTGATCGCAGGGGCATTTCGTCAGAGCTTCTCTATTGAAAACAAGTGGTTAACTATTTCGCTTGTAGGGTGAAACTATCTTTTTTCGCAACCCCCTTGAAATATGATTCCAATAAGGGCAAGTGAGGGCCTTCCGGGAGTGAAAACCTGTTGATTCAAGGCAATCCGGCCTTGTTCCACAGCCGCTGCACGGATTGCCCCCAAAATGCCTTCCTTACACCTTACGGGGTACGCCCCACTGTAAACAAAACCGGCCTCGCCAAGCGCCAACTTCAAGAACCAAGGTAGTTTATCTCAATGCTCAAGACCTTCTTCGGCGGATTTTCCAACGACATCGCCATCGACCTTGGTACGGCCAATACGCTGATCTATATGAAGGGCCGGGGCATTGTGCTGAATGAGCCGTCGGTCGTGGCGCTGCGTAATGTCGGGGGACGCAAGCTGGTTCACGCTGTGGGCATCGAGGCCAAGCAGATGCTGGGCCGCACGCCCGGCCACATGGAAGCCATCCGCCCGATGCGCGATGGGGTGATCGCCGACTTTGAAGTCGCTGAGGAAATGATCAAGTATTTCATTCGCAAGGTGCATAACCGCAAGGGCTTTGTGAATCCCAAGGTCATCGTCTGCGTGCCTTCGGGCGCCACCGCCGTCGAGCGCCGCGCTATCAACGATTCCTGCCTGAACGCCTCGGCCCGCCGCGTCGGCCTGCTCGATGAACCCATGGCGGCCGCCATTGGCGCCGGTCTGCCGATCCACGAACCGACCGGTTCGATGGTTGTCGATATTGGTGGCGGCACCACGGAAGTGGCCGTGCTTTCACTGTCGGGCATCGTCTATTCCAAGTCGGTCCGCGTCGGTGGCGACAAGATGGACGAAGCCATCACCAACTTCATGCGTCGCAACCATAACCTCTTGATCGGTGAAACCACCGCGGAGCGCATCAAGAAGGACATCGGCACCGCCCGCGTGCCGCACGATGGCGAAGGCCTGGCGATCGACGTCAAGGGCCGCGACCTGATGCAGGGCGTGCCGCGCGAGGTGCGCATCTCCGAGCGCCAGGCGGCGGAAGCCCTGGCCGAACCGGTGGCGCAGATCATCGACGCCGTGAAGGTGGCCCTGGAAGCCACGCCGCCCGAGCTGGCCGCCGATATCGCCGACAAGGGCATCATGCTGACCGGCGGCGGTGCGCTGCTGCGTGGCCTCGACATTGAAATCCGCGACCAGACCGGCCTGCCGGTGTCGGTGGCCGAAGATCCGCTGTCCTGTGTCGCCATCGGCTGCGGCCGCGTGCTTGAGCATCCGCGCTGGATGAAGGGCATTCTCGACGCCACCATGTCATAGGTGGGCGAAGGACATTCGATAAGTACATTGGCGCTCCGGCTCTAGGGAATTTTGTAGCGTGGCCTACGGGGACAAGAACGGACACTTCGAGCATCTGAAACTGCCGATGACCTGGGCGGTGATGGGTGTCGTTGCGCTGGTTTGCGTTGTCGCCGCCCTGCTGTTCCTGGGGGATCGCCGTGAGGAGGTGGAGGCCTCGGCCTACGCCAACCGCGCCGGTTTCGATACCGTGGCGGGCTTTCCGGATAAGGTGCTGGCCTATCCTGTCCACAAGATCGGCGACGGCACCAACTGGTTTGACGATTATTTTTTCGCCGTCCGGGAAAATCGCAAACTCAAGATGAAGGTCGCCGAACTGACGCAGTACCGCGACCTCTATATCGAAGAAAAAGACATCAACAGCCGCTACGAAAAGCTGCTCAACCTGCGCACCGAGCCGCCGGTCGAGATGGTGACGGCGCGCTCGGTTGCCGTGTCGCGCGGCCCTTTCGCCAATAACCGCCTGATCGACGCCGGCTCGAACAAAAAGATAGCTTTCGGCAATCCGGTCATCACCGATCAGGGGCTGGTCGGACGCATTGTCGGCGTGTCGCCGGATGTCAGCCGCGTGCTGATGGTGACCGATGTCACCAGCCATGTGCCGGTGATGATCCTGCGCTCCGACGCCCGCGCCATGATGAGCGGCGACGGCGGTGGTTATCCTAAGCTCGATTTCGTGCGCGGCAAGGATAGCGTCAAAGCCGGCGACCAGATCCTGTCATCGGGCGATGGCGGCGTCTTCCCGCGCGGCCTGCCGGTGGGCGAGGCGGTCAAGGGAGTCGATAATGTCTGGCGGGTCCGTCTCTATTCCAACCGCTCGGCGATCGATTTCGTCAAGGTGCTGCTGTTCAAGGATTTTTCGCAACTGCCGAATGCCGACACGATCCTGCGCGCGCCGCCGGTGAGCGATGTGCTGCCGCCACCAGCCCTGCCGGCGGTGCAGCCCGCGACGTCTTCCGCCGCCAGCAGCGCTGCGAAGCCTTCGGTGACCGTCGTGACTTCTCCTCCGGTTGCGCCTGCGGTGACGAAGCCTAGGCCGAACCCGGCGGCGGCAGGCTCCGCTGAAGCAAGTTCCGCTGTCTCCAGGCCAGTTACGCCCAAATCGGTCACCGCTGCGTCTTCATCCACTGCCGCGCCGGTGACGCCGGAGTTGAAGCCCTATGTGCCGCCGGCGACGCCGGTGACCGAACCATCGGGACAAAACTGATGAAAATGCCGGGGATGCTCGGTCTGAAAAAACGCGGCTTCGGCGGCACGGTGATCAATCGCGGCGTCCGTGCCGGCATGGCATCGCGTATCATCACGCCATGGGACTGGATTCTGGCGCCGGCCCTGATGAGCCTGGCCCTGACCATTGTCCTGGCCACTGCTTTCCAACCCTTCGGCTTTTATCTGCCGGAGCCGGTGTCGCCCCTTATCCTGGCGTTTGCCTGGCCGCTGATCCGGCCTTCCTACATCGCGCCTTTCATCGTGGGGGCGCTGGGCTTCTTCCTCGATTTCTTCTGGGGCGCGCCGCTCGGTTTCTGGACCATCGGCCTGGTACTTGTTTACGGCGTGCTGGCCCTGGCGCGGACCTATCTGATCGGACAGGAATGGATGGTGCTGTTTGGCCTGTTCCTGCTGACCGAGTTGATCTTTTTCGGCATAGGCGTTCTGCTGGCCTTTATAGATACCGGCGCGGTGGTCCGTTTGTGGGGCGTGGTCGAACAGGCCTTCGCCACCACTCTGATGTTTCCGTTCGTACTGATCCTGCTTGAAAAGTACCTCCATTCCGACGTCCGGTTTCAATAGGGGAGGGATGAATGGCTGAACCTTCCATCGTCTTTACCGATGTCAACGAACGCCAGGCGATGTTTACCCGGCGCATCTTCCTGATGGGCGGACTGGTGGCGTTCGGCATGTTCGCCCTGACCGGCCGGCTGGCGCATTTGCAGATCGTGCAGGGCGGGAAATACAAGAAGCTTTCGGCGGCCAACCAGTTCAATTTCCGCCTGATTCCGCCGCCACGTGGGAATATCTACGATCGCAACGGCAAGCTGATCGCCGGTAACCGGTCATCATTTCGTGTGATGATCGAGACGAACGAGGTCAAGAATATCGACGATACGCTCGATCAGGTGTCCTACGTCCTGCCGCAGACCCTTTCGAGCCGCCGCCGCATCCTGCGCGACATCAACCAGAACCAGCGTTCGGTGCCGACCATCATCGCTTCCGACCTGAGTTGGGAAGACTTTTCCAAGGTCAGCCTCTACGCCAACGACATTCCCGGTGTGGTGGCCGACAGGGACGAGATGCGCGCCTATTATTACGGTGGCGCCTTCTCGCATGTTGTCGGCTATGTGTCGAAGATCAACCAGAAAGACCTTGAGAACGAGAAGGATGCGTCGGAAACGGACCTGAATCTTTTGCATCACCCCAGTTTCCGCATCGGCAAAACAGGGATCGAACGGGCCTTCGATAAAGACCTGCGCGGCAAGGCGGGCGGTAAAAAGGTCGAGGTCGACGCTCGCGGCAAGGTGGTGGCCGAGGATGGCGAAGGCTCCATCGAACCCGTTCCCGGCAAGGATATCGTCCTGACGCTTGACGCCGATATCCAGCAGCGCGCCATTGACGTCTTCGGCGAGGACTCCGGCTCGTGCGTAATGATGGACATTCACACGGGCGAGGTCCTGTGCATGACGTCCAGTCCCGGTTTCGATCCGAATCTGTTCGTCTCCGGCATATCCAGCGACGCTTACAAGTTGCTGGCCGGTTACGATCATATCCCGTTGCTGGACAAGGCACTATCGGGCACCTATCCGCCGGGATCGACCTTCAAGACCCTGGTGGCCCTGGCGGCGCTCGAAAATGGCTACGATCCCAAGACGACCCACACCTGCAACGGCGTGTTTCCGTTCGGCAACCACGTTTTCCACTGTGACGGACGGCATGGCACGCTGGATCTGCATGGCGCCATTGTCACGTCCTGCGATGTTTATTTCTACCAGTGCGCCCTGTCTGTCGGGCCGGACAAGATCGCCGATGTGGCGCGCAAGTTCGGTCTGGGGCAGATTTTCGATATCGGCATCGACGGGCAAAAGGCGGGCGTTGTGCCCGACCGGGCATGGAAGGCGGAATATTTCAAGAAACGCGACCCGCGCAATACCAAATGGCTTGCGGGCGAAACCCCTTCCATGGGCATCGGACAAGGCTTCACCAATGTCAATGCGCTGCAAAATTGCGTGGCGGTGGCCCGGTTGGCGAACGGCGTGAAGGCGGTCCAGCCGCGCCTTATCAAATCGATCGGCGGACAGCCGTACAAGGCGACCGAATTTGCCGATCTGGCGGCCGATCCGGCGCACATCGCCTATGTGCGCGCCGCCATGGCCGATGTGACCTCGGCCGGCGGCACCGCCGCGCGCTCCGGAAAGCTCGATCTCGGTCCGATCATGATGGCGGGCAAGACCGGCACGGCGCAGGCCCATACCATCAGGTCGGGTTCGCGGGCCACCTTGCATCTGGAATGGGAGAAGCGGGACCATGCGTGGTTCGTCGCCTTCGCGCCGGCCGATGCGCCCAAATACGCCATGAGCGTCATCGTTCAGCACGGCGGCTGGGGATCTTCGGCGGCTGTGCCGAAGGCGCGTGAAATCATGCGCATGGCCTTGCTGAAAGATCCCGAAATCCAGAAGCGCATCGTTGGCATCAATCCGGCCGATCTGGTGGATAAACCCCTGACCGATGTGCCCGATCCCGAAGACGATACCGGCGCCGCCCCGCCGCCGCCCGATATTTTGCCGACAAGCACCTAGGTCATCCAATGGTCGATTCCGCTCTTTCCCGTCCCGGACAACGCGATCGCTACGAAAGCAAAATCGCTCAGATCGACTGGCTGTTCGTCGGGCTGTTGTGCTGCCTGACCGGCATCGGCATCCTGCTGCTTTACAGTGTCGGCGGTATGAAATGGGACCCGTGGG
>Ga0153956_1001480_pt1 | contig 20311 bp, 15 predicted proteins | sample TSFL040MetaG_FD_104704 | JGI IMG/M metagenome (GOLD analysis project Ga0153956, IMG submission 104704) | Attine ant fungus gardens microbial communities from Florida, USA - TSFL040 MetaG | ecosystem: Host-associated > Fungi > Mycelium > Unclassified | place: USA: Florida, Wekiwa Springs...
CAGTTAATCTTCCTGGATCGGATTTGCCAGATTTGAAGGCTAAAAAAGATGACAGAGGGTTTTCGCTGTCAAGTTGAGCATGCATCGAAAAGTGATAGATGTCTGCTTGTGGCGATGTGCTCATGAAATCCTGTTTGGCCGCGTCCAAGTGCGGAGTTGTTCCAAATAATCGCCCGATGCTGACAGCTTCGGTGTTTACGTGAGCAAGCTTTAGGTTGTTGAAGGTGTCGTTGCCAAATATTTTGATCGATGTGCGTATGGGAGCCTTGTTTGAAAGGGTCTTCTTCAGGAATGAAACCGATGGCGAATAGGAAATTGTTGTTGTCTCAATGAGATATTTTGATCCGTCCGGGCTTAGCGCCTGAAATGGGATCTTCCACAGATGCTTATCAGGAACAATGACGAAATGACTGGCCCTTAGATTCAAAGGTTTAAGCAGCAGGTCGAACGCCTTTTTACCATCGCTTTTGAAAAAGATCCGATCCTTGATCTTTGAGCGGACTTCAGTGGCAAGGGTTTCTGCTTCGCGATCCGTTAATGACAGATTCACCAGGCGCAAATTTTTACCCGATTCAATTACGAACGCCATTAAATCACCCGACGGTATGAACTGATATGAAACTAGAGCAGTATTTGATGGCAGTTGTAGATTGTCGGCTGAGAGATCTTGATCTTTGTAAGACTGTATTTGCCGATCGGCAATTATGACGGATTCGAGGTTGGAAAGGTCCTTATCAGATTTTGTCCCTTCGATAAGTCCGTTAGAGATCAAAGACAACTTTTTCCGGACATCATCAGATAGATCGGGTTGAGGCTTCAATGTTGATCCTTCGATCCGGTCTCGAAGCAGGTTGGCCTTCAACAGTTCGGAATATTCAAACGCCTTTTTTACATCGTCAGGAGCCTCGATCCCGGAGAGAAGTCGGTAAACCGAGTGATGCGTCTCCATCATGGCGAGAGTTAAACCCGAAGATGGCGAAATGCGCAAAGGTTCAAATAATTCTAGTGATTGTATCGCATACGTTTTTGCAGCCTTAGCACTTCCGAGTTTCCAGGAAGCAAGTGCAAGTTTGTAATATATGTTCGGCAGATCGTCCTGAAAATTTGAATCTTCGGTGATCTTGAGAAGAATCTCAGCCTGGTCGAAAAGTTCCTTCCAATCTTGGTCCCGCTCGGCAATTGTCGTCTTCCAATACGGGACCACAAATTCAGACGTAGTTTCTTCGCTCTTAAGCTTTTCGAAGTATCTGCTAGAACCGATTTGATCGTCTCGATAATAGCTAACTAGCGCGTTACCGAGGAGGCATTCGTAGACGAACTCCTTCTTTGTATCTATTGACTCAAGCTGGCGAAGATATTTCTCAGCCGTGTCAACGTGACCGTCATAGAGTTCCCTGTGAAATAGGGCCGATAAAAACTGACCTGTATGGTAATCAACTTTGGAGCGTGTGGAGAGATCCAAGCCTTTCAGATAAGCGGCTTTAGCCCGCTGCGGCTGGCCTGTTAGATCCAAGAGACTTGCCAGTTCCAGAAAGGCAATTCGGTTTCTATGTTCAACCTCGCCTCTGGAAGAGTGCTCTACCAATTTCTCGGCATAACTCAGTGCATTTGCATAATAGAACTTGGCGGACCACGCAAGGCTCAAGAATCTTAAAGCGTCGAAATACAGGGAGAGGTTTCCGATAGATAGGGATTCCCGCTCTGCCTTTTCCAACCAGACTATCGCAGCGAAATCATGGCCGGAGGAGTAAAGTGTTCTACCGATCTCAAGATGATAGCCATCGATCGTTGCCGGGTCATTAGGAGCCAAGGCAAGGCCTTTACTGCTTATCTCGAAAGCCTTTTTATAGTCACGCTTGGAGCGAAATATAGATGCTTTGCAAAAATGAAGTGATGCAGACAAGGCGGGAGATAACCGTTTTAGCTTAGGATCTTCAGCGATTGAATCGACGGTCTCAATGGCTTCATCTAATTTCCCAAGTTGGTTATAACTTCGGCAAGCGAATAAGGATATTTCAGCCGCTTCAGCAATACGGCCTGAATTAGATAGTCTTCTGATCTCTGTCGGGACCGTTGCGGCGATCTGGTCGAATAAGCCTTTTGAATAGAGCGAGGATATACGTTGCGAAACGGTCTGAGCCAAAGATGATGCCGACATGAGGACCAAAATGAAGAGAACCCTTAAGATCACCTTCACCCTAGTCCACATGTTCGGATCGACTTTCATATGTTCTCCTAATTTGGGGTCGGCCGGCAGTCGCCGTTTCCGTCGTTTTCAGTGTTTGGCTTACAGTGCGTACATTGACGCAGCGGACACTGATCGTCTCCACCGGCGAGCGACAGAATCGCATTTATCGCATAACTGATGAGGCTGGTCGGCATAGTTGCAACCGAAACCACGCCGGCTGTGGCGAAAATATTACCCGCTAACATAGTGGTCAAAACTATAGCCAAACAGAAGGCTTTAAGTCGTTTCATTTTTCATTTCCTCCTTAAGTGAGTCTTAATAAATTCATACATCGCAGCGGTGACAAAGCGTCCCCCGACGCCATGGCCTGCTTCGCTGGCATATATGAACCAAACATCGGCACCCGCATCCCTCAGTTGAGATTTGAGCCCGAGAACGTCCCCTTCCGGGACTCTTGAATCGAGCTTTCCACGGGTCAGGAACAACGGAGTTCCTTTCCACCGATCCGCGTTATTTAGCGGCGAAAGCTCATCAAGCTTTTTCATCAACGATTCGTCTTTAGGGTCGCCATACTCGTTCTTTGCGAATTCGTCGATCCAGCTTTGCTGCAGATACCCTCTAATTGACACCAAAGGATACTCAGCAATGATCCCTCGGATACGAGATGATTCAGTTAGACCAGTTGCAAGCGCAATAAAGCCTCCATAGCTTTCGCCTCGAATATAGAGATTGTTTGGGTCGAGGTCAGGCTGTTTAGCCACCCAATCCAAGAGTGAACTTATATCCCGGACAGCATCTCCTCGTTTCGCTCCATTGTCGGCGTCCATATACTCGTTTCCGAAGCCTCTGGAACCTCTGATATTCGTGTGAATGATTGACAACCCTAAGAAAGTTGCCAAACGGACGTCGAGTGAATTGAATATCGGTCGGTCAAGAACCTGCGGCCCGCCGTGAATGAAGATCAAGACCGGACTCTTACCCTCAACCTTTACCGGCCTGACTATATAGCCCGAAATCGACTTGTCATCAAAAGATTTCCATCGAATCGTTTCAGGAGCCTTCACTTTGTCAGTGAGCACTTGCGGAAGTTGTGGTGTTGTCCAGTCAGTAGTTTTCTTAGAACGAAGATCATAAGAGCGTATTAATGCCGGTTGACTGATATTCTCGATCGTAAACACGACCTCAGTATTAGATAACCAACGAGTGTTCCAAACGACATACGAGCCTTTGAGGAAATTCGTCACTTCCGGAACGACACTTCGACTCTTGATCTTGCCGATCCAAAGGTTGTCCATTCCGTCGAAGGACTCCTGGATCAGAAAGATCTTCCCGTCGGGCGAAGGTTTGATATCGCCCAGATGTCCTTGGATATTCTTAAGGTCAATAATTTCCCGTTTGGTATTCCTGGGATCGATCGAGAACAAGCAACGAGAACTGCCGCACTCAGTGGCATCTTCATTTAGTATCAAAGTCTTTCCGCCCGCAAAAAATGCTCGCGTTGCGTTACCGGTTTCAGAAAGAGGCGTGAGTTTTCCCGTGGCTATTGAGAAATTAAAAATGTGCTGATTACTGGAAGACTTCCAGTATTTGAGCAGAACATTGTCGCGGTCTATGTCCACAACATTCCATATTCCCTTTAGGTCGGCCTCAAAGCACTTGTTTGTCGAGAGATCGCTCTTACACAGCGTTGTGGTCTTTAGTTCATAGTCGTTCAGCGTGTAGTAGATATTTTTTCCGTCTCGATCCCATATGAATGAATCGATGGAATCGTCCTTGCCAACAAAATTGGACAGCCTTTTAGGATCATTCTTCCCATCCCAGAGAAAGAGGACGTCATTATCCGGATTGTCCTTGTCGTTATTAAATGCTGCGAGTGATGATGTCGGGCTAAATCGAAGCGTCTGGGGAACTCTTCCGTCAATCATCAACTTTGGCTTCGCCATCGGAGACTCAAGAGAGTAGATTGCGGTTTTCTCATCAGTTACCAATATCTTTCGCGTGGTTCGATCGACGTCCCAAATCAAATTGCTTTTTATTGCAGAAAGTTCAAAGAAAAGGTGCTTTACGTCGTCATTCTTGATGCGCGGAATGCCTTCAAGTGTGAATGTCGCAGGCACAGGAAAATCTCCTTCCTTCTGAGCGATGCCAGAAGTCGAGAGGCCGGCAAAGAGGAAAACAATTGCTTGGAACAATGATAGTAGTGGATCAGATCTTTTCATTTCGCAGCCCCGCAACGCACCTCAAATGATGTTCTCCGTTTTTCCGAATTTCGATTAATGCCAGTCGTTAAATTTTGTGACGGGCCAACAACCCTATTTCCATCCTTGAGGGTGATGATCAACTTCCATCTATAGGTTTTCGCTGGATCAAGCATTACTTCCGAGCGATAGAAGTTCTGAGTCTTGGACTCGAAATGATCGATCAGGTTTTCATCCAGATCCGATACGTACACTGAATAGGAAACTGCGTCTTTAACAACGTTCCACTTAAAGAGAATGTCATTTTCGCCGAAATCAGATTCGAGATTGGCGAGAGTACCGGTCAAACACGGAGTTTCATTTCCACGGGTTTCGGCGCTACGTATCGGTGCCGACTTGGGGCGGATCGCTTTGGATCCCCCACTATCAGTTTTTATAGGCAAGGTCTTGGAGTTCCTTTTATTGCCTCCTGGATTGCCTTTAATAGGTGCCGGGATCAAACCGTCGGTGGAAAAGTCAGGAATATCAATATTGGGTCGGATATCCGATGGAGTTCCTTCAAACTTTGCTATTGAGTTTTCAGATGCACCCAACCGGCTAACGGCAAAGTAACAGAACCCGAGAATTGAGAACATCACAAGACAAGCAAAGGCTGTCATTCTCACAAGCATCCAGCCTTTAATGTAGTGAACAGATCCATGCAAACGAGATAAGCGGGGTTCGGCATTTGTTTCAGAAATCTGGTTATGTAAGCAATCTAGAATCTGGCTCGGATCTGCTTCCGGCAGTTTTGCCCTGCATATCCGGCAAGCGAGTAGATGTCTTCCAATCTCGATTGATCGTAAGGAATCTTTCCCTTCTCGAAAGAACATAACTTCGGCAGTTGATAGGTGATTTGAATTCATTATTTCATCAACTTCTTTAGTCGTTTTCTCGCGTCATATCCGAACAAAATAAATACAGGCTCTATATGGATATGTTCCCCAAGGATTGGGAACGGTCTTCAAAGAGCCTGTATAGAGCGGGACATTTCAGGGCTTATAGCGAACGCACGAATGAGTTCTTTCAACTGGTGAACGACAAGTGCTTTCCGCTGCTCGAATACTGGCACGACGATCCCGAACTGGAACTCGAACAGTTTGCGATCCCGTCAATGAATTTTGATCTTTGTTGCGAAGAGCTTGACTTCGCGCATCTGAGGGATAGCTATCTGGCTGGACTGACTTTTTACTACCTCGAAGACGATGAGATCTGGAACTATTTCTTCGAAAAGTATGGGGTCGAAAAGAAATCGCTCCCGTCGACAAAACAAGCCCACGAGAATGTTTGGAAGGAGCAGTCCGATAACAGAGCAAAGCCCTTCCATTGTCTGATTCGAATGATCGATCACTCAACCGGAAACCCTTGGCTCGACAGCATGAATTGTCAGTATCCGGAGCATTTCGAATGGGATAAGGAAACTATCGACTGGCTGACGCAGGAGTATAGATCCGCATCTGAATACTTCAAGAATCTCGAACAGTTAGATCAGATGATCGGGGAAGATGCTCAGCAGTTTTTCTTTGAGCTTATTTCATTCTGGAATACGGGTAAGATCAGCCCGCGTAAAGGCATCGTATGAATAAAGTCCTCCAAGTGCCGAACGACGCCGCTGCGGCTCTCTACTTCGTGCCGGGCCAGTATCTCTTTGCGGATTTCAAAGAATCTTCAATTGCCTTGAAAGCACTGTCGAGCGAACAGGTAGCGAGGGCGTTTCGCAGGGTTCATACCGATACAGGCTGGCTCAGAAAAAGGGTTTTGCGTTACCGTGAGGCACCGGAGGGCAATGCTATCCTCTCATACGAACCGGCAAGAGTACGGACGATAACAGTTGCATTTGCGGATAAAGCATCGGTGGAACTATCCGTTCCGTTGCCCCCGCTGACCCTTCTCGGCAAGGGACGCGAGTACTACCTTTGGGCGGCCGCCTCAACTCAGATATCCGCGAACACGAACCTTGCGATAGCACCGTTACCGAACATCGGCTCAAACCGGATCTGCTTCGGAAAGAACGAGGTTCCGGAGACACATCCCTCAACATTGGGCACGGTTTGGGATCTCATTTTCAACACTCCGTTCAACGGAGATCATGTTAACGACAGATGCGGGTCGCATTCCGTCGATGTCAGGAACCTTCTTTTGAAACTTGCGGCTGACAACGTAAAGAAGTTTCCAAAGTCCGAACTTCTGATAACAAACTCCACGGTCGAAGACGCATGGGAAGCGATCGTCGAGCAGCGTCGTTACGATTCACGTTTCTAAACACCGCTATGAAAAATACTGAGTTTATCGGCCATCGGATCGCTAAAGAGCGGTTCGAACCCGTCGAAGCCATTCTCTATGAATACCTTTTGGCCGGAAACGGCGTGATCCTAAAAGGGTGAAAGAGACGAATTCACGGTTTCGGTACCGCTTGTCTTCCGGGAGATAAAAGGGCTTCCGTCCGCATTCGTTGGCATACGATGGCACGTTGCCAAAGTGCCCAAACGTATCTGGGACGAGATATTGCTGAATGCCATCGGCAACTGTTCGAAAGACAGTTTCAAAGAAGAGTTGTACCTCATCTATTGGGATAAATGGCGATACATATGGCGGTGGAAGACCTCAGGCAAGGAACGTCAATATGCGTCGACAATTGCGGATGACAATGAGGCGGAATACTCGGAGGCTTGCATCGAGGTTCATACACATCCACCCGGAGCCTATCAGTTCAGCGATGCGGACGATCGTGATGAATCCGGTAAATTCCGCATATTCGGGATCATCTCCGATGTGCACGATAAACCGAAGATCCGGTTCCGCTGCGGTATCTACGATCACCTTATTCCAATTCCGTTTGCCTGGATCGGACAGTTGCCGAGCGGTGTTGTCGATCTCAATGAGGTCGAAGCTTTACTTCAGATGATGCTGTGATGGAAATTGATCTTAGCTTTTCGCAGGCAGCAGTAGTGATGCCTGTAGACTACAACCACATTCGCTTTATCGTCGTTGGGGCCGGCGGCACAGGTTCGTTCGCTGTCCCTGCGATCGCACGCCTTATCTATGAGTTAATGAGTCAGCAGAACAAGTCCGCGGAAATGCTGATCGTTGATCCGGATGTTGTGGAAGCCAGCAACATTCCACGGAGTAATTTCTGTTTTGCAGAAGTTGGAAGATTCAAAGCGCAAGCGCTTGCCGAAAGAATCACAGCGGCCTGGGGAATAGAGACGAGCTTTTCGTGTGAAGAGTTCGATGCTGAAAAGCATCTACAGAGTTCAAACGGCGATTACAGAAACCTGACCATCATCGTCGGCTGTGTCGATAACTATCTTGCCAGGCGTGAGATCCATCGGGCATTGGATGAATTTCGCGGCTACGGCGATCAATCCAGAATTTGGTGGATCGACGGTGGGAACGGACGTTCGTCCGGTCAGGTTCTCTTCGGTTCAACTACAAAGCAACTAAAGCCTGAGCAATACTTCACTGGAACAAGCATTTGCCGGGAATTGCCAGCCCCTTCGCTTCAGCACCCGGAACTTCTCGAACCGGAGCCGATGACGCGAGCCAAAGATCTGTCGTGCCCGGAACGCATCCGCCTCGGCGAGCAGGGACTCAACATAAATCAGCGTGTAGCTGTCGAGATGGCTGAAATGCTTAGTTCAATGCTCTTAAACAGAAGCCTGAAGCGGCACGCAGCCTATTTTGACCTGGATAGCGGCGTAACGCAGTACTCCTACTGCAATTTTTCTAGTTTTTCGTGAATAGGTATTGATCAACGTGTTCAGGATCGGAAAATGTCACATGTGTTAAACATAAAATAATCATTGACACAACGCACGATGAGGAATATGATGCGGCTTATCAGACCTTCGTATTGAGTTGTTGTTTTTGCATAGAGATTTGCTTGATTTATCTATCAAGTAAGGAGGTTCCCATGTTTTCCGGCTCCTCTTTCCTTTCTTGTCTTCGTAAAATCATTGTTTCTGCGATTCTGTGTTCCTTATTATCAAACACTATTTTTGCAGCTCCGGAATCAATGCTGGAAATCTATAATCGCACAGGCGTTATAGCATCCGACTTTGTTCGTGTTCTAAACGTGAATGGAATTGGATTTAACTCTCTATCCTTCGAAACCATTTACAAATTGCTTCCGGAGTTTGGAAATAAGCGGCCAGAGATCGAGCGCATTGTCATAGAGCCTTCGAAAGAGGACGGCACTCTTCGCGTGATGCAGGGTGAAAAAGTAGTTTTTTCTGCAACGGCTTACTCGGGTGAAAATCCTATCAATGGAATAGGTTTCAGGTGGACGGTTCAGGATGAAAATCGGGAGCAGTCGGCAGCAGTTTTGGATGGCGGAATATTTCAGAAGCCAAAACCTGGACGCTATATCGTCACTGCGTCCGCAGAAAGCGGTCAGCAGACACAAGTTTTAGTTACCGTGATCTTTAGTGAGGGATATCATCTTCAGAAAATAATCGACAAGAATCCAGAAGCAAGAACGGAACGTGAAAAGCGTATCATTGCTTCTATGACGGAGCATCAATTTCTGGAAGATCGCCAAATATCTTCCAGGAATTCTTACGATTTCGATTCAGAGTTGCTGCGTTTTGAAGCAGATAAGAGAAAACGAGCAACAGTCGCTGCCAGGCAGGAATTGCTCAGAAAAGAGTTCCCTGAACCTCCGTAGACAACACAAAGCCGTCCGTCCACGGCAAAAGAAAATTCGGGGTCGGATGAGCAGAGTGAAAGTAGGAAAGCAGGTGGCCCTTCGGCCGGAAATCCTCAAGATATCGAAAAGGCGTACAAGAATCTAAACGAAGTAGAGGTCAAGAATGAGACAGAAAGACTGCTGACTTTGATGCGGCCTCGCGACGAGGATGGATGGAATGGCTCAAACTGGTGAGCAGCCGACGATCCAGGAAACGCAGTTGGGAGACCCGCAGGAGCCGCACCCGACGCCGGGACCGGTAACGGTAACTTTACCTTTGGTGCTCCAGTACTCTCACTCCCCGGAAGAGGGATTGATCTAAATCTTGCACTTGTATATAACTCGCGCCTGTGGAGCAAATCGGGAACTGAAATGACCTACGATTCCGATAAAGGCTGGCCTGCGCCCGGCTGGAGTTTGGGATTCGGAAAAATGATGTACATGGGCGGCACGGGTGGTTGTATGCTTGTGACTTCCGACGGAACTCGCCGATCGTATGATGGGACCTCTACGGTTTATAGTGGAGGAACCTACTATTCCAGCTACTATTCGGGACACACTACTGACGGCTCCTTTATTGATTTTACCTGCAATTACTCATCCAGTACTTACGGAACCGCTTTTAGCGGAACGGCTACCTTGGCTAATGGCACCACAATAACTTATTCAAGCCCCACGTCGACTTACGACCAAGCTTTTCCGACCCAAATAACAGATGCTCAAGGCAACTACATAAATATTTCCTATCGGTTCAATGCGGGACCTGAAATCAGTTCAATCACTGATACTTTGGGGCGCGTGATCAGTTTCAATTATTTAAAAAACGGTCGGTTGATATCAATTACGGGGGCCGGGATATAACGGAACGACACGGACATATCTCCGATTGCATTATTCTACACTTTCGCTTAATTATGCTTTTGCGACGGGTTATACAACCGATACAGCGACAAATACTCCAGATATTTTGGATGCGATATATTATCCAGGTACAAACACAGGATATTGGTTCGGTGAAAGTTCCTCATATTCGTCATACGGAATGCTCGCCAGCGTAATTCAGCAAAGAGGTATGAGTGCCACAACATATACAACGACTAATCAGGGAACGGTGTATCCGGGCACGATGACGGATCAGAAAGATTACAACTTTACGCTTACTGCGGATTCAACTCTGACTGATGCTCCAACTTATACGAAAATGACCGAAAGCTGGGCGTCAATGGATACGTCCCCGGTCGAGACAAATTATAATGTGAGTACGGGAACCGACCAGTTGATTACTGTCACGATGCCCGACGGAACTGTTAACAAACAAACATCCTACGCGAGCGGATCTTACAACGGATATTACTATCAAGGTGAGATATATGCGTCAAGTTCGTCTACGACGCCATTAACTACGACAAAAACATATTTCGGGTCCGGTGATTACGGGTCATCGCTCCCGACAAAAGTCGAAGTCACTGATGAGAATGGGCATACGACAGCGACCACGTTCACTTACGCATCAGGCAAGTACAATCAACTGATAACTCAAAAAGAATACGGCTATGGCGGAGCCGTGCTTTACAGACAGACGAATAACACTTACGAGAACGACAGCCATTATATTAACCGTCATATATTCAATTTGATGAAATCTTCCGAAACGGTTAATGCTTCGGGAACAAGATTGGCACGGTCAGAATTCGAATATGATAACAATGCCGTTGTCAACGGCACGGGCAGTCCCGGTCTGATTAATACTCCCGGTGTCGTGATGCATAAGGACACATCCGATCCATTCACAACGAATACGCACACCGAGCAAGGAGAATGCACAAATTGGCAATGGAATTATTCAGCCTGCACCTATGAGGGCGAGATCGTTTATGGGCCTCCGTGGCCTACGGAATATGTTTGCGTGCAGGAATGTCTAGAGTACGAAGAATTGACTGTCAGCAACTATGACCCAAACTCGATATTTAGAGGAAATGTAACAAAAACGATCGTCTATTCCGATGCGGCAGGATTGGCGGGCAGGCCGGCATGACAGATGACCTCGCTTCCCGCAATTGCGATTAGTCTTAAGACTTAGAGGATCTATGAAAAATCTTGATTTCACACGAGCCTTTCTTTTGGCAATAGCTATGCTTTTATTGAGCGTTCCGGTTTGCTCTCAAGGAGCGGCGTCAAGTCCTCAGGCTAAAGACACTGGAAATAAAGCGGACCGCAATATCCAAAGTTTGGCCCGAATCAATCCGTCAACACTTGCCATGGAAATGAGTCTGCCTATATTCAAATATCCCGGAAGAGGTGGCCATTCATTCGCATTTGGATTCAATTACTCCTCCAAAGTATGGCGGATGAGAAATTTAATAACTTATTTTTATACGACGCCGATCGGGCATCATAGGCAATATGTCACGCAGATCGAGCCGACATTCGGCGAAAGAAGCGCTGCGGGGTGGACAAGTACAATTGAGTTTCCAACCATAGAGGAGGAATTAACGACCTATGACGAAGAAGGCCATTTATTTGATCCATTTGACGATATTAACGCGTTGAATCACTTTGTGATTCTCGCAGGAAATACAGTGGCTCAAAATCCCGAGCTCGTTAATAATCCCAACCTGCCCTGTGGAATGGTGTGTATAGAACGTACGAGGGAATGGAATTGGGATACACATGAATGGGGACCATGGTCCTGTACAGGCTTTGATTTTAACACCGCAAATTGCTGGGGCGGAACTGGCGGGGGTTCCTGCGTATATAGTGACGGCTTTTGCCCGGCGGAATGTTCTTTTTGTACACATGAACCATTGTGTCCGCCTTGGAATCCAACATGTAATAACGGACCGACTGAACCCACCTACCCGACTTACCCCAAAATGCATTATGTAAAAAGGGTTCATGTAAGAATGCCGGGAGGTGCGACTACTGAATTTCGGAAATCGGATGGTGTTTTTGGTCATTGCACGGGCAGTCAATATGACGGTAATGACTGTGAATCTCTAGATCCGGATAATTATGGAACCTTTCTTTCAGTAGATGGTTCAGGGATGCGTTTGGAACGTGATATGGATCGGAGCATTTTATATATGCCCGATGGAAGTCGATATTTATTTCCCTCGGAAGCTATCGGATATTTTGAAAAAAAATACCTTTTTCAAGCCAACGAATATATTGACTCAGAAGGCAACCGCAGTACGTTTTTCCAAACACCTCAGCCGAATGCGAACGCAGTCGGCAATCAGTTCACCAGAAGTCTGAAAGATACTCTAGGCCGCGAAATATCAGAACCATTTCCACTAAATCTTATAAACCAAGCACAAATGGAGGGCGATCAGGTCGTCAGCATTCCAAGCAACGGTTCAGAAAAACAATATGGCCTAAAATGGTTACATCTAAAACCGGTCCAGTGCACCCAAGAGATCACAACTAATTGCGGAAGTACTGAAAGTGCACTTGAGCATCCCGAAGAAAATACATATTTTTATACTTCGATTACATGTTTCGGAAGTGCGGAAAACTCTGTTGATCCGAGCGGCCAATTTCCAAATGAGAAGTTGTTTCCTATGAATGGGATCGGTATTCGATCCTGTAATCCGCACTCCGGTTCAACTCTTGAGACAATCGTTGGATTGCGATTCAACCCTGTCGTGCTCGCAGAAGTCGATCTTCCAAACGGTCAAAAATACGAGTTCAAATATAACCAATATGGCGAGATCACAAAGATCATCTATCCGACCGGCAGTTACGAGACTTTTAAGTATGAGCGAATCGACCCGATCAGCGGACATAGCTCCATTGCATACGATAAAACGAATCGCGGCGTGACCGAGAGAAAGGTTTACTCGGCAGAGGGCACATTGCAGCAGCGATGGCAATACGGCGCTAACTTTGATTCGTCAACAAATGCGTATAAGGTTACGACAATTGCCCCCAAAGGGACAGATCCGCTGGCAGCGGGAGCGAAATCCGAGAGGTATCTGCACTCTACACATTCTGAAGAGAGTTCTTTTGGGTTCGAGGATCCGCTAAATGGAATGATCGTCGAGGAGCGCTCTTTCAATGAGGATGGCATTCTCCGTGCTCGCACAATTAACGATTATATAGTAAAGGGGTCTGTTCCAACGGGCGACTCTATCCGACCAGCTTATATTAATGCTCGTCGCGATCCACGGCTCAGTCGCACCGTAACGATCACTTATGAGCCACCGGCGACCGGACAGGGGGCTACATCAAATCTTGTCCCACCCCCTGGTGGAGACGATGATCCACCACCGCCGCCGTGCGGCAGTTGTGGCGGCGGGAACCCGTCTATTCCCGGCGACACATTGGTCACATTGACTAAAACGACGTATGACGAAAATGGCAATTCCGATATCTCATATTTTTCGCATCTGAATGCCAAGCAGACCAAGAGTTACCACTTCGCGGTCGTTCCGGCTTCAACGTCGATCGGAACGACTCCTACATGGGCAACGATAGAAAGTTGGTTCCCTGAGAGCAAACTTGCCTCTATTTCCGAGACGGATTATCTGTATGACGCTAACTATAAAGCTCGCGGCATCAGTAGTTTGCCGATAGAGTCGCGAGTTCTCGATTCGACAAATACGAGCAATGTTCTTGTAAAGACACAGACGGTTTATGACGAGTCGAATTACCCGATCATCAGTGCCGGAACGGATGCCCAGTGGATTGATCCGCAAACGAGTTTAAGGGGTAACGCAACGACATCCAGAGTTTGGAATAAAGACACCGATACCTGGATCGAGACGCATGCTCAATATGACAACTTCGGCAATCAGCGAAAGGCTTGGGATGCGAGCGGCGATCCGACGCGTTTTACCGAGACCGACTACAGTTCGACGTATAACTACGCCTATCCGACAAGCGTGACTGCGCCTGCTCCAGACCCGACCGATACTACCGGGACCAACCAGACCTCGACGGTTACTACCACTTATGATTTCAACACCGGATTGCCGTTGACCGTAACGGATGATTTCGGGCAAACGACGGCAACGGAATATGACGATCCTTTGTTGAGGCCGACGAGGGTTTATGCGGTCAACTTTACAGCACCTGAGGCACAGACGATCTATGACGACATCAACCGCACTGTAAAGGTGCGAAAGCAGATCGATGCGACCAACTGGGACGAGGCGACGACCTTTATGGACAGCCTCGGACGTACCGTCAAAACGCAGGCCAAAGATTCGCAGGGGGATGTCTTTGTCGAGACTCACTACGACAACATGGGCCGCATTGATCGCGTGACAAATCCTTATCGTCAGGGCGATACCATCTATTGGAGTAAAACCCGCTACGACGAGGCGGGCCGAGCAGTCGAGACTTACGCACCTACAGAGCTTGCAAATCTGGGCAGCGCGCAAAGCCTGGGCACATCTGATTTTGATATCTCGACCGTGACGAATTTTATCGGCTCGGTGGTTACGACCACTGACGCCAGCGGGCGAAAGGGACGTTCGATCGCAAATGTCTTAGGCCAACTGATACGCGTTGACGAGCCGACGGCAACAGGCGGCACGGAGGATGCCGATCTTGGCACTTTGGCGAGTCCCGCACAGCCGACATCCTACAGATACGATGTCAACGGCAAAATGGTCGAGGTTACGCAAGGCGTACAAAAACGCTGGTTCAAATACGACAGTCTCGGCAGACTTATTCGTGTGCGCCAGCCTGAGCAGGAAGTCAACACGACATTGAATTTGTCGGATGATTTTAACACGTCGGGACAATGGACAGCAGGATTCACTTATGATGTTTTGGGCAACGTTCTGACTGCAACTGACGCCAAGGGGACGGTCATCACGAACATTTACGACAAAGCCAACCGCGTTACGACGCGCATTTATTCTAACGAGCCTCAAGGTATAACTACACCCGCCGTGAGCTTCTTTTATGACGGCAAGGAGCTAAGTGCGCCTCAATCGCCGAACTATGCCAAAGGTAAGCTGACAAAAGTCACGTCTTCCGTCTCAGAGACCCAGTATCAATTATTTGACAATCTCGGGCGCCTAACGCAGTCGGCACAGATTACGGACGGACAGACCTATACTTCAAAATACACCTACAACCTGTCGGGTGCTTTAGTCGAGGAAGAATATCCATCAGGCCGCAAAGTCCAAAATGAATTCGAGTCGGACGGTGATCTGATGAAGGTCACGAGTCAGAAGGCAGGCGGAAACATATTCGTCCCATATGTCTCGAACTTCTCTTATACGGCTTCAGGTGGAATATCCCAGATGACACTCGGAAACGGGCGTTGGGAAACGGCGAAGTTCAATAATCGGCTGCAAGTGACCGAGCTTGGATTGGGGGCGTCGGCGACAGATGCAAGCGTTTGGAAAACAAACTACGAATACGGAGAAATTGACTTAAACGGCAACGTCGATGCGATAAAGAACACGGGCAATATCGCAAGGCAGACTTTGACGGTTCCGGGGACGAGTTTTGTTCAGAGTTATAAGTACGATTCTTTGTATCGATTGACCGAAGCTGTCGAGAAAACCGGGGCTACGCAAAACTGGATACAAAACTGGTCATATGATCGATACGGAAACCGTTCGGCTTTTTCGCAGAATATTTCAGGCATTACTGCTGCTGCAAACCCTACGGTCGATGTAAACACTAATCGGTTTAACACAGGACAGGGATTTACTTATGACAAGAACGGCAACATCGTAGCAGGTGTTGATGCTGTTACGAACGGATCCCGTTCATTCATCTTCAACGGAGATAATAAACAAACCGAAGTAAAAGATGCCAATAGTAACACCATTGGGCAATACTTTTACGATGGTGAAGGCAAACGCGTCAAGAAGTTTGTTCCGACAACGAACGAAACGACAATTTTTGTATATTCATCAGGCAAACTCGTCGCGGAATATTCAACCACCGTGGCGTCCGTTGAAGATGCCAAGGTTGCATACACTACAACCGACCACTTGGGAAGCCCAAGGATCATCACCGATCAAAATGGCCAAGTCGTCTCACGCAGAGACTTCATGCCGTTCGGGGAAGAGATCGTTCCAAACGTCGGAGCCAGAACAAACAGCCTGAAATACACGAACACCGACGACAATGTTCGACAAAAGTTCACCGGCTACCAAAAAGATACCGAAACAAGTCTCGACTTCGCCGAGGCGCGGATGTATGAGAATCGCTTCGGACGTTTCACCGCCGTCGATCCGTTGTTGGCCTCCGGAAAATCCGCGAATCCACAGACGTTTAATAGGTTTATTTATGCACTAAACGACCCGATTGTGTTTGTAGATGCGGACGGTCAAATTCCTGTTTATTTTTATCAGTATGAAAATGGCAGAATCCATTGGACGACGGACCCTAAGTATGCGAGCAACCCAGCGTATACAAAATACGAAGGCCCAGAGTTCACTCGTCGAATGGATGATGGGAAATGGTATACCGTTCGAGCTGACGGTATTTATCGCTCGCGCAAGCACCAGGACACAACTCCCCAAGTATTCTCACCAATAGCTAAGAAGCCGATTACTACAACCGGATACGTTAATCAGCAGCTTATAAAGGCATTGGCTGATGAGGGCTATAAGAAAGAAGCAATTATGTTTGCGGCTGCGGGCGCTGGTGTAGTTATTGGATCAGGTATAGGTGGTGCAAGCTATCTTGGCTGGATTACCCTTGGAAAGACCACCATCGTTACCCTAGGTATTGGGGGCTCAGATTACATCGCGACTCATCCCAATGAAACTCAACGGATGATTGAAGGCGTAACCCGAACCGCGGCCGCGAATCCTGATAAAGTAGAGAATATTGCATTGGGCTTAGGCAAGCATCTTGAAACTTTTTCAGCAAAAGTTGGCGGATCAACTTGGCAACAATGGGGAGCTGAAAATTTTCAGACTCAATTCTTGGAAAAGATAAATAACGCGGCTACAAAAATTCACTTCAACTTGGATGGCATTTCCAATGTAAATACAGCTATTCAACAAGGAGCGAGAGGATTTCAAAATGCGGGTTCCGTAACAAATTGGGAACTGTATCAAATATACTCAAATCCTGAGGTTTTACAGCGAACTACCTTTTACTTGAATGGCGTTGTTGTCAGCAATCCATTCGGCCATTAAGGAGTGTATATGCAAAATAATATTTTCTCATCAGATAGACCATTTCAAGTTTGGGGCTATCTCGTTAGCCACGATCAACTGTTGCTTCGATCTCCTATAATTAAAGGATATGAAAAGAATATTGATATTATTTTTTTTGGCGTAACCTATTTACAAATCGATACTGATCTTTCAGGTCTGACCATACAAAAAGTCGATCCTGCGGATGCTGAAATAGTACATAACTCAGTAAAGCAAAGTTTAATCTATGATGGGAACAATCTTTTCGAAATTTTAAGTAATGATGAAGGATATTTAATAGTAGCAGGATTCGTTAGGGTGTTTGAAAATGATCTCGAATTTGGTGAGAGTAGCTTAGGATTTACCGAGCTTGGAAGAGAAATCGAGATTGCTAGAATAAGCTAACTTATTGAAATAAAATTTAGGTAAATGATTGAGATTGGAAAGTGGAGACTTCTGCTCCAATGGCAAGCTGATTGCTGAATATTCCACCGCGACACCGCCGGAAAACCCGACTGTAAATTATACGGCCACTGATATGCTTGGCAGTCCGCGTGTCATAACTGATGCACGTGGCGATGTCATATCACGCCGAGACTTTTTGCCATTTGGAGAAGAATTATTCCCGGACGAACAACACCGAAAGCAATCTGACGGCTATGCTCAATCAGGAGAAGATTCTGTAAGCAAGCGCTTTACCGGCTACGAAAAGGACAAGGAAACAGGCCTCGATTTCGCTGAGGCAAGAATGTACGAGAATCGCTACGGCCGCTTCACCGCCGTCGATCCGTTATTGGCAAGCGGCAAATCGGCAAATCCCCAGTCATTCAATAGATATGCTTACTGTTTTGGAAATCCACTTCTCTTTACTGACCCTGACGGCCTGCAAGTTGGGAACCATACGGGAACAGTATTTTACAAAACAACATCAAATGGGGCTTGGGCTTTTTCGGATAAACCGGGAAAAGGATATAACACACGATATACAGGTCCGCGGCAATCTATTATAGGAATCGATGGGTACCAATATCGAGTTAGCTCGAATGGTTGGACTCAAGGGCGAAAAGTGACAAACGGTGTTCCTGTTGTGGTTGCTTCTCCTTCACAGGGAATTTCAACATCGGTCACAAAACCTGAACCCATGGACTCCTTGGTAAACCAACGGATCCAGGCTTTATCAACCGCGGTAACTGAACGAGGCGCGTTTCAAGTTTTGGATCGCTTGACCAATCCTGACGTCACAACTTTACAATTTCAAGCACCTATAACCAATACATCCGCAGGGGTAAGTATCACAAGGAATTTTGATGTTACTTTTAGCTTTGGTCAGGGTCGAAATCTTGCCGAATTTAGAAGTCTTGCTAAGGCCGGGAATTTAGGAGAACTTCTTAATCCCAAATCAATGCTGGGTGGTCTTACTATTCAATCTACAGCGATATTGGAACGAGAAGAATCGATAACACAAGCAAGTAGATTGAGTTTTGCTACAGGCGGTTCAGTGAATGTCGGTGGCTGCATTAGATTTTGTGCCGGGATGTCCTATTCACCTCAAGATGATGGGACCTATAGGAAAGGTTTTACATGGGGCTTATCAGCAACCTCAGCTCCAAGTGCGGGCGTTGATGTTAATTACACGCCCGAAACATTTACTTTCAATCCACATAGATGGTTTTTTGGACCGACTTACCAAACGCAAGATCCGAGATAAATGGACTTCATATGAGAGTAATTAATAGGCTATTTTTATCACTAATTCTCTTTGGTTTCTCGATCTTACTTGCGTGCAGTGCTGAGTCAAATGAAGAAATCGAAGCCAGAATTGCACGGTCACAGCAACTTCAGCGTCTAAATGTACTTTGTTCAAGTTTACCCAAACCTCCAGGTGTTGAATTTCGTTATAAGCGAATAAATGGAAACAGCATTCGCTCACTTTTAACATTTTACTATTCAAAGAACATACCCTACGATAATGCAAAAAAAGTTTACTCGGAGTGGTTTGCACAAAATGGTTGGGTAGAAAATCTCGATCTGGCGTCGACTCATTACGGATATTATAAAAAGGAGAATGCTGAAATTGTGATTTCGAGCCATGATGTTGGCTCGCTTGAGATCGGATGCACTGAGCCAAATTAGTTGCTGATTAGAAGTTAAACGATTCCTTGTGTCTTGATGAATCGATATTTCAAGAATTCCATGAGTATTCGATAAGGAAAGTGCTCCATCAGTCGAAGTTTATCAATTCCCCCGCACCAAGTGGTGGAGTAGATGTAAATTATACGCCTACAACATGGACATTTAACCCGAACAGATGGTTTTTTGGTCCGACCAGACAAAATAGTGATATTAATAATCCATAAGGAGTTCGCCAAATGAGAATATCATTGATTTGCCTGTTAACTAGTATTCTTTTGTTGGCTACAATCAATTGTCAACCGGAATCAGCAGAAGAAATTGAAAATAAAATTGCTAGATCAGAACAACTAACCAAATTAAATGAACTGTGCGGAAGTTTGCCTAAATTGCCCTCGATGAAGTTGAAATTCAAGAAGATTTCAGGGAATAGCGACATTTCAAGTTTGTACTTTTATTACGAAAGAGACATTCCCTGGAAAGATTTGATGCTCCAATATGACAAGTGGCTAAGCGATAATGATTGGGTCAAAAATGAGGATACTATCTCTGGATGGTATGGAACTTACAATAAGGGGTTATACCGAATTGCAATTGAAACAAATAATACTCAAGATGTTTCCATCGGATGTATGAAGCTTAATTGAGTCAGGAGTGCAGAGACAACATGAAATTGAAGGTGATCTGATGAAGGTCATGAGTCAAAAAGCGGGTGGAACTGTGTTTGTCCCGTACGTCTCCAACTTCTCTTATACAGCGTCTGGCGGCATCTCGCAGATGCGGCTTGGCAATGGTAAATGGGAAACCGCGAAGTTCAACAGTCTGGAAGGGTCTAATTAAACAAGACGAAAAAGTCTCCTGGAATGGAGATTATGAAAAGATACGATAAAGATTTCAAGGGAGAGGTAATTAAGAGGTAGTTGGCAGGTGAGTCGATCGCGGTATTGTCGCG
>Ga0153956_1001481_pt1 | contig 20309 bp, 20 predicted proteins | sample TSFL040MetaG_FD_104704 | JGI IMG/M metagenome (GOLD analysis project Ga0153956, IMG submission 104704) | Attine ant fungus gardens microbial communities from Florida, USA - TSFL040 MetaG | ecosystem: Host-associated > Fungi > Mycelium > Unclassified | place: USA: Florida, Wekiwa Springs...
TCAAGCGAACTTCTGAACCTAAACCACACGAGAATCATAAACTTGCTAGTGTCCCTTTGATTCCGAAGTTCGCATCGAAGGTTGCTGCAAGTGCTTGCGAACTTCGGAATCGGGACACTAGGTTGGCGTGTCCGATGACCGCGGGCGCAAATCCCGACGGAATCGCGCCAATCCGGTCGCTTCCTATCATGTCCTTATCATGGGCCAGAATGACCGACGGAGTCCAACGATGCGCGTTGCCCTTGTCCTGCGAACGTTAACGGCCGGATTGGCGCTGGCGCTCGCGCCTGCCGGACCGGCCGCCGCCGATCCTCCGGCGCTGGACAAGGTCTCCTTTGGCACAAATTGGGTTGCCGAAGCGGAGCATGGCGGTTTCTTTCAGGCGCTGGCCGACGGCACCTACAGGAAATACGGGCTGGACGTGACCATCGTGCCTGGCGGCCCCAATGTGAACAACCGGGCTCTATTGGTCGCCGGCAAGCTCGATTTCTTCATGAGCGCGAACACGCTGCAATCGTTCGACGCGGTCGCCAACGGCGTGCCCGTCGTTGCGGTCGCGGCGATGTTCCAGAAAGACCCGCAGGTGCTTCTCGCGCATCCGGAATCGAAGGTAACCAAGATCGAGGATCTGAAGCCGCTCGCCTTGTTCGTCTCGAAGGAAGGGATTTCGAGCTATTTCCAGTGGCTGAAGTCCGAATACGGCTTCGACGAGAGCAAGGTCAAGCCCTACACCTTCAACGCCCAGCCGTTTCTCGCCGACAAAAAGAGCGCGATGCAGGGTTACGTCACCTCGGAGCCGTTCGCGGTCGAGAAGCAGGCGGGCTTCAAGCCGTCCGTGATCCTGCTCGCCGATGCCGGGTTCAACGCTTATTCCACCCTGATCGAAACCCGCCGCAACCTGATCGACAAGAAGCAGGATCTGGTGCAGCGCTTCGTCGACGCATCGATCCTCGGCTGGTATACGTATCTGTACGGCGACAACACGGCCGGCAATGCCATGATCAAGAAGCTCAATCCGGACATGACCGACGACCTGCTGGCCTATTCGGTCAGCACGATGAAAGCCTACGGCATCGTCGATTCCGGCGACTCCCTGCGCGACGGTATCGGCGCGATGAACGATGCCCGCTACGCGAGTTTCTTCGACAAGATGGTGCGGGCCGGAGTCGTTCGCCGGGATATCGATTTTCGCAAGGCGTACACGTTGCAGTTCATCAACAAGGGCGTCGGCCTGGATTTGCGTCCCGAGAAATAGAAGCGTTCCGATGGTCGAACCCGCAGCAGCATCGTCCGAGGGCGGCGTGAGCCCGCGCGCAGGGTTCGCCGTAAGCCTGAAAGGCGTCACGAAAGTCTATGGCGGCGGCGCGGCGCTCGGACCGTTCGACCTTGACGTGCGCGATGGCGATTTCGTGTCGCTGCTTGGACCTTCCGGGTGCGGAAAATCGACGGCGCTTCGTCTCATCGCGGGGCTGAACGCGCCGACGTCCGGTTCCGTTCGCGTCGGCGGCGGACGATCCGTCGGCTTCGTGTTTCAGGAACCGACGCTGATGCCATGGGCCAGCATTCGCGACAACGTGGCGTTGCCATTGAAGCTCGCGTATCGGCCGTGCGCCGAGATCGATGCCCATGTCGCGGCGGCGCTGGCGCGCGTCGGGCTTGCCGAATTCGCCGCGGCCTATCCGCGCGAACTGTCCGGCGGCATGAAAATGCGGGTGTCGCTGGCGCGCGCGCTCGTCACCGATCCGGACATCATCCTGATGGACGAGCCGTTCGCAGCTCTCGACGAGATTACGCGCTTCCGCCTCAACAACGATCTGCTCGCGCTATGGCGCGGTCTGCGCAAGACCGTGATCTTCGTGACCCATTCGGTGTTCGAGTCCGTGTATCTGTCGCGCCGCGTGGTGGTGATGACGTCGCGTCCGGGCCGCGTCGGTGCCGAATTTCGCGTCGATGCGGCGGAGCCGCGGGGCGAGGATTTCCGGACCTCGGCCGAATATGCCGCGTATTGCCGTGAAGTGTCGGCCGGATTGGCGCATGCGGCGGGCGAGGGCGGCCGATGAGCATGCCCGGCTCCCCGGTGCGACTGGACGAGCGCGGCGCCGGCGGCGAGCCTGCCGCGCCGATAGCGCGGGCGCTGCTGCCGGTGACCGTTCTGGCGGCAGGCGTTCTGGCGTGGGATCTCGTGGTGCGGCTCGATCAAATTCCGCCCTACGTGCTGCCGGGGCCCGGACTGGTGGCGGCGACGCTGGTGAAGGATTGGGCGATCCTGTGGCCCTCGCTGCTGACGACGTTGCTGACCACGCTGGAGGGCTTCGTCGCGGCTGCCGCCGGCGGCATCGCGATGGCGTTGCTGTTCAACCGGTCGAAGCGGCTCGAACAGGCGCTGCTGCCTTACGCGATCATCCTGCAGGTCACGCCGGTGATCGCGGTCGCGCCGCTGCTGCTGATCTACCTGCCGCAGCAGATCGCCGTGATCGTTTGCGCCTGGATTGTCGCGTTTTTCCCCGTGCTGTCGAATACGACGCTCGGCCTCAATTCGGTGGACCGCAATCTGGCGGGGTTGTTCCAGCTCTATGGCGCATCGCGCGCGCAGACGCTGCGATACCTGAAGCTGCCCGCCGCGCTGCCTCATATCCTCGGGGGCCTGCGCATCGCCGGAGGCCTGTCGCTGATCGGGGCCGTGGTCGCGGAAATCGCGGCGGGTTCGGCGGGCGCAGGCTCCGGACTGGCCTACAGGATCGCGGAATCCGGCTACCGGCTCAACATTCCCAGAATGTTTGCCGCGTTGTTGTTGCTCTCCGTGGCCGGGATCGTCATTTATATGTGTCTCGCGGCCGTCTCGCATCTCGCGTTGCGGCGCTGGCACGAAAGCGCGCTTGGAAAGGACATCTGATGGCTGCCCATGTCTCCTCGGAAAAGATCGACCTGCTGGTGTACGGGCCGCATAAACCGATCGTCGACAACGGCTTTACCGACCAGTTCGTGCTGCACCGTTTCGAGAAAAAGGCCGATCTGGAGCGGCTGCCGCCGGCGATCGCCGAAAAGATTCGCGGCATGGCAATTACGGATTCGGTGCCCTGCGGCAGCGCGGTGCCGGCGCTGCTTCCGAAGCTCGAGATCATCTCCAGCTTCGGCGTCGGCTACGACCATATCGATGCGAACTACGCCCGGGAACGCAACATCGTCGTCACCAACACGCCGGACGTGCTGACGGAGGAGGTCGCCGATGTCGCGCTCGGCCTTCTGATCGCGACGTTGCGCGAATTCGTCAGGGCGGATCGCTATGTGCGCTCGGGACTGTGGGCCACGCAAAAATATCCGCTGAGCGTCGGCTCGCTGCGCGACCGCAAGGTCGGCATGGTCGGCATGGGCCGGATCGGGCAGGCGATCGCCCGCCGCCTCGATGCGGCGCTCGTGCCCGTCGTTTATCACTCGCGCAATCCGGCGGCAGGCGTTTCGCACCGGCACTATCCCAGCCTGGTCGAGATGGCGAAGGCCGTGGACACGCTGGTCGTCATTACGCCTGGCGGAGCCGCCACGGCCAAAATGATCAACGCCGAGGTGATGGCGGCGCTCGGGCCGCGCGGCGTCATCGTCAACATGGCGCGCGGCTCCGTCATCGACGAGCCGGCGCTGATACATGCCTTGAAATCCGGCGTCATTCTGGCCGCCGGCCTCGACGTGTTCGCCAATGAGCCGAACGTGCCCGAGGAATTGCGCGCGCTTCAGAATACCGTCTTGCTGCCGCATGTCGGCTCCGCGTCGGTGGTGACGCGCAACGCGATGGATCAGCTTGTGGTCGACAATCTCAAGGCGTGGTTCGCCGGCAAGCCACCGCTGACTCCGGTCGCGGAGACGCCGGTAAAAGGCCGCTAGCCATGGCGCGCTCGCGCATCGGCAGGACGGTTCGGACCAGACGGGGATTCGTTCTCGCGGCCGTCGCGACGTTGATGGCGAGCGGGTCGGCCGCGCCGGCGCAGGATGTGTCGACGCTGAAGAAAGACATGATCGGGCAATGGGAATTGTCGACCACGGAACGCAGCAAAACCTGTGTCGTGACGCTCAAGGGCGAGTCATCCCCGCAGGGCCTCAAGCTCGATCTTGAACCGGGCTGCGCGGCTTCGCTTCCGTTCACCAAAGACATTTCCGCCTGGACGGTGGCTGGCCTCGACATCGTGCGGCTGCAAAACGCCGCCGGTCAGCCGGTGATCGACTTCACCGAGGTCGAAAGCGGTATTTTCGAGGGCCGGCGGGAGGGCGAAGGCATCTACATCCTGCAAAATCTCGTGGCGGCGCGCTCGCTTGCCAGGTCGATGGACCAGATGATCGGCGACTGGGCCTTTGTCCGCGGCAACGGTCAGAGCATTTGCGGCGTGACACTAACAAATACCGAAGTTCCGCCGGACAATTTCCAGGTTTTTCTCAAACCGAAATGCGATCCGGCGATCGCCGGCTTCAGACCCAGGGTCTGGCGGCTGGAGCACGGCGAAATCCTGATGACCTCGGCGACCGGCGACGTCTGGCACTTCCAGGCGGACGACAATGCGCAGTGGCGGCTTGTGCCCGACAGCGCCAATCCGCTGATTCTCGTGCGACAGTGAGAACCGCGGTCTGCCGGTAACACTCTGATCCGGTAACACTCTGATTTTCGCCATGACAGACGGGACGCCGCACTTGGCGCCGCGTCCCGTCTGTTCAGTGCATTCCGAGCAGATGAGGCAGGAACAGCGTCAGATCCGGCCAGTAGGTAACGATACCGAGGAAGACCAGCATCGTCACAAGCCACGGCCATACCGCCACCGCCAGGTCGGTGATGCGCATGCCGGCGATCATCGATGCGACGTAGAGGTTGAGGCCGACAGGCGGGTGGCAGAGGCCGACCTCCATGTTGACGTCGATGACGATGCCGAAATGCACGAGATCGATGCCGAGCTTTTTCGCGGCCGGGGCGAGAATGGGCGCCATGATCAGGATGATCGAGTTCGGCTCCATGAAGTTTCCGGCCACCAGCAGCAGAACGTTGACCATCAGCAGGAATCCGAACCAGCCAAGGTTCTGGGCCGTGATCCAGTCCGCCAGCGCCATGGGAATGTTCTCGTTGGTCAGAACGAACGAGAACAGTACCGCGTTGGTGATGATGTAGAGCAGCATCGCGCTGGTGTTTGCCGCGCGCAGCAGCACGCGGGGAACGTCCCTGATGCCGATTGCCTTGTAGACGAACACCGCGATGAAGAATGAATAGACCGCCGCCATCGCCGCCGCTTCCGTCGCGGTGAACAGGCCGCTGTAGATGCCGCCGATGATGATGACGACCAGCATCAGGCCCCAGATGCTGTCGCGGAAGGTTTGCCAGGTCTCCAGCCAGGTCGCCTTCGGCAGGCGCGGGTAGTTTCGTTTCTTGGCGAGATACCACGTCACGGTGCACAACATGGCGGTCAGCATCATGCCGGGCAGCAGGCCCGCCACGAACAACGCGCCGATCGAGGTGTTGGTGGTGACGGCGTAAACGATCTTCGGAATCGACGGCAGCATCAGGATGCCGAGCGAACCTGCCACCGTGATGATGCCGGCGCCGAACCGCATCGGGTAGCCGTGCCGGACCATCTCGGGCAATACGATGGCGCCGATCGCCGCGACCGTTGCGACGCTCGATCCGCACACCAGCGCGAACATGGCGCAGGCCACGATGCCGGCAAGCCCGAGTCCGCCGTGCCAGTGACCGACCAGCGATACGGCGAAGTTGATCATCCTGCGCGCAACGCCGCCGTGGGTGAGGAAGCCGCCCGCCAGGATGAAGAACGGGATCGCCATGATCTCGAAGCTCTCGAGACCGGTGAACAGCTTCATCGACACCGACTCGATCGGAACGTCGGTGAGGACGAACATGAACGTCAGCACGGTCAGGCCGAGCGCGATCGACACCGGCATGCCGGTGATCATGAACGAAATCAGAAGAATGAAGACCGTGATCGCGCGGATCGACTGCGGCAGCTCGATGATCCCGACCTTGTGCGCGAAGCAGATCGCCAGAATCAGAAGCGGCAAACAGATCAGGATGTACGACAGCGGATTCGACCAGCGCCTGGGCAGCCTGCCGTGCGCGTCGTCAGGCAGATGCAAATTGTCGGTGGCATCGACGCCTTCGATCTGCGCTTCGCTGTGGTGCGGCAGGTGATCGGTCCAGTAATACGACCACGCCACCTGCAGGAAGCGGAAGCACATCAGGCCGGAGCCGAGCGGAATGGCCAGATAGATCATCCACATCGGCCATTCGAGATCGTTCGAATGCTGACCCGTCTTGTACATTTCCCGGACGAAGGAGAGGCCGAACGTCGCGATCGCGAACGTGAACAGCGCGCCGCATGCAATCGCGTACAGGATGACGCGCTTGCGTGACTTCGGCGGCAGCAGGTTGACCAGCACGTCGACGCCGACATGGATGCCCGTGCGGACGCCGTACACTGCGCCGAACTTGGCCATCCAGATGAACATGTAGATGCACAGTTCCTGCGCCCACGAGAGGTCGAGGCCGGCAAGCCACAGATAAAGATCCTTGAGGATTTCAGGGAGGAAGGGGATGCCGTGCGCGGCGGTCCACTTGGACACGTTGATGGAGAGTCCGGTCCCGTACCGGTGCAGCACCGCAACGAAGATCAGCCCGGTCGCGGCGGCGATGAGCGTGGCAATCAGCCATTCTTCCAAATGGTTGAGCGCCTGATTCAAGCCTTTCAGCAACGCGAAATCCCCCCTTTGAGACCCGAACGGCCGGGAGGACGCCCTCCCGGCCGTTTCTTCGTTATTTGCGGCGGAGCCCAGCGTTAGTTCATCTTGATGTCAAGTTCCTTGGCGATGATATCAAGGATTTCCTGCCCGACCCGGCTTTTGGCCCAGGTGTAGGTCGGACGCATCGCGGCCTGCCAGGCCTTCCGCTGATCGTCGGTCAGGTAGTGCAGGGTGGTCCTGCCGGATTTCTTGATGGCTTCCAGCGCGTCCTTGTTCTCCTGCATGGCAATCGAGTTGGTGTAGTCGGTCGCCTCGTCCATCGCCTTGTCGAGTTCCTTGCGGATATCCGGAGGCAATCCGTTCCAGAACTTGGTGTTCACGATCACGGCATATTGCAGGTGAGCGTGGTTGGACACGGTGATGTCCTTCTGCACTTCGTGGAATTTCTGGGTCAGATAGTTCGACGACGTGTTTTCGCAGCCATCGACCACGCCGGTCTGCAGGGCCTGGTAGACTTCCGAGAACGCCATGATCTGCGGGATGGCGCCGAGATCGCGGAAATAGCGGTCGGCGATCTTCGAGCCGGAGATGCGGAACTTGAGGCCCTGGAAGTCGGCCGGATTGAGCAGCGGCCGGTTGGCCGACACCATGTGGAAGCCGTTGTCCCAATAAGCGAGGCCGGTGATGCCCTTCGGCTCCAGCTTCTTGAACAGCCACTTGCCGATCTTGCCCTTCATGGCCTCGTCATAGGTCTTGTCGTCCTTGAACAGCCACGGCAGATCGAGCGCCTCGAATTCCTTGGCGCCAAGCGGCGCGAACTTCGCCGTGGAAGGCGCGAGCATCTGCACGGAGCCAAGCTGCAGCGCCTCGATTTCTTCCTTGTCCTTGTAGAGCGACGAGTTGGGATAGACCTCGATCTTCACCTTGCCGTTGGTGTATTTTTCAGCGAGCTCCTTGAACTTGAGCGCGCCCTTGCCCTTGGGGGTGTCGTTGGCGACGACGTGGCTGAATTTGATGACGATCGGCGCTTGCGCCATTGCCCCGCCCGGAACAATGAAGGCAGCGGCGGTGATGCCCGCAAGAATATACTTGAGCATGAAGTTTTCTCCCAACTGATCTGACTGCTTTTTGGTGACCTGACCGATGATTGGTGGCATCAAAGCCGTATGCCAACAATTATACCTAAGCCAAACATATTTGTCGTTCTGGATGATGACATTGAAACCGGCGGGGCGCCATTGGTCCAATGATTAGTTCAGTATGGCCGACCTTTGCAGGCTTTTCGAGCGCGAGCGCTGTCGTATCGGTACATTATGTTAATATGCTGCGGCAGCGCTGGTTCAGATTGGTCACCTGATCGACGGCGAACGGCAAATGCGGCGCTGCAGCAAAGCGGCTGACAAAAACAACGGGTGCAAGCATGGATCTCGACCTCAAATCCAAAACGGCCATTGTCACGGGAGCCAGCATCGGAATTGGCCGAGCGATCGCCAAGGGACTTGCACGCGAAGGCGTTCGTGTCGTGGCGGTGGCGCGGCGAATGGACTTGCTGGAAACGCTCGTTGAGGAGGTCAAGGCGCAAACCGACGGGGTCATTATCCCGATCGCACAGGACGTCATGCAGGAGGACGCCGCGGCGAAGCTCGCAGCGCGTGCGACGGCCGAGTTGGGCCACGTCGATATCCTGGTCAACAATGCCGGCGGCAGCCGGCCCTTGCCCGTGGACGCGCCGGACAGCGATTGGGACGAGGCTATCGCGCTCAACTTCACCAGCTACCGGAAACTCGCGCATGCGGTGTTGCCGCAGATGGTCGAACATCGGTGGGGCCGCATCGTCAACGTCACCGGGAAATCGGAGCCGGAGGGACTCAACGCCGCGTTTGCCGCGAAGGCCGCGGTGCACGCCTGGGCGAAGGGCCTGTCCCGCGAGATCGGCAAGCACGGCATTACGATCAATTGCATTCCACCGGGACGGATCATGAGCGAGCAGATCCGCCGCAACTATCCCGAGGATTATCGCGAGCGCTTCGCGGAAGAGGAAATCCCGGTCGGCTTCTGGGGTGAGCCGGAAGATCTTGCCGCGCTCGCGGTGTTTCTCGCGTCGCCCGTCGCGCGTTATATCACTGGCGCCGTCATTCCGGTCGATGGCGGTTTGCGGCGCTATCAGTTCTGAGAGAGACGGGTCCGGTTGAATCACGATGCCCGGATTTGCGCTGGGCATTCACGCTTTGAAATTGTGAAATCAAGATCGGACCGGCGCTGCCTGTTCGAGACAACGTCATGTTTGTTGAGTGTGCTCATCGAACTGAAGCCGGTGAACGCGCGCTTGCAAGGCGGCATCTGCCGGTCCCGTGAGCTCACGGGATACGGCGAGCGAAACCAAAAGCCGCTAGGGACGAATATACGCCAAAGCGTATTTATGTAAATTACACTATGTAGCGTATATTATATTTTATGCTTTATGGCGTATATTGAAATTTATCGGCGACGCCGTATAAGGCGTGCCCGGAGAGGTGTGCCGTGGACCAGATCGCGAGAACGCCCAAGCAAATCGGAGATGCCATTCGTCGGCAGCGCCGCAAGCTCGGCATGAACCAGACCGTCATCGGGGACAAGACAAGGCTGCGGCAGGCAACCATCTCGGCCGTCGAGAGTGGCGGACGCGGGACTCAGCTCGGAACGCTTTGCGACATTCTCGCCGCGCTCGACCTCGAGTTCGTGATCCGGCCCAGAACGAAGGCAAAGGCTGCCGAGATCGAGGATCTCTTCTGATGGCCCGCCCGCGGCGGCACATCCCGCTCAACGTGTTCCTGAATAGCCGTCTCGTCGGATGCTTGAGCAGACAATCGAGCGGCGCAATCGATTTTCAGTACGATCCGTCCTGGCTTGCCTGGGAGCATGCGCTACCTGTGTCGCTATCTCTGCCTCTGCGTGAAGACCGCTATATCGGCGCGCCCGTCATCGCCGTCCTCGACAATCTTTTGCCGGATAGCGCACCCATCCGACGCCGCATGGCGGAAAGGGTCCACGCTCAGGGCATGGATACTTACGACCTCCTTGCCGTTGTCGGACGTGACTGTGTCGGTGCACTGCAATTCCTGCCGGACGGTATTGAACCCGGTGCCGCCGGCGCTGTCGACGGCAGGCCTGTCGGCGACAAGGAAATCGCCAGGCTTCTCGGCGACCTTGCATCGGCCCCCCTCGGACTTGGCGAGGACGAGGACTTTCGCATCTCGATCGCCGGCGTTCAGGAAAAAACTGCGCTCCTGTTCTGGAAAGGACATTGGTACAAGCCACTGGCAACGACGGCCACGACGCACATTCTCAAACCGCAGATTGGCCGGCTGCCGAACGGCATCGATCTTTCCTACAGCGTCGAGAATGAGTTTTTCTGCCTCAAGCTGACAGCCGCCCTCGGGCTTCCAAGCGCATCGGTTGCGATTGAGGAGTTCAAGGGTAACTGCGTGCTCGTGGTCGAGCGGTTCGACCGCCGCTGGACCAGCGACAACCGTCTCCTGCGTTTACCCCAGGAGGATTGCTGCCAGGCTTTGTCCGTGCCGCCTTCCCTGAAATACGAAACCGATGGCGGCCCCGATATTCCAGCCATTCTCAATCTGCTGAAAGGAAGCGATCAGCCCGAGGCAGATCAAATCACGTTTCTGAAGGCCGTGATTGTCTTCTGGCTTCTCGGCGCCACCGATGGGCACGCCAAGAATTTCAGCGTTTTTCTCTCTCCCGGCGGCCGCTTCCGCATGACCCCGCTTTACGATGCGATCTCGGCGCAACCGAGTCTCGACGCGGGCCAGATCACGCGTAACAAGATGAAGCTGGCCATGGCCGTCGGGGACAGCCGTCACTACGTCGTCGATAGCGTGATGCCTCGCCATTTTGTCCAGACCGCCGCCAAGGCGGGTATTGGTGCGGGGCTCGTCACCGCGATCTTCGATGAACTGCGTACACAGACACCGGCAGCGGTCGAGCAGGTCACCGCGTCGCTCCCGAAAACATTTCCTGCCGAAGTCGCCGACAGCATCAGCAATGGGGTCAAGGCTCGTCTGCGAAGGATGAAGGATGCGTGATGCCGAGGATCCATGTGCGACCAGCATATTGCGCGCCGGAACCCTCTCGCGCTCGGAAGCGGCTTTACTTCATCCCGCGAGCGGTGTGTCCGACGGCTTCAGATCAGCTTCATGCCCTTGAGGCTGGCGTGGCCGTTCTTGCCGACGATGATGTGGTCGTGCACGGAAATGCCGAGCGGCTTCGCGATCTCGACGATCGCCCTGGTCATCTGGATATCCGCCTGCGACGGCGTCGGATCGCCGGAGGGATGGTTGTGGACCATGATGATCGCGGTGGCCGACAATTCGAGGGCGCGTTTGACGATCTCGCGCGGATAGACCGGCGTGTGGTCGACGGTGCCGACCTGCTGTAATTCGTCGGCGATGAGCTGGTTGCGCTTGTCGAGGAACAGGATGCGGAACTGCTCCTTGTCGGCGAAGGCCATCGCGGTCCGGCAATAGTCGATCACCGCGGTCCATGACGACAGCATCGTCCGCTGCTTCAACTGTCCCTTGGTCACGCGGCTCGCAGTTGCCGCGATCAGCTTGATCTCGATGATTGCCGCCTCGCCGAGGCCATTGGTCTCGCGGAGTCGTGCGTCCGGTGCGTGAACCACCTCCGCGAACGACCCAAAGCGGCCGATCAGGGATTTGGCCAGCGGTTTGACGTCGCGGCGGGGCAACGCGCGAAACAGCACCATTTCCAGCAGTTCATAATCGCTGAGCGCGTCCGGGCCGGCGTCGCGGAAGCGCTCGCGCAACCGTTCGCGATGGCCGTGATAGTGCGGCGCTTCGGCAAAGCCTGAAGGCGTGTCGGCATCGGCGGACATGGACGTGCGCGGACCGTTCATGATGGTTCGCAACCTTGCCGTGCCCGGCGGCATTTGCAACCCCTCAATTCAGGGACATGCGCACGAAAGCGCGCGGTCCCGGTCGCGCGGATCTGCAACAGGTGACGAGGCGCACCTCGGAGACGGACGCGGCTTCGATCGCGCCGTCCCGTTCCCGTCTGCCGGTTGCCCGGTCTCAGCCGGCGTGGGGCGGCTTGTCGAGCTTGTGCGGCGACAATGTGAAGATCTCGACGCCGGTCTCCGTGACGCCGACCGAGTGTTCGAATTGCGCCGACAGCGAACGGTCGCGCGTCACCGCGGTCCAGCCGTCCGACAGAATCTTCACATGCGGCTTGCCGAGATTGATCATCGGCTCGATGGTGAAGAACATCCCCGGCCTGAGCGGCACGCCTTCGCCGGGGCGGCCGATGTGGATGATGTTCGGTTCGTCGTGAAACATGCGGCCGAGCCCGTGGCCGCAGAAATCGCGAACCACGCTCATGCCCTGCGGTTCGACGAAGCTCTGGATGGCATGGCCGATGTCGCCGGTTGTCGCACCGGGCTTCACCGCCGCGATCCCGCGCATCATCGCCTCATAGGTCACGTCGATCAGCCGCTCGGCCTTGCGTGCGATCGGACCGACCGCATACATCCGGCTGGAATCGCCGTACCAGCCATCGACGATCATGGTGACGTCGACATTGACGATATCGCCTTCCTTCAGCGCCCGGTCGCCGGGCATGCCGTGGCAGACCACGTGATTGAGCGAGGTGCAGGTGGAATAGCGGTAGCCGCGATACATCAGCGTCGCCGGATAGGCGCCATTGCCGAACGCGAATTCGCGCACGAAATCGTCGATCTTCGATGTCGGCAGGCCCGGTTTCACCAGATCGCCGAGTTCGTCGAGGCAACGCGCCACCAGCGCGCCGGCTTTGCGCATGCCGGCGAATCCGCTCGGGCCGTGCAACTTGATCTGTCCGGTTTTGCGCAGCGAGGTCTCGGAGGCTTCGATGTAGGTCATCAGGCGATCTTGGCTGGAAAAAGGGCGATTCAGGCTTCCAATTTCCAATTTAATGACTGGGGCGGTCAGCGGCAAGCCAGAGCCCCCATGCGAGGCTTTCATGGCAGAACCGGGACCGGCCCGGCCAGAACGATTTCGCTCCGATCCAGACGGCAGACGTGGGCGATGGTTTCAACCCCTGCGCCGCAGGCCCGGTCGAAGGCGCGTCCATAGGCCGGATCGATGTCGCGGGCCAGGGTCAGAGCTTTGGCCGACCCGATCTGAATGACGAACAGCATCACGGCGCGGTGCCCCGATGCGACGGCCCAGGCGAGTTCGTCGAGATGCTTCGCCCCGCGCGCCGTCACCGAATCCGGGAATTCCGCCAGTCCCGGCCGGCGCATCAGATGGACGTTCTTGACCTCGACGTAGCAGGACGGCCGATCCGGGCTCTCGAGCAGGAAATCGATCCGCGACCGCCCGCCGTCCGGGCCCTGCCCATATTTTACTTCGCGGCGCGTGTGCGCGTAGCCTCGAAGTTCGGGAATGGCTTGTGCCGCCAGCGCTTCCGCCACGATCGCGTTGGGGTGCGCCGTGTTGACGCCTGCGAGTTCCGGTTCTCCGCCAAAATCGGTCTCGATCAGTTCCCATGAATAGGGCAGCTTGCGTGTGGGACTCGGCGATCGCGAAAGCCAGATCCGGGATCCCGGCTCCTGAAGCCCGGTCATGGCGCCCGGGTTGGCGATGTGGACCGTCGTCACGATGCCATCGGCCAGTTCGACGTCGGCAAGGAAGCGCTTGTAGCGCCGCAGCAGCGTTGCCGGAACAAGATCGGTGGTGAATTTCATGGCGATGAGCGATCAGGCTGGCAGCATCCCGGGGGATTCGATCCGATCGGTTCCTGCGCGAATCCCGCCGTCGCGCGGCGCATTTGGATCGAACGAAACCGTTTCGGTCTATCGGCATTTTTCACGATGGCGGCGGCGATGCCAAGGCCGCCCGCGACAATGTCCATGCTTTCTTCGCAAACCGGCAACCGGCGGGCAGAAATCGGTTGGCGTGACGCACCGGCGACGATAAGCATGCGAATGCAGATATTTGCTGCTTCGGATATCCAATGGCATCTCTGGATTCGGTTAGTCTGGCGATCCTGCTCGGCGCAATTCTGGTCATGGCCGGGATTTTGTCGAGCCTGCTGGCGCTGCGTTTCGGCGCACCCTTGCTGCTGGTCTTTCTGTTCATCGGCATCCTGGCGGGCGATTCAGGGCCCGGCGGCCTGAAGTTCGACGATGTTCATAATGCGTATCTCGTCGGGTCGGCCGCGCTGGCGCTGATCCTGTTCGACGGCGGTCTGAAGACTCGATTCCAGAGCATCCGCACGGTGCTCGCGCCGTCGATGGTGCTGGCGACGGCGGGGGTCCTGCTGACCGCGCTGATTACCGCGCCGGTGGCAAAGTACGCCCTCGATCTCAACTGGGTCGAGGCGCTGCTGATCGGGGCCGTCGTCGCCTCCACCGATGCCGCGGCTGTGTTTCTTCTGGTCCATGCCCAGGGCCTGCGGTTGCGGCCGCGCGTCGGAGCCACGCTGGAAGTGGAGTCGGGCACCAACGATCCCTTCGCGGTGTTCCTCACGCTGATGCTGGTCGAGTTGATTTCGGTCGGTCACAGCTCGACCTGGCATGTGATTCTCGAATTCGTCCGCGAATCCGCGCTTGGCGGCGTCGTCGGCGTGATCGGCGGGTGGCTCGTGGTACGCGCGCTGAACCGGGTGGCATTGCCCCAGGGATTGCATGCGCCATTCGTCACCACCGCGGCGCTCGTGATCTTCGGCATCGCGCAGATATCCCATGCGTCCGGCTTCCTCGCGGTGTATCTCGCGGGAATCATCATCGGCAATCGCCCGACCCGCGCCCACAATTCCGTCGTGACGTTCCTCGATGCCGCGACATGGCTCGCGCAGATCGTGATGTTCGTGATGCTCGGATTGCTGGTCTCGCCGCAGCGCCTGATCGTCAGCGCGGTGCCGGCCGTGGTCATCGCGCTGGTGCTGATGCTGGCGGCGCGGCCGCTCGCGGTGCTGATCTGCCTCGCGCCGTTTCGCTTCAACTGGCGCGAGAAGCTGTTCATCGCATGGACCGGATTGCGCGGGGCGGTCGCGATCTTTCTGGCTTCGATTCCGATGCTGGTGGGACAATCGAAGGCCTATGTTTACTTCGACGTCGCCTTTGTCGTGGTGATCATCTCCCTCCTGCTGCAGGGCTGGACGCTGGCCGCGGCGGCGCGGCTGCTGCACGTGGCGTTGCCGCGCGTCGAGCGGGGACCGCGGCGCGTCGAACTCGATCTGCCGGGACAACTCGAGCAGCAACTGGTAGGCTATCCGGTCCGGCCCAAAAGTCTTTTTCTGAAGCGCGGGTTGATACCGTCATGGTCGAAGCCGACGCTGGTGATCCGCAACGAGCGAATTCTGTCGCCCGCGGAAGCCGATCCGGTGACGGCGGGAGACTACATTTACCTGCTGGCGCCGCCGGAGAAAGCCGAGGCGCTCGACCGCTTCTTTGTCGACATGCAGCCGACCGCCGTGCCGGATCCGCATCTGCTGGGCGACTTCATGGTGTCGGGAGAAACGACCCTCGGCAACCTCGCGGAAATCTATGGCGTGGCCATCGATGCGCGGCGGGCCGATCGCACCCTGGCCGATTATTTCGACGTTCATCTCGATCATGCGCCGAAGGAAGGTGCGACCGTGCCGCTCGACACGATCGTTCTGGTCGCCCGCAGCATCAGCGGCGGCCGGGTCAATGTGGTCGGACTTCGGCTGCCGGAGGACGACGAACCGGCGCCCCCGCCGACGCGCATGGGCGCGCTCAAGCAGAAGCTGTGGGGCGCCTGGGCCTCGATTGCGGGAATCTGACCGGGGTCACGCCGGCAGGACGTCGGTGCCGCCGAAGGCGACGATTCGGCCGCCCTTCAGCACGGCGACCTGCGATGCAAGGACGCGAAGTTCGTCCGGGTCGTGGCTGACATAGACCATGGGAATGCCGACCTCGTCACGCAGACGCGTCAGGTATGGAAGGATTTCAGCCTTGCGGTCCTGATCCAGCGAGCCAAGCGGCTCGTCGAACAGGAGCAGGCGCGGCCGCGCCAGCAGCGCGCGGCCAAGCGCCACCCGTTGCCGTTCGCCGCCGGACAGGCTGCCGGTTCGGCGATCCAGCAGATGGCCGATGTTCAGCAGTTCGGTGACGCGCGCCTCCTGGCCGGGATCGCGTGCGAGGCGGTTCATGCGCCGTCCGTAGTCGAGATTCTTCCGGACATTGAGATGCGGAAACAGCCGCGCGTCCTGAAACACGTAACCGATCCGGCGTCGATGCGCGGGAACGTGCAGATGCTTTGCCGTATCGTCGAGCGGCTCGCCGTCGAGAACGATGGTGCCGCGATCCGGCGTCAGCAATCCCGCGATCATGCTGATGAGCGACGTTTTGCCCGCACCCGATGCCCCGAACAGCCCGGTGACGCGTCCCTCGCTTGCAAACGCGACCTCGGTTGAGAAGTCGCCGAGCTTTTTGGATACATCGACGCGCAGCATGGTCAATTCCCGTGGACGCGCCGCATCGCCTGTCGCGCGAAGATTTCGGAGGCGACCAGCGCCGCCATGGCGATAGCGACCGAGACGATCACCAGCCGCAGCGCCGCGACATCGCCGTCGGGGGTCGAGATCAGCGAATAGATCGCCGACGAGATGGTCTGGGTTTCGCCGGGAATGTTGGAGACGAACGTGATGGTCGCGCCGAATTCGCCGATCGCTTTGGCGAAACCCAGCACCATGCCGGCCAGAATGCCGGGCAGCGCCAGCGGCAGCGTCACGGTGGCAAAGACCTTCCAGGGCGAAGCCCCGAGCGTGCTCGCCGCCTGCTCCAGCCGCCGGTCGATCGCCTCGATCGATAGCCGGATCGGCCGCACCAGCAGGGGAAACGACATCACGCCGCACGCCAGCGCCGCGCCGGTCCAGCGGAAGGCGAAGACGATACCGAGATGGTCGTAAAGCCACGCGCCGGGCAGTCCCCGTTTGCCGAAGGTCAACAGCAGCAGATAGCCGGTGACGACGGGCGGCAGCACCAGCGGCAGATGAATGGCGGCATCGATGATCGACTTGCCCCAGAACTCATGCCGCGCCAGCGCCCACGCCAGCGCAATGGCGATCGGCGTGGCGACCAGGGTCGCAACCACGCCAACCCTGAGCGAGAGTTCGACGGCCATCCACTCGGTCTGAGAGATGTCAAACATGAGACCTCGGCAATGCCGCCTGTGTCATTGCGGGCGCTTGCGAAGCCATCGCGCCTTGCTTCGGGCTTCTGGATGGCTTCGCTTCGCGCGCAATGACGGCCTTGTTCAGGTGGTCGGACTCACGAGAAACGAGAAGCCGTACTTCTCGAAGATCGCCTTGGCGGCGGACGTGCGCAGGAAGGCGAGATAGTCGGCCGTGCCTTGATGGGCCGTGCTGGTCGCCGCCACCGGGTAGATGATCGGCGGATGCGACGACGCCGGGAAGGTGCCGACGATCTTCACACCGGGTTCGACCTTGGCGTCGGTGGAATAGACGATGCCGAGCACCGCTTCGTTGCGCGCCACCAGAGCCAGCGCGGAGCGTACGTTTTCCGCCATCGCGAATTTCGGCTCGGCGGCGCTCCAGGAGCCGAGTTTTTCCAGTGCCGCCTTGGCGTATTTGCCGACGGGCACCGCCTTGACGTCGCCGGTCGCGATCTTGCCGTCGCCGGCGAGTTTGGCGAGATCAAAACCCTGGCCGATGGTGACGTTGTCGATCTTGGAGTCCTTCGGTGCGATCAGCACGATGGCGTTGCCGAGCAGGTTGACGCGGGTGGATTCGCTGATGGCCTTCTTGCCGTTCACATAGTCCATCCAGGCGATGTCCGCCGAAACGAACACGTCCGCCGGCGCGCCCTGTTCGATCTGCTTGGCCAGCGCGGAGCTGGCCGCGTAGCTCGCCACGGTCTTGACGCCGCTCCTGGCGGTATAGGCGGCGTCGACCTCGTCGAGCGCGTTCTTCATGGACGCGGCGGCGAACACCGTCAGCGTCTTGTTCGGCGCGGCCGCGGGCGCCATGGCCGAGGATTTTGCATCCTGGGCATGAGCCGGAAATGCAAGGGGGGCGCTGACCAGCAGTGCCGCGAGCATTGTACGGGTGAAACTTTTCATGGGGCGCGCTCCAGACCGGTCCGGCACGAACGATCGTGCGGACGACGTAAGGGATGAGATGACGGGACGATCGGTGGAAGCGCCGTTCCAGGGATTTCCAGCAGGCTTACGGCCGGCCGGAAAGATCGCTCGGGCCAGACAATATCAGCCACAGACCGCAGGTAAAGGGCTGCGGCAGTTGGTCTTCAGGGTGTGGCGGGCGTGAAAGCGACGTTGACGGCATCTTTGGCCACGCCGCCGATCTGGATCGTAACGGGGCCGGCCGCAAGATCGAAACGGACGCTTTTCCTCGCTCCGGTGCAGCCGGTGACGCCGCTGAAGCCCTTTGGCTTGAGATAGGCGTCGTTCTGGATAACGTCGATCCACGCATAGTCCGAGACCGTCACGGTATAGAGGCCCGCCGAACCGACGTTGCCGCGAAGAAAGCCTGCGCGGGTATCGGGCTTCTGGGGTCGCTCGGGCGGTTTCGGGAGAGCCGCATCGGCGGCTGGACGCAACGCGACGGTCACAGCGGTCGGGGGCGACGGTGTCTCCGCGCCGGTCGCGAGCTTCGGCAACGACGGCGCGTTCAGCGCGGCCAATTCCCTGTCCATCGGCCATTTGAACTTGTCGCACCCGATCGGGTCGGCGGCGAAGGCCGGTGTCGCAACGATCAGCGCTAAAGCGATAGACGATGTCAGCCGCACGATCAGTTCACCGCGATCATGACGTCGGAGGCTTTCACCACGACAACGACGGCGCTTTTGGCCTTGATGCCGAGCTCGTCCACGGCCTCGTTGGTGATCGAAGACGTCATGATCTGTCCGCCGCCGATATCGACACGGACATGCGACGTGGTCGCGCCTTTCGTCACCTCGACGACGGTGCCTTTGATCTGGTTGCGTGCACTGATGCGCATCACGGCTCCTTTCGCAACGGCTCCGCGAACAACGGGTCGATGCATCGACAAACTGAAAGAAGGATCAGTCGCTCTGATCCGAGGCTCGTTCGCGCTTGCGGCGCTGCGATGATCCTATCGGATTTTCAGAGCAAGCGAAATGGCCGCGCGCCGCTACGGCCTGGCATCGGGCGCGGCCAGAACCTGCCGGCATTCCGCAGGCAATTGGGCCAGCGTGATCGGCGGTTTCGGCTTCGGCGGCACCTTCGGCGGCTTCGGATGCAGCACCGCATCGCTGAACCAGTACGCCAGATCGTGAGCGTCGCAGCCTTCTTTGTCCGACGGCGGTTCCTGGGGCTCGCATTGCGTGCTGTCCGGCGGGCACTTGATGCGGACGTGGAAGTGATAGTCGTGGCCGTACATCGGCCGAATTTTCGAGAGCCAGCTCCGGTCGCCTCTGGCTTCGCGGCACAGCGCCTTCTTGATCGCGGCATTGACGAAAATGCGCTCCACCGAAGGTTCGCGCGCCGCATCCCGGATGACCGCGAGGTGGTTCGGCGTCCAGGTGCGGGGATCGATATCCAGGCGATCGTTTCGCACCATCATGACCGCGGACATGTCCTCGCGTTCGTTGCGCGACAATTGCCGGTTCGGCATCGGCGTCAGCCAGATGTCGGCATCGAGTCCGATCTGATGGCTTGCGTGTCCTGTAATCATCGGACCGCCGCGCGGCTGGGCCATGTCGCCGATCAAAAGGCCGGGCCAGCCGGCGTCCTTGTGCACCCTGGCCGACAACCGCTCCAGCAGTGCGATCATGTCCGGATGCGCCCAGTTGCGGTTGCGCGACAGCCGCATCACCTGCCAGGTCGGCCCGGTGATCGGCAGCGCCTCGGCGCCGGCGATGCAGCCCCTGGCATAAAAGCCGATGACGCGCGGCGCACCTGCCGTCGGCAGCGGTTTGCGGCCGAACAATTGCTTGGCGGCAAGGTGCGGGTCGTCCGGATTGGCCAGCGGCGGCAACGGTTTTGGATTGAGCGTGCCCTTGTCCTGCGCGAAGCCGGGCGTCGCGAGCGCCGTCAGTCCGGCAACGAGCGCGGCGAGGATTGTGTGCGGAAGAATCGGGCGAGCGACCATCAGCGTCGACTATAGCCGGGACACGCCGCCAAATCAGCCCGCGCGCCGCGCCCGTGCACCACAATTCGTCGCAGGGCGGAAAGTGTCGTGGGCAGATCGCACCACAGGTACCCGCCGGCGCAAGCGGCGGGACGGCTGGCTGCGGCCTTGCCGCCGCGCGGCATGACGCCTCTCCCGATTGTGTCCACTGGAATTGCAACGCTGGCGACAGATGCGGGTTCCGGCAGAGGTCTCTCGGTATCAATATGTTACGGAGCGGGCAGAGTCCCTGGACGGGAGCATGCCGTCCCGACTGCGGCGGGTGGCTGTTATCGTCGTCGACCTGCTGTCGGGTTTTGCTGCTTGCACTGTAGCTCGTGTGGTGGTTCAGAAGTCCGCCACACTATCGCAGCGAGTCGGTGAAGCGGACTTCTGAACCTGAACCACACGAGAATCATAAACTTGCTAGTGTCCCTTTAATTCCGAAGTTCGCATCA
>Ga0153956_1001482_pt1 | contig 20304 bp, 13 predicted proteins | sample TSFL040MetaG_FD_104704 | JGI IMG/M metagenome (GOLD analysis project Ga0153956, IMG submission 104704) | Attine ant fungus gardens microbial communities from Florida, USA - TSFL040 MetaG | ecosystem: Host-associated > Fungi > Mycelium > Unclassified | place: USA: Florida, Wekiwa Springs...
ATTAGACAGCCTAGCAAGTACCAAACCCGTATTTAAAGCCGAAGAATTGGGTTATACCATAGCCGGCACGGTAACCAATTTGCAGCACCGCATTTTGCCAAACGCCCGGGTTACGTTATTATCGATGAATGCACGCATCCATAAGGATACCGTTACCGACGCCAACGGCAGGTTTAAGTTTGACAATTTAGTATTTGCCGACAGCGCCAAATTTGCCATACAGGCGCGCACCAGGGAAAACTCGACAAATGCCATTCTTACTTTGGACAGCATACCATCACTAAAAATGGGTATTCAACCAAATATAGCCGATGTAAAGATCATCAAGACTAACCTGCAAAAAGCAAAGGACGAGGGCATCCCATTAAACCTGAACGGGCAGCAGCATTTGCTCAGACAGGTAAATATCAAAGACACAAAAATCCAGGAAAAGAAGGATGTGGTGCCGCAAGGAATGATTAGCTTACCTGATGAGCAGTCTGCCGATCATATTATCACAATTCGTGACCCTGAACAATACGTCAACCTGCTCGAATTTGTGCAGGGGAATTTACCAGGTATGCATGTTGAAGTTGAAAAAAAAACAGGCTACCATTATATAGTGAACAACAGGCGGCCAGCGGAAGATTTATTAAATTTGAAAGACGGAATGGCTGATATAACCGGAGCAGATGTGGGAGTCGTTATTGATGGCGTACCGGTGCACGGCAGAGAAGAAATAGATGAAATATTATCGGGCAGATTACCACCTGAAGATATAACGAAAATACAAGTGGTGCGTACAAACCTTGCAATACTTAATTTTTTAGGCGGGGCTAATGGTGGCGGTATTATATTAATCCTCACCAAACCAGCAATGCTTCGTCACAAACATTACGACCCAAACATAACTAACATCACCTCCAAAGGCTTTAACAAGGTGCGGCAGTTTTACTTACCCAAGTATGATAAGCCCGATGCAATAAATAACAGCCCCGACCAGCGTACAACCATTTACTGGAACCCATATGTAAATACCAATACATCAGGCAAAGCGACGCTTGATTTTTATAATGCCGATGGCCCCGGAACTTACAGAGTGGTAGTTGAGGGTATAGATGCCGAGGGTGAGTTAGGCAGGCAGGTGTATCGCTACAAAGTCTATTAGCCAAACCTCATTAAAAACATCTGTCAATTATTACTGCTTACATTTTTTTATTTGCGGCCAATGGTGTCTCTGCCAGGCAGGCTACACTGTATCCGGCTTGGTCAGTAATAAAAGGCGATGTTTTTAGGCGATCGCGAAACGCCAAATCAGGGATATGTACAAAAAGCGGCAGGCCCATTTTTGTACATATCGACGGAATATTTAAAAATACTTAGTCTATAGATTTGGTAGATTAAATTATTGTTTTTATGTTTGTCGCATTATCATGAAAACAATAACTCCATACGTGTCTCTCCGTCAGCCTGCTATAAAGCCGGCTATGAATTTCTTTCAGAAAGATACCTCACCCATGTGTTGTTGCTAACCCCGTTCTGGCCTTTGCAGCAATAGCTATTTGCCGGGCCTGCTTATAACCTGTTGTCAATTAAATCAAAAAAAATGTGTTGAAATAAATATAAAGAAAAATGAACCGGCAAGGAGGCCTTGCCGGTCATAATGAGGTATCAGTTCTGTAACGGCAATCACTCACTGATACTCATTCCCAGTTCCAGCAAATTGTTCATTTACTAAAACCCGTTAAATATGGAAATATTTATCCGTAACAAAAAACCGTTTATACCCCTTTGCGTACTTTTACTTTTCCTGGGCCTGGCCCTTCCGCATAAAACATTTGCACAACAGGAATCACCGCCCCTTATTAATTCAAGGCTGGATGGTGTTGTGCTCGACTCATTAACAAAACAACCTTTACCCGGGGCAGTAGTAAAAATTAAAAGCGTAACCAACAGCACCGCTACCGATGCCGATGGTAAATTTAAACTGGTAACCGGCCAGAAGCTGCCCTTTACCATAGTGGTTACCTTTATTGGTTACCAACCCAAAGAAATTATTGTTGATGGCAGCCCGGTAACCATTTACCTGGCCGAGCAGCGCAATCAGTTAAATGATGTGGTGGTAGTGGCTTATGGTTCGCAAGAACGCAAAAATATCATAGGTTCAATAACCAAAACTGATCTTAATGATGTAAAAAGTATCCCGGGAGGCAACTTTGAATCGCAATTACAGGGCAAGGTGCCCGGCGTACAAATTACCAATGGCGCCGGCGGCATCCCCGGCGAGGCGGTAAACATCAGGCTGCGCGGTGCAAACAGTATTAACGGCAATAACAATCCGCTTTATGTAATTGACGGGGTGTTTATCAGCAATTCAAGTTTGCAAACATACGATACCGGCGGCCACTCCACTTCGCCATTGGCCGATATCAATCCAAATGATATTGAAAGCATATCAGTTTTAAAAGATGCCGAAGCAACTGTACTTTATGGCGTGCGCGGTGCAAATGGGGTAATTATTATCACCACCAAGCGCGGCAAGTACAACCAGAAACCTAAAGTAGATTTTAGTATTTCTCAAGGATGGTCAAAAGCTGTTAAATTATGGGATCTGGCAACCGGCCCCGAGCATGCCACACTAGTTAACGAGAATTATATAAACACCGGTGGTACATATGCTACACGGCCGTTCAGGCCGGTGTCTGAAGGCGGCCGCGGTTTGCCTGAGGAACAAAAAACTTATGACAGGTTAGATCAGGTTTTCAGAACCGGGCAACTTCAAAATTACGGAGTATCACTAACCGGGGGTAATGCAGGTACTAAATATTTTGTATCGGCCGGTTATGATAATGAACAATCAATTTTGGCCCCCATTACGTTTGATCGCACCAGCTTTAAAGCCAATTTTGATCAAAAGGTAACAAATAATTTTACCATCGGCATTAGTAATTCATTAAGCCGCACCTATCGTAATGAGGCGCGTGCCGGCGATGGCCCGGCGGGTGGTTTGCTGCAGGCCGCATTACACACACCTACCTATTTATCGCCATACAATGATCAGGGGGTACTGGTTGGGCGTGCCGGTTTTGATAACGTGCAACTGCTGCTTGAAAATTATGATGTTCACTCAACCAGTTTGCGTTATATCGGTAATTTATATGGCGATGTTGATATACTTCCGGGCTTAAAATTTCATACCAGCTTTGGTTTGGATTATAATGATTATCCTGAGTCGCAATATTGGAATACCTTCCTTATCAGCGGCAGCCCTAACGGCTCGGCAACCTCATCAATTGGGCAGCGCACGTCATTGCTGAATGAGCAAACCTTATCTTATAATTTTAAAGTTGCACAAAAGCATTCCATAGGCATATTGGTAGGTAACACACTGCAAAGTGATATCAACACCACAACATCTGCCAGCGGTACCGGTTTTGCTAATAACTCTTATAAACTCATCTCGTCGGCGGCGGTTACCTCCAGTTCACAAAGCTGGTCGCGTCGTAACCTGGCGGCGTTTTTCTCAAAGTTTAATTACAATTACGATGGCAAATACCTGGTTGATTTTAGCCTGCGTGCCGATGGCTCGTCAGCTTTTGGTACTGCCAAGCAATGGGGCTATTTCCCCGGTGTTGGCGCGGCCTGGCAAGTTAAAAGAGAAAGCTTTTTGAAAGATGTAAGTGCCATTTATGACCTGAAAGTAAGGGTTAGCTATGGTATTACCGGCAGCCAGAATGGCGCCGGCGATTTTTCTTCCCTGGGTTTGTGGTCTGGCGGCTCTTCTTACCAGGGTAACCCGGGTACCGCCCCGCAGCAAATTGCCAATAAAGACCTGGGCTGGGAGCAAACCTCGCAATTTAATACCGGGTTTGATTTATCGGTATTAAAAGGGCGCTTGTCTTTAACATTTGATTATTATCGTAAATATACCAGCGATGGTATTGTTAGCAGCCCGTTACCGGCCACAACCGGTTTTAGCAGCTATACTAAAAACCAGATCGAAATCAGCAATAAAGGATTTGAATTAGGTATTAACTCAACCAATATCAGTACAGAAAACTTTAGCTGGATAAGTAACTTCAACATTTCAACCAATAAAAACCGCATTGAGAAGTTAGCCACCCCGATAAAATTTGGCAGCCGGGATTTGCTTTGGGACGTGCAGGGATATCCGCTTTATTCATTTTATCTGTATAAAGAGCTATATGTTGATTCGCAGACGGGCAACTCAGTGTATGATGACGTAAACAAAGATGGTAAAATAACAGCGGCTGACCGCCAGATCGATGGCGACCTGTGGCCTGAATTTACTGGTGGCTTATCTAACACTTTGAACTATAAAGGGGTTGATTTGAGCGCCGTGTTCTCATTCTCTTACGGTAATAAGGTTTACAATCATAACAGGTTTTTTGGCGAAGCCGGCGGGGCGCGTGACGCAGCACGGGTAATTTTTGCCAGCAACCTGGCCAGATGGCAAAAGCCCGGCGACGTTACGTCTGTACCTAAGCCTGACGGCATTAACAACAATAACTATAAAGACGACGGCAGCCGTTGGCTTGAAGACGGATCATTTATACGCCTGCGTTCATTGGCCCTGGGCTACACCCTGCCGCAGTCGCTTACCCGCAGGTATAAACTTGAAAAGGTACGCTTATCTGTAATTGCAAGCAACTTGTTCTTGTTTACCAAGTACAGTGGTCTTGACCCGGAAACCTCATCAAGCAGTTCGCAAAATGCGCAGGGGATAGATCTGGGTACGCCGCCGCAGCCGCGCAGCTTTCAGTTTGGTGTAAATGTATCCTTATAAGCCAGGTCAAATATTAATCAGGAAAATTAAAAGTTAAGATCGCAATCATGAAAAAATATATATATCTGTCAACATTGGTTGGCTTATTATCATTCACGTCCTGCAAAAAGTATCTGGATGTGCAGCCCCGCGCCTCCATATCAGATGCACAAACTATCTATGATAATATTTCGGCACAAACTGCGCTTACAGGCGTATACGCCGCGCTGGCCAGTGGCAGTTACTACGGCACAACATTTCAGTCTATCGGTTATCTGTCGGGCGATAACATTCAGTGGACAGGTTCACAATCGCAGGTGCAGGAGTTTATTAACCACAATGTAAGTGCCGACAATTCAACCATCAGCAGCGCCTGGAGCGCTATTTATGTAGCTATTAACAGGGCCAACAACGTTATTCAAAAAGTTCCGCTGGTTACAGACCCGCTGTTAACTGCCGATGCTAAAAATCAAATTCTTGGCCAGGCTTATTTCATCAGGGGGCTTGCTTATTTTGACCTGGCCCGTACATGGGGCGGTGTCCCTATAATTACCAGGCCGACAGAAACCGCTACAGATAACAGCGGCATAGCCCGCAGTACCCAAGAGCAAACTTATGCGCAGGCGTTAAGCGACCTGGATGCGGCCGAGCCTTTGTTAACAGAAACTACAGATAGGTACCGGGCTACGCGCAAAACGGTTTGGGCTTTAAAGTCGCGTTATTACCTGTATCGTAACGATTGGGTTAACGCCGAGGCTTATGCCTCTAAACTTATTGGCGATGCTAATTACCAATTGCTGAAACCATATGGCAGCTTTTTTCAGAACGATGCCCGGGGTACGCAAGAATCTGTTTTTGAGATATTTTACAGTGCCTCAGAAACCAATGGCCATCGCGGACAGTGGCAGCCGCAGCAAAATGGCGGCACCCGCCAGTGGGCGCCAAATGACGATTTTGTAGCCCTGGTAAACAACCCGCTTATTGGTGGTAATCGCAACGTATTGGTAGCTCAGGATAACCAGGGCCGCTGGTATGGTAACCTATACTACCGCAGTCCCGCTACAGACCCCACTTATGTTATCCGCATTGCCGAATTGTACCTGATCAGGGCAGAGGCGCGCGCAGAGCAGGCAACCCCTGATAAACTTGCAGGTGCTATAAGCGATTTAAATGCTGTACGTGACAGAGCCGGCTTAACCGCAACCCCGGCCACAACGCAGGCTGATATACTGCTGGCCATTGAAAATGAAAGGAGGATAGAGTTTGCCCTTGAGCCTCACCGTTGGTTTGACCTGGTGCGTACAGGGCGCGCGGCCGCTGTGCTTAATATAAAAGATACCAGGCGGTACCTGATGCCGATACCTAACGACCAGATTCTTATTGACAAGGCGCTGAAACAAAATCCGGGATATTAAATAACAAGGCCGGTATGAGTTAGCTGTGCCGGCCTCATTAATTGATCATTATTAATCATGGTAACATCCATTTATTAGGTACTTAATTACAGCCGGGTGACCGAGTGGCGAGGTTGTGGTCTGCAAAACCATCTACGGTAGTTCGAATCTACCCCCGGCGTCATCTTAATCCTAATTTTTACATTTTATGACTCAAATTATTAACAACAATTTACAGCAGGAGTGGAGCCCGACGCAAAAAGCGGCGTTCAGGTTTGTTTTTCTGTTCTTTGTACTGCAGGCATTGCCCTTAAGCATTGACCTGTTTAAGGTACTTTTTGGTCCTAACTGGCTTAGCTACGGCTACATCTTTAATTTAACGCGCTTGTCGCCCAGGTTTATTCCGGGTGCCGATAGCTTTATTAACTGGATCATTATCCTGATGCTGGCCGTGATTGGCGCGTTGGCCTGGGCCGGCTCTAAATACAAAGAGCAGGATTATGACAAGCTGTACTACTGGCTGCGTACTATCGTCAGGTATCGTTTGGCAATTGGCATCATCGGTTATGGCTTCCTGAAGTTTTTCCCGCTGCAGGCGCCGTTCCCGTCCATCAGTAATTTAAATACCGCCTACGGCGATTTTAACGACTGGAAGATATTTTCCATGAGCCTGGGTATTGTGCCGGGTTATGAGGCCTTTTTAGGCGGCGTGGAGATACTGGCCGGCCTGCTGCTGTTTTTTAGAAAAACAGCCACGTTTGGTGCGCTGCTCATATTGGTATTTACCGGCAACGTATTCATATCCAACCTGGCCTATGAGGGCGGCGAGTACGTATACAGCTTTTACCTGATCAGCTTTGCTTTATTGGTGCTTTGGTTTGATGCAAAGCGCATTTATAATCTGATCTCGTTAAATCGCCCTACCCAACCCAACAATTACATCCCAATTTTTGCGGGCAAACAGCAAAGCATACGCATTGGTGTAAAAGCTTTGGTGATATTCTTTTTTGTTTTTTTATATGGATTTAAAACCTACTCGGGTTTCCATCATGACCCTTACCAGTTCCCGAAAACGGCGGGGCTGCAACATGCCGCAGGTATTTATAACGTTAGCCAGTTCAGGATCAACAACAGAGAGCTGCCTTATTCGGCTACCGACCCGGTGCGCTGGCGCGATGTGGTTTTTGAGAAATGGGCTACGCTCAGTATCCGCTCAAACCGCCCGGTACTGGTAGACTCGGCTAATCACGAGCAGATCTCGCAAAAAGATGAGGATCGCGATTATGAGCTGGCAGGTTCGGCGGGCAGGCACTACTACAGCTATGTGGCTGATACGCTTGGCCAGACCCTTTCGCTAACCAACAAAAACGCGCATTACCGTAATGAACATATAGTGCTTAACTATACCCGGCCAGATTCGGCTACCATCATATTAAGCGGCGTAGACCAAAATCGCGATTCGGTGTATGTGGTGCTGAACAAGATCGACAAAAAATATCCTGTAAACCTTGGCCGGCGCAGGGTGCTTAAACTTTAAACCTTACAAGCAATGACTAGCAATAATACTTCAGAAGAAAAAAAACCGGTAGCTGCGCCATGGTCGTGGCAAAAAAAGCTGGGTTTCCGTATCATATTTATATTTTTTCTGGCGATGTCGATCCCATCGACAGCCGGTTGGTACAATAACATTTTTACGCTGGACTGGCTGCATCCGCATTACCGCGATCTGTATGATATCGCGCGTTTTCAGCCCAGCTTTTCGCGTTGGTTTAGCAGCGGCCCCAATTATGACGATGAGGATGGTGCCGCCCCTTCACAGCAAAAAGGCGCAGACAGTGATAGCCCAAAAGAACCGGGCAGAACCGGCAGACATCGCCGCCACGAAGCCGGCAGCGCGACAACTGCCGACACTGCGCAAACCCAGGGTAAGCATCATGGCCGTCATCGCCCTGATGGCAGCGATGCTAATGTTGTTAAAGCTGATACCGCATACGGTCATGGTTTTGGTCGTCATCGACATCGTTATGAGGGCAGTGATGATAACCTGGTTAAAGCAGATACTTTGCACAGGCATGGGTATGGCAGCCGCCACCATCATAACCAAAATGTTCATAGCGATCTGGCTAATACAGATACCAGCCGTCATCAGGGTCTTGGGCGCCATCGTCATCAGGAAAATGACGGCGGCAATGTGTTGGCAGGTGCAGATGCTTCAAAAGGTCAGGGGCATCGCCATCGCCACGGCGACAGCCTGGCAAAGGTACCGGGACATGACAGCACAGCCAGCGCTGCTGTAAATCCAATTGCCAAAAGCAATGATGACAATAGCGCAGGTATGCCGCCTAAAAGAAACTTTTTTGCTGATTACACCGATTGGGGAATTGCCCTGGTAATTGGTATCATCGGCGGGTTAATATGGACGTTGATTGACCGTAAAGCCCGGTCGTACCATCTGCTTTATTATTGGATACGCGTAGTAGTGCGCTACCGTGCCGGCATAGGTATCATTGGCTTTGGGTTCACCAAGCTGTTCCCTACGCAAATGCCTTACCCTTCGCTGGGTTTATTAAACAGCAATTTCGGCGATTTTACGGCACAGAAAATTTATTGGATGTCGGTAGGTATTGTGCCCTGGTACCAGGTGTTTGGCGGCGTGGTTGAAATTGTGGCCGGTAGCTTTTTATTCTTCCGCAAGACAACCCTTTTCGGGGCTATATTATTGGCAGGGGCATTATTTGATATTACCCTGGTAAATTATGCTTATGACGGCGGCGTGCATGTATATGCCTTCTATTTTGTACTGCTGTCGCTTTTTTTAATTGCTGACGACGTGCCTGCGCTCTATAATTTGATCATCAGGGAAAAATATACCACGCATTTCAGGGTGTACCCTGACTTTAGCAAACCGCCTTTAAAATACAGCCGCATTGTGCTGAAGGCGCTTACGTTTATCATCTTTTTTGGCATATTAACCTATACCGAGGTCATCAACTTTAAATATGACCCGTATAAACAGCCATCCACCGCAGGTGTAAAAAAACTGCGCGGCAATTATCATGTTACTGCGTTTAAGATAAACGGACAGGAGCTGCCTTACAACCCTAACGACACCACCCGCTGGCAGGAGGCTACTTTTGAAAACTGGACAACGCTTACCTTTCGCGTTAACAAACCGGTTATTATTGACCCGTCAAACGGTGGCGGAAGCCCGATGCATGATATACAGCGTACGTTTGAGATTACCGGCGTGGCCGGCGGCGAACGAGCTTATCATTACTACGCCGATACCATTGACAAAGTACTTTACCTGCAGGACAAAAACGCGATGGCTTTGTCAGGCAACCGGCGGGGCAGAGGCGGCCGCGGCGGTAACCGTTCAAAAAACCAAAATAAACAGCCCGATAACTGGATAAGTGCTGAAGCCTGGAAGCGCATTGGCGACGAAAAGGAAATGATTGACCCGGCGGCCTGGTCGGCCCGGCGCGACCGTGAGTTTGCGCAGAAACAGCGCGAGCTAAAACGCAACCGCATGATCCTGAAATATGATACCACCGATGGTTCACGGGTTATCCTCTCTGGCATTAATGAACATAAGGATTTAATTTACGTAGTGCTGGATAGATATGACCGTAAATACGTGCTCCCAAAAAGCACACTAAGCGCAGGCAAATACTAAAAAAGCTGATGGAACTATATTGTTTAAACCGGAATAACCAAATAATTTTATAACCAAATCAAATCAACAAAATGACAGGAAACGTCAATTCAGAAAACGCGATCGGAGAAACTCATTCGCCAACTACAACAACAAAAAAAACGCTTACCGAAGACTGGTGGGCGGTAATACTGGGCCTTGGCATTGTGCTGCTGGCCTATGTATTTTATTTGTCAGGTTCAAGCATTTCATGGATCGCGGTGTCGCCGGGCAAGTGGGCAAACTTTTCGCAGCTGGGCAATCAGCTTTCGCAAAACGGTATCAAGTATATCGCTTTGCTGGGCGCTTTCCTGGTGGTGTTCACGGCTGTCATGTCTTTTATCGGCCAAAAACCTAGAGCCTTTATACCGGGTTTTATATTTGTGTTTGTGCTGTCAGTAATTATCTATTTTGCAGGCAGCTGGGATCAGGCCAATAAATATAACCTTGAGCCGCCCTTGCTGGCATTGGGTTTAGGCCTCATCATCTCAAACGTAGTTGGCTTGCCACGCTGGCTTGACTCAGGTTTCCGTGTCGAATTTTATATCAAGCTGGGCATTATTTTGCTGGGCGCAACATTGCCCTTTACGCTGATTATCTGGGCCGGCCCCGTAGCTATTTTGCAAGCTTCGCTGGTTTCGCTGGCTACTTTCTTTACCATATTTTTTGTGGCCCGCAAATTAGGGTTAGACCGCCGCCTGGCAGCCGTACTGGGCGCAGGTGGCGCCGTATGCGGTGTTTCGGCATCAATTGCTATTGCAGGTTCGGTACGTGCTAAAAAAGAGCATCCGCCAATTGCCATAAGCTTGGTGGTATTTTATGCTATCGTGCTAATTTTTACCCTGCCGTTGGTTTGTCGCGCATTAGGTTTGCCTACAGGTGTGGGCGGCGCCTGGATAGGCACCTCAGAGTTTGCCGACGCTGCCGGCCTGGCCGCTGCGCAGTCGTACGGTGGTTTGGCTAACGGTCATATTGTACCCGGTACTGCCGAGCAGGCCGTTGCCGCCTATACACTGATCAAAGTGATAGGCCGCGATATCTGGATAGGTATCTGGGCATTTGTTTTGGCCCTGGTATCAATCACTGTCTGGGAGCGTAAAGAAAGTAATGCCAAAGTTGAGGTAGCACAGATATGGTGGCGCTTTCCTAAATTTGTGATCGGCTTTTTAGTGGCCTCTATCCTTACGTCCATCATTGTACATAACTTTAGCCTGGCCGAGTATAACACAGTAGTAAAACCGGTGCTTATTGCGCCAATTACATCATTGCGTACCTGGGCCTTTACCTTTAGCTTTTTAAGCATTGGCTTAACCACCCGCTTTCGCGATCTGGCCGCAGCCGGCAGCAAACCGTTTATTGCCTTTACCAGCGGTGTTGTGGTAAATGTAATTGTAGGCTATATCTTATCGGTAGTTGTTTTAGGGCATTACTGGGCTAATATTGTTACCCATTAAACATGAAATTACTTGATTTAATACAGCTGCGCAATACCGGCGAAACCTGCCAAAGGTGCATCCACTTTGAAAACAACCCGGCAGTTATTGAAAAAACATACCCCGGGCTTACTGCTATGAGCTCTGGCTATGCCTCTGTGCGCCACCGCGATGGTTTATGCAGCCGTAACGATATTTATCTTTCGGCTGGCGACAGCTGCCCGCATTTTACGGCACGCAGGTAATACCGGCAACAAAACAAATCGGAAAAGGCATAGGCAAAACTTATGCCTTTTTTTTATTTTGCACAATATGATACGCAAGGCCTATATCGTTGTTTTTATTGCCGTTGCCGCTTTTGCCGTTTTCCAGGAGCTGATGTTCAGGCATTACCTGTTTGCCCGCCACTTTTTTGCGGCGGGGTGCCTGCCTAATTTTACCGCTGTATTGCTGCTGGTTTTTGGTTATGGGCTTATTAAACGTCCGCTAACTAAATCTGAGGCGCTGCGATCGGTTGCTGCTATAGCTGCAGGTTTGGTATTATATGAGATTGCCCAGATATGGATGCCCGGCCGGGTATTTGATTGGGCAGATATTGCTGCTTCTTTAGCGGGCGGTTTGCTTGCTGCTGCCTTGATTCAATTGATCTATCGTATCGGTACTTGAATCTTTTAAATAGTTAATTGTCAGTTTTTTTAAAAATTTCAACTTTAATTGTAGCGAAATGTCGTTAGCGCCCGTTTCATGGGTTAAACAAGGCTGGCCAGCCCTTAACAAAAACACGACATATGAAAACCACGAAACAAATACTACAACTTGTATGTGCCGGAGCGCTGGCATTAGCCGTTGCCGGTTGTACCAAAACACACGTCGACCCTCCACCTGCCATTGCTGCTTTAAACATTATCAACGCCAGCCCTGATGCGCCAGGCGTAACTTTTTATGCTGATCAAAATCGTATTAACTACGATGTTTTTGCTTATACCCAACAAACCCAATACCTCAATGCCATAGCGGGCACCAGGGTAATTAGCGCCTATGAGGGCCAGACCAATAAACTCAGCGATACGGTTGCTTTAAAACCCGGCCGGTTTTATTCACTGTTTTTGTCAGGCCAATGGCAAACCCCTGAGTTTGTGTTATTGGAAGACAGCCTTGCCCGGCCGGATGCCGGCCAGGCCCGCGTGCGTTTTGTGAACATGAGCGTAGGCTCGCCGGCGCTTGATCTGGGTTTTGCCGACTCGACCGTTGTAAGCAACCGCACTTATAAACAAAACTCAGGCTTTGTATCAATTAAGGCTAATAAATCATATCAGTTTGTTATTCGCGAGCATGGTTCAGCGCAAGCTAAGGTAACGCTGCCGGCGCAGACATTGGGCGAAGGCCGGATTTACACTGTATGGGCCAGAGGTATTTATTCGCAACCCGGCGACAATGGTGTGGGCGGTGGCATTATTTTAAACTACTAACCAAAATTTGACCAGAAACGAGCGGCAGGTTGTTTGTAACTTGCCGCCGTTTATTGTTTGCCCGTGGGAAATCAGGAACGGCTATCATTAATTGAACTGATAAAAGGATGTGTACAGCAAGATCGCAGAAGCGAAGAACGGTTGTACAAATCCTTTTACGGCTATTTAGCGGGCGTAGCTTTCAGGTACGTGCGCGAGCAGGGTTTGATCAGAGAACTGGTTAATGAGGCTTTCGTCCGTATTTTTAAAAAAATAGACAGTTTTAAATTTGACGGGCCGGCAGACGAAATGGAACGGGCCTTTAAAGGCTGGATAGGCAAGATCGCGGCAAACGCCATTATTGACAGGCTGCGCGTACAAAAAAGCTGGTTATACCTGGATGAGATGAGCACTGAAAATATGCCCGGTACCATAACTGAAATAGCCGACAGGCTGAATTATAACGATGTACTGGCGCTGCTTGACCGCTTGCCCAAAGTGCAACAGCTTATATTTAACTTATATGAGATAGAGGGCTTTAGCCATGACGAAATAGCCGGCAAGCTGAATATGCCCGCATCCACCAGCCGGGTTTACCTGTCCAGGGCTAAAACAACACTGATGCAGTGCTACCAACAAATTACCAACACCAGTTATGAAAGATAAAGAATTCATAAGGCAAATGAGCGAGGCCGCCAAAGCGTGGGAGGCACCTTACGAGGAAGGAGCCTGGGAAGACTTTAGCCGTGCGCGTAATAAAAAACGCGCCATTTTAGGCTGGCGATTTGCTGCCGCGGCAGCGGTGTTATTGTTTGCCGTGCTGGGTGGCTTATGGTATAAAATAATAAATAATAAGGGAGGGCAGTCAACCCAAATGGCTTCAGTTCAAAAAACACATCGATCAAATGCTCCGATAAATCATCCCTCAGGTTCTGCCGTACCTGATGCAAGTGTTTTGGCAAATGGCCATAATAGTGCAGATACGGCAACCATCGTCGCGAAGCAAAAAATGCAACCTTTTGCGGGGCCGGGTTACCCGCAGTTGCCGGTGCTCAAAGAAAGGGGGGCATTAGCAAATATTAACAATGCAAATGTGCCGTTAAACCAGCAGGCGCCCTCAGTGCAACGGGTTGATACCGGTAGTAACAATGTATTGGCTGATAACCAGCAAAAAACGCCTCAGGCAAATAAGGCGCAGCGCCAAAGTATTTTAAGCACCGCGCCTATGTATGACAGCCTGGTTGCACAGCGTAACACGGTAAAACAATCGCAACAAGCCGCCGCTAAAAATCTTAACTATGCGCTGGCGGTAAACCCCGCCGTTGGTAATAAAAAGTTGAGTGTGGGTGTAGGGGTTGAAGTTGCTTATACCCTGAATGACCATTTGTCTGTTGGCAGCGGCCTGGGCTTTTCATCGCTGCATGCCCAGGCCGATGGCAGCAATGTGGGCCTGCCCGCCCGCCAGCTGCAAAGTACTGACCTGGATGTAAACGGATTGGAAGTGCCGCTTAACCTGCGCTACCAAACAGGCGGTGGTTTTTATGTCAATGCCGGTGTATCGGCAGTGGCGGTGGTGAGTAACCAGGTGGCTTACCATTACCTTACCCAAATGCCGCAGGCGGTTACCTTAGTTAACGTAGCGGGCAATACTTACCAGGCCTTACGCACGGTAAGCACACCTACTACCGAGCAAAGCAAAGAGTCGCTGGCGCGGTATATCGGTTTTTATACCTTGTCGGTAGGTAAGCGGCAAGCAATCGGCAAAAAACAAATTAACTGGGGGCCTTTTCTTAAGGTACCTTTTAACCCTGTTTCTTCGCAGGATATACGCCTTACTCAAGGTGGCTTTCGCTTAAGTTTTGAATTTTAAATTTGGATTTAAGCTTACGCAGGTAGCAACATTTGGTACGGCGTTCAAGCTTACATCGCACTGGCTGAGGTGCTTTAAACCAGCTTCAAAAGATAAATCGGTAGCAGCCAATAATGTACAATTTGCCTGCCAAGATAGGTTTGCAGGGCGCCAATCTTTTTTTTGTTTTTCAGTTAGCATATTCGGTATCTTAGTATTATCAATACCCCTAATATGCAGCACATCGTTAAATCCATCCGGCCGTTCATCGGTGCAAAAAACTTTAAGGTTTCGCGGGCTTTTTACAGCGACCTTGGTTTTAAAGAAACCATACTAAGTGCAGATATGTCGGTATTTAAAATTGACCAGCTTGCCTTTTACCTGCAAAATGCAGATGTTAAGGATTGGATAGACAATACTATGATATTTTTGGAGGTTGATGATGTAAAACGATACTGGGAAGAATTACAAGTGCTGAAACTTCCTGAAAAATATGAGGGAGTAAGGTTAACGCCCATACGGGTGTATGATTGGGGAAAAGAGTGTTTTTTGCATGACCCATCCGGGATATTATGGCATTTTGGCCAGTTTAATTGAGCACGTTGCCAAAAAAGATAAAAATACAATCGATAAAATAGCACACCTTTACCTTGTTTAAAACCATTTTGTGATGATGATTAAAAAAAGATGGGCTGCATTGTTGCTTGTGATGCTATTTTTACAGGCATCGGCGCAGGTAAAGCCGCTGCCATTTAGCAATTACATACAAACTCGCGGCGGCTTGGCCAATACCCGGTACGTCATCAATGTAAAAAAAGAGGCAACGGTAGCTTTTTTGGGAGGATCAATTACCTACAACCCCGGTTGGCGCCAAATGGTGGGCAATTATCTGAAAGAAACCTTTCCGCAAACCAAATTCAGGTTTATTGCTGCCGGGATACCCTCATTGGGTAGTTTACCTCATGTATTCAGGCTGCAGCGCGATGTGCTTGACTCGGGTAAGGTTGACCTGCTGTTTCTGGAAGCGGCAGTTAATGACCAGGTAAATGGCACCGATAGCCTAATACAGGTAAAAGCACTGGAAGGCATTATACAGCATGCCTTAAAAAGTAACCCGGAGATGGATATCATACTGATGGCATTTGCCGACCCGGATAAGACCGCCCTTTATAAAAAAGGCCGCGTGCCAACATCAGTAGCTAACCATGAACTGGTGGCCAATCATTACAATCTGCCATCCATTAACCTGGCTAAGGCCGTTGCCGACAAACTGGCTAATAATGAATTTAGCTGGGAAAAAGATTTCAAAGACCTGCACCCTGCACCTTTTGGGCAGCACCTGTATTTTGAGGCCATGAAAACCTTACTGGCCAATCAGCTGGATTCAAACAAAAAACCGACGGAAAAGCCAATTAAACATAACCTGAGTAAGGTTAATATGCTTAACGCTAATAGCCTGGTCAATGGCAGCTATCTCAATATCAGCCAGGCAACGCCGGGCCGGGGCTGGGCACTAAACCCCGACTGGACACCAACCGATAAACTGGATACCCGCCCTGGTTTTGTAAACGTACCTATGCTGGTTGCCACCAAACCCGGCGCAACCTTAAACCTGAAATTTAAAGGCGATGCTGTAGGCATGGCTGTTATTTCAGGAGCCGACGCCGGTATGGTTAACTACAGTATTGATGGCGGCGAAATAAAAAAACTGGATTTGTACACCGAGTGGAGCAGCTTTATACACCTGCCCTGGTATGTGTTGTTTGATAGCGGCTTAAAAAAAGGCTCGCATGTTTTAAGGCTGACAATCAGCGATCAGAAAAACGCCAAAAGCCTGGGTAATGCCTGCCGCATAGTGCATTTCCTGGTCAATGGCCGATAGTGCTATCACCTCATCGAGCGCATGATGATTTTTGACAAAACGACGAATAAAGCGAAGCCTGCTTTATTATTCCAATTTTTTAGTCAACTGAAGCACGCCGCACTTGCCGGGCGACGAAGGCGCGCCCCCTGCCTAGAACCAAACGGACGAAAAAGGTGATAAAAATCAATTTGATGCCGTTATAGTTTTTTATACGAATAGCGTTAAGTTTGCTAAACCAACTTTTCCAACCGTTTCACGGTCCTGAACACCATCCCGAATGACATTCCCGTTTCGGCAGAAATAGCGCGCAGGCTGTGACCCTGGCTATGCAGTTGTAATATGCGGTCTTCTGTAATTTTTCGTTGCTGTTCGGTATAGTGCAGCAGGTGGCGTGCCTCGGGCTCCTGACCTGTAAAATCAAAATGCAAAAAATTGTAGGGTTTTATAATGCGACACAGCCGCACATTGTCAGCGCCATAAAGTTGGTTACCGCTGCGTTGTTTAATTTGCTTGAGATAGCGTAAACCGGCCTCGGTTTGGCTTTCGCCAATTGCAAAGGCACTATCGGCAAAGTTAATGAGCATTTTACTGCCCTGCAAATCATTACGGCTTATGGGTTTGGCCGGGTTACGTTTTGGGGTATGCGCCAGTACCAGTATAGATAAATTGTATTGCCGTTTAATTGCCTGTAAGTTATTCATCAGGCTAACAGCGCTGGCAGCAGCTTCGGTACCGCTTCGCAGGCAGGTAATATTGTCAATAATTAAAATACGTGCGCCGGTACTTACTAAAACATTTTCAATAGCATTGTTCAGGTAGTCTGCATAGGTGTCAAATTTACGTGCGCCATCGGCATCGGGGTTAAATACCAGTCGTGCAAAGTTGGGGCTAACTGATAGTTGCCGTATGTACTGTCGTGATAACGCTTTTTAAATTGCCCGGCACTTAATTCAAAATCAAAGTAAAGTACCTTTTCAGGCCGGCGCTGGTTACCGATACCCTCAATAACTGCACCTTTGCTCAGGCTGTCGCCAATTTGTACAGCCAGGATTGATTTACCTACGTTGGTATCGGCAAACATGATGCATACCTCTCCCTGGTACCAAAAGTCGCCAAACAGCCTGATAGTTGTGTCTGGTACCTCATTGGTGGTTTCCAGCCAGTCGCCCGCAGACTTGATGATAAAGGCATCACTGTTTTGGGCGGCATCCTGAAAAAAATTGTCAAGTACTTTATTCTCTTGTTTAGTTAAAGGCCGATGCGGCATGGTTCGGATAAGCTCAATCTCTGCGGGGCGATGAAAGGTTAAATGTTCTTTGTAGCTACTCATGTGTAAAATATTTTTCACACAATGTCAGCAAAATCGCCGCGCAAAATGGTGACATTACATTGTCGGCAGGCAGCAGAAATTGACTTTAAGTGTAAACTAATACCAGTATTAACCACTAAAAGGGTAAAATTTTTCAGGGCAGTTCAATACTTATAAGTCATGGAAAGTGATCCAAACTGATCCGCTTTTAAATAGAGTTGATTCTAAGTTGTTTATTTTGAGTATTTTATGGTTTTTGGATGATCCAAGTGATTCAAAGTGATATGCATTTGCGCATGGATCAAGGCAAAGTCTAAGCGTTAATAGCAGCGCCTGCCTGGGGTAAGTAAAACACTACACCAGGCAACGCCCAAATAAACAAAACGGGAGACCATGTTGGCCTCCCGTTTTGTTGTATACATCGATCAATAATTATTCACCGATATCAGCAATCGCCTTGTCGGCTGCGTTGGCAGAGGCGGTGTCGCCCAGGGCGGTGCGTTTGGTTTTAATGTCTTGCAGCATGACTTTTAGCGGGGCTGCAACGCCATACATTTTGTATTTAATGGCCATATCTTTAATGGCAACTATACCTTGCTGCGCATATTCCGGGTTTTTTACAACGCCCGTCATGGCGGCAAATTCTCTTACCATGTTAAACTTGCCCTGAATGTCGCCTGCGGTGAACTGGCTGTAAACAAAAGGCCACTCGGCATCGCCGCCGGCGGTTGCGTAAACATGGATCATGGCTACCGTTAGCTCGCCCTTGTTATCTTTTTCAAAGGCTTTGGCCTGGGTAAGCGCAGTTTGCGGTTCCTGCAAAGCAATGGCAAACAATGCCGCACCCTGTACGCTGTATGATTCGCTTTTCAGCGCTTCCTTAAACGTTGGTAACATGCCTGATGCTTTGAGCTTGCCTAATACTACTATTGCATTAGCGCGAACGGTTGAATTAGGGTCTGTTTTTGCGATTGATAACAGAACCGGCTGAGCGGCATTACGCACATCATCACTTTCCATATTTAAGCCCTGTATGGCTTTAATGCGCAAGCCAAAGTATTTGTCTTTAAGCGCAGCCAGCATTACCTTACGCGCGCCGGCATTGCCTTGCTCTTGAGCGGCTTTCTCAATAGCCTCATAACGGTCAAGATAAAGCGGTGCATTAAAATACTGGAATACGTACTCATCCAGCGTTTTCATGTCGCGCTTTTCGGCCAGTAATACCTTGTCGCCATCCACATTTACCAGGTCGGGTTTAATGGCCGAGGCAAAGGTCAGCGTGTCGGTCTTGTCGTTCATCCAAACATTGTGACGCACCTTTTTGCCCTCGGCATAAACGTCGATAGCCATTGGCAGTATAAAGGCGTTGCCGTCTTGCGTTTGCTCCAGATACACGGTTTCTTTTTTGGCAGCTGCATCATAATTGTAGCTGATCTTGAGCTTAGGGTTGCCGTGCCCGTAATACCATTGGTTAAAGAACCAATTAAGGTCGCGGCCGCTGGCTTCCTCTAAAGCTAAACGCAGTTGCTGCGCTTCGCCTGCTTTAAAGGCATTGGTTTTCAGGTAGATGTTAAGGCCTTTATAAAAAGCGTCTTTACCCAGGTAGTTGCGCAGCATGTTCAGTATACGACCGCCTTTTTGATAAGTAACCGCGTCAAAAACATCCTCTTTATCATTGTAGTGAAAGCGCACCAGGTTTTTGGTTTTATTAGCCGGCGATTTCAGATAGCTTAACATAGCCGCATAGCTGTGTGCATCGGCCTCGTCCTGGCCGTACTTGTGTTCGGCCCAAAGCATCTCGCTAAAATCAGCAAACGACTCATTGACGGTAAGGTTGCTCCAGCTTTCGGCCGTAACCAGATCGCCAAACCATTGGTGAAACAGCTCATGCGGTATAGTGCTGCGGCCATGATCATAATTAGCATCAATCAGCTGGCGATGCGTTAACTGTATCTGCTCGCCATGCAGCGTGGCCGATGTGTTTTCCATGGCGCCGCTTACATAATCGCGCACCACGATCTGCGAGTATTTGTACCAGGGGAAATCGACTCCCAGTGTTTTCGAGAAAAACTCGATCATCTCGGGTGTGTCACCAAAAATCTCTTTAGCATAAGGCGCGTAGGCCGGCTCAAGGTAGTAGTTAACCTCTTTGTTGCGCCATTTGTCTTTGTAGATCTTGAAATCGCCTACGGCCATCATAAACAGGTAGGGCGAGTGGCACAGTTCCTGCTTCCAGACATCGGTGCGGGTGCCGTCACCATTTACTTTTTGCGACACCAGTTTGCCATTTGACAGTGTGACGTATTTAGCGGGTACGGTCATGGCTATCTCGTCAGTAGTTTTTTGTTCAGATTTGTCAATGGTAGGGAACCAGGCTGATGAACTCTCGGTTTCGCCCTGGGTCCAGATCTGGGTAGGCTTGTCTTTTTCGGTTCCGTCGGGGTTGATAAAGTACAGGCCTTTGGCATCATTGATAGCCGCGCTGCCCTGCACGTGCAGTTGGTTTGGTTTTGAGGTATAGTCTATGTAAACCGTATACTGCTCGCTG